>Ga0315281_10015871_pt1 | contig 10078 bp, 9 predicted proteins | sample YL17G07_0_MG_FD_204540 | JGI IMG/M metagenome (GOLD analysis project Ga0315281, IMG submission 204540) | Sediment microbial communities from Yellowstone Lake, YNP, Wyoming, USA - YL17G07_0 | ecosystem: Environmental > Aquatic > Freshwater > Lake > Sediment | place: USA: Wyoming | collected...
TCGATCGTAGATTACCTGTGAGTTGGGGTGAACGAGCGGACGGATCGACTTCTTGACGCCATCCGCTTGTTTCTTCCCTTCATATTCGCGTTCATCCATGAAGCGTGAATAGAACGGCGCATTTTCATCTGTAACATTTTTCCAGAGTAGATCAGTGCACAACATATCAACATAATCCCAGGGCTGAATACGCCAGATTGCGTACTGGTGATAGTCGTGCGGATCATAGCCAAAGATCATCATATATCCGATGCGTATGCGACCGTGACTGGCGAGTTCGATGATCTGAGCATAGAGATGCAACTGTAACAATGTGTTACGTTTCAGGAAACGGAACGAAAACGGCAAACGGCACCAATTCTCTTCCATCGCCTTGCAATCGATAATGACATAGCAACGTGCACAAACATCCCAGGCCAGTAGATCGACAACACCCGTGACAACATTACCGTCAATGTCACGCAGATCTGGAAACCCCAGAATCATCTCGCGTGCCAATGGTACAAGTCCCAAACCGCAGAACATTTCTAGACCAAATGTAATTGTATCATGGGGGTCGTTCTTGACATGTTTTTCAGCACGGTGCGTTCGTGGGAAACCAGAAGCATAAGCAGACGATGGTACTGCAACACGGATCTTGTCGTAGCGTACACACCGGATATGATCACCGTCGTCAAATGCCGCGATTTTGTAGTCGAATGTGTCATCTGTGCTCTTATTTTTGGAAATGAGCTCTCGAACGCCCATGGTCTTTGTCGAGTCTAAGCGTGCTACACATGCACCAGAGTCTGCTTGGTAAAATCTAACATGAACCTTCTGACGTAGTTCGGCTGTTGCCTCTTGAGCTTCGTGTAAATCCGTAAAGGCATCTTCGGGGGGTATGGGTCGGTGAGTGTTAGGGTTCATGGATGAAAGAAAAAAACACACTTATTGTTTATTGATATTGGCGGTTTTATAGCTAGATAATATTATTTCCAGCTCGGCGGACCGTGTGCGTCATCGAGCATAGTCGTTGTAGCAGAACCCGAAGAGGAAGCGCCAGGTAACTGCAAGTCTTGGATCGCAATGATATTTGCTGCTTGATTCTCGTACGCGATAACACCGGTAGTTGCTGTGCCTGCTGCCACGAGAATCCAGTAGGGCAGATAACCAAAGAGCGTCCAACTGACAGCAATTGCGCATGCAATGAACGCAATCGATGTCGAAACAAGTGCCGCCACGGCGACGACAGTTGAAATCCATAGATAGTGATAATCAAAAAAGAGCAACATCCACGCACACGCGAAAACGAACTGAATCAAATGGAACGTCAGTCCCAGGTGCATCGGTGATTGAGTGGCATCACCAAAGTGTTGTGTCAGGAAACCAGCAAGTCCGAGAAGCGTACAGGCGGCAAATCCTACATGACGAAAGTACCGTCGATGTACAGTCATCGAAGGGCGCTTGAGTTTCTGATACCAATCTTCCCAGTTACTACCAGACACAAACAATGCGGCAAACAAAAACACCAACCATGGCAATCCAAACCAGACGACAAGATCGGTCCAAGACGAGTTTGCAAACGCCATTGACAATCGTTGCGATTCAAGTCTTTAAGAAGTAATCGACAACCAACTCATCCATACGGCATGGCGCAACAACGATCTGTCACATCGTATCTTGTCAAGATCGGTGATTTTTACGAGACATGTTTTGACACGGACAGGATCGGTTCACAAGGCATTACCAAAACCTTTGAGGGCTTTGAAGGACACGATCTTACTGTTAGTGTGAATCACATACAGCCGTTTCAAAACAACGGTACATGTATTGTGTTATGCTGTGAACGTCAAACATCCCAGACATTTTACGGCACAGCAAATATCCGGTTTCGTCCGGCATCTCTTGGTGGGCGGTATGTAGACGTCACTGCTTCGCCAGTAGCTCCGTTGATACGCATACGGTGCGCAAACGTGGCTACCGACACCGAATCAACCCGCATCCCATGGACCGATCGAGTAATTGCAATGGATCAGCAACCAACAACAGTAGTCGATTCGTTACGTCGACCCGAACGAAAGCGAAGACGGACAGTGATTCTCTGTGCTCGCTGTGGAAAGGATTCGAAATGCAATAGTGTGCCCGATCCGTGGCTCGAAGAACCTCTCGAAGCACACGACGATGAAAGGCGGTGTTCGTGGTGTCTAGAACGTGCGGTGGCCACTGTCATCAAACCGTGTCGACACGCAACCATGTGCGTCAAATGCGCCCGTGAGAATTTTTCGCGGCTCGGCGGACAGTGTCCAATCTGTCGGAATCCCATTCATCATATTGCACGACTAAAACTGGTTCATTTACAATAATAATAATAAAACTCTCAATACTTCTTTTCATTTTTCTCATCAGCCATAGTCGCTTGTCGAGTCCCAGGAGCGTGTTGAGGTGGAGAGTAGATGGTGAAAAATCGTAGACTACTATTGTCTGATGCTTGAATCGCGTGACGAGTACCGGCGGCCACGACTGCCACATGCCCGGTACGAACATAGCGCATCCGTTGTCCTATCGTCACGAAGCCAGATCCTGATACAAAGACAAAAATCTGGTCGGCTTCGGCGTGCACTTCTGACTTCAGTTCCTCGCGTTGCCGCAAGTGCATAACAACAAGTTGCGTGCGTTTGGTTGTGTGCAACACATTGCGGAAATCATTGGATTGGTGTGCGACAAGGAAAACGTCGCCAACGATTGAATTCGCTTCGGGTGTTGTTGCCATTATAGAAGGTGGATTCATAATCTTTTAATTACAGATCGAGAAGAAACTTGTTTTTATGCAACACTTCATTGGTACCATACGTACTCCGAACAATGATGTATTTGAGTTGCTCCCAACTGGCAATCAGCGGCCCCAGACGACTTGAGACTTGTGGTGGGGCGGGATTTCCAGGGTACATACGAACTTTGTCCGGTTTACCTTCGTACATGTAGTGCGTATTCTGTACGCGATACACATGGTGTGCAGGTTCGATGGTGATGAACTTGAAAATAATAGAGTCCAAAGTGCTGTCGATCCATGCCACCATGATCACGGGCATTCCGAGATGTGACGTGGAATACTGCGGCGAAGCAAGCGTGATCATGAACGTACCCACCATTGATTTGTCGACGACGTCGAGTGGCTTGCTAAAGTCGTCGGTGCGTGTCTTCATCAGAAGCTCATACACCTTGTGCGTGTTCCATCCGTCCATCGGATGTATCATGCAAGTATAGAGCACAGGATCAACCGTGCGGAGAAACAGTTTGGCTCGTTCGAACGAGTCAATACACCAATACGGTCGTCGGCGTGTCGATTCGGTACGGGCCGGGGCAAATCCAAGGTTCCATTCCATTGATTTGAACAGACGTTCTTCACTCTCTTCCTGGTTCCGTCCTTTGGTGCGCAGTTTCATGAGCGTATCGCCGCACAAGATAGTCTCTCCGTAGTTCGTTCCAATGGAAAACAACAGACACTTTGATCGTGTTTCTAGTGGTGCGCCGGTCCAGAACTGTACGGCAAAGATCGACACGGGAGTATCCTCGAATGTGGGAAGGACGCCGAATGCGGTTTCAAGTGCGATGCGAGTTGTAAAGTTGCACGGAGATGCGTACTTGATCGACAGTGAGAACATGGATTTGGATGGTGTTGGGTCGATGGTCGAGCACAGCCGTTCCACTTGATTAAGCGACTGAACCAAGAAAATAGTCGCATGGAGGTGTGTCTGGGCAAACTTTGCTTTCATTTCCTCGATGTTCGAGCCCGATGGCTCAAACACGAGAATGAATTCTTGTGATTCCGTATCGGCCGAGAAGACGTGAGGAAACGAAGGTGATAAAATGCTTTGCAACGGAATCGCAGACGATCCATAGAGAGCAGAGTGCTCTGCTAGGTTCGACGGAGACGGAAGCTTCTCGCGAATACACGAAGGAGAATACGGATGGAGTGGATCAAGGCACGAGATGTTGTCAGTCGTCAGTTCAACGTTAATTTCTGGTGTTGACGAACTAGTAGAAGAGATAACGTTCATAGGATCCGTTGCTATCGAATGAAGTGCAACAGCCGCAGCGATGTCTGGATCGGACTTTACTACCAATCTTCGCTTCTTTGGTAACGTAGACATCTTGAAAATGAACTGTTGTTTAGCATGAATCGCGCGGCCTTTTGAGGCTGGATAGTGAAAGTGTCTAGACACTTTACTGTTCTAAGAATAACAACCTTATCGAGAATTATTGGTATTAATCCGATTTCTCCTTCAAGTCTGCTCCTAGCATTCCTACTACTTAAACAACACAACGCTCATTTTTCAAGCAATAATAATCATTCTGAAGGGGAGGGAAACCATGTATACGCAAACATACGGGGAAGACCCGAATGCAAAGAACAAACGGCTCTCGAATAGCATCGAAAACTTCTTCTCTTGCTGGTTGTATGTGTTCGTTGTTGCTATTGTTGCTATTTTGGTCGCATCGGTTCTCGCAATGGTATTTGCCATTTTTGCCGCCGACAACGACGGTCCTGGAATCTCATCTCTGAGCAGCTCTCTGAGCACCATCCAAAGTTCTCTTGGTTCTTTGAACAATATCCAAAACTCACTGAACGCTCTATCAACAAAGGTGGCATCGATCACTTTTCCACCTGCGCCCGCACCTCCGGCGCCTGCTCCTGCAACCTCTTCAAACACCCTTGCTGGTGCTTGTAACATCATTCCACCTTCGGGCCAACGCATTAACGCCGACAATTTGGTTCTTGGCTCTGGTATCGCCGGTATGTACACTGCATATCGCCTGATTAAGAACTTTGGTCAGGATCCGACCAAGCTCTGGATCGTCGACAAGCATAACCGCTTTGGTGGTCGTATCAACGACTACTGTCTCGATGGCGGAGATGTCCAGAACCCAAACGCCAATCCACAAATGTGTCATGGTGGTGGACCGCTGCGTGTGAACGACGCTCACGCTCTCGCCCGTGGTCTTGCCACTGAGCTTGGTGTTGAACTTGAATGGGCAATGCGTCCATACATCTATCACACCGATCGCGATGGTGAGGTGGACAGCATCCGTCCTGGCACCGATCGTTTGGGCTATCCGCCTGTTGTCTCTGATCCTGGCGTGGATCCTAGTATCTGTTCAACCGACTTGAACTTCACAGACTTTGCTGTGATCCCGGTGAATGGCAGTCGTCTCGACGGATTTGCTGCGCTGTTTTGGTTCATTCGCGCTGGTCAAGGTGACTTTAGTGCTCTTCTCGGCTCGCCAGTCTGTCCGGCCAACCTTGCTATCGATCCACACAACTATCCTGACTATGGTTCGTACTCTCGTGCTCTCTTTGGTGAGAGTGTTGATCAGTACATGCGCAGCTGGCTGCGTTTCCGTTCACTCACGTCGCCCGATCACGATGCTGATCACCTGGTGGACTGGACCCGCCAAGAACTGATTATCAACGGTGATGGCGACTTTTACCCCGTGGGTGGCTGGTCGCAGTTCATCCGCAAGCTCACTGGCTACCTGCAGAGCGCTGGTGTGCACTTTGACCTCGGCGATGAAGTAGTGTGCATGAACAAGGGCATCGCACCGACTGGTTATCTGCCTTCGGTCGTCACGTCGTCTGGCAAATTCTTTGTTGCCAAGCAGATCTTTAACTCCATGCCACCTCTGAACATGTCTGACATTCAGGGCACGATCATGGATTCGCTCAACGGTATGGAGGAGTTCACCTCAATCGAAGCCGAGAAGGTCATCACTATGTCCGTGTGGTGGAATCGCCGCTGGTGGGAGCCGATGCGTCCCGAGTCAGCGTGGCTGAACAAGATCTATTTCACCACGTACTTTGGTGGCGAGTGCTTCAACACATTCGAAATCTATACTACGCCGTACCTGTACAAGCAAAATGTCACTCGTGGTATCTACGACGATGGCCAGTGCGTCGAGATGTGGGAGAAGCTGATCAACGAAGGTCCATCTGGCGTCCTCAAGATGAAGAAGCTGCTCGTTGAGGCTCTGAATCGCCACATTGCCGTATCCAACTTCACGGCTCAGGTTGGACTGCTTTCGGTGAGTGATATCGCGAATGTTCGCCCACTCATCCGGTTCCCAGCATGGCATCTGTCCAAGCCTGACACGAACCCCACAACTTGCGACGTTGAAGAGTGGGCGGTACAGCCGATCATCGGTACACCGATGCATATGATGGGCGAGGCCTATGCACCCCAGACCATGGGATGGAACGAGGGTGTGATGAAGAGCGCTGTCCGTGCCATCAAGAAAGCCTACCCGGGCGCAGCTACGACCACTGCTGCCAACCAACTGTTGGCTGTCAAGGTGTGCCAGAGCAACGAATACGCGACGTATTCAGCCAACCTCCTCGACATCCATTCGAACCACACGCGTATTCCAATGTCGACTGCCCGTTCGACGTTCATTGCTCAGGGCTGGGGCAGTGTCTGGGCTCACTGGGGAGCTCGATGCGCTGATCCGAGTATCGACGGTGGTACGGTCGATGATGGTCAGTGGTACAATTACTACCCGTCGAGCTGTGGCAAACTCACCTCCGTCGATCCGTGTCACCATGCTGATCTGTACACAAGCTGGGTTCCTGACTATGGCATCTTTTCATATGGCCCTAGCTGGGTTCCATACGGCGCTGACCCGAACCCTGGTTGCGGACCAGTTGTTCCAGCATCCGTAGCATCGGCGTCGAATAACGCCAATAACGATCCTCCGGCTCATGGCGGAGGGTTGTAAGAATGGAAGAGTGCCGTTTTTTCGGTGTATGCTATTGAGAACATTGATAATAGAAATTTATTTGAGTAAAAAAAGTCTCGGGATGCTTTGCCAGTCCAATAACAGTCTTATCGGGTATTATTTCGTCATTTTTGCTGCTGCTCTGGAATTGGTGTGTGTTTCTTTGCCACTTTTATGCAATGCGTTATGTATTCGTCTTTCATCATGGATCCTTTGGCCATGTTACATGTTTTGCAACATGACACACAATTGTAGGATATGTATGCATCCCGGGAGTTGTTTCTGTCGATTCCGTTTGCGTCGTTGGCTTTGGGTTGTCTGCCGCAGTAGAAGCAATCTTGACAGAAGAAACCAAGAGCGTCTTCATCGTCTATCAGCCATTCGATCGATCTTCTCTTTGCATCGTATATATAGGCTGTTAGTTTTTCTTTGAGATAATTTTTGATACGGCTCCTTTTCTGAGACTCTTTTATTCTCTTCCATTTTTCCGGATGGCGTTGTTTGCATTCGTAGTAATATTCACTGGATTGTTTACGTTGTTCCGGAGTGGTTTTGTATTGTCTTGGTAATTTATTTGGTATGGGCTTGTTTTTTCCGGGCATGATTTATTATCATCAGCAGAACCATAATAAAGCTTTATTCATTAGAATTAAAGAAAATTGACAAGACGCGCTAGTTCTTTTTCGATTTTTGCTACCGACTCCATTTCCACTAGATATTGTGCCTTTTCTTCTTTTTCTTCTTCTGTGTTCAACAACCCCTTCTCTTCTAGGTATTTGGCAACGTCCAGACGCATCTCAAAACGATCCTTGAGAGGTAATGAGAAATGGTCGTGCTCAACCAGCCACTGTACCATCTCAAGTGCACATGGTTTCGTGCACTGCGCTGCCTCCATCAACACCTCTTCATCCCACGTGTGTACTGAGCATAGAAATTGCACCATAGAAAGATTACCCAAACACATGGCCGCTTCCATGACTTCATCTAGTACGTCGTCGTCGAAGCATTTCGGATCATACTGATATAGGAATTTAAGCATGTCTAGATGGCCGTCTTTGGCCATGTTTAGACAACTCTCTATTACGATATAATCGCACTTGAAAGGGCATCCGTTTTCTATTGCCCATCGCAATACTGATACATGGCCGTGAGTGACCGCTTCGTCAGTGGTGCGCTCATCCCAAATATAACCTTGTGAGCGCAGTGATTGTAACAGAGATAGATGTCCGCCCGCAGCCGCTCCTGCACATACATTAGATATCTCCAGTCGGGACCATTTACCGCGTTTATCATGTATCCATCGCACCATCGTCTCCGAGCCACTCTGAGCTGCACACATCGATGTTATGCAGGTGAGCTTGACGCCTTTCCCTACCACATACTGCAACATCGCAAGATTGCCGGTGAGAGCCACCTCTTCCCCTAACTCGTAACCGAATGGTACATGGTGCTTCTCGTGCATCCAACGAACCAATGCTATATGCCCATTTATGGCAGCCCAACCCAAATGATTCGACGTGAGTATGGTTCCGCGCTCTATCGCCCATTCCAATACCGATCGTGAGTCGTGTTTGGCGGCATATCTGCATACAGAATCCAGGCTACACTCACACTGTACTTCGGCCGAGATAAGCCATTCGAGCATCGGTATGTTGTTACCTATTCTTTACCGAATGAGTAGAAAAATAATAAATGTGTGATAAGTAGATGCTTACATTTTGCTGCGTTATCGCACCAGTTCTGATCTGGCAGTAACAACAACTGTTTTCGAAACCATTGCACCACTGGCACCGAATTGTATTCGCACGCTTTGGCACCAACCTTCGAGAACTTATCCTTGCGATGTGCAGGAGCGATATTTCGAAACTCCACCATCCGCGCTTTGCAACGAGCGTGAGGTTGCTGAAAAGCTCTATTCCATTGTTTACAAACAAATTGAAGAATAATCAGTTGGAATAGGGGTCCGTTGCCAAAGTACGTATCTATCATCCAATACACAACATCATAGGGTACGAAAGTAAACTGATCCATTTTCTTTTTACTGCGTGTTTTTTTTTGTTAACGAAAAAGAAGTATTTATCAGAATAAAACAAAGTGTCTAGACACTTTTAGGATCTCTCGAGTAGAGATGGTGTGTTTTCTTCTTCGTACATCATCCCATTTTCCTTTAGATACTCGGCGACGTCCAGGCGCATTTCTCGACGCATCTTGAGAAAACTGGGTGGCCTTCCAAAATGTGCTTTATCAACCAGCCATTGTACTACTTCAAGTGCTGACGGTTTCCAGCACGTCACTGCCTCACACAACACCTTGTAATAACACGTTGGCTGTAATGAGTATATGAACTGCACTACAGAGAGATAGCCATTCTCCGCAGCCAATCCCACAGCGGTGAGTTTCGTCGTTTCGTCGTTATCTGACCGATCATCATCTTCATCTTCGTCCGTCTCTAGTTCGGTAAGGAAGCCTTTCGGATCGTGATGATATATATACTGAAGTACGTCTAGGCGGCCTGCTTCGGCACATTGGTGTAATGTAAACGACCAGATTTTGAATGGACACCCGTTTTCTATCGCCCATTGGAGCACATCCAGATGGCCTTCTTCGGCTGCTTTGTCAGTCGTATCATCATCCCATTCACATCCGCGTAAGTGCAGGTATTGTAACAACGAAAGATGCCCGTTTTCAGCCGCCCCTGTACATACATCGGACGACCAAGGTATCCTGTGCTCGTCATGTAGCCATTGTACCATATTTTTTGAGCCATACTTGGCCGCAAGACGTAATGTATTATCAGTGAGCTCCGCGCCCTTCTCCATCACATATTGCATTAGCTCTATGTTGTCCGCCTTGACTGCCCAATCCGTTGTCGTAACATCAATGAACACATGTCGCTCCTCGTGCAACCAACGAACCAGCGTTAGATGTCCGGATTCGGCGGCATAATACATACAATATGAGTCGAGTTTTGCGCCGTGTTGTATCGCCCATTCCAGTACCGAGCGCAGGTTATACTTGGCGGCAGGAGTACACACGTGTTCTATGTAAGATTCACATTTCCCTTCGGCCGAGATAAGCCAATCAAGCATTGGTATATTGTCGCCTACACCTACCCAAAAATCAGAACAAAAATTCTATTTGGGTAGAATTATATGCTTACACCTTGCAGCTTCATAGCACCAGTCCAAATTCGGTGTAAATCGAATTTTATCTCGAAACCAATGTGCTACCGAAATATACCGACACGTCTTCGCACTGACATTCGAGAATGCAGTCTTGCGAAACGCGGGTGCTGAGTTACGGAACTCCTTCAACCGTGCTAGGCATC
>Ga0315281_10015872_pt1 | contig 10078 bp, 10 predicted proteins | sample YL17G07_0_MG_FD_204540 | JGI IMG/M metagenome (GOLD analysis project Ga0315281, IMG submission 204540) | Sediment microbial communities from Yellowstone Lake, YNP, Wyoming, USA - YL17G07_0 | ecosystem: Environmental > Aquatic > Freshwater > Lake > Sediment | place: USA: Wyoming | collected...
GAGCTCATCTGAAATAAACCGGGGGGCGCTTGCTCTCCGGTTCTTTTGCTTCAAAGAGGCCGGACGAATGTGAAAGGGTTATTATAATCAGGAAGATTAGGCCGGATTAATTCGGAAAACAACACAGGATACGATTATACGCCCGCGCTGAAAGACCGAGCCTGTTCATCGCTTTTTCCATCAGACTGAGCGAGTCCTTATCGATCTTGCAGTACTTCCGAATGTGTCTCGGCTTCATGTGCGCGTTCGCGTAGATGCCGTCGTTCTTGAACCGCGCATACTGAATCGCCCGCGCCTTTGTCACGCGTTCGCGTATCACTGATGACGGTTCCGCCGATATTTCTGACGATACTTCGCTGAACTTCACGGCAGGCACTTCGATGTGAATATCGATCCTGTCCATCAGCGGGCCGGAAACGCGGGACCGATACGTCTGCACCTGGTGCGGGGTACATTGACACTGGTGTGCCGGGTCCCCCCAGTTTCCGCATTTGCAGGGGTGCGGATACGTTTGCACACTTTCGATTATCACTGCCGCTCAGGATATACCCAAAAGGCTACATTTTGCAACCGAAAACCATCAAAGAACACCTCCGTAAGCACCGGATGGAAATAGGAATGCTCCAGAAGGAGGTTGCGGTCAAAATCGGCGTGACGGAATCATCCGTTTGGAATTGGGAGCGGGGGACGGAACCGGAGTTGGTGCATATCCCGAAGATTATCGCTTTCCTCGGATACATACCATTCGAGTGCCCGGACGATCTGCTCGGGCAGTTGCGTTATTACAAGCTGATCAACGGGATGTCGTTCGAGCGCCTGGGCGCTGCCATGGGCAGGGATCCGGAACAGCTGACGGATTGGCTCACCGGAAGAAGACGTCCATGCAAAAAGAACCTCCAGGTGATTGAATCATTCTTGATAAAAATGGCTGGATAAGGAACAATGCCGCAACGAACTCAATTTTGACTTTCGTACCGGTTGCCTCGGCGATCTTTTCCAACGTCTTGAGCGTAAAACCCTCATATTCGCCGCTTTCGATCCGCGAAACGGCCTGCTGGCTCGTCCCCATGAGCTTCGCCATTTGCTGTTGCGACAAACCTTTTTTCTCGCGCAGCTTGGCAATCTTCATAGCCAGCTTAAGCGCCTGCCGTTCTTCCTGATAATGAGCTTTGAACTCAGGGTCCTTGAGGTCCTCACGCAACCTGCTTCGAAATGTCTTCACTTTTTCTTTCTTCATATGCCACCTCCTGCCGGAAACCGCCGCACCCAGTCTGCCATGCGTCTTTCTGACAGCTCAATGTCCTTCTCTTTCAATTGCTGCGTCTTTTTGGAAAGGGCGTGAACCAGAACAATCTGATCACGCACATGAAAGAAGTAAAAAACTCGGTACTGATTCGAGCTATAGTGAATCCTCAACTCCCTGATTTTTCCTCTGACGACATCTGCATAGGGCCGTTTGAGATTCGGTCCCTCTTCCTCCAGGAGCGACAGGTACGCAGCCACCTTTGCCCGCGACTTCTTGTCCAAGCCATCAAGAAACTCATCGATAGGCGAATCGCCTCTCTCGGTTGCGTACAAAACAAGATCGTACAATAATTCCCTCCAACCTACTCTCTTTATACATCATCTTTGATGTATTGTCAAGCCTTGCAATAACAATGTTCACGTCCCATATACAATACTTTCTTTGAGATAGTTTATCTAACTCAGTTCATCCTTCTATCAAGACTCCGGTACTGGATCGCCTCTGAAATGTGCTCTGTTGCGATCTTCTCGCTGCCTTCGATGTCGGCTATCGTCCTCGCCACTTTCAGGATACGATTATACGCCCGCGCTGAAAGACCGAGCCTGTTCATCGCTTTTTCCATCAGACTGAGCGAGTCCTTATCGATCTTGCAGTACTTCCGAATGTGTCTCGGCTTCATGTGCGCGTTCGCGTAGATGCCGTCGTTCTTGAACCGCGCATACTGAATCGCCCGCGCCTTTGTCACGCGTTCGCGTATCACTGATGACGGTTCCGCCGATATTTCTGACGATACTTCGCTGAACTTCACGGCAGGCACTTCGATGTGAATATCGATCCTGTCCATCAGCGGGCCGGAAACGCGGGACCGATACGTCTGCACCTGGTGCGGGGTACATTGACACTGGTGTGCCGGGTCCCCCCAGTTTCCGCATTTGCAGGGGTTCATAGCGGCGACCAGCATCATGGACGCGGGATAGGTGAGCGATGTGATGGCGCGTGAGATCGTGACCTGACCGTCCTCGAGCGGCTGGCGCAGGGCTTCGAGCACGTTTCGCTTGAACTCCGGCAGCTCGTCAAGAAAGAGAATGCCGTTGTGCGACAGGCTCACTTCGCCCGGCTTCGGGACCTGACCGCCGCCGATCAGGCCGGCGTCGGATATGGTGTGATGCGGCGAACGGTAGGGCCGTGTCGCTATGAGCGGCTGGCCTTTCTTGAGCAGGCCCATGATGCTGTGGATCTTCGTTGTCTCGATGGACTCATCGAAGCTCATCCGGGGAAGGACCGAGGGAAGACGGCGCGCGAGCATTGTTTTGCCCGATCCCGGCGGTCCGATCATGATGATGTTGTGCCCGCCCGCCGCGGCGACCTCGATCGCGCGTTTGGCGTGCTCCTGCCCTCGTACTTCGGAGAAATCTTCCTGATAGGCGGAATAGGTCTCGAAAGCGCTCTGGACGTTGATGCTGACGGGCTCGACAAAGGCGTTGCCGGTGAGAAACTCCACGACCTGAGGCAGGGTCCGCATACCGAAGATCGAAACCGACTCTACCACGGCCGCTTCCTGTGCATTGTCCTCCGGCAGCACCATGCCACGGTACCCGGATTTCTTCGCAAGCACCGCCATGGAGAGCGCGCCGCGCACCGGCTTGACCCTGCCGTCGAGCGAAAGCTCGCCCACGATCAAGTAACCGTCCACCATCTCCTGGGTCAGGACACCTTCGGCGATCAGCATGCCGACGGCTATGGGCAGGTCGAAGGCGGACCCTTCTTTTTTGATGTCCGCGGGCGCGAGGTTCACAATCACCTGCTTCAGTGGAAAGTCGAAGCCCGTGTTCTTGAGCGCGGCTCGCACGCGCTCCTTGCTCTCCTTCACCGCGGCATCGGGCAACCCCACGGTGGAGAAGAAGGGAAGTCCCCGGGCAGCGATGTCAACCTCCACTTCAACCGGGTACGCGTCGATACCGAGCACTGCGGCGCTGATGACCTTTGAGAGCATAGGACCTCCATAGCTTTCATATTAGCCCCCACGCACAAGCTTTTTCTTCTTTCGTGAGGCAGTAAACGTATAATGGCTTTTTGCCGTGAGCCGGACTGCAAATTAACCGTGAATGCCGTCTCACCGCCTTTACACATGTTACAGAATTAATTCGGTGTCGCAAGCAAATTCTATCGTCGTCTCGTGCTGTCGCTTCGGAATCAAAATGATGCGAGGCACTGGCTTGTTTCATTGTTGCGCAGGCTTTACCCGGCTTATCACGGGTAAAGAAACGACCCTTTATATAGCGGCCCTTTGTCTCTCGGGTGCATCAACGGTCCTGTGTGCCCTCTTCCGTCAGTTTTCATTCTCGAACGTTGCCTGATAGTCCTCTGTGCTCAACACGGTATCATAAAGGCCGATGTCCTCGCCTTCGTGCTTGTTAATTCCCGTATATCTTAAACTTGCGTCCTCATAGCGTTTGAATTTGTAGACCGCATCGTTCATTAGTGCGCTATTAAAGACGCCAAGACTCATGAGCAACTCGAAGTCCTTCACGGTCAATCCGGTAACTTTCTTGAACAATCCCGGCTCCAACTGCGTGATAACATCTTTCAAACATCGCTCGCGGTAGTCCGTTAGATACATGAAGATCGGCACCCGCGTGGCAAATTTGATGAGTTTCTCCTGAATCTGCTTCCGCAGGCTCTTGTATTCCTTCTCTTCTTCGGTCAGTTCCTTCTTTTCTTTTGCGGTCAGTTGATCGTCATTCGCATCTTTCCTATCCTTCTTGACAGCTTCCGACTTGTTGATTATGGTTTCAATATCCTGATTCAGATTACGGAACCCTTCAATGCTCCTAAGCGCAGTCATGGCTTCTTTATTGGCCATTAGACGCTGCAAGGTGTTGTTGTCCACGTTCACGAGCAAGGCGCTTTCCCAGCGCCGCGCAAGCAAGGTGGCGGTCGTGCCGCTCATGGCCATGTCCAGAATCCCGGCGGCGTCAATCTGCTTCATGGAACTGCCGTCATAGGCCAGAACGGGCAAAAAACTGATGAACTCCTCATGGCACTTCAAATCTTCTTCCCATGCGTTCAGAACCGCCGGCTTGAAGGTGAGCACCAGCACCTTGCGCCAGCCCATTTTTTTTGCCAACTGATAGGCGGCAAAGGTCTTGCCGAACTGCATCTTGGCGTTCCAAAGGAAATGCGGCGGCTTGCTCTTGTTCTCTCTGTGGAAACTCTTGCGGCAATTCGGTACCCAGTGGGTAGCTTTTCTTGTGATGGCCCAATTCTTTTCCCGCTGGGTGGGAAATTACAGAAGGAGACAATTCGACATCCAGTGGGCCGGTTGTTTCAGCCTCCGCCAATTCGTCACCCGCTGGGTGACGAATTACATTCATTCGTCCTGGATAGGCCTGGAAAAAGAGCCTGAAATACTTGAGATTCGTGACTGAATACCCCTTGCCGTAGTGTTCGGTCAGGCGTGCTGAAAGGTTTTCCAACACCTGCTCTCCGTATTCCGCCCGCTCCACGCCGCCCTGAACCTCCTCCACAATCTCCCGGCCGATCAGCCAGTAGGCCAGCACCATGTTCGTATTGACCGCCCGAACGACGTTGCCCCGCGCCTGTTCCAGTATCGAGACTACGCGGTTGAAGAGGGGATTATCCGCAGTTCGTGCAGCTTTGCGCGGACGGCTTCCGGCCGCTTTCTTACCTGCGTTCTTCTGAGAATTCTGAGGATGCTTACTCACCGTTCGCCTCCATCGGGCGGATCCTCGACTCGATAAAGGCGATGTCGTCTTTGGTTAGGCCATATTTCTTGTAAAGTTTCTCGTCCGTCCAAGTGCGGTCCCACGCCTGCTGGGGTACCCACGTGTACGTCGAGCGTGTGGCATGTTGGGTGATCTTGCGGAGTGACACCAAAAACCGCAGGAACCTTGTACGCACGTAGCTCTCAACGCTCTCAGCCGCGTCCTTATCTACGGCCAGAATGTGGGTTATGGACGGCTCCTTCCTGCGTTGTACCTTAGCTGTACACCAGCTCATCGATCTCGCGCTCAAGGCGCGGAACTGCGGAACCGGCGGGTCGGCGAGGTTAATTTTGATAGTCATCACAATACGCTCTAAAAACGAACATACCCAAAGCTCCTCTGCAATGGTGAGGGTATGTGGATTTATTTTTCATCATGTCGTAAGGCCCTCATTGACTTATTTGAAATCAAAACCTTCATCTGTTCAATTGCAGTTTTGTTCAGCTTCTTCAATCTCCCCTCGGCAGGCATCCGCATTTTGATCAATTCGGCGTTGAAGCTCTCAAGATTGGAGAGGACGATCAATTGTTCCAGGGTAGCGAAATCCCGCATATTACCTTTCAGTTCCGAATGTTCTGCCTTCCAAGCCAGGGCTGTTTGACCAAACAGAGCCAGATTCAACAGATCAGCTTCATCGGCGTAGATGAATTTCATTTTTGATTTCTGCAGGTCCGGCGGAATCAGGTTTTCTTTGATGGCATCGGTATGAATCAGGTAATTGACCTTGGCTATGGTTCGGGATACGCTCCAGTCCAGTTTTTTCTGGTCAAACTCCTCCTGCTTCAGGCGTTGAAACTCTTTCAGCAGATACAGTTTGAACTCTGCGCTCACCCAGGATGCAAACTCAAAGGCTATATCCTGATGGGCAAAGGTCCCGCCATACCTGCCGGATTTTGTCGTGATGCCAACAGCGTTGGTTGCTTCTATCCATTTGCCGGGGGAAAGCACAAATGAGTTGCTGCCGGCCTCGTACATAAAGCGGTCGAATTCGACCGCTTTAAAATCAGGGTTGTGCAACTGCTCCCAGAGACCGATGAGCTCAATAGTTGTCCGGCTTCTCAGCCAGTTTTTGATTAAATCAATTGGCTCATTCGGGTTTTTGTAGCGGGCGATATCGGTCAGCGAGATGTAATCTTCCCGCTCTTTGCGTGAAACCGTGATATCGCTCCCTTTAACGCTGATGGTTCTTGTCGTTGTCATTTTCCCCCTTCCTCCACGGCGATTTCGTCATCAAACAGGCTGTAGCGCTGGTAGACGAGATCGAACGGGGACAAAAATAAAACGGGACATACTCGCCGACCTTGGTTCCGGGGTAACAGTCAACCTGCGCTGCTTGATCTCCGTCATGCCGATAGTCGTGTGCCCGTTTCCTGAGCAAGCCGCCTTGCATCTGATTCAAGCCCGCCAACGGTCAGAATAGAAAATAGGTTATCCACATGAGTAATATGATAAATTTTCGGTCTGTCAGGTGGTTCGCTCATATTTCTTCAGCCTTCACAGTATCCATGCTCTCCTCCGCTTCCCGTTCCGTTTTCTCGGAAGCCTCAACCTCAAAGGAGTCCTATCGTACCTTAATATGAGACAGTGCACTATCAATCAAGAGAAAAGACACTCAGGACACTACGTACCCGAGATGCTCCTAGTCAGGTGACCCCGCCTCAGAAGCGTATCAGGTGTAATGCCCGGCAAAAAAGCGCCGGAGTTCCAAATCTCCAAGCGACTTGGTATATGTGGACGGCAATGCCGCCGGAATGATCGGAGTAGTCCCGATGGGCGAATGCATTGACCAGGCCTTCGCGGATCGCTTCCTGGGAATTGAGCAAGACAATAGGCTTAAACCATCAAGTAACCATCAAGTACCACGAGATCACGCAACCTATTGATATTTTTAGTAAATTATCTATAGGCAGGGTTAATTCATATAACTGCTCAGGCACCCATCAAGTACCAGCCTTGTCGGCAGCAGCCCACCAAGGGATGTATTTCATTAATTTTGGGGCAGCAGATATATCGTAAAGCAAAAGGGCTTTCGCTTCGACCGCTTCTTTGATCAGCCTTGATGCCGCAGCAATGTTCTGAGGTTCAATGCCGAAACGCTCGCGAACAGATGTATTAGTCAGATATTCCCGGTTTACATATTTCAAACAAGCATGAAGGTAGCAGGCCCTGATGCGATCATCTTTATCCATACGATTGAGCGGCCGATGCGCAAACAATACGGCTCGTGTGGTTTCTCCAGAGACTTCGAATATCGGGGCCGGCAACTGGTAAACTTCCGTCTCGAACACGACTTTATCCACCCCGCTGCCCCGTTCTTCACAAATACCGATGCGCCTCATGAGTGAAGCAAGCGCCTCGTTTCTTGACTTCGGCGGCGTATCAAGAAAACGTTCCGTTGCTACCAGCGGCATACCTGGGTTACTGATCTCCATGCGGTCCTCAAAGATTTCTACCATCGGACCGGCGCCGGTAACAAAGAAGTCCTGATGGATAAGCGCATTAACCACTAGCTCGCGAATGGCCAACTCCGGATACATGGGTACCGTCTTGCGAAGGGCTTGTTTGATCACCTCATTAGAAGGCACCAACCCATTTATATAATCGATCAAGCCCTTGAAGCCGCTGGCATAACCTTTCGAACCGGTTTGTTCCTTGACCGTCACGACACGGCTGTTGCCGCGATAGAGAATGACCCTCATCGCTTTTCGTTCAAGTGAGCGGAAGTCTGCAAGACGCTTTGCAAATAGAACAGCGCCGAGGTTCATGATATTCCAACCTCCTGCATCTACTGGCTGGATCAGCTCATCGTCTTTGAGTGCTTGGAGAAGTCCCGCACGAGCTTCGGGCAACGGGCGGTTCATCAGTTCGAAATAGGCGGGATAATCTAGCAGCCTCAGCACATCCTCACTACTCACCCGCTCTGCCGCGACACCATCCTCAAAGGGCATCTGGTCGAAGATCCGCCACAGTTGTCTCTCGCGGTCCGGGGCTTCCTTGAGAGGTTTCTTCACCGGGCCGATGCGGATAAATTCGTTGTTCTGGAAACGCACCGGATGGCGGAAGGCCCGGCCGACTTCCAAGAGCACCACCGGCTTATCATCTACGACAAACTCGTAAAAGTGGAAGTGGATTTTCGGCGTCAGCAAGCGGAGCAACCATGTCTCAAGCGGCTCATTGCCCTTCTTCGAAGCAGATGGAGAGAACTTTGTGCCGATGATACGGTGAGTCTGATTCTCGACGCCCCAGATGAGATAGGCAAAAGCCTTTCCGTTCAGAGCGGCTGAGTTCGCCAACGCCGAAAGATACTCCCCAATCTCCTCGGGATCATCATTACTGGCCTTGAACTCGACCCACTCGGTCTCTCGGGGAAGCTTGCACATTTCGCGCATGAGACCAGTCAGGTATTCCGTGGAGCGATCATTCGTCATGCTTCGGCCTCATCGGATAAGGTTTTAAGATAGTGCTCCGCGGCTTCCTCCGTCTTTGCATCACTGGCATCAATCGTCACCGACTCCTACGTCATGATTGGCAAGCTTATCGCAAGCGTCACGTACCCGCTACTTGTAATGGCTTTCGCCGTGAGCTTGGCTACAAATTTACCGTGACTACCGCCTCACTCCATCTTTCACCTCTCACAGTATCACTTCAATGTCGTGTGCAAAGAAACTGGTCTTTGATTTCTCCCGCCGTAATGTACTCTGAGAACGAACATCCCCAAAGTTGCCGTCAATCAAGCGAAAAGACACTCGGGACACTACGTCCCCGAGATGTTCACAGACCATCGGGCAAAACGTGCCGTTGTAAAAGACCTTCAACCCCTTAGTGCTGCGCTTTTGATGTTATTTTTTTGGCAAATAGTTCTGTTTGCTAATAATACTTCTGCCCAACTCCTTTTCTGTTTCTTTCCGTGCTGTGCCGGCCACACTTCCTCCACGCTTGGCCACCTTTTTACTTTTTTTGAAGGTGTCGGGTTTTTCCTTGTGTGATATTTCAGTAGTGACCTTTTCTCCAAGCATGGTAAAAATCAATTCCAAGTCGGTCATGTGATCGCGCAGGTTATCATTCTTCCTGGCCAAAGCTTTTGCTTTTTTGTATTGAGAAGGCGTTATACCGAAAGTCGCCTTTGATATTTCCGCGGTAAGAATGGCATAATCCGATTCAGTTTCGATCCCTCTTTCCTTCCATTCATCAGTCAGATTTTGGCGGATAGCTATGCCGCGCAAGCGCTTGTCAATCCAATCCTTGGAATATCCTTTTTGTTCATACAAGTACTTCATACGCTCCTGAGCCAGCTCGGGATTTTCAATTTCCTGAACTCTTTCGTAGCCCACTTGCGCCAGCCATTGCTTAAACGGCTCGGCTTTTGACGACGGGATGGACTGGATAATACGGAACATACCTTTGGTATTTGCGCAGTCGGTGGTGTATTTTTTGCCGTCCGCTGCCTCTAATTTCAGTTGTACCCAATTTGGGGACAACTGAAGATCCACAAACTCTCTTTGCTTCACTTTCCCCCAATATTGCCGAGGAGTGGGGGAATCTGTCAAGGCTGCTACAACATCAACAACCGAAAAATACCATTCGTCCTTGTGCCAAATCCGCCTGATTTTATTGCTTCCGAAAACTACTATTTTATTTTGCTCCATTATTTATTCACTCCTCCACAATCTTTATCTCTTCCGCCGTGAGACCGTAGAGCTTATAAACCAATTCGTCGATCTCGCGCTCAAGGCGCGGTATTGTGGAACCGTCCGGGGCTGCGAGAATTTTCTCGACACGACTGACAATAGCCGCTTTCATTTTTTTATCAGGATCGGCGAGAACAGGGAACTTTTCCATGAATATTGAGCTAGGTTCAAAGAATCCACCGCGCAACTGCGGCAGCGTAGAAATGAACCACTGCTTGGTCAATGAAGAATTTAGATGGCTATTCCGGCCATGTCGCCCACTTGTTCCGGGCATGTCGCCCACCCACGAAAGCGCGTGAGCGCTGGACATGGTGATTGTACAGTTAGTGGGCGGCTTGCGTCAAGCTTGATTTGGTTTT
>Ga0315281_10015874_pt1 | contig 10078 bp, 7 predicted proteins | sample YL17G07_0_MG_FD_204540 | JGI IMG/M metagenome (GOLD analysis project Ga0315281, IMG submission 204540) | Sediment microbial communities from Yellowstone Lake, YNP, Wyoming, USA - YL17G07_0 | ecosystem: Environmental > Aquatic > Freshwater > Lake > Sediment | place: USA: Wyoming | collected...
GTAGGAGCCGGTGCACATCCCCACATAGAGGATCTCCGGAACCTCAGCGAGCGCCTTCGCTGCATGCCTCAGGTGCGTTCCCCGCACCCGGATCATCACATGGGCGTAGGTCAGGCCGACCGGGTAGGGGTCGATATCGCCGAAGAACTTCAGGATGCCCGATTCTGTCAGCTTGTTGACGCGCGCCCTGACCGTGGACTCGGCCACGTGAAGTTCCGCGGCGATGCTCGCGAACGTCCGGCGGCCGTCTTGTTGCAGGCAGACGATGATCTGCCTGTTCAGGAGGTCCAGCTCAGGCTTCATCCGTCTCTCCTTCGTTGTGGCTTGCGGGCTCATGGTACGCGAAATGCGCGGATACCGCACCACAGACGAGCATAGACGCGAAATAGACGGCCTGTTTCCGCCCAGGCCGTGGATTCGGCAGCTCGGGAGGTAGGAAGATACACCGAGGCGGGACGCCCGGGCGGCAAGCGCACACCCGTGCTGGACACGACCGCCGTTGACGAAGGGAGAGTCGCATGGGCGAGGAGATCTACGAGCAGATGGCCAAGGCCGTCATCGACGGCGAGGAGGAACTTGCCGCCGAACTGGCGCAGCAGGGACTGGACATGGGCCTGTCGCCCGGGGACATCCTCGACAAGGGCCTCGTCAAGGGCATCGAAGAGGTCGGCGAGAAGTTCGGATGCGGCGTCTTCTTCCTTCCGGAACTCGTGCAAGGAGCGCTTGCGATGCAGACGGCCGTGGCCGTCCTGCAGCCCGCGTTCGACGCATCGACCGAGGGTCGCCAGACGCTCGGAACGGCACTCGCAGGAACCGTCGAAGGTGACCTGCACGAGATCGGCATGACCATCGTGTGTTCGATGCTCGCCGCCGCCGGCTTCGAGGTGACGAACCTCGGCAACGACATCTCGCCAGCGAAGTTCGTCGAGAAGGTCACCGAGATGAAGCCTCAGCTATTGCTGCTCTCCGCGCTACTCACGACGACCACGCCCGCGCAGCAGAAGACCATCGAAGCACTCAAGGAAGCCGGCATCCGCGATGACGTTCGGATCATGGTCGGTGGCGCACCCGTCACGCAGGAGTGGGCCGACCAGATCGGCGCCGACGGCTACGCCGAAGACGCCATCGAAGCTGTCGAGCTCGCGAAGAAGCTCGTCGGCGTCTAGGAAGCCGAGAATCGACCGAAGGGGGAGTTGATAGTCATGGCCCGACTACGAGTCAGCCTGCTTGATGACGACGAGATCGAGATGCTGGATGAGCAGACGCTCACGGTGCTCGAGGATGTGGGTGTTGCCGTCCCGGTGGATGAGGCACTGGATCTGCTGGAGGCCAATGGAGCGACGGTTGACCGGACCACCGGCATCGCGCGCATCCCCCGTGAACTGGTGCGGCGCTGCCTCGAGACCGTGCCCAAGCAGGTTCGCCTGGCGGCCCGGGACCCGAAGCACGATGTCGTCCTCGGCGACGGGAGCGTTACGTTCACGACCGACGGCACCGCTACCTATGTCGTGGACGACCTTACCGGCGAGCGGTACGAAGGCAGCGCCGACTACCAGCGGACGCTGAATCGCCTGTTCGACGCATTGCCTAACGTCGACTACATCTGGCCGACGATCTCGGCCCGCGACCTCGATCCCGTCGCGTGTGACCTCGAGATACAGTCGATCGCCTGGCGCAACTGCACCAAGCACGTGCAGGATGAGATCCGCACCCCCGAGCTGGTGGCGCCGATGCTCGACATGATGGCTGCCGTGGCGGGAGCGACGCCCCGCGAGCGACCCGTCTACTCGCAGATCAACTGCACGCTCGCGCCGCTGGCACATGATCCGGCGATGACCGAGGCAAGCATGGCGCTGGCCCGCGCAGGCGTGCCGATAGCCATCATGCCGATGCCGCTGATGGGAACCACGGCGCCGATGTCGGTGGCGGGAGTCACAGTGCAGTGCATGGCCGAGATGCTCTCGGGGGTGGTCATCTTCCAGCTGGCGGCGCCCGGGTGTCCGCTGATCGCATCGCCCGAGCCGGGGTCTGCCGACATGAGCAGCGGCCTCTACCTGTGCGCGACACCCGAGGCCGGCGACGCGGTGGCGGCCAGCATAGTGATGTGCAAGCACTACGGCCTTCCCACTACCGGCGGAGGTTTCGGCGGCGACGCCAAGGCACCCGACTTCCAGGACGGCATCGAGGGAGGAGGCGTCATCGACGTGCTGCTGGGCGCCGATTCCCTGGTCGGACTGGGATGCTTCGACGGCGCCCAGGCGACCAGCCTGGCCACGATCATCCTGCACCACGAAGCCGCCGGCCTGGTCAAAGAAGAGCTGCAGCGGACCCCGTTCGAGGTGGCAGACTCACTCATCGACGATATCCGCGCGGTGGGACCCGGCGGGCACTACATGGCGCGGCGAAGTACGCGCGCGCATGCGCATGACATCTGGAAGCCGACCGTGATGCGCCGCGGCACGTTCGCGGCGTCTCACGGCCGCACGCTGATCGAGGACGCGGTGGACCGAGCGAACGAGATCCTTGCGACTCACGAGGTACCGCCGCTTCCCGAGGACGTCGATCGCCACATCGACGAAGTCATAGCAGCTCAGCGACGACTGCTCGCGAGCACCGTGTAGGGAGGCGGACCGGAGGACGGAGTTCACCGTCAGTGACAAGTGAGAAGCCCGAAGGAGGGTGCAATGAAGAAGGTAATCATCGTAGGTGCAGGAGCGCAGGGGAATGTCGTCGCGGGGGTCCTTTCGGAAGCGGACGACGTAGACGAGATAGTGCTTGCTGATCTCGACCTCGAAAGGGCCAAGGAAGTTGCGGCTGCCATAGGGTCATCCAAGATACGCGCTGTTCGACTGGACGCTTCCGATCGTGATGCGATGACGGCGCTGATGAGAGAAGGCGGCTATGACGTCGTGGTCAATGTGATGATCACCACGTTCAACAGGAACATCATCGAAGCGGCGCTTGCCGCTGGATGCAACTACCTTGACATGGCGTCGGAAGAGCTCTTGGAGAGCTCGAGAGACGAAACACCCCAGGACAGGTTCATTGTCGAGCAACTGGACTATGCGGCTGAGTTCGAAGCCACCGGGCTGAAGGCGCTCATCCTCATCGGCGGTGACTCGGGCCTCGTGAACGTCATGGCGAGAGAGGCTGTAGATGAGCTGGATGAGGTGGACTACATCGGCATCAAAGACTACGGGATACTGGAATGCGATGAGCCCGTTGGGTTGTGGTCCGTTCCCATCTACGTGGGGGATTGCGCGGATGAGCCCATCTGGTGGGAGGATGGCGAGTACAAGACGGGCGAGGTCTTCTCCGGCAAGGAGGAGTACTACTTCCATCCGCCCCTAGACGTGAATGGAAGCGTCTACTACCACCTCCATGAGGAGCCGGTCACCATACCGCAGTTCATCGGCAAGCCCGTCGGGTACTGCGATTTCAAGATGGGCGAGCCCGGCAGCGAAACATGGGAGTTCATGATCAAGGGGCTCGGCTTGGCGGGCACGGACCCTATCGACGTGAACGGGGTTGAGGTCGTTCCGAGGGATCTGCTCAACAAGCTGCTGCCGAAGACGCTGACCCCGAAGAAGTGCATGGAGATGGTCAAGAACGGGGAGATCTTCAGTCGGCTGCAACTGGCGGTTGATGTCAAGGGGAAGAAGGACGGCAGGAACCTCCACTACAAGTTGTGGAGTGAGAGCCCGAACATCATTGAGGCCTGCAACAGGATCAGGGGCACCAATGACGTGTCCTTCATCACCTCGGTGCCGATGTCCATCGCCGCCTTGATGATGCTGCGAGGCCAGCTGAAGAAGGACGGTGTCTACCCGGCGGAGACCCTCGACAAGGAAGAGCGCGAGATCTTCTTCGAGGGCATCAAGGAATGGGGTATCACCGTCCACCGACAGGTCAATGAAGTGATCTAGCAGCGCAAGGGAGTCCCTGCTTCCGGTCCGCCCGGTCTGAATAGGTACTCTTGGACCCGTGTTCGGAGCGCAGGGGGTTCGAAGAGAACTGAAGAGAACTGAAGAGAACTGAAGAGAACTGAAGAGAACCATAGTCCTGGCTGACTTTGATTGGGGGTGGTATGGGAGCGCGGAAGCACCTACTGGGGAAGCTCCTCGCAGTATTCCTGGGCGACAACTTTGAGCCTCCTGTAGAGACCCACTTCTCCCAGCTTGACGCGCAAGGGGGTTTCGGGCATCGTTCGGGTGCGCTCGGCCGCTTCACGGTGCGACTGCAGCTAACAGCGTTGTCGATGATCAGATGATCAGGCGATCAGCTGGGTGTGTGGTAGCAGGTGACGAAGAGCGGGTTCCACGGATGTCGTGCACTATCTGAGGAGGGACTGGGAAGATGAAGACAGCTAGGAGACAACTCGCTGCAATCGGAGTCGTACTCTCCGCCGTGATGATGATGGCCGTGACCGCAAGCGGATCGTTCGCGGCTGCGCCTGAGCCCTCGACGGAGGCCTCCTCCAAACCCGTTGTTCTCACGATCGGCACGCCTGAGGACCTGGGCACGGCGAACCCATTCAAGGCTGGCACGGTCAGCGCTTACGAGATGATGCTCCTGAACTACGACATGCTCTATAACTTCACAGTACAAGACCTCTTGCCGACCTCTGGTCTTGCGATATGGCCCCCCACCCACTCCGAAGACGGGAAGACCTGGACGTTCAAGATCCGCGAGGGTGTGAAGTGGTCGGATGGTGTCCCGCTCACCGCCCATGACATCGCCTTCACATACAACTTCATCAATGAAGCGCATATGTCCTACTTCGCCTACGCCCTCGGACACCCGATCGCGAAGGATGCGTTCGAAGCGCCCGATGACACGACGCTGATATGGCACATGGAAGAGGCTTCGCTCGTCCCCGAGTCCCCTCCCTGGATACCGATCTTGCCCGAGCACATCTGGAAACGCTTCTGGGGTGACCGATCCCCCAACCACGCAAACACCAAGGAGTTCCCCAATGTCCCCGCGGTTGGATCCGGGCCGTTCATCCTGACCGACTACGAAATAGGTCAATCCTGGACCATGCAGGCCAACAAGGAATACTGGGGTGGTAGTCCGAAGATCGACACGGTCGTCTTTCGTGTCTTCAAGAACCCGGAGGCGCTGGCATTGGCGCTGAAGACCGGCGAGATCGACGCCGCGAGTGGGCTAACCCCTGCTCTGTTCAATGACTTGAAGGCCGATTCGAACATCACGACGATCGAGGGGACACCAGTCGACTTCGACGATCTGGCCTTCAACTTCGAAGGGACCGCCGACCCATCTCTGCGAGTCCTCGAGGTGCGTCAAGCGATCGAGGCGTCCATCGACAAGCAGACGCTGGTGGATCGTGTGCTCCTCGGGTACAGCTGGGTCGGTTCCCAGGTGGTGCTACCTCAGTACAAGAGGTACCTCTGGCAGCCGGAACCCCAGGAGGTCCATGACTTCGACCCGGGCAGGGCTGAAGAGCTCTTGGACCAGGCTGGATACAAAGACCGCAACGACGACGGATTCCGGGAAACGCCGGAAGGGGATCCGTGGTCGCTTGAGATCCTGGCGATCACTGACTGGACGAACTCCGTTCCTGAGGCGAAGTTGGAGGCCGGCTACATGGAAGACGTGGGCATCCGGACGTCGGTGAAGGTGGTGGACACCGAGGCGGCAAACGACCTCTGGTACACGCAGGATTTCGACATGTATCAGTGGGGGTGGGACCCGAACGTCGATCCCGACTACATCCTGTCGATCTTCACGACGAAGAATTGCCTTGTCTGGAGCGACGGATGCTACTCGAACCCCACGTACGACAAGTTGTACGAGGAGCAGGCTTCAACGCTTGACGAGGCCGTGCGTCGCGACACGATCATCAAGATGCAGAAGATCCTCTACGATCAAGTCCCGGAGATCGTTCTCCTGTACCCCAATGTTCTTCAGGCGTACCGGAATGATCGTTTCACGGGGTTCGTCCGCCAGCCTTTTCCGAACGGTTCGATCTTCTTCACGTGGAGCTCGACACCGTATCTCACGATAGAACCGGTCACCGGCTCAACGGGCACCGCTTCGAATAGGTCGGGGATCCCCGTGGCCCTATGGGCAGGCATAGGCGTGGTGGTGCTGCTCGGCGCCTTCTTCATCTGGAAGCGGCGAGACTCCGAGCACACCGAGTAGATGCACGGAGGACACGTTGGGGTCACGTAGGTATCTGCTGCGCAAGGTCCTCCAAGGGATGCTCAGCTTCTTCATCATCCTCGTGCTGAATTTCGGGTTGATGCAGGCGGCACCCGGCGATCCGGTCCAGCGGTTCGCCCGCAGTAGCAGGCTCACCCTTGCCGATCAGGAGCGTCTCCGAGAGGAATTCGGCCTCGACAAGTCGATGCCAGTTCAGTTCTTCGTCTACCTGAAGAACGCAGCCAAGGGCGACTTCGGGTTGTCATTCATCACCGGTCAGCCGGTTCGCCAGGTGATCCTGGCCCACACGTGGCCGACCCTGCTCTTGGTGGGACTGGCGACTATCCTCGCCACGATCATCGGCGTGTTCGCCGGGATCGTGTCGGCGTGGCGGCGGGGGTCCGCGACGGACAAGGCCATAAGTGCAGTAGGGATGGCCTTCTATGCCATGCCCGACTTCTGGCTCGGCATGATGCTGCTCATCATCTTCGCCGGGTGGCTGGCATGGTTCCCCGTTGGCGGGTATTCCGACCCGCAGGCAGCAACGACGGGGTTCCCACATCTGCTCGACGTCGCGCGGCACCTCACGCTTCCCTGTGCTGCGCTGACGGTCGGCTACCTCGCGGAGTACCAGCTCATCATGCGTTCGGCGCTGCTCGACGTGATGGGCGAGGACTTCATCACCATCACCCGGGCGAAGGGGCTCAGGGACAGTAAGGTCCGCATGCGCCACGCGGTCCCCAACGCCATGCTCCCGACCATCACGATGACCATGCTCTACTTCGGCTACGTCGTCGGGGGGGCGATCGGCGTCGAGTTCGTGTTCTCCTACCCGGGCCTCGGCACCCTAACCGCCAATGCCATCGAAGCGCAGGACTATCCCATGCAGCAGGGGCTCCTCCTGATGTTCGCGGCCATCGTGCTGGCCGCAACGCTGTTCACGGACGTCCTGTACGGCTACCTCGACCCCCGCATACGTGAGGCGTGATCCGATGAACGCAGCAACAACACAGCAGCCAAGGCCGTCTCTGGACTCGCCACGTGCCATCCTGTGGAAGCGTCGCGTGCGTTCATTATCCGCCTTCTGGCGGCAGTTTCGGAGCAACCGGATGGGCTTAGCCGGACTCATCGTCGTCCTTGCGTGGATCAGCGTCGCCTGCTTCGCCCCGCTGCTCGCGGACGGCAACCAATTGAGCGAGAGCTATGCCGCCAACCATCATCAGCCTCAGATGCTAGAGCCCTCGTGGCTCCTCAGCGACCAGGACAAACAGAGACTGGAAGATCAGCAGGGTGGCATCTCGGACAAGAATCGCACCGACTATCTCTCGATCACGACCTGGCAATACCCGCTTGGCACCGACGATGCCGGACGCTCCATGTGGGCCCTGCTGGTCTATGGATCAAGGATCTCGTTCTTGGTCGCGTTCGCAGCAAGCTTCGTCACCATAGCGCTCGGCTCGGGTCTCGGGATCACCGCCGGGTACTTCGGAGGAACCACCGACGCGGTCCTTTCCAGGATCATCGAGGCATTCCTCATCTTGCCGTGGATCTCTCTGGCCGTCGTACTGGCGTCCATCATGGGTAGGGGCCTGTTCAACATCATCATGGTCATCGCCATCACATCGTGGGCTTCGACGTCTCGGTTGGTCCGCTCGCAAACCCTGACCGTGAAGACACGCCTCTATGTGGAGCGCGCTCGCGCGCTGGGCGCCAGAGACCTCCGCATCGTAAAGGGTCACATCTTGCCCAACCTGTTCCCGATCATATTCGCCGATCTCACCCTCACGATCGCCTACAGCGTCGCTGCCGAGGCCTTGCTCTCGTTCCTCGGGTTGGGAGACCCGAAAAGCGTCTCGTGGGGTTCCATCTTGGACGGAGCCCAGAATTCGGGAGCCACGCTCCTGGGGGCATGGTGGTACGTGCTTGCGCCGGGGATCTGCGTCACCACCCTGATCCTGGGCATCTCCATGTGCGGTTTCGCCATCGAAGAGATCGTCAATCCGAGACTGAGGCAACGATGAGCCTCCTATCCGTCCGTGATCTGTGCGTGACCTACCCCACGAGCGAAGGCGAGCTGCCCGCGGTACGGGGAGCCAGCTTCGAGGTCGGAGAAGGCGAAGTCGTTGGTCTCGCCGGCGAGTCAGGCTGCGGGAAATCAACGGTTGCCTCCGCTCTCCTACGGCTCTTGCCGAAGGACACCAAGGTCACCGGCGAGATACTGCTGGAGGGCGAAGACATCTTGACGATGTCCTGGGGGAAGCTGCGCACCGTGCGCTGGGCCGAAGCCTCGATCATCTTCCAAGGCGCTTTGCACGGCTTGGACCCAGTCAGGCGAGTTGGCGACCAGATCGCGGAGGCCATCCTGGTCCATTCTTCAGGAGCGTCGGGGAAGCAAGCGATGTCACGTGTGGGTCAACTCATCGAGCAGGTAGGCCTTCCGGCGCGCCGAGCACGCGACTATCCACACGAACTCTCGGGAGGCCAGCGCCAACGGATCATGATCGCCATGGCGTTGGCCTGCGACCCGAAGATCGTCATCGCGGACGAACCCACGACGGCACTCGACGTGATGGTGCAGGCGCAGATCCTCAGTCTGGTGAAGGGCCTGCAAGCCGATCTTGGACTCTCCATGATCTTCATCACCCATGACCTCTCCGTCCTCGTGGACGTCGCGGACCGCATCGCCGTCATGTATGCCGGCAAGGTCGTGGAGGAAGGACCCTCCGACAAGATCTTCTCGGACCCGCGTCATCCCTATACCCGAGCCCTCGGGGGCGCTTTTCCCGAGATAGGAGATCTCACCTACCGCCGTGCGCCAAGTGGCCTTCCCGGCGACCCACCCGACCCGACGGAGCCTCCCAGCGGATGCTCGTTCCACCCTCGGTGTCCCAGCGTGATGGCTGAGTGCTCCAGCACGCACCCGCTCCTCTCGCCCGCGGGTGAGGGGCGCGAAGCAGCCTGCCTCTTGGTTCCCGGGTGCAGGATCGAAGAACCGGCGGCGGTGTCCCGATGACCGAACCACTGCTGCGTATCGACGATGTACGGGTCGATTTCGCCGGGCGCCAGGGACTTCTTGCCGGGTTGGCGGGGAAGACCGCTGTGACAGCGAGAGCGGTCGATGGCGTCAGTCTCGAGGTTCGGGCCGGAGAGATCCTCGCCCTCGCGGGAGAATCCGGATGCGGGAAGACCACGCTGGCTCGCTCGATCATGGGGCTGCAGGAGACAACGAACGGCACCATCTCGATCGACGGCCAACCCATCGGCACGACGCCCAGAGAACTCCGAGCTCTTAGGCGCCGGGTACAGCTCGTGTTCCAGGACCCCGCAGGTGCGCTCAACCCTCGCCAGACCATCTACGAAGCGATCGCGGAGGGCATCCGGATCCACAAGATGCCCGGCCGCGAGGAACAGCTTGTGGCAGAGGCGCTGTCTACCGCGGGACTCCGCCCGCCAGAACGATTCTTCTTGCGCTATCCCCACGAGGTCTCCGGTGGTCAACGCCAGCGCGTCGTGATCGCGGGTGCCCTGGTGCTCAAGCCGGATCTGTTGGTCGCCGACGAACCCGTATCCGCGCTCGACGCCTCTGTTCGTGGCGAGGTCCTCAAGCTGCTGCTGAAACTGCGTGACGAGCTTGGGCTCGCGATCATCGTTGTGACCCACGATCTCGGGCTCGCGTGGATGATCGCCGATCGCGTCGCCGTGATGTACCTGGGACGGATCGTGGAGATCGGGCTCACGGAAGACGTCCTCTCGCAGCCCACACACCCCTATACGCAGGCTCTCCTGTCAGTTGTCCCCGAGACGAAGGCTGTCGAGCAGGTCATCCTCACCGGCGAGCCGCCCGACCCGACCCGCATCCCTGACGGCTGTCGCTTCCACCTCCGCTGCCCCTTGGTGGCCGATGGCACTGCCG
>Ga0315281_10015875_pt1 | contig 10078 bp, 9 predicted proteins | sample YL17G07_0_MG_FD_204540 | JGI IMG/M metagenome (GOLD analysis project Ga0315281, IMG submission 204540) | Sediment microbial communities from Yellowstone Lake, YNP, Wyoming, USA - YL17G07_0 | ecosystem: Environmental > Aquatic > Freshwater > Lake > Sediment | place: USA: Wyoming | collected...
GCTGTCGAGCTCTCGCTCGAGCGCGGCGACGTGCTGACGACGCCGATCTTCCCGGGACTTCAGCTGCGGCTCGCCGATATCTTCAAGCAGTGAAGGCCGGCTGAAGCCGGCCACTACCGCATGCGGCGTTACTTCGCGAGTTCGTCGAGTTTCTTGACGACCTCGTCGTACTCGGCCGGATTGACCTTGGCCGCGCCGGGTTCGCCGGGGCGGCTCGCATAGACGTCGCTGCCTGACTTCGCGAACGTCACGCGCTCTTCCTTCTTCCCATCGTCGAACTTCGCGTACACGGTCAGGGCCGGAGAGTCGAGGCCGGTCTTCGCCGTGGCCGGCAGGAACGACAGGGCGCGAAGGCTCTCGAGCTTGGCGAGGAAGACGCCCATCTTCTCTTTGTCGGCGTCAGCCTTGGCGCCCACCCGTTTCCACTTGTCTTCGTCCTCGGGCTTGGCGCCCTTCGTCTTGTCGAAGGCCACGGTGTCTTTGCCGCGCGTCAGCTCGATGTGCGTGGCGTCGTAGGCGCGAAACGCGAACAGATCCTTCTTGCGGTAGTCGTCCGGGGCCTTCTTCAGGTCGTCGACGAGCGCCGGGTCGATCGTCATCACCACGGGCTTCGACGCGTCTTTCGCGTAAACCGAGCCGTCGCCCGCCTTGCCGCCGAGGAGCAATGAGGCCTTCGCGCTGCCGAGGCTCAACGTGACCGACGCGGTCGGCTTGTCGAGGCCGTACTTCTTCAGGTCGGCCGGGCTGACGTTGTTGGTGACGATCGACTTCATCTGCGCCGACTGCACCTTGCTGATCAGGTTTTCGGCGGCGGCCGCATCCGACGGCGCCTGCATCGGCTTGAGCAGCGTCCAGTCGCCGCCGGCTTTCGCGAGCTCGACGGTCTTGCTGTCGGCGGTCGCCTCGACGTGATCCACCTTGTCGCGATCGAACTTGATGGCGGTCTTGTCGCGAAGCTCGAACGTCGACCGGTTGAAGGTCTGCTCCTGGAACGCGGCAATGGTGAAGACGCGCTTGTCGTCGTTCCGCTTCGCGAAGAGATTCGCGCCGGTCGGTGTCTTCTGGCCGATGAACAGCTTCTTGAAGTCTTTGTCGCCCGCCGCCTTGAACTGGATCTCGATGCGCGGCGCGCCGAGCCCGTACTCGGCGAGGCTCGCGGGGTTCTCGTCGATGACGCGAGCCACTTCGAGCTGCGACAGCGCGTTCGCGATGCCGCTGGCCTCGGAGTCCTGCGCGGCCGCGGCCATCGGCTCCGCGATCTTCCAGCCGTCCTTGTCTTTCAGGAGGACGGTCGAATCGCCGGATTCCGAGTGGACGCGAATCTCGTCGACCTTGTCCGACTGCAGCCCGGCGAAGACTTTGTCGAGCTTCGACGCCGACGCGTCGCCGCCCTCAGGCTGCTTCCAGGTCACGAAATAGATGTACGCGAACAGCCCGCCAAGAACGACGACGAGCGCGATCGTCGTTTTCACACCGCGCATCTATCGCCTCCGCCACCAGGTGTAGACACCCATGAAGAACACGAGGCCGGGGATGATGAAGAGCGACAGCCAGGTCACGTTCGTCTGCTGCGCCGCCGTCATCGTCAGGCGCCGATCTTCGGCGTCCTTCGGGCGAATCGAAATCAGGTTTTCCTGCTGCGACAGCCAGCCGACCGTGTTCATGAAGAGATCGCGGTTGCCCTGGATGCCGAGGCCGGAGTTCGCGGCCCAGTCGGAGTCGCCGTAGACGGCGACGCGGGTTTCGGGTTTCGGCGCGTCGGCCGCGGCTCCGGCCGCCGCGGCGCCCGCGGCTGACACGGCCGCCGCGACCGTAATCGGGCCCTGCTTGTCGCCGCCGCCGGCGCTGAACGCGACCTTGCCGGTCGTCAGCATGGCTTTGATGTCCGACTCCGCCCAGCTGCGCGGGCTCGTCTCGACGAATCCCTGCGCGGTGTGCCCGCTGACGCCGCCGGTCACCGCCGTCACCGAGCGCGCCGACGGATAGGCCGTGATGAACTTGAAGCGCTGCGTGATCGCGTGCGAGGGATAGCTCGCGGCCACCGGCACGGACGCATCCGTGCCGATCAGCTGTCCCATCCCGCTGACGTCGACGACCATGTCGTTGCCGACGTCCATCCCCCAGTCGTGCGCGAGCGCGATGAGATTGGTGAGCGGCTGGCTGTCTGCCTTGTCAGGCGGATCGAGCTCCAGCAGCAGCTTGCCTTGCTTGCCGAGGTAGGTCTTGAGCGCCGTGATCTCGCCTGGGAAGAAGTCGGTCTTCGGTCCGGCGACGACGAGCACCGATGCGTCGTCGGGCACCGAGCCCGCCTGCGCGAGGACGAGCTTGTCGACGGTGTAGTTCTCGTGGGTCAGCGAGTCGGCGATGCCCTTGTAGCCGTCGCGCTCGCTGGACGTCGCGTCCTTCTCGCCGTGGCCCTGCGTAAAGTACACCTTCTTCGTTCCGCCCTGCACGACCTTGATGATCGCCGTCGTGATGTCCTGCTCGGTGTCCGTCGTGATCCGCTCGCTGCGGTCTTTGTACTTGAAGAGGATGGTGCCGTAGGCCTGCACCTGATTCTGCGAGGCGACGGCCGGCTTCTTGTCGGGATCCACGTAGTCGGTGACGACTTTGCCCGACGAGTACTCGTATTCCTTCAGCTTGTCCTTGTACGGCTGGAAGCCGCTCTCCTGCGCGAACACGGTGATGCTGAGCGGCGAGTCGAGCTTCTGGAGGACGTTCCGCGTCTGGTCGGAGAGGCTGAACTGCTTGCTCGCCGTCAGGTCCCAGCGCTTGTTCTGGCGCGCGCCGATGTAGTTGATGGCGACGAGGATGCCGAGGACGACCAGCACGCTGACGCCCATGAGGGTGCCGTAGCGCGCCTGCCGCTTCGCGAACAGCTTCACGATGTCGCGCCACTGGCCGAGGATGTAAATCAGGAGACAGACGAGGCCGGCGTAGGCGGCGTAGGTCGCGTACTGATCCTTCGCCGGATATCCGAAGCGGATGCCGACGGCGGCGAGCACCGCCGCGAAGCCGAGCCAGCCGATGAGGCCGATGATTCGAGTCAGCATGGTTAGCCCCGCCACCGTTCGCTGTCGACCGACTTGGCCGTCAGGAACAGACCGAACGTGATGAAGCTCAGGTAGTACACGAGGTGCGACGTGTCGATGACGCCCTTCGTGAAGTCGTCGAAGTGATCGACGATGGAGAGATACGTCGTCACCTTCTCGCCCGTCGGGCCGGCGAAGTTGCCGAGCCACGTGATGACCCAGAGCACCAGGAAAACCGAAAACGTCACGGCGCCCGCGACGATCTGGTTTTTCGACAGGCTCGAGATGAACAGGCCGACCGACACGAAACAGCCGCCGAACAGCAGGAGGCCGAGGTAGGACGTCAGAATGGGTTTCCACTCCGGACGGCCGTAGATGAACAGCACGCCGAAGTGGAAGAGCGTCACGGCGAGCATGGCGCCATAGAGCGCCATCGCGCCGAGGAACTTGCCCATCACGATCTCGAAATCCGTGATGGGCGAGGTCAGCAGCAGCTCGATCGTCCCGGAGCGCTTTTCCTCCGCGTATGTCCGCATCGTGATCATCGGCAGCAGGAAGAGCACGACGACGGTGACGTTCTGGAGCACCGGACGAATCAGCTGCTGATTCACGTTCATCGACTGCGCGCCGCCCATCAGCCCGGCCTGCATGCTCTGGCTGGCGAAGTAGCGCATGACGGCGGTGAAGAATATCCCGTAGAGCAGCGCGAAAAAGCCGATGACGATGTAGGCAATCGGCGACGCGAAATACGCGCGCAGCTCCTTGTGAGCAATCGCGAGGATGTTACGCACGGTTCTCTCCTCCGGGAATCTCTTCGGCGGCAGGCGCCCCTGTTGACGATGTTGACGACGTCGCGGCTGCCGTCTCGTCGGTGGTCAGCGAGAGGAAGATCTCTTCGAGGCTCAGGCGCATCGGCCGCAGCTCGAGCAGCCCCCAGCCGTTTGCCACGACGGCCTTCGCGAGCTCGCGGCGCACGTCGCGCCCGCTCTCGCTTTGCACTTCGAACCCGACGGCGCTGTCGTGGCGATCGGCTTCGGCGACGCGCGTGACGCCGGCGATGCGGCTCAAGGCTGCCGACGCGACATCGCTTCCAGCGCCCGCGGAATCCACCTGCACATACATCGTTTCCGATCCGCGCAGCCTCGCCGTCAGGTTGTCGGGCGTGTCGACCGCGACCACGCGGCCCTTGTTGATGATGACGACGCGCTGGCAGGTCTGGGCGACCTCGGGCAGGATGTGCGTGCTCAGGATGATCGTGTGATCGCCCTTGAGCTCCTTGATGAGCTCACGCGTCTCGATGATCTGCTTCGGGTCGAGACCCGCCGTCGGCTCGTCGAGAATCAGGACGTCAGGATTGTGAATGAGCGCCTGCGCGAGGCCGACGCGCTGCTTGTAGCCCTTCGAGAGTTTCCCGCACTGGCGGTTGGCCATGTCGGCGACGCGCGTCCGTTCCATGACCGTCTTCACGCGCTGGCGGCGTTCCGCGGAGGCCACGCCTTTGATCTTCGCGACGAACGTCAGGTATTCGATGACGCTCATGTCGGGGTAGAGCGGCGGCGTCTCCGGAAGATAGCCCGTGCGGCGCTTCGCCTCGACCGGCTGATCGAACACGTCGAAGCCCGCGACGATCGCTTTGCCGTCCGACGCCGGCATATAGCCGGTCAGGATGCGCATCGTCGTCGTCTTGCCCGCGCCGTTGGGCCCGAGGAAGCCGAGGATTTCGCCGCGCTCCACTCGAAAGCTGATGTCGTCGACCGCGGTGACCCGGCCGTAGCGTTTGGTGAGGTGCTGAACCTCGATCACGTGTGAACCCCTTTTCGGTACAATCCAACCGAAAATGCTATCCGAACCATAGGAAAATGTGTAGGGCGGGGCCAAGGCGGCCCTCGCATGGAGGTTTCATGTCTGCAACGGTTGGATCGAAGGCGCCGGATTTCACCCTGATGAACGAGAATCGGGAGCCGGTGACGCTCAGTTCGCAAAAAGGCCACCCGGTGGTCCTGGCATTCTTCCCGGCGGCGTTCAGCGGCGTGTGCACAAAGGAACTCTGCACGTTCCGCGACAGCATGGCGAAGCTGAACAGCGCCAAGGCGCAGGTGTACGGCATCAGCGTTGACACTTTCTTTACGCTCGGCGCGTTCAAGAAGGAGCAGAACCTGAATTTCCCTCTGCTGAGCGACTTCAATAAGGACGTCATCCGCGCCTACGGGGCGTTCAACGAGGACATGATCGGGCTCAAGGGCATCGCCAAGCGCTCGACGTTCGTCATCGACAAGGACGGCGTCGTCCGGCACGCGGAAGTGCTCGACGATGCGCGGAACGAGCCGAACTACGACAACGTGTTTGCGACTCTGGCGGCGCTCTAGGGCTCAGGGCTGACGGCTGAGGGCAGTCCTTTGCCTTCAGCCGTCGGCCCTGTTATCCTGAACACATGAGCATCTGCTCATATGTTCATGCCTAAGACCGCCGCGCAGCGACGGGCGCCGCTGACCGACCAGTCGGCCACGGCGCTCGCCGAGACCTTCAAGGTCCTCGGCGACACCACGCGCGTCCGCATTCTCGACGCGCTGACACGCGCCGAGCTCTGCGTCCACGACCTCGCCGCGCGCGTCGGCCTCAGCGAATCCGCCGTCTCCCATCAGCTCCGCCTCCTGCGCGGCATGCGCCTCGTGCGCCCGCGCCGCGACGGCCGCCTCATCTACTACGCCCTCGACGACCAGCACATCGTCGGCCTGTTCGTGCAGGGTCTCGATCACGTCCAGGAGCGAGGCTCGCGATGACGACGTGCACCGTGTGCGAGCTCCACGCGGAGTCCACCTTCAAGATCGAGGGCATGGACTGCCGCGAGGAAGTCGCGCTGATCGAACGGCGCTTCAAGAACCTGCCCGGCCTCGAAGACTTCTCCGCGGACCTGATGGGACAGCGGCTCCACGTGAAGTACGACGCCGCGAAGCTGTCGGCGTCGGCGATCGCGGGCGCCGTGGCGGACGCCGGCATGCGCGCGTGGCTCGAGCATGAAGAGCCGCTCGCCGTCAGCGACGCGGCCGGACGCCGCCGCGCCGTGCTCGTGTGGACGTCAGGCCTGGCGCTGCTCGCCGGCCTGGCGCTGCAGCTTGCGCACGCCAGCCTGCTTGCCAGCCGAAGCTCGCTGTTGAACCACGCGAGCGAAGGCTGGATCGAACGCGGCGTGCTCGGCGTCGCCGTCGTGGCCGGCGCGATGCTGACGGCGCGCAAGGCCGTCGCGGCGCTCCGGATGCGCCTCCTCGACATCAACGTGCTGATGCTCGTCGCGGCGACCGGCGCGGTCGTGCTGGGGCAGTGGGCGGAAGCCGGATCCGTGGTCTTCCTGTTCGCGCTCGCGCAGACGCTCGAGGCACGCACGCTCGAGCGCGCCCGCACGGCCGTTCGCGCGCTGCTGGATCTCGCGCCGACCGAGGCCCTTGTCCGCGGCGCCGGCGGCGATCGGCGGATGGACGTCGAAGCCGTCCTCCCCGGCATGGTCCTCGTCGTCCGGCCCGGCGAAAAGATTCCGCTCGACGGTGTCGTCGCGGCCGGCGAGAGCGAGGTCAACCAGGCGCCGGTGACCGGCGAGTCGCTGCCGGTGGAAAAGATCCCGGGCGATGGCGTGTTCGCCGGCACGATCAACGGGCGCGGCGCCCTCGACATCCGCGTCACGCACCTTCGCCGCGATTCCACGCTGGCGCGCATCATCCATCTTGTCGAGCGGGCCCAGGCGCAACGCGCGCCGGCGCAGACGTTTGTCGAACGGTTCGCGCGCGTCTACACGCCGGCGGTGCTGATGCTGGCGGTGGTGCTGGCGGTCGTGCCTCCGCTCGTGTTCGCCGGGCTCTGGCACACGTGGATCTACCGCGCCCTGGTGCTGCTCGTCGTCTCGTGCCCCTGCGCGCTGGTCATCTCGACGCCGGTGTCGGTCGTGGCGGCGCTCGCCGGCGCGGCCAGAAAAGGCGTCCTGATCAAAGGCGGCCTCCATCTCGAGCGCGCGGCCCGCGTGCGCTGCGTCGCCTTCGACAAGACCGGCACGCTGACGCGCGGGACGCCGCAGGTCGTCGGCGTCACGGCGCTCGGCGCGGTATCACCGGCGGAGGTGGTGGCGGTGGCGGCGTCGGTCGAACACCGGTCGTCTCATCCCATCGCCCGCGCCATCATCGACTACGCCGCCGCCAGCCACATTGCGGTGGCGCCTGGAGACGACGTCCGATCGCTCGACGGCCGCGGCGCGCAGGGACACGTCAGCGGCGCGCAGGTGGTCCTCGGCAATCACCGGCTCTTCGAGGAACGCCGGCTGTGCACGCCGGAGATTCACGATCGCCTCGACGAGGTGAGCGCGCGCGGACGGACGCCGGTGCTCGTCGCACGCGGCGGCGAAGCCGTCGGCATCATCGAGGTCGCCGACGAGCCGCGCGAAGGCGGCAGGGACGCGCTCCAGATGCTGCGCCGCCAGGGCGTCGTGCACATCGTGATGCTGACCGGCGACAGCAGCAGCACGGCCAGGAGAATCGCCGCCGAGCTCGGCGTCGACGAAGTCCGGGCCGAGCTGCTGCCGGACGACAAGGTGAAGGCCGTGGATGAACTTCGCCGCCGCTTCGGGCCGGTGGCGATGGTCGGCGACGGCATCAACGACGCGCCGGCGCTGGCGTCGGCCGATGTCGGCATCGTGATGGGCGCCGCGGGCAGCGACGCGGCGCTCGAAACCGCCGATGTCGCGCTCATGGCGGACGAGCTCCTGAAGATTCCCTACGCGCTGCGCCTGAGCCGCGCGACGCTGAGGAACATCCAGGCCAATCTCGCGATCTCGATCGTCCTGAAGCTCGCGTTCGTGGCGCTCGCCGCCGCCGGCATGGCGACGCTGTGGATGGCCATCGTCGCCGACACCGGCGCGTCGCTCATCGTGATTGCGAATGCGCTGAGGCTGCTTCGGGCGGATTGACCGGCGTCGACAGCCACACGCGCGCGACGCGGATCCCGTCGAGCGCGTCCACTCTCAGCGTTCTGTTGTCCACCGCCACCGTATCGCCCATCTGCGGCCGGCGTCCGAGCTGGCCGAGCACGTAGCCGCCGACGGTCGTGTACGTGTCCTGGTCGATGTGCAGATCGAACTGCTGGTTGACGTCGGCCACGAGCACGAGGCCGTCGATCTCCGCCGAGCCGTCGGCGAGCGTGTTGATGCGCAGCGATCCCCCGGCGGCGGTGTTCAGGTCGCCGACGATTCGCTCCATGAGCGATGCGAAGGTGACGAGACCGGCGGTGCCGCCGTATTCGTCGATGACGAGCGCCTCGCGGACGTTGCGCCGCCGCATCTCCGCCAGCACCTCGTCGGCCGGCAGCGTCTCGGGCACCATGAGCGCTTCACGCGCGAGCGCGCCGGCGTTGATCGCGCCGCCGCGGTCGAGCGGCTTCAGCAGGTCGGTGACGTAGAGAATGCCGGCGATGTCGTCCATGTTCGACCGGTAGACGGGCAGCCGCGTGTGGCCGGTCCTGGCGAGCAGCTCCAGGATCGCGTCGCGCGACGTGTCGGCGGCCACGGCGACCAGCTCCGTCCGCGGCACCATCACCTGGCCCGCCGTGAGATCGGCGAAGCCGAAGACGCGATGGAGCATCTGTTCTTCCCGCTCTTCGAGCACGCCGGCTTCCTGGCTCGCCGTGACCAGCATCTTGAGTTCTTCTTCGGAGTGCACGCCGCCGCGGTGTCCGCCGTGCAGCCCGAGCGCCGTGACGATCATCCGCGCCGTGGCATGCAGCAGATGAATGAACGGCCAGATCGCCCGCATGAACAGCTCGGTGGGTCTGACCACCCACTTCGCCGTCGTTTCCGCCCGCTCGAGCGCGATCCACTTCGGCGCCAGCTCGCCGAGCACGATGTGAAACGCGGTGATCACCGCGAAGGCCAGGGCAATCGCGATCGTGTGCGCCGTCGCCTCGGCGAGGTAGTCGGGGAAACGCGACAGCGTCGGCACGATCAGCGCGGCCACGGCCGGCTCGCCAATCCACCCCAGCCCGAGGCTCGCCATCGTCACGCCCGCCTGCGTCGCCGCGATGTAGCGGTCGGGCGCGGTGATGGCCCGGCGCACGGCGCGCGCCCACGGGTGGCCTTCCGCGATGAGCTGGTCGACCCGGGTCTTGCGCACCGTCACGATCGAGAATTCCGCAGCGACGAAGAACCCGTTGGCGCACACGAGGGCCAGCAGGCCCGCAAGCCTCCACAGCACACCTGCCACTGTCACGGCTACGCCTTTCTATTGGAGAAGAAGTGCGCGTCGACGAAGTTGTCGATGATCGTCTGATTCGCGGGATCGACTTTTTCGAACTGCACGCCCATGCCGACGCGGCGGTCGGCCCACGCGATGCGGCCTTCCGCGTCGAGGTCGCGCTTGCTGCCCGGCATCCGGAAGCGGACTTTGATTTTCACGCCGATCTCGAGCGGGCTGGTGGTGCGAATCGCGATGCCGCCCCGGCTGAGGTTCAGCGTCAGCGCGGCGGCAATCGTGTTGCCGAAGCGGTACTGAATGGGAATGCCGAGCACCACGCGCGGGCTGCTGCGCCGGTTGAAGTTGTCGGGGAACAGATGCGGCGCGAGCGACGGCAGGATGTGCTGCACCGCGCTGTATTCGTTGATGTAGCCGGCGACGCCCAGCGCCGCCAGTTCCTTCACTTCCTCGGCGCTGGCAATCGTGCCGCTGAAGACGAGAATCGGGAGCCGGCCGTCATCCATCTTCCGGATCGATTTCACGAGATCTATGCCCGGCGCATGCGGCAAACGCAGGTCGAGCACGATGAGATCGATCGTCGCCAGGTCGGCACGTACGCGGGCCAGCAGTTCGGCCGCACTCTTGACGGTCAGGACCTTGTGTCCCGCTCCCTCGAGCGTCGCGCGAAAACGGTCGCGAACGAATGCGGTATCGTCGGCGACGAGGACAGTCTTGGCTGAGACCGCGGTGCTGGCCATCTGGCATGGTTATAATAATCGCAATGGCCACTTGTCCCGAATGTGACGCAGAAATCGAAATCGACGAGTTTGACGTCGACAA
>Ga0315281_10015877_pt1 | contig 10078 bp, 8 predicted proteins | sample YL17G07_0_MG_FD_204540 | JGI IMG/M metagenome (GOLD analysis project Ga0315281, IMG submission 204540) | Sediment microbial communities from Yellowstone Lake, YNP, Wyoming, USA - YL17G07_0 | ecosystem: Environmental > Aquatic > Freshwater > Lake > Sediment | place: USA: Wyoming | collected...
GCGCTATGCTTTCGCTTCGGCGTTTTCTGCGGGACTTATGATAACGATTGGCTATGAGTTCGGCTTCAAGCGGAGACTGAACGTTGTACTTACAAGTCCTAAACACTGGGAGAAACCTGCCTTCGATATAAGGCAATTCATACGCAGGGTAAATCTGCTTAAATTGGGTCACTCCTTGCTTCAAGGAGAGGGGACTTTTCAAGTAGCGAAAAAGGACCCTGATGTACTTGTCCTGGAACGGCAAACCGAGCAAGCCCCGGGCAAGCTGGGCTGGATATTGCTGAATAAGACCCTGGATAAATCTGTGACAGTGCCCCTGGACGGCGTAGCAGCCCTCAGCCCTGACCATCGCTTGTACCGCGTATGTCGTGATGAAAGCCCTCGGGCTGGCGAGCCGCTTCCGGATAAAACCGTGACGCTCAATCCGGCGGAGGTCGCACTGGTCATGGAATATCAAGAAGGTGAAGGGGATAAGGGATATCATCATCCTCATACCTCTTTTGGGGAGGACTTCTCCCGTCAACTCAGAGAAGGCCTGGGATTCTCCCTCCCCTAGCTCGTAGGGGCGTTCAACTGAACGCCCTGGTGGATTTCGATTTTGTTGGATGGGTTGCGGGGTCACGTTACCGCTCACCGGGAGACGAAACGAGCAGCGCAACCGAAACACGAATGCCGGTAAATGTAGGGGCGAGGTGCCCTCGCCCAAATTCCCCCGATTATATTATGGAGGCTGATATAAATGAACCCTTCTCGGGCCAGCGGCATCCTCCTGCATCCCACCTCGCTTCCCGGCCGATTCGGCATCGGAGACCTGGGAAGCGAAGCATATCGTTGCGCTGATTTCCTGGTCGACGCCGGGCAGCGTCTGTGGCAGGTATTGCCCCTGGGCCCCACAGGCTATAGCGGCTCTCCTTACCAGTGTCTTTCGGTATTCGCGGGCAATCCGCTGCTCATAAGCCTGGAGATGCTGGTCGAAGAAGGTCTGCTGGAAGCTGTCGACCTGAAGGATGCGCCTCATTTCTCGGAGCATTCCGTAGACTTCGACGCAGTCATAGCCTTCAAAATGCCCCTGTTGGGAAAATCGTTTGCACTCTTTGAAGAGAAGGCTGCCCTGGCGCAACAGGACGAGTTTGAGTCCTTCTGTTTGAGCAAAGCTTCCTGGCTCGAGGACTACGCACTTTATATGGCACTGAGTGAAGCTCATGATTGTGCTGCCTGGAACGTATGGGAGAAGGATATCAGAATGCGGCTTCCCGAAGCTGTTAGACGCTGGAGTAAGAAGCTGGCCCGTGACATACGGTACCACAAATACCAGCAGTTCCAGTTCTTCAGACAGTGGTCCAGGCTCAAAAAGTATTGCCATGACCGCAGCATCAGGCTCATAGGTGATATGCCCATATTCATTGCCCTCGATAGCGCCACAGTGTGGCTGCATCCTGAGCTGTTCTACCTGGACGCCGAGGGCAGGCCCACAGTGGTTGCTGGCGTGCCGCCAGACTACTTCAGCGAGACCGGGCAGTTATGGGGGAACCCCCTCTACCGCTGGGATGTCATGGCCAGGGATGGCTACTCCTGGTGGATCGAGCGTTTCAAGGCGACATGCTCGCTGGTGGACATCGTCAGGCTCGACCATTTCCGTGGCTTTGAGAAATACTGGGAAGTTCCTGGTGGGGATACTACTTCTAGAAACGGACGCTGGGTACCTGGCCCGGGTGCTGCGCTATTCGAAGCTATCAAAAATGCCCTGGGAGACGTGCCTATTATCGCCGAGGACTTGGGCTTGATCACGCCGGAGGTTGATGCTCTGAGGGAGCGCCTGGGATTTCCCGGGATGAGAGTCCTCCAGTTCGCCTTCGGCACTGACGCTAAAGCCGACGACTACAGGCCCCACAACTACCCGCGCCACTGCGTGGTCTACACCGGCACCCACGATAACAACACCACCCTCGGCTGGTTCAGAGAAGAGGTCCTCGATGACACCACCCAGAGCAAAGAGGTCAGAGAATCGGAGAGGCGTCTTGCCTTGAAATATGTGGGGAGCGATGGCAAAGAGGTCAACTGGGACTTCATCCGCCTGGCCCTGATGTCTGTTGCTGATACTGCTATCGTCCCATTACAAGATGTGTTAGGCCTGGGCAGCGAAGCCAGGATGAACCGTCCCGCTACCGCCAATGGCAACTGGGGCTGGCGTTTCAGGCGTGAGATGCTGACCGGGGAAATAAAGAACAGACTCAGAGAACTGACCGCCCTCTACGGGCGAGCCCTCTGACTAGGGCCTAATGCCGTTCGTGGTGAGCTTTCATCTTCATTTGCTCACGTTTCTTCTTTGAAGCCCAATAATCGTATCAATAAACAGTGCCACCGCAAATACACCGAAGAGTGCACTGAATGCTAGCTTGATTCTGTGTTTGGTATTATCGACTAAGACCAAATGCAATATTCTATCTTTCACAAGGTCTGTTTTAATGGTGACATAACCAGCATCAAGTCCGTGTGTTTCATGTGATATTTGATATTTTTCTATTATGTCCTGACTCACATACTTGGTAGGTATGTTTAGTTCAATGTTAAAACTACTTGGCATGTTGTTCTCTAATCCAGATTCTCGCATCCATTGGTCATCTATATCCCAATAGATTGACATCTTATCGTATGACACCTTCTTGAAAAGGTCATAGCCATAGAAGCTAAACTCATGTATCGAGGGGGCATCGCTCCATTCAACAATGAGGGTGTTATTCCTGCCTTCAAAATGCCCAGCAGCAAGAGTACTAAGCGGTATATCTTCGCTTCCTGTGACGTTGCCATCGCTTATATAAATACGTTTCTTACAAATCCTACCAATCCCATCAATTCGAAAGGGGAACTTTATTAGGTAATCTGGGACCTTGTTGTTGAGCAAGGAAGGGTCGAATGGTTCAACTGCGCCACAATTCCCGTATTCCATGATGATATTTTCTGGGAGGTTCTCGGGCATTTTGACAAGTTGCGCTGAGGTACATCCGAACCATAGAAGTACTGAGTTGCTAGTTGCGTTACCTATCGATAGCAATGAGCAGTTGCCATAACGTACCCCGCTGTTTGCACTAGTTGTATCTGAGCTAAAGCGAAATTGTTCGAGGGTGTCTGCCTTATAGGAGATGGGTTCGACTGTATAGATGAACATACACGTAATTACTATTGCGGTAGACCATATTCCAACTCTCCAGCTAACAATACTACTTCGACTTATGGTGGCAACCAATAGTACAGACAGTGCACCAAAGACGGATACAAGCACAATGATGAAGGTTGCACTGCCTGCCCATGACCCGAACCCACCAGCAATGCCGCCAATAATGATGCTAAATATTGCAAGTCTTAGCCACCTTGACTTATTGTTGGTATGACTGCTCGCCGGGGATTTCGTATCCCCCATTTGCTTCGTAACTGGCTTTCCTTTGTGAGGTTTACCCTTAAGAGTCTTGTACTTGCCAGTTCTTTTTGTGCCGATGTCACTCACCTCATTCTGTATTACTCGATACTATGTATCTTCGTGTATCTAGCTTGCGTCCCAGCTATTCCTTGCGACATTCTACAGCGATATGTATACTAGCGCAAGAAGTATATTGCAAGCCAAACAATAGTGAAGTGAGGCACATAGTAATCGGACGCATGAGCCAGAAAGGAGTGTGCCATGTCATTAGACAAAAACAAGGCCATCACCCGCCGTTTCTGGGAGGAAGTCTTCAACGGTAGGAACTTGGACGCAATAGGTAGCCTTGTCACTAAGGATTATGTGTTTCATGGGGCTGCCGGCAAAGAGGTACGAGGAAGAGAGGGTCTAAGGCAATTCCTCAGCATGTTCTTCAACGCATTTCCTGATTTGCGTTTTGATGTTGAGGACATATTTGCTGAAGGCGACAAGGTGGTGAGCCGTGTCACTGGCCGTGGAACCCACAAAGGTGCACTGATGGGAATACCTCCAACAGGGAAGCAGATGGCAACAACCGTAATTTGTATAAACCGCCTTGTGGGCGAAAGGATAGCGGAGGATTGGGAACTCATTGACCTATTTGGTATGATGCTGCAACTCGGTGTTATCCCGCCGCCGGGGCAGACTTAGATGGGGCTATTCGCTAAGATAGCCTGAAGCGCTCCAGTGCGTCGCCTTGAATGTATTCGCACGTGTGATTGTCTTGCATTTCAACATAAACAGCCTATAATTGAAATTGAGATAGTAAGAGATGGCGATATTCCCTGAAATAGACCCCACAAAATGTAACGGCTGCGGGTTATGTGTCACCGTCTGCGAGCGCGGCGGTCTCATCTTAGTCACCGGCCCCGTGGTCGCAGCCGTGGAGACTGCCGATTGCGATTGGTGTGCTTATTGTGAGACAGTGTGCGATACCGGGGCGATACGCTGTGCTTATGAGATAGTGTTCCAGGTGCCTTGAGAGTTCCTCTTTCGCCTCAAAGACGTAGCCCGCTGCATAACCTCGAGATAAAGATAGTCTGCAACCCTGCTTTCTCATAATATAATTCTGCCAGTGCCTTCGCCTGCCTGCCTCCTGCATCGTCTCGCTCCGTGATGGCGCACCAGCCCTTTGGGCATTGTCAGACATTTCATAGAGAACGCAAAGTATCTACATAATTTTTCCACAATCCGGTGGTATTATGAGACTAAAACCAAGCTGTTTAAGGGACGGTTCACCCTGAATGCTATCTTTTCGTTGTCGCGAGATTCGATTTATAGCCAAACCCGGGTAGAAAGGAGGTGAGAACAGAGTGTGGAAGAGAAAGAAAGTCGTTCTCCTGGCGGCTGTGGCCGTGGCCGTGCTCATCAGCGGTGTCATAGCAGGGGTAACTCTTGCCCAGAGTGGAAATGGGAACGGGACCCAGGCTAATACTCAATACCAGGCATTGCTGAATAAGGTCGCTACAATCTACCAGCAGAACACCGGAGTGACTATTGACCCGCAGCAACTGGAAACCGCGTTTACCCAGGCTCAGAATGAGCTGCAAAACGAGGCTCTGCAAACTTGGCTTCAGAACCTGGTTACCCAGGGCAAGATAACCCAGGCACAAGCTGACCAGTACCTGCAGTGGTGGCAGTCCAGGCCCAACACTCCGCTGCTTGGGCTACCTCGAGGAGGCGGTATGATGTGGGGCAGGGGCCATGGTTGCTGGGGTGGCAACTATACCATACCCGAAACACCTGGCTCATGAGCTGGCGCTACGAATGGATTGGGGATTGGGTGGTAGAGTAAATGTGTGAGGATAGCCGTTTACGCCAGTGCGGGGGGAGGGGGTAGGCCTCCTTCCTCCCTCTCTCCTCGCCAAGCCAGGCAGATAGTCGCTCAAACTCAAAAGCAATTCCTGCAGGGTGTCGGCATTTCGAGCCTGTCCTATTCTATGACTTTCTCTTTTCTCAACTGTGCAATCTCTTGCTTAGACATACCTAAAATCTCTTGCAGGATCTCATTAGTGTGTTCCCCTAGTAAAGGGGCATAGCTGCTCGGAAGAGCTGGGGTCTTGGATAGCTTAATGGGTTCCCCCAGGTAGAGGTGCCTTCCTGCTGCCGGGTGGTCCAGTTCGATAATGAAACCGCGGTGCTTTAACTGCTCATCCGTATTAACCTGGTCTTCTGCACACTCGACAACACCCGCTGCTACACCGGCTCGTTGGAGGATTTCCATCGCCTCAAAGGGATCGCGCTGGCGGGTCCATTCCTCTACCAGGCGGTCGAGCTCCTCTACGTTTTCCAGACGCTGATTCAGTGTGGCGAACTTCCGGTTTGTTGTCCACGCAGGGTTACCGATTGCCCTGCAAAATCCTTCCCACTCCTCTTCGCTGAATACTGAGATGGCTATCCAGCGGTCCTCGGTCGGTTCCTGCGGCACCCGGATATCAGTGCCTCCCATGTGGGGATATCCCGGCTCGTAGTTGACTAAACCTTTACACTTATAGCAGCCGTGGGGAGCTGCGTAAAGACTGCGGTTGCCCATGGGAGGTTCCAGGCGCTGATTCATACTGACATCCAGGTAGACCTCCCCCATCAATCCGGCCGCTACCTCAATTTGAGATAGGTCTATGAGCTGTCCTTTACCTGTACGGCGTCTGTAATCGAGGGCAGCCAGCAGGGCAATGAAACACATCTTTGAAGCTATGTGGTCCGGATGAATCAGGTTGCCGCCGATAGGGTAAGGGCTGTCTTGATGGTTCCATAACCAGGTCAAACCTGTGACATGCTGAGCGTGTGGCCCATAGGTCTGGAACCCCTCGTATGGCCCTCCGGAGCCCCATCCGTGCGAGGAAACATAGATGATATCCGGCTTGACCTTCTTCACACTATCGTAATCAAGTCCCCAGCTAACCATGACCGCAGGACGATAGCTCTCCGCTACTATATCGCTCGCTTTTATGAGCTCCAGGATAATCGCGCGTCCTTCCGGTGTTGTCAGGTTGACCCCCAGGCATCTTCTGTTGCGGAATGCGTCATTGTGCGCAGGGCTCTTATTGGGGTCGAAATCTATGCCCAGCCTGCGCAGGAACTCCGGGTATTCCGAACATGCTACTTCGATAACATCGGCGCCGAATTCGCCGCACATTTTCAAAGTCTCGGGCAGTGCGGCGCCGTTGCTGAAATCGAGCACTCTTATACCTTCAAGTACTGGCCTGACCATTTTCTACTCCTTGGAGAGAAGTTACTATTTATACGAAATCAGATGACGCCAGCCCTTCGTAGTGCGTCCAGCTCTTCCATAGAGAAGCCCATCTCATCGTGATAAATCTCCCCGTTATGCTGACCAAGCCGCGGAGCCGGAAAGCGCACCTCGGCGGGAGTCTCAGTCATCTTAAAAGGCATTGTGGCATAGAGTCCTTTACCGGCTTCCGGATGCTCTACTTCCTTGAAGAAACTTCGTGCCTTCACGTGCGGATTATCAATATACTCGGCCGGGGTACACACCGGACAGCAAGGTAGACCGAATTTTCCCTGACCTTGCTCGAAGAATTCCCGCATGGTCATGTTCATAGTATGGCGAGTGACTTTTTCGATGTGCTCGCCTATCCTTGGAGCTACGTCAAGGATGTTGTTTCCCATCTCCACAAGCTCAGGGGGATTGCCCAGAAGCTCGTAAAGAGCAGCGAACTGCCTTGGCGATGTGGCCAGCCAGTGTACATAGCCATCTTTACAGGGGACAATTGCTAAAGAACCGGTTCGCGGCATCATACGTGGTCCGGCAAAGGGGATCCGTCCGGCAGCGGACCTGTAGCTGTATCCGGGTATTGACCACGAGAAAAGGCCGGCAAGTGCAGCTTCCTGCGCAGATATTTCTACGTATTGGCCTTCGCCGGTGAAGGCACGGGCATATAGAGCGAGCATCACGCCGCACATGGCGTATATCGCACCGCAATCCCGTGCCGGGGAACCTGGCATGTTTACAGGTGCGCGGTCCGGTGTACCATTGACTATCATCGCTCCGCTCATAGCGAAATCAACGATATCCGACCCTTTATAGTGACTGTACGGTCCGGTTTGACCGAAATCGGTTATGGAAGCCATGATGACGCGAGGGTTGATGTCACGCAGTGTTTCATAATCGAGGCCTAACTGCTTCATGTATCCCGGCTCAAACGTTTCTACTACTACATCAGCAGTCTTTATGAGTCGTTTAAAGATTTCCTGGCCCTCTTTCGAATCGAGGTTCAGTGTTATGCTGCGTTTGTTTACATTCCGATATAGCCAGTACAGGCTTCTTTCATGTCCCGGCAAGTCGCCTGCAAAGGGAGGAATGCTGCGCATGGGGTCGCCGCCGGGAGGTTCCACTTTTATTACGTCGGCTCCCAGGTCAGCTAATATCCTTGCGCCGTAGGCCCCTTTCCCATCGGATAAATCCAGTACCCTGATACCCGACAGCGCAAGTTGTGGCATTATTTCCCTCCTGCGGAAGTAGTTGCTTATCCGGCAGCTCTTTGATGATAGACAACGCCAAAATTCAAGTAGAAACTCTGCAACTCATGGCTAGGGGATACAGCCAAAAGGCTGGCGACAGCATTATTATCGCAGGAAACTCGTGACCGACCAACTTATAACATGGGCTGGTTAAGCTGTCAAATTGGCGTTTGTAATATTCTCCAAAATGCAGGGGCCATCCTCTCTTCCCTTGTGGGAGAGAGTTAGAGTGAGGGGTAAACCTCTTTTTCTCGAATCCCCCCTTTTCTAAACTTGTCCCTGGCTCAGACCAGAGAGGGGGTAAGGGGGATTTTGTAGGGGCACAGTGCACTGTGCTCAATAAATCGGGTTGCCTGGAGCATCCGCTCCAGGCACTGTAACAGTATCCGTAGGGGCGAGGTGCCCTCGCCCAGTTCCCCCCTTTTGTAAAGGGGGCAAGGGGGATTTTCAAGGTGTCCCCCAATCCTTAAATTCCCCTGCTCCTTCTTTGTAAGGAAGAGGCTACATTGGGCTGAAAAGCCATTTGTGAACATGTCCTTCGGTCTGAGAATCGAAGTCTGGCCGAAGTTTCAAAGCTGCGCTGTGCTGTAGGGGCTTAATAAGAGGCTAGATAACTTCCTGATAGACGTCGATGATTTGCCTGGCTGCCTGTCCCCAGTTGAATTTGCGCAGCACTCTGTTTCGGGCTTCCTTGCCCATATTGCAGCGCAGGTCTTTGTTCTCCACAAGTTTCTTTATAGCGGCGGCAAGCTTGGGGACATCAGCCGGCGGCACCAGTATGCCAGTCTTACCATCTTCAACCAGCTCCGGCAGTGCTCCGGCGCTGAAAGCTATCACAGGTATTCCGCATGCCATGGCTTCTGCAGCGGGGAAACCGAACCCCTCGAACATGGATGGGACGACTGCTATATCCGCTGCCGAGTACCACCTTACCAGGTCGTCTCCGCTCAACCTGCGGGCGAATGTGACGTGGCCGTTGAGATTGATATGCTGCATCAGGGAGGGTACGTATTGCGCTTCGGGCGCACCGCCGTCTATGATTGTCAGCTTCACCGGGCACTCATTCTCCAGCATCTTGATTGCCTGCAGCAGGTAGATGATGCCCTTTTTCCTGTCCTCGGTATTGCCCACGAAAATCAAGCTATTCGACTTCTTAGGTAAGCCGTCTTGATTGTTGAACACATCGGTATCTATCCCGTTATATACAACCCTGATACGGCTCGAAGGTATACCCATGAGGCGCTCTATTTCGCGGGCTGAGCACTCCGAGACGGTGATTACCCGGTCGGCCCGGCGTCCCACAAATGACTGCATGGGTACATATACCGAATAGAACCACCAGCGGCGCCATTTCTCGATTTGGTTTCGGGCCTGTACGAAATCGGAATCACGGTCCAGAGCCATGGGGTGGTGTATGGTTGCCACAAAGGGCAGTTTGAGTCTCTTTATAAAGGCCAGGCCATAGCCCAGGCATTGGTTGTCATGTACCACATCGAATTTAATTTTGGAGTTTAGCTTCCGTAAGGCATCGTAAGCCCTGATGCTGAAGGCCAGTGGCTCGCTGTACATGCCCATGCGGGTGGCGGCTGCCTCGAATAAATCGAGAGGGTTGCGCATGGGGCCGACATGGTTGCCCATGTGGTATCTGGAGACATATGCGCTGTGGCTTGTGACTTTGTATAGCTTAACGCCTTCGGGCAATTGGGGATAGGGAGGGCCTGAAATAACGTGGACTTCATGCCCGAGGCGCTGGAATTCACGGGACAAGTAATAGATGTAAATCCCCTGCCCACCGCAGAACATATTACCGCGGTAGGTTAGGAGGCATATTTTCATCAGTCACCACCGGGTGATGATTGTGACATTATATAGAAGTTTGCAAGCAAACTTTTGTAAATTTATGCAGTATAAACTTGACCTGTTGCCCGTGCTCCGAATGGCAAACACTGCGGGTAGACGATACCACCATTTGGGGTAACCTGTCAAGGGCTAGTCTTGTCCAATACAAGATGAGCCTGGAGGGGTATCGATTTCTAATGCAAGATGAGCCTGAAGGATAGAGGCAACTCGTTTATGATTGGGACATGCGACTGAACATGAACGATGAAAGGCTCCAAACAATAGAACAGGTGAAACAGTTTC
>Ga0315281_10015878_pt1 | contig 10078 bp, 6 predicted proteins | sample YL17G07_0_MG_FD_204540 | JGI IMG/M metagenome (GOLD analysis project Ga0315281, IMG submission 204540) | Sediment microbial communities from Yellowstone Lake, YNP, Wyoming, USA - YL17G07_0 | ecosystem: Environmental > Aquatic > Freshwater > Lake > Sediment | place: USA: Wyoming | collected...
CGAAATAATTACGGCAATCATTCATACGCAAGAACTTCCGATTACAAAACTCATGGAACTCGCAGCTTGATATGCCTAACAAAATTTAGAGAATTTACACTACAGTAGTACAGCGCGGCAGAGCCACAACCAAAGAAAATCACCCCCTCCCTTCCCTCCCCCCTCGAGGGGGAGGGTTAGGGTGGGGGGGATGCTTTTTGCTTAATAAAAATTTCAGAAATTGAACGTAAGTAGTACAGATAAACACAGATTTCTTTTTGGCAAAAATCTAACCCGGCCAAGCCGGAACCAAATAAGATGTTGTAGGGGCGGCCCCATGTGGCCGCCCGCAAGATGGGCAACCACACCGGGTTGCCCCTACAATTTGTGACCCTTTTGGCCTCAATTTAGGCGGTAGGTAAGAGACTAAAGACAAAAGATTAAATGGGACACGGATGAACACGGATACACACGGATAAAACATCAAGCACAAATTCCAACCCCGCGAAACGCGGGACCAAGCACCAAATCCCAAATAGAATGAAAATCGCTGAAAGAACAAATAACAAAAAGATTCAAGCATTTTTCTCTAGCAGAGGCCGCGGGGATCGCAGGGTTAAAGCTCTTCTAAATAACTCCCCCAAAATAGCTTTTTCCTTTCCCTGCGTTCTCTGCGGACTCAAGCGAAGCGGGCGAGAGAAAAGCCTTTGATTTTCGCAGAGACAAGGAGATGCCATGGCGAACTCACTGAAACACCTGTTCTCCCCGATCCGGGTCAAGAAAGTGGAAATTCCGAACCGCATCGTCATGCCGCCCATGGGGACGAACCTGGGCAACCCGGACGGCACGGTGAGCGAAGCGAACCTGGCCTACATGAAAAGGAGAGCCCGGGGAGGGGCGGGACTGATCATCACTGAAATTTCGGCCATTCATCCCAGCGGAATGGCCATTCCTTCCGAACTGGGCTCTTACGACGACCGTTTCATCCCCGGCCTGAAGAGGCTGGCCGACGTAATTCATGCCCATGGAAGCAAGGCCGTGCTGCAGCTTCACCATACGGGTCGGGAAAGCCTCTTTCTGCTGAAAGCCGGCAAGGCCATCGCCCCTTCACCCATCCGTTCCCTGGTCTTCGGCATGACCCCGCGGGAGATGACCCGGGAGGAGATCCAGGAATTGATCGCCGCATTCGGCGCCGCAGCCTTCCGGGCGAGGCAGGCCGGGTTTGACGCGGTCGAGGTCCATGGCGCCCATGGATACCTGCTGACCCAGTTTCTGTCCGCCCTTTCGAACCAGCGCACGGATGAGTACGGGGGCGATTTATCCAACCGCAGCCGGTTTATCCGGGAAGTTCTGCAGGCGGTCCGCCGGCGGGTGGGGGAGGATTTTCCCGTTTCTCTCCGCCTATCCGCGGAAGAATTCATCAAGGGGGGTTATACGGTAGAGGATTTGAAACCCCTTCTCCCGGAATGGGTCAAGGCCGGGGCCGACATCATCCACGCCTCTCTCGGTACCCACGGGAGCCCGGGCGGGATCACCAGCGCTCCCATCGAATACCCGCCGGGTTTCAACGTGGGGCGGGCGAAAAGAATCAAGGAGATCGTGAATGTGCCGGTGATCGGCGTGGGACGATTCACCGATCTCCCCCTGGCCGATGAAGTCATCGGACGGGGAGATGCGGACCTCGTCGCTTTCGGGCGACAGTTTCTGGCCGACCCCGACTTCATCCTCAAATCCCGGGAGGGCCGCTTCGAGGACGTCCGCAAGTGTATCGCCTGCAACCAGGGCTGTATCGAGCGTTTGATCCTGGGGGAAGGGAATATCCGCTGCGCCATCAACCCCGAAACCGGCCAGGAGACCCTCTACCCGCAGGGACCCGCGGCGGTCCGGCGAAGGGTCTGGGTGATCGGCGGGGGACCGGCCGGCCTGACCGCGGCTTGGGAAGCCGCCCGCCTGGGGCACCGGGTCGACCTTTTCGAAAAAGAAAAGGAATGGGGAGGACAACTGCGGTACGCCGGCAAGCCGCCCTTCAAGGGCATTTACCAGGAGTGGGGGGCATGGCTTGGAGCCCAGGCGAGGAAAATGGGGGTCAACCTTCACCCGGGGGTGGAAGCTACGGAGAAAATGATCCAGGAGGGGAATCCCGAGGCGGTCATCCTGGCTGCGGGCGGGGAAAAGATCATCCCGGATATCCCGGGAATCGATCTTCCCCATGTGACGGATGCGTGGCAGATCCTGAGCGGCGAGGTGGCTCCGAAGAAACAAGTCCTGGTGATCGGCGGGGGTTTAATCGGCATGGAGACGGCGGATTTTCTGGGTCAAAAAGGAACCCAGGTGACTCTGGTGGAGGTCCTGAAACGCTCCCCCGTTCTGAAAATCACCTCCCATGGCTACATGCTCCACACTCGTCTCCGGGAAGCAGGCTGCAAGCTTCTCTTCGACACCGCGGTGAAGCGGATCGAAACGTCCTCGGTCACTATTCTGAGCCAGGGCGCGGAGGAGGTCCTCTCCCCCATCGAACAGGTGGTGATTGCCGTGGGTTTAAAGCCCACGGAGAATCTCAAAAAATTTCTGGAGAGCAAAGGGATTCGTCATTTTGTAGTTGGGGATGCGGTTTTACCCCGCCGGATCATCGAGGCCACGGAGGAAGGGGCGAAGGCGGCGTGGAGCCTCTGAAAAAATTTTTCTCTCGCAGAGGCCGCAGAGAACGCAGGGGAAAATCCGCCTTTTTCTGATCGTTTGCGGTCTAAATCATTAAGGGCGCGCGCCGCGCGCCCCTACATTCCGCAATCCCAAATCCGCAATCCGCAATGGTTGCATTCCGCATTCCAAATTCCGAAATCCGCATTCGCTTTTCTCTGCCCCTTGTTTTTTTATTCCGCATTCCGAATTCTACATTCCGCAATTGGATCACTTTCCCTTCCACTGCGGCTTTCGCTTGTTTAGAAAGGCCGAGATCCCTTCCCGGGCGTCTTCGGTCAGGGCATTGAGGGCCATCATTTCTTTAGCGTAATCGTAAGCCCCATGTTCATCCAGCTCGATCTGCCGGTAGAAGGACTTTTTGCCGAGGGCCAGGGTCAGAGAGCTGGCCTGGGCAATTTCCTTGGCCAGGGTTAGAGTTTCTTCGGCCAGCCGCTCGGCGGGAACCACCTTATTCACTAAACCAAAACGCTCCGCTTCCTCCGCCGGGATCGGGCGACCGGTCAAGAGCATCTCCAGGGCTTTCTTCTGACCCACGGCCCGCGAAAGGGGCACCTGGGGGGTATGGCAGAAGAGGCCGATTCGCACCCCGGGAGTGGCGAAGCGGGCTTCCCGGGAAGCCACAGCCAGGTCGCAGGAAGCCACGAGCTGGCAACCGGCCGCCGTGGCCATGCCCTGTACTTGAGCGATCACCGGCTGGGGAAGGGCGCGGATGGCCTCCATCGTTTCCGTGCAGGCATCAAATACCTCGCGGTAGAAAACCGCGTCCCCTTCGAGCATCTCCGAGAGATCATGGCCGGAAGAAAACGCCGGCCCTTCCGCCCGGAGAATGACCACCCGGACCTGCTTATCAGTCTTGATGATCTTCAGCAGGTCGATCATTTCGGCCATCAGGTTTTTGGACAGGGCATTCCTTTTCTCCGCCCGGTTGAGGGTGATTAACCCGATTCCGTCTTCGAGCTGGAATTTGATTTCCTTATAATCTTTCATGGCTGAGTCACCCATGTCCTTCTTCACTCCCCATCCCCTTGATCCCCGCTTCGGCTGAGCTCGTCGCAGGCTCCCGCAAGGGGAGGGGAGATGATTTTTCTGGGGGCTCTTATGCACTTAACGGATTCTTCGGAGATCGATATCTTCCCGTTTGACGCGCTGCCGGTCGTATCCTTTCTCTCCCTTGGGAGTGGAATGGAATCGCGTCGGCTTGGGAATGGGAATCCGGATTTTCAGCTTGGGCTATTTTCGGCCCTTCGGATTCATGAAACCGCTCTTTTGGTCATCCGTTTATATTTTTTGATCCTTTTCCGGAGCCGGGCCAGGGCCTTCGGGTCCTTGGCCTGAAGGATTTTTTCTCTTTCAGCCTTGAGCGCATGGATCTTTTCCTTCAAAGCCTTTTTCTCAATCTTAACCTTAGCCTTAACCTTTTTCTTCTTGGTTTCCTTTACCTCTTCCCCCCGGGCTTTCTTAATCGCCGCCATAAGCTCTTCTTTTTCCATGGCGTGGATGCCGGTAACGTCGGGGTGATTTTTGAGGGCATAATCCCTCAACTCGGTGGCCGTCATTTTTTCCAGGTCTACGTCTGCCATTCCTTCCTCCTCGTCTGAAAATTATGGGTACTTCTGCGGGAATTAAGCATTTTTTATCGGAAAATACGGGGTTTGTCAATTCTAATAAGAACAGGGTGTAGGGTGTCGGGTATCGGGGGCAGGGGGCAGGGAGAGGCGAATGCGGAATTCGGAATACGGGATAAAAAAACAAGGGGGTAGGGGGTAGGCGTCAGCCCGCTCTCCTGGGGCGCTCTGTAAGGGGAGATGGTTCCGGCCACCCTCGAACCAACCGGTCGAGTCTCTGCCAGAGCTCGCCCTGGTAACCTGGCGTCGAATTCGCTGGGCTGTTTCGCCCTATGCAGGCTAAAGGTATTATTTTAAGTACGGTCATCTCAATTCCTACAGTCCACTTTCCCGCTGTATCTGTTTTATCCTCTGCAGAGCATGGGTTCGATTTTGCGCATAAATCATCTTAACAAAAGAATTGTTTTTTGGATAATTTCTATCTTGATCTCTCTCGCAAATTTCTGCATCATGGTAATCAGCAAAGGTTCCGCAGAGATGGTTGAGCTTTGAGTCCTTTTGAATCGCATAGACATAATAAGGCATTGATTGAACCCTCCTTTGAGGAGGTAAAAGGTGGGAATCATCCTTAGTGGAAGAGTTACTCGGGAAGATCTTTCTTTTGCCTTCTCATAATCAGAATACGCTCATTCAGCCTAATGTCAAGGGAATAGTCCTTTCAAATAAAAACAGGGGGCAGAGAAAAGCGAATGCGGAATGCGGAATGCGGAATAAAAAAAGGGGGGGGGAGAGAAAGGCAAATGCGGATTGCGCCCTGAGCCATGTAAGGTTCAGGGCAGCCCTGCACTCTGCGTAGTGCAAGGCGGATTTCGGATTGGGGATTGTAGGGGCGCGCTGCCGCGCGCCCGGGGGAGTTCGGAGTAGGAAAGAAGAGGGATGCAGGGGAAAATAGGGGGCATATCAAAAAATGATCGATCCTTTGAGGGAAATCGGTATGATAGAGAACGAATTCCAGGGAGAAACCATCAATTTTTCGGGGGCACAGTATGCAGAAATGGGAATACATGATCCGGAAGACGGACCTGAAAGCCCTGAATCAGGCTTCCAGGTTGGACCTGGAACAAATGAGGCTGGCCGAGTATGGGGAAGAAGGCTGGTAGATAGTTTCCGCAGTACCCTCCCCGGGGAATGCCCTGATCATCTTTCCAAAGCGCCCGGCAGAAGGACGATAACATCCGATCCGCCAGGCATTTCCCACCGGGGGACGCCTGGGAGCCATCATTCTGCAAACCAGGTTAGCTGTGGGCAACGGGTATTCGCACCTCGACCGAGTGTTCCTGACGGTCGTCAACCAGGGGAATCGCGCGGTCGGGTCGCTCGACACCATCCACGGTCACGCTCGTCCCCCCATTTTCGGCGCGCGTTTGCAGAACGGCGATGTGGTAGACCGTCTCCCGATACCGGTAGTGCACCTTGAACTCCTTCCAATCCGCCGGGAGGCACGGGGCAAAACGCAGTTTGTCCACTTCCAGCCTCAGCCCCAGGAGGGATTCCACGATCAGCCGGTACATCCAGCCGGCCGAGCCCGTGTACCACGTCCATCCACCCCGGCCGGTGTGCGGCGGGAGCGCATATACGTCGGCCGCGACGACGTACGGTTCTACTTGGTAGATCGCCATCCCCTCCGGAGATCTCGCATGGTTCACCGGGCTGATCATGGCCAACAGTTCCCACGCGCGCCGACTGTCGCCCAAGACAGCGAAGGCCATGGCCGCCCAGATCGCGCCCTGAGTGTACTGGCCGCCGTTCTCCCGAACGCCCGGGACGTACCCTTGTATATAGCCGGGATTCAAATTCGACTTGTCAAACGGGGGGGCCAGGAGTTGGATCAGCCCATGGTCCCGGCGAACGAGGCGCTGATCCACCGCTTCCATGGCCAGGCGAGAGCGCCCGGCATCGCCCGCTCCGGATAGAACCGACCAGCTTTGGGCAATCGAATCAAGCTGGCATTCGGGGTTACTCGCCGACCCCAGCGGCGAGCCGTCGTCGAAATAGGCGCGGCGGTACCACTGGCCGTCCCAGCCATTCTGCTCGATATTCCGGCGCACTTGAGCCGCCTCCCTCCGGCAGCGTTCGACGAAGGATAGGTCGCCACGCAGGCGGGCAACCCCGGTGAACTGGTTGAGCACTTCGTAAAGGAAAAACCCCAACCAGACGCTTTCTCCCTTGCCGCGTTCGCCCACCCGATTCATGCCGTCGTTCCAGTCCCCGGAGCCCATGAGCGGCAGGCCGTGCTCCCCGAATTTGAGCCCTCTCAGGATGGCTCGCCGACCGTGTTCGTATAGACTGGCTGCTTCTTCCGACCGGCTGGGTAGATCGTAATACGAGTCCTCCTCCGGGTTTACCGGGCGGCCTTCGATAAAGTGGATGGGCTCGTCCAGCACCCCGGTGTCCCCGGTGCTGAGAACGTAGCGGCATATGGCCAGCGGCAGCCAGAGATAATCATCAGAACAGTGGGTCCGCACGCCCCGGCCCGAGGGAGGGTGCCACCAATGCTGGACGTCCCCCTCCCGGAACTGACGGGCGGCGCAGCGGAGTAAGTGCTCGCGCAATAGGTGCGGCTCGGCGTGGACAAGCGCCATCCCGTCCTGCAACTGGTCGCGGAAACCGAAAGCGCCCCCCGGCTGGTAGGTTCCGCTCCGCGCCCAAAGACGGCACGCCAGAGTCTGGTACAAGAGCCACCCGTTGGTCAGCACGTTGAGAGACGGGTCCGGTGTTTCCACCTGCACGGCGCCGAGCGTGTGATTCCAGCACTGCCACACCTCTTCGAGCGCCTCGCGCGCCGCGGCGGATCCCCGGAAGCGACGCGCCAGGTTGCGGGCTTCATCGGCGTCCCGTCCGACGCCGAGCGTGAAGATAAACTCACGCTCTTGCCCGTCGGCCAGCTCGAAGGGAACCTGGATCGCGGCGCAGGGGTCCAGAGCGGCCCCCACTTTGCCAGAAAGTTGCGACCGGGCCATGGCCGCCGGACTCCGAAGCGTGCCGTTACGCCCCAGGAACTCAGTCCGGTCTCCGCTTACGATCCGAGTCGCATCGTTCACGTCGAAAAAAGCAACCCGGCCGGCGAATTCCGTGTTGTAGGGGTTCCGCGCGAAGAGCGCACCGCTGTTGGGGTCTATCTCGGTGATTATGTGCATTTTCGATTTCGGCTGCAGATCTCCCAGCACCCATTCCACGTATCCCGTGGCGGAGAGCCGGCGGGGTCGGCCGCACACGTTTCGCACTTTCAACACCGTGAACTTGATCGGCGCGTCCCGGGCCACGTAAACCCACAGCTCGGAGTGGATGCCCCGTTCCGTGTGCTCGAAGACACTGTAGCCGAATCCGTGCCTGCTGACGTAAGGCGTCGCCCCACGGCCGGGCAGCGGCGTGGGGGACCAGAAGTGGCCCCGCTCTTCGTCCCGGAGGTAAAAAGCTTCTCCGCTCGAATCGCTCACCGGGTCGTTGGCCCAGGGAGTGAGGCGGAACTCGTGGGCATTCTCATTCCAGGTGCACGCCGGGCCGCTCTCCGAAATGACGGTTCCGAAGTACGGGTTGGCCAGCACATTCACCCACGGTGACGGCGTCACTTGGCCGTGCGCAGTGGTAATTACGTACTCGCGCCCATCCGGAGTGAATCCTCCCAGCCCGTTGAAGAAGAGCAGATCGTGGCGAGGCAAGGCGGCCGTTGGCGAGGGTTCGGCGCGGCGGGGTCGGGTTGGGGTAAGGCGCGGCACGGTTACTTCCCCAAGGCCGCGACGGTGGATTTGGTCCCACAGCGTCCCCCGACTGTCGGTAAGGATGGCCCGGGCGACCGTTTGCAGCAGAATGCGGTCCTCGTCCGATATCTGGTCGGCAGGTCTTACAAAGATGCCCCCGGGTCGATCCGTCACGTTGGCTTCGATGCCCGCGGCAATGAGCCCCATAATCTGTTCTTGAAGAAGTTGCCGGTATCCGGCGTGATCTTCGTTCCAGATCACCAGGTCCACCGCCAGTCCTTTTAGGCGCCAGTAGGCGTGGGCCTGCACGAGTTGGCGCACCAGCTCGATATGGGCCGGGTCGCCAATCTGCAGCAGCACGATCGGCAAATCCCCGGAAATGGCGTATCCCCATAGACCGGATTGCCCGCGGCGGTTCTTTTTGAGAACGCTCCCGTCGGCGCGCAACGAGGAATTCGCGTAGATTACCGAGCTGGCCAGGTGTCCATAGAGTTGCGCGTCGGCCTCGGTGGCATTGAGCTGCCGCAAGAGCACCTGGCTGTGGGTCCACGCCAGATCGAAGACGCGGTCCGCGAGGCGCCGATCCTGGTATTTCCCGACCAGGCCCAGGCACACGCCGCGGGTCTCGCCGATGCCGGAGACCATATTGATCATCGCCGATTCCTCCGGGTCGAGGGTGATCCGATACCGGATCGCTACAATCGGGTCAAGGACGGAGCCCTCGTTCCCCGAGAGGGCTGCGGAACCGCCCATCGCTTGTGGATCAGCGACCGTGTTTCCCCGGCCGATGAACTGCATGCGGTCGGTCTCATAGGAAATTTCCCCGATCTCCGCCCCATGCACGGCCATCAGGTGAAACATCCACGGGGTGTGCTCGTCCGGGGAGCGGGGGCGGCGAGTGCAAAGGATCGACCGCTGCGGGCGGAGGATCTCGGTCTGAACAAAGAGATTGCTGAACGCCGGATGCAGCGCGTCTGCGGCCGGCGAGGCAAGAACCACCTCCGCGTAACTCGTGACGTCAATCGTTCTGCGTGTCCGAGAGCGGTTGGTGAGGGTGATCCGGCGCAGTTCGATGTCGTCCTCGGGCGAAACCGCGATTTCCGTATGGGTGTCGAAGTCGTGATCGCGGCAGCGGAACTCCGCCCTGGCCTCCGAGAAAATCGCTTCGTATTTCTCCGACCCTTTGAGCGTCGGCTGATAGGCGGTGGACCAGAACTCCCCACTGGCCACGTCGCGAAGGTAACAGAACGTGCCCCAGTTGTCACAGGTGCTGTCTTCTCGCCAGCGGGTGACGGCCAGGTCCTTCCAGCGGCTGTAACCGCCGCCCGCGTTCGTGATCATCACGTGGTATCTGCCGTTCGACAACAACTGCACCTCCGGTATCGGGGTGTCAGGACTGCTGAAGACGCGCACCGGCGTCTCCATACCACTGGGAGTGGGACGGCTGTCGGAGGGCTCGGCGGGGTGCGAATAGAACGCCTTGGCCTTGGGAACCCGCTCCTGGAGCAGAAGCGTGGTCGCCTGGACCAACGGATCCGACTCGAATCGCTTCTGCATCGGACGGTCCAGGAGCAGATAGGCCAGAGCGAGGAGGCTCATGCCCTCGTGATGGGCCATGTACGACTGGACCACGGCGCTCGATTGCCCGCGGGGCAGACGCGACGGAGTGTAGTCGATCGCTTCATAGAAGCCGTATTTTCCTTCCAACCCTTCAGCGGCGAGTCGCTGCAAATTCAGGCATGCCTCCTCGGGCGCCACCATCAGCGCGAGGGCCGAGGCATAGGGCGCGATGACCAAATCCTCAGCGAGCCCGCGTTTGAGCCCCAGGCCCGGCACGCCAAACGCGCGGTACTGGTAGTTGAGACGAACGTCGACCGCGTTGTAGCCGGATTCCGACATACCCCACGGTACGCCGCGCTGCCGCCCATAGGCGATCTGCCCCTCCACCGCCGCCTGGTAGGTCTGGTCGAGCAGCGTGTCTGGGTACGTCGGCATCACCAGAAGCGGCATGAGGTACTCGAACATCGAACCGCTCCACGAAAGGAGAATCGGTTTTCCACCGACGGTGGTGAGCAA
>Ga0315281_10015879_pt1 | contig 10078 bp, 9 predicted proteins | sample YL17G07_0_MG_FD_204540 | JGI IMG/M metagenome (GOLD analysis project Ga0315281, IMG submission 204540) | Sediment microbial communities from Yellowstone Lake, YNP, Wyoming, USA - YL17G07_0 | ecosystem: Environmental > Aquatic > Freshwater > Lake > Sediment | place: USA: Wyoming | collected...
ACAATTATATCAGACAGAAACCTGCGCGGTGCTCACAACGTTGTGTGCCCACCGGTTGCTACCAAGTCCATTATATCAGACAGAAACCTGCGCGGTGCTCACAACACGGCCGGGATGGTGGTCTTCGGGTTGTTCATTATATCAGACAGAAACCTGCGCGGTGCTCACAACCCGGGTATCGTTATGCCGGTATGGGCAATAATTATATCAGACAGAAACCTGCGCGGTGCTCACAACCTACACGGGCCAGTATATTGCATGTTTTGGATTATATCAGACAGAAACCTGCGCGGTGCTCACAACTTATCCCCGCGCCACCCATAACGATTATGGATTATATCAGACAGAAACCTGCGCGGTGCTCACAACTGTGGGAATGTCAATATATGTTACCGGCAATTATATCAGACAGAAACCTGCGCGGTGCTCACAACCTTTCCCATGGACGCCGCTTCCATTTAATAATTATATCAGACAGAAACCTGCGCGGTGCTCACAACTTTTTTCCCTTCGTGTCTCCGCGGTTGGTTATAGCGGAAGGGGACAATTCGGGTTCGCCCGGTAGCGGCTAATATTAGGCGTTGGAAAGGGGGGGGGCGGGGATTTAGAATGGACGCACCAATATGGATACCACGCACAATCCGCCATCGGGCGCGGAAGGGGAAAAGCTGTCCGATACGTCCCGTCTTTTGCGGCGGTCGCTGGACACGATAATCGGCGAGGACGAATTCGTAAAACCGCTGGAGGAGAACGCCATTCCCCTTTTCCGGCTGGCGGCGATAATCCAGATGGACAAGAGCGGTTTCAACACCCGGTTCTATTTCAACCTGATGAACGAGGCGGAGAGGCTGGAAGTTTTTCTGGACGACCACGGGGCGAAGGAGAACCGCACCTGGTTTTATTTCCGGGAGCTGGTGGCGAGCATCCGCAATTTCGCCATCGCGGCCTTCCAGCTCAGCCACGTCCTGAGCCGCTACCACGATTACAATCCGCCGGAGTCCACGCAGTCCGCCGAGGAGTTTCTCGCCCATGGCGAGGAGGCGATGACGTGGATAAACACCATGGAGGCCGCGCTCATCGGCGATGCGGTTTCCGAGCTGAAAAGTTGCGGATGCAACTTGGGCCTGCCCGGCATGGAGTCGGGCGATTTCAAGGAAATCTACCGGAAGACGAAATTGCCGCGCAACATGGAGGCCGAAGAGTACAAAACCAGCGAGCGGATGATACTGCATATCGTGGAGAGCTACCGCAAGGTGGCGGTGCGGGTGAACCGCGAACACTACGGGAAAAAGATGCCGCCGGAGGAATTCGCAAAGCTCATTCCCGGCCGCGTCAACGAGACGAAGGTGAAAATACTGGAAAGCACCCTGCACAACATCCAGTCCGAGTACGACACGCACATCCGCATGACGCAGGAGGAACTCGGCGATGCGGAACTGCTCAGCCTGCGCGCCTTCATATCCATGCCCATGCACCTGCTGGAGATGGCGCGGTGGCTGATACACTTCTACGAACGGCACGAAAACGAGATACACGCCGACCAAAGCCGCAACCTTATTTCCAAGCTGGTGGACAAGAACACCGTCCTTCAGCTCATATCCGATTTTGCCCTCTTCCACGCGCACCGGTACATGATGATGGGGAAAACGATGGCGGAAAAGGTAATGACCCGCCTTGCCCGCATCTCGACGATAGCCATTCCCGTGCCGCGCCCGGCGGGGTTTCACGCGCGGCCCGCGTACTACATCACGCTTGTCGTGGAGGAACACGGAACCGACGCGTTTCTTGTCATCAACAACCGCAAGTTCGACGCCCGCTCGGTGCTCGACCTTCTGGAGGCGGGCGGCATGGTGGCCGACCTGGAACTGAAAGAGGTCGGATTTGAGGGGGACGAACGGACATTGCGGGATATACGGATTCTCGCCGATTACAATTATTGCGAAAACGAGCAGATTCCAAAAGAGCTTAACTACATCCGCGTTGCAAGGAACATAATGACATGACACATCTTCAGCAGTCCAAAAAGGAAATCGCCGCGCTTGCCCCGGCAATCACCGGCGTGAACCGCCGCATATTCGAAAACCCGGAGTTGAACTTCAAGGAGCGGTTCGCCGCGGACCATCTTTGCGCCGCGTTGGCGGCGGAGGGCTTTTCGGTTCGGCGCGGAAAGGGGAAGCTCGCCACCGCGTTCGAGGCGTCGTGGAGCGGGAACCGGAAATCCCCCGTCATCGCCATCCTGGCCGAATACGACGCGCTTCCGAACCTGGGCCACGCCTGCGGGCACAACATGATAGCGGCGGCGGCGTTCGGCGCGGCGGTCGCCGTGAAGCGGATACTGGGGAAAAAATGCGGCGCGCTGAAGGTTATCGGAACCCCCGGCGAAGAGGGGGGCGGCGGCAAGCTGTACATGATAAAAGAGGGATGGTTCAAAGGGGTGGATGCGGCCATCATGGTGCATCCGGCGAACCACACCCGCACCGTGGCGCGCATGTTGGCGGTGATGGAGCTGGAATTCCACTACTACGGAAAAGCCTCGCACGCGGCGGCGCATCCGGAGCTGGGGATAAACGCGCTGGATGCGGTCATCATGCTGTTCAATTCCATCAACGCCATGCGCCAGCAGACGCCGAACTTCAGCCGCGTGCACGGGATAGTGACCCACGGCGGCGATGCGCCGAACATCATTCCGGAATACGCGGCGGCGAAATTTTTCGTGCGCGGGATAACCATGAAGGATTTCGGGTACATGCTGGAAAAGGTGACGGCCTGCGCCAAAGGGGCGGCCACGGCCACCGGATGCAAACTGAAAGTGGTGAAAAACCATATGGCGTACCAGCCGTTCGAGCCGAACCGCACGATGGGGAAAGTGTTCGCGCGGCACATCGCGGCCCTAGGGGTGAAGGACAGCGGCATCGCGGAGAACGAGGAGATAGGCTCGTCGGACATCGGCAACCTTTCGCAGGTTGTCCCGGCCCTGCACCCGGAGTTCGCCGTTTCCGAGCCGCACATCGTAAACCACTCGCGCGAATTTTTGAAGGCGGTGGTGTCGAAATCGGGGGAGGCCGCGATGATGAAAGCGGCGTCCGCGCTTTCAGCCACGGTGTGCGACCTTTTCACCGATCCGGCGCTGGTGTCCGCCGTGCGCGCGGAGTTCGCCCGGTTCAAGGCCTCCCGATGAAGGCGTTGAATTGGATGTAGTGGCGAAATTGGGATAGAATTTTACCGACACGGAGGAACGGCGTAATCGAAGGGGAAAAAGAATGAAGACGAAGGCCAAGTTAAAAAGGCCGGAGGTCGTCCTTAAAGACGGCAGGCCGTCCGCAGTAATCATCGACATTGACGATTACTTCGAAATGCTCGAAAAGCTGGAGGACGTGGAAGACATCAAGGCGCTTGCGGCTATGCGGAAAAAACCGCTCAAATTTAGAAACCTTGACGACTTCCTGAAAGACCGCGGACAGCATGCATGAAATTCTTTTGGAGCGGACGGCGGAGAAAGACTTAAACCGCCTTCCGCCGGAAGTTTTTCGCCGTGTTATTTCCCACATCAAAAAGCTCGCTGAAAATCAACGGCCATCGGGAAGCCGCAAGATAACCGGCTCCCCAAACAGTTGGCGTATACGGATAGGCGATTACCGGGTGATTTATGACATCGACGATAAGCGAAAAACCATCAGCGTAATGTTCATCCGCCACCGGAAAGACGCCTACCGGTAGGTCTTTCATGCCAGTCCGCATCTTGGCAAGCGGGAATGGCGGGCACGGTTTTAGCGTTTGGCAAACAATCAACAATTCATGCCTGACACTATCGTGCTATCGTGACCTTATCGTTGAGGCTCATCACAGTCGCGTTATTCACAGACTTCGCGTAGGCGTTTTTCCAAGTCGGCATCCGTATATATGTGGACTTTAATAATGGTGTCGTGTGACGCCTCGCGTAACAAAAACGGCAAATCAGCTTCAGCTTTTACAAGATATCTTGCCGGAATGCCCTTGGCATACGCATAACCGGCTTCAAAAAGAGCGCTGGTGGCGATTTTTCTGGATAAATCATTACGAACAGGAAGCTATCTTTAAACTCGTTGAAATTCATTTTAAAGGCCTCCGTGTGTCCTTCAAACGCCGACTTTGTGGCAATGTTTCGTGCGGCCCAAAAGATTTTTATTCTCCGAGTCTTTTCAATTTCCGGGACAATCAAAGCTAACCTTGCTTGGAGTGTCTTGTAATCTTTGTTGTTTAAGCTTGCCATTGGACACGCAAGGAATATTTTTTTAGGTTTTCTAATGTCATGTAAATGCAATAAAACCGTTACGATGATAAACCCCGGGAAAAAGCCTTTTAATATTTCCGCATTGCTGTAATCCCACCCAAATTCTTTGGATGCTTTGCAAAAAGAGCCAGCAAAAACGATGGTGCCAGCCAAAGTGGCAAACCAATAGCGCATTGTTTTTTGTTTGTAGTGGTGGGCAAGAAAGGCGATTAGGCCGCCCAATGCGAACATGATAATGAGTTTATCGATTCCCATAAAGACCAATGCTCCCCGGAATACTACTGTTTAGTAATTTATCCATGTCGGAAGTATCCTACGGAACGGTAAAGCATGTCAAGTCGTTATGCTGTGTTTTATTGGAATTGCATGCCATGAAGAGGGAATTGCGCTAACCCCTCATGGAGTGGTCGCGCCACCACGCCAGCAGGGGTGGGTTTCAAACCCACCCGTACATCCGTGCCACCAAGAGAGATGCACCACCCGGGTGAATTAAGATAAGGCATCCCCGTAATTAGAAGCCGAACGCGCCGCCCAGTTTTTTCAACTTGCTCATCGAGCCTTCTTCTTCGGCGGGTTCTTCATCATCGCCGCCCGTTTGGGCTTTTTTGCCGCCGCCGGACTTGGTGATTTTCGGGCCGCTCCCGCCGTCGCAGTAGGAGCCGACATCCGAATCCACGCCATACACATTTTCGGCGAGGGACGCCAGCATTTTGTCGAAATCTTCGGGTGAAAGTTTTTTAAACCCTTTCGGGAGTTCCATGCGCGACGCTTCGGGTTTACCGGCCTTTGCCTCTTCGTAAGTGCGGTGGAGCAGGCCCTCCGATTTTTCGCCACTGGGCATGACGCCGAATCCCATGATGATTCCGTCGCTTGAAACGCTCATGGTTCCCTCGTATTTGATTCCCGCCGCGTCAGTCACTTCCGCCATGCCGCTGGTGACGGAGACGCCATCGCGCGTGAGCTTCGTCGTCTTCCGGAACATGATGGCGTGCCGCGACAGGTCTTCATACCGGCCACGCCAGCGCTTATTATCGGCGGCCTTGCGCTCGGTGTAGGCGCAGATGTTCGGGACGAATTCGGTTAAAATTCCCTTGTCTCTTTGGAGAATGGCGGAAACGTCGAAGCGGGTGGCTTCCGACCGCAACCCCACCTTTTGCGCCGTGGAGTAGATCCGCAGGTTGCCATCCCCGCCAACGGCGCTGTATTCCGCCGGTTCCACGATTTTTTCGAACTTGGCGTCCGTAATGGTTTCCACGCCGGCTTCTTTCATCTGCTTTTGCACGGTGGCATCCATTGCAATAGCGGGATTGCCCATGCCCTTGTAGCCGCTCGGTATTTCAAAAAGCGAAGCATCCTGTTTTCCGATTTTGAGGTTCTTAAGCTCGGAGCCAACCGTTTTGCCCTCGTCTTTCCCTTCGGTTTTCACCATAATCCCTTCCTTGGTGATCCAGACGAAACCTTCGGTCTTTTTACCGCCTTCTTTCGACACCACCTTGTATTTGGCGGCGGCGACTCCGTTTACGGTTTCGTTCCCCATTTCGGTCATTTCCGCGTCATTTTTTTCGGTGGGGGGGACGTTCCGTTCCGGGATCGCCATTTCCATATAGCTCTTTTGTTGGGGCATTACCTGCCACATTATTTTTTTGTCGAGGCGCATGATGCTGACCATCCCCGCCATTTCCATCCGCTGTTTTTTACCGGACTGGAATACCTTTCCGGCGATTTGCGGTTTGCCGTCCGACGACACTTCCATATCGGCGGAGTATTCCGCGCTCAATTGCGGGAACGGCTTTCCCGCATGGGCGGGCGGCGCGACGAGGATGAGCAGAGAAAACAGGAACGCAAACTTGGATTTCATGACTCCCCCAAAATATGGCGCATTGTTAGGAATGAAATTACAATGAGGATAATTATAACAGGATATGCGCACGGTGTCCGTTTTACCCGCGCGCCACCGGGGAAGGCTCGGCTATTCCGGCGCGGGGTGGGAGCGGTTCAGTTCGTACAGGCGGTCGTACTTCGTGTAGGTGTGGAAGGCGCTCAACGCGCACAGGATGAAACCGGGGACGCCGTCCAGGAAACCCAGTTTGATGAAATACATTTTCACGAACGTGAACAGCGGCCGCGCCGTAACGTCGATGACAGACGATTTTTTCCCCGCCCGATGCGCCTCTTGCGCTCCCACGCGGGTGAAGCGGTCGATGGTGCGCAGGTGGTCGTATATCGAATCGAACGACAGGTGGTACAGGTCGCCGTTCAGGTTTTCCACCGCGCCGTCCACCCGCAGGGAGTCGTGCGGATCCACCCCGCCCCAGTGCGCGGCCGATTTTTTCACCAGCCGCACCTTGCGCGCGGGATACCATCCGCAGTGGCCTATCCAGCGGTTGATGTAGAACACCCGGCGCGGCATGGCGTATCCGTCCGCCTTCGGGTCTTGCATCGTCCGCAGGATTTCCCCGCGCAATTCCGCCGAGACCCTCTCGTCGGCATCCAGCGAAATCACCCATTCGTTGCGGGTCTCGCCCAGCGCGATATTTTTTTGTTTTATGTGGCCGGGCCAGTCCCGCTCCAGCACGCGGGTGTTCGGGAACGAGGCGGCGATTTCCCTCGTCCGATCCGTGCTGTGCGAATCGACGACGACAACCTCGTCGGCCCATGAGAGGCTTTTCAGGCAGTCCCCTATCTTGTCCTCTTCGTTGAAGGCGATGATGGCGGCGGATATTTTCCGCGTCGTCACGGAATCAGGGTTTCCGGGGTTTCAGGTTTTCGTCCAGCGGCGTCGCCTCGTCGATTATCATCACGGGGATGCTGTCTTTTATTTCGTATAAAAGGCGGCAGGCGGCGCACACGAGGCCGTCTTCCTTTTCCGTCAGTTTCAGGTTTCCCTTACACTTGGGGCAGGCCAGAATATCCAGAAGTTCCTTTTCAATCGCCATCCGTTTCCTCCCTGCTTGAATTTTGTAACCGGTTTAAATGCCCGCGTCCCTAGCCAATTCCGTCCCCTTCAGCCCGATTCCAGCGGCCGCCATTGCGTCGTAGGCAAACTGATCCGCCTGAAGTTCCTGCGGCAGGTCGAACTGGGGTGCGCCCGCCCGAATCTTCACCGCGGAGTGGTTCAGCGCGGCGTGTCCCATCTCGTGGTACAGCACGAACGCCAGCGCCGAGGTGTACGCGTCGGTACCTCCCCGCGCGGGAGCGGCGTCCTTCAGTCGGCCGATAAAATCGTTTGAAAGGTACACGGAGCGGTACAGCGTAAAGGCGTTGGCCTCCATTCCGGAACAAAGGTATACCCCGATACGGTCTTCAACGCGTGGCGGATTATCCAGGAGATAGGCGCCGCGCACCGGGGGCAGGATATCGGTTCTTTTTTCCAGAACCGGGTTGACCTTGGCGATAACCCATTCGACGTCATAGTAGTAGGGAGAGCGGGAGGAAACGCAGTTTTGCCCCGGCGGCAGGGTTGCCGCCACGCCCGCCTCGATTTTCTCCAAGGTCCTTTTCTCGGCGAGGGAGACCGTTACGTTGGCGTTTTTGTCCCCCATCGTAAGCTGGCCATGCACGGGGCCGCAGGCGGACAGGGCCAAAACGAGGGCGAAAAGGAAGCCCCGCCCCGCTGTACGCATACGATTCTTTGCCCGTTCCATATATTTAAGATATTAACATCTACGGGGCACGGAGCAAAATTTCCGATTTCACTCCCATGGGGTGTAGAATGGCGGTGATGATATTCGATATTTGGCTGTTTGAAACTTTGCGTTTATGTGGCAGGATAATAATTGAAGTGAACCACACAGAATGGAGTCCCATTAATGTTTAAAAAGTTTACCGAACGGGCCAGAAAGGTAATCATTCTCGCCCGCGAAGAGGCGGAGAAGAACCAGCACGAGTACCTCGGCACCGAGCATCTCCTTATGGGGATACTCAAGGACGGCGGCGGCGTGGCGGTTGCCGTGTTGCAACGGCTGGGCGCCGACCTTCGCCAGATGAAGATGGAAGTGGAACGGCACATGCCTCCCACCTCCGCCACGCTTGTAATCGGCGACATCCCGTTCACCGCCCGCGCCAAAAAAGTGCTGGAATACGCGGTGGAGGAAGCGCGGTCCATGGGGCATAGCTATATCGGCACGGAACATATGTTGCTGGGCCTGATGAGGGAAAAGGACGGCGTGGCCGCCCGGATTCTGGTGTCGCTGAACCTGCACTACACCGAGATACGCGAGCAGACCATCAACCTGCTTCGCGAACCGGTTTCCCCCGCGATGGAAAAACAGCAGAGTAAAACCCCCGCGCTGGACGAATTCGGCAGGGATCTGACCGAACTGGCGCAAGATGGGAAACTGGATCCGGTAATCGGGCGCGAAAACGAAATCGACCGCCTGATCCAGATACTCGCGCGGCGGACGAAAAACAATCCCATCCTTATCGGCGAGCCGGGGGTGGGCAAGACCGCGATAGTGGAAGGGCTAGCCCAGCGGATTCACAGCCGCGAGGTGCCGCAACTCCTGTACGATAAGCGTGTCGTTTCGCTGGATCTGGGGGCGATTATCGCGGGAACCAAATACCGCGGCCAGTTCGAACAGCGCATCAAAACGATAATGAAAGAGATCGCACAGTCCCGGAACGTCATCATATTCATAGATGAAATACACACTCTGGTCGGCGCCGGGGCGGCCGAAGGCTCCGTGGACGCATCCAATATGCTCAAGCCGGCGCTTTCCCGCGGCGAAATACAGTGCGTGGGAGCCACCACCATAGACGAATACCGGAAGTATATAGAGAAGAACGGGGCGCTGGAACGCCGGTTTCAGCCGATAATGGTGAACGCCCCGAGTGTGGATGAAACCATCCTGATAATCAAGGGACTCAAGAACGAATACGAATCCCACCACAAGGCGATAATCACCGACGGCGCCATCCGCGCCGCCGTGACGCTCTCCGACAGGTACATAGCCGACCGGTTCCTTCCGGACAAGGCGATTGACGTCATTGATGAGGCGGGTTCGCGCGTACGCCTGCGGCAGGTTACGTTTCCGATAGAGGTGCGCGATGCCCAGCGCAAGCTGGACGACGTTGTCCGCGAGAAACGGGACCGGATAGAAAAGCAGGAATTCGAGCACGCGGTGGAACTGCGCGACCAGGAATCGAAATTGCGGCAGGATCTTGAATTTCTGAAGGACAAATGGGAAGGCAAGGGGCAGACGACCACCAAGCCGGAAATAACGGAATCGGACGTGGCCCATGTTGTTTCCTCCATCACGGGCATCCCGGTGAACCGGCTGGCCAAGGAGGAATCCGAGCGGCTACGGGATATGGCCAAGGAAATAAAACGAAAGATATTCGGCCAGGACGAGGCGTCTGAAGTGGTATGCGAGGCGGTTCGCCGGTCGCGCGCGGGCCTGAAAGACCATCTGCGGCCGATGGGAACATTCCTGTTTCTCGGGCCGACCGGGGTGGGGAAAACCGAACTTGCCCATGTGCTGGCGGAAAACCTTTTCGGAGACCGTCGGTCACTCATCCGGCTCGACATGTCGGAGTACGTGGAGAAATTCTCCGCGTCCAAACTCACCGGCGCCCCGCCGGGATATGTGGGATACGAAGAAGGGGGCCAGCTTACCGAGCAGGTGCGCCGCAGGCCCTACTCGGTGGTGTTGTTGGACGAGATAGAGAAGGCGCATCCGGACGTGTACCAGATGTTGCTTCAAATAATGGACGATGGAAGCCTGACTGACAGTTACGGCAGAAGGGTGAGCTTCCGCAACGTGATTTTGATAATGACCTCCAACCTGTCGGCGCGGCTGATAGAGAAAG
>Ga0315281_10015880_pt1 | contig 10077 bp, 6 predicted proteins | sample YL17G07_0_MG_FD_204540 | JGI IMG/M metagenome (GOLD analysis project Ga0315281, IMG submission 204540) | Sediment microbial communities from Yellowstone Lake, YNP, Wyoming, USA - YL17G07_0 | ecosystem: Environmental > Aquatic > Freshwater > Lake > Sediment | place: USA: Wyoming | collected...
AGTATGCGGGCAGGTATTCCGCTACGGCATCGCCACCGGACGCTGCACACGCAACCTCTCCACCGACCTGCGCGGCGCACTCACCCCGCATGTAATGCAACATCAATCCGCTGTCCGTCCAGAAGAACTTCCAGACCTGATGCGCGCCATCGCCAAGTATGACGAAACCGGCGACAAGCAAACCCGCCTTGCCCTGCAACTGCTGGCGCAAACCTTTGTGCGCACCAATGAGCTGATCGGCGCAGAGTGGACTGAGTTTGATCTCGACAATGCCTTGTGGATCATCCCCGCCGGACGCATGAAGATGAAAACAGAACACGTTGTTCCGCTGGCACGGCAGGCACTCGCCATACTGGCCGAACTCAAGGAAATATCCGGCGGCAGTCGCTTCGTGTTCCCCGGTCGCAACCGGGACAAACCCATCAGCAACAACACCATGCTGTTCGCCCTGTACCGCATGGGCTACAAAGGCAAGATGACCGGCCACGGCTTCCGTGCGGTGGCCTCCACCATCCTCAACGAAACCGGCTTCAAGCCTGACGTGATCGAACGCCAGCTCGCGCACTGCGAACGCAACGAGGTGCGCGGCGCATACAACCGCGCCGAATATTTACCTGAACGCATACGCATGATGCAGCACTGGGCAGATTATCTGGATTCGGTAGAAGCTGGAGCGAAGGTAGTCCCGCTACGCAGCCAAGTGGCTTGACGCTCACCGCCAGTGGCTGATATTGAGGAAAAAATGATCGAGGCACCCATTAGCACACCACCGCAAGCGTACATGGACATCATCAGCCCGATGATCGACAAAGCGCGGGGGTTTCTAGAGGCTGGAGAAAAGCTTCAGCCGATGGCGTTCGTTGGCAACCTGACCACCAAGGAAGTCATCCCGGTGATGATTCAGACTGGAAGCGGGAAAGGCAAAGACCAGTCAGCGCGGACGATCCAGTCAGCGGCGTTGGCATTGGAGGCGGATTTCGTGTTTGCGATCATGGAAGCATGGACGCTTCGGCCAGACAAAATGCGTCAAATGAATGCGATCCTCGACAAGTACGGAAGCATAAGCGCATCGCCCTATGCAATTGATACGTGCGCGCTTACGCTGGAAACGAGGCATGGGTTATGGGCCGCACAACCGCAGATCAAACCCAAGGGCATTTCCAAGAAGAAACGGACAATTGGAATAATCGAGTTCCGCTATTTCACGGAAGTTGAAGGCCGGTTTGCACACCTGCTTCCCAAGAAGGAAGGCGACGAGCCACCATCAATTTTGCATTGAGGTGTAAACGCTATTTGCCTACACGCCCACACCAGAGCTACGCATTTCACGGGCTATCGCCTTCGCCAGTTCATTAACGCCCGATTGCATGGCCTGTTGTGGTGCTGCCAAGCCCCGCATGATTTCGCCCTGGCGCTGGCACGCCACTACGCCATAGCTGAAGAATGCCGTTAGCACCCCATCATGGCCAATATTTTGCGCCCAAGCCATGAATTCTTCCGGTGTTTTGCAGGTGGCTTGACCCAGCCGGACAAGCGTATGCCGGAAGCTGTGCGGGTGAAAATACTTCAGCCCGGCTCCCTCGAAAGCCTCACGGAAAATTTTGCATATTGCTGAAGTGCCTTTCCAATGATTTTTATCCAGTCCTACCACTTCATACAGGAGAGCCGCCCCGCGCTTAACGCACGTTTTTGGAAACAGCGGATCGTCATTGCCCCAAAGTTTTTCCTTCTGCAAATATTGCACCCACTCTTCAACGATTCCACGAGCATCATCCCCCACAGGAAGGAAGTAGGTCGTAAAGGTTTTGCGAAATTTAGTCTTAACCTGGCGCGCATCCTGATGCACACAATCCTGGGCAAGGTCTATATGCTTCAACTGCATGGATGCCATGGCGCTGACCCGCGCACCGGTCAGCAGGGTGAACGCCAGCAACGCGCGGTTGCGGCGTTCAATTTCAGTTGTGCATGGCATCGTCGCAATAACGCGCTTCACCTGTTCCATGGTCGGTGATTTTTGCTCCCGGTGGGCTGTTGCTACGCGCACATCATTGCCCGATATATTGAAAAAATCCGAATCGGAATACGTGAACTGAGATTTGTAACCGGGTTGCCCGGCAAGCCAATGAAAGAACCGTTGAAGCGCGGACAACGTGGAATGCAAGGTCGCCTTGCTCAACAGCTCGCCGGATCGCTGGCCTTTTTGCTTGGCCAAGTGGTTCTTGAACGCAACCGCTTGCTGGTGATGGAACCTCTTGAACTCCTTGAAATGGGTATATTCCTCGAATCTGGACAACGCCTTGGCGACGGCATCCACCGACTGCTCACTCTGGCGTTTTGCTTCCTTCAAATAAGTAAAATAAATGCGCTTGATACGCTCGTTGCCGGGGTCATGTTTCAACATGTTTCCGCCTCCTGTTTGAAGTTAATGTTTACGGTAGGATCGCCACTCTCGTTTAATAGTGGCGTCCTTGGTGTCAGCGGTTTTGCTGGGTAAATTCTTGCGCTTGCGCCAGTAAGAGCCGGGAACATTATCCGCACGATTGAGGGAGACAGCACCGCGCCAAAATTTCGGGTGATCAAGGAATGTCCAAAATGCATGTTCGTGAAAGCCTTTGAGTGCGGCAAACTGTGGCGCGAGGTCTTCACCGTGAAACCTGGCCTCGTCCAGAATGGCTTTCGACCCGCCTTCCGTGGCAAGCTCGACGATTTCCTGAAAGTCCTGCTCCATTTTGCTGCGGGCATCATCCGGCAGCGCGAGCCAGGCTTCGTAAACGGGTTCGATATGGCTTGCGGTCAGTGCGTCAAAATCCACATCGGCCAGCACCTCGCGGGCTGTTGTAAAGTACTGCTGCAAAAAGTGGTTCGGCGATTGCCTGAAGAAGCTTTGCGGTTGATATTGTTTAGACATTAACAAGACTCCCTGAGAGTTTGCGGAAGATATTGTGCCTTAAAGAAAAAAACGCGGGCTTGTTCAGTGAGTGCTGGTTTTAGCCTACTGGTATTTTTTGTGGCATCAATCATTTGGATTATGCCGGACATTACAGTACATTACTGCACATCTTAAAAGCATTGAATCCTATCGAGTCAATTTGGCTGATATGAACAAAAATAATATGGCGGTCGGTTCCAGTTAATGATTACATCCTTCCACGCGAAATACTTCGCGCACGAACTCACGCGACGGCATGGAGCTAATGATGTTGGCCGCCTGTCACAATCCCTGTTTGATGCCAGCGTCGATCTGAATCCCCATCAGATTGAAGCCGCCTTATTCGCATTAAAATCCCCGTTATCCAAAGGTGTTTTGCTGGCCGACGAAGTGGGTTTGGGCAAAACGATTGAGGCGGGAATTGTTCTGTGCCAATACTGGTCAGAACGCAGGCGGCGGCTGTTGGTTATCTGCCCGGCATCCTTGCGCAAGCAGTGGGCGATGGAGATGGAAGAAAAATTCAATCTGCCTGCTACCGTGCTGGATGCCAAGACATGGCGCATTGCATTAAAAAAAGGTTTGTCGCCCCTCAGCCAGAAAGCCATCGTCATCCTGTCGTACAACTACGCCAACAAGATGCGTGAAGAACTCAAAGCCATTGCATGGGATTTGGTAGTCATCGACGAAGCGCACAAACTCCGCAACGCCTACAGGGAAAGCAACAAGATAGGGCAAGGCTTGCGCTGGGCGACTGAAGATTGCCGCAAGCTGCTGCTGACAGCCACACCCCTGCAAAACTCATTGCTGGAGCTGTATGGCCTTTCCACACTGATTGACGAGCACTTGTTTGGCGACGTGAATGCCTTCCGCAGCCAGTATGTCTCGGCGGGCGGCGATTTGGATGGCTTGCGCCAGCGGTTATCGGGGTTTTGTCGGCGCACCCTGCGCAAACAGGTCACGGAATATATCCGCTACACCGAACGGCGCGCCATCACCCGGCCATTTCGCCCCACCGATGACGAACACCAACTCTATGAAGCAGTCAGTGCATTTTTGCTGCGCCCGGATAGCTATGCCATCCCGCATCGCCAGCGGCACCTCACCGAACTGATTCTGCGCAAGTTGCTTGCGTCCTCTTCGCTGGCGATTGCCGGAACGCTTGAGACCATGAAGGTCAGGCTGGAAGCTTTGCGCGATGAAAAAATACAGGATGATCCAGAGTTTGCCGAACAACTGATCGCCGAGGAAGACATCGAGGAAGACTTGCTCGATGAAATACTGGAAATTGATCCACCCGAAGAAGAAGGCAACGCCCCACAGCCCGCCATCGACCGCAAGCAGTTGAAAGAAGAAATCGACTTGCTGGCGCAATTGGCTGCATGGGCGCGCAACATCGGCACCGACACTAAAACCCGCAGCCTGCTGAGCGCCTTGGAAATTGGCTTTCAGCAAATGGCCACAACCGGCGCGCAACGCAAGGCGCTCATCTTCACCGAATCACGTCGCACCCAGGCTTACCTGAACGAGTACCTGCAAGCCAACGGCTATGCGGGCCAGGTGGTGCAATTCAGCGGCACCAACAACAGCCAGGAAGCCACTGCCATTTATGAAAACTGGCTGACCGCCAACCAAGGCACAGGCCGTATCGCCGGTTCCAGAGACATCGACATACGCACCGCGCTGATTGAACATTTTCGCGACCAAGCCAGCATCATGATCGCCACTGAAGCGGCTGCAGAAGGGGTGAACATCCAATTTTGCTCGCTGGTCATCAACTATGATCTGCCGTGGAATCCGCAACGGGTAGAACAACGCATAGGCCGCTGCCATCGTTACGGGCAACTGCACGACGTGGTGGTAATTAACTTCCTCAACGAACGCAACGAAGCCGACCGCCGCGTGCTGGAACTGCTGACAGAAAAATTCAACTTGTTCAATGGTATTTTTGGCGCATCCGATGACGTGCTGGGCAGCATCGAATCCGGCGTAGATTTTGAAAAGCGCATCCTGTCCATTTACCAACAATGCCGCACCCCGGCAGAAATTGACACGGCCTTCAAAACACTGCAAGCGGAAATGGACGAGCGCATTCAATCGCGCATGACCGACACGCGCAAAATGCTGCTGGAAAACTTTGATGAAGATGTGCATGAGCGCCTGCGCATCCAGTTGAGCGATGCAAAAGCCCAGCTTGACCGCTTCAGCAAACGCTTCTGGTCGCTATCCCACTTCATGTTGCATGAGCTTGCGAAGTTTGACGATGCCGCACTGGTCTTCGATCTCGCCAAGCCGCCTACACCGGATATTGCGGCAGGCCGCTATCACCTCATATCCAAATCAACACCCAGCACCACCTTGCCGAATTTGCCAAACACTGCCGAAGAGCCTCGCGCCGACTATGGCAAATATCTCTATCGCCTCTCGCACCCGCTGGGCGAATTTGTCACCGGCCATGCCAAGTTACTCGACACACCACCTGCCCGCATTGTGTTCAATGTCAGCCAACACCCCGCGCGCCTGCACCTGATCGAAGCGCTGCGCGGCAAGCATGGCTACTTAACCCTCACCGCGCTGGCGATTGAAAGCTACGAACGCGAAGAGCACCTGCTGTTCTCCGCCATTGATGACCAAGGCTTGCCCCTGGAGCAGGAAACCTGCGAGAAACTGTTCAACTGCATCGCGGAAAATGCAGGCCCGGCCAACATACCCGACACAATTGCCCAAAGGCTCGCCGCCGAGGCACAGCGTCACACCAAGGCGACCATCAGCCAATCTCTGGAAGCCAACAACCAATACTTCAATGAGGCGCGCGAAAAACTGGAAAAGTGGGCGGATGATCTGGTGCTGGCCGCCGAAAAGGCACTGAAAGACACCAAGGAACAAATCAAAATCCACCAACGCCAAGCCAGGCTCGCAACCAACCTCGATGAGCAGCACGAAATCCAGCAAAAGATACAAAAGCTGGAAAAGCAGCAACGCCGCCAGCGTCAAGAGATTTTTCAGGTCGAAGACAGCATCATCGAAAAGCGCGATAGCCTGATAGAATCTCTGGAGCGCCGCCTCACCCAGAAAACCGAATCAGAGCGGCTATTTACCATCGAATGGGAAGTGATTTGACGTGCAGGCATCGACGACGACCTTGAGCAGACAGATAAAAATTGTTGACGAACCCGTCAGCGCTCATTATTATTCTCCCAACAACACCCCCCACGCATCCCGTAAGATTTGCGCACCATGGGGGGTTTCTTTTTTCAGGGGTTACTTGAATGCCTAAGCAGCCCTATACCAAACCCGCATTTACCATCGCACAACAGATCGCCCAGTTGCGCGCGCGCGGCATGGTTATCAGTGATGCCCCGCTTGCAGAGCATTACCTTGGCCAGATCAACTACTATCGGTTGACTGCCTACTGGCTGCCATTTGAAACGGATCACACCACACATACCTTTCGGCAAGGAACCAGCTTCGAGCAAGTGCTGGACTTGTACATCTTTGACCGTGAGCTGCGCTTGCTGGTGCTGGATGCAATTGAGCGCGTCGAAATCGCCATGCGCACGCAATTGTCTTATCAGTTGGGGCATCGCTATGGCACGCACCCTCATTTAAACCCTGCGTTATTCAAGCAAACCTGGTATCACGCCAAGCACGTCGGCCAATTACAACAAGACGCTCACGACAGCAAGGAAGCCTTCATCCAGCATCTGATGGCAAAATATGCAGAGCCGTTGCCACCCATCTGGGCATCGGTGGAAATCATGACGCTGGGACAGCTTTCCAAGTGGTATGCCAACCTGAAAAGCGGTGCAGACCGCAATCTTGTTGCGCATGTGTATGACTGCGATGAAATCAACCTGGTCTCTTTTCTGCACCACCTCAGCACGGTGCGCAATCTGTGCGCGCACCACAGCCGCCTGTGGAACCGTGAATTCATTTTCACCTTCAAGCTGCCCCGGCAGCGGCCAGCAGCACTGCTCAGCAGTTTCAATCCAAATGAGCCGCGCCGCATCCACAACACACTGGTCATGCTGGTATATTTGATGAACCAGATTGCGCCCGGCCACCATTGGCGGCAACGTTTGCTGGATATGTTGAACCGGCACCACATCGACCCGGCGCGCATGGGTTTCCCCGGCGACTGGAAAACACGCGCAATCTGGCGTTAGCCAACCGATATACGCAACACACCGACGGAACATCCCATGAGCATGACCGAGAAACACCGCAACCGCCTCATCACCCTGCTGAAGGAGCTGTTCCAGCTCGACCAGCCGGAACTGGATTTTGGCCTGTACAAAATCATGCACGCCAAGAGTGTGCAGATCACGAAGTTTCTGGAAAGCAATTTGCTCAAGGAAATTGAACAGGCCTTCGGTGAGAAAGACAGCGCGGATACCGGCCAGATGAAGGCGCAGGCCATCGCCAGGCTGAAAGAATCCTTGGGCGATGAAGCGCTGGATGACAAGGGAAGCTTGCAGGAAGCCTTTCGCAAACTCCCCGCAGGCAAAAGATACCTGAAAGAAATGGCATCCGCCGAAGCCGCCAAAGATACCCTCAATGCGGAATCCGAAATATACGACCATCTGTACCGCTTCTTCGAGCGCTATTACGACAACGGCGATTTCATGTCGCGCCGCTACTACGCCCGCGAAAGCGATGCACGCGCCGCGCCATTTTCCGTGCCTTATGACGGGCGCGAGGTGTATCTGCACTGGGCCAACAAGGATCAGTATTACATCAAGAGTAGCGAATACCTTTCCAACTACACCTTTGAATTGAACGAGGCCATCCGCCAGGAAGCCGAACGCCAGAAAGGTTTGAAAGGCAAAGGCCAGGGTTTTGATTTTGACGCTGCCATCAGCAGCACCCCGTTAAAAGTACATTGCCGCATTGTCGATGCCAGCGAAGGCGAACACGGCAACATCAAGGCCGCCAGCGACCAGAAGCGCTTCTTCATTATCCAAGCCGATAACCCGATTGAATTACTCCCTCGCCCTGCGGGAGAGGGCTGGGGTGAGGGCGATTTTCCCGAACTCATCATCAATTTCCAGTACCGCACCGACAGCGAAAAAACCGGCCAGGACAACACCTGGCAGCAAGCCCGCCTGCAACAGGCCGAAGCCGCCATCCTGCAAGTCCTCAATTCTATTGGGCAAGCCGATAAATCTGCCGCCGCATTCCTGCAAGGCCTGCAACTGCCCGCGCCGACCGACAGCAAAGACAAGCGCACCCTGCTGGGCAAATACCTGCAAAAATACGCCGCCCGCAACAGCATGGATTATTTTATCCATAAAGACCTGGGCGGCTTTATGCGCCGCGAGCTGGATTTTTATATCAAGAACGAGATCATGCGCCTCGACGATATTGAAAACGCCGAAGCGCCCAAGGTGGAGCAGTACCTTTCCAGAATCCGCGTACTGCGCCGCATAGCCCACCAGTTGATCGCGTTTCTGGCGCAACTGGAAGACTTCCAGAAAAAGCTGTGGCTGAAAAAGAAATTCGTCACGGAAACCCATTACTGCATCACGCTGGATCGGGTGCCGGAAAGTTTTTATGCCGAGATTGCCGCCAACCCACAGCAATGGGAACAGTGGGAAAAGCTGGGGATGCTGGATGCCCCGCAAACCCCCCCCAGCCCCCCTTTTTCAAAGGGGGGAGCCAACCTCGACTTGCCGTTGAGTTCACAGTTGGAAATGCCCGGTGAAGCGGCAAGTCCCCCTTTGAAAAAGGGGGACTTAGGGGGATTTGTCGTTCGCAATGTCGAATACCTGAAGGCGCAGCCTTACCTGATGGCGGATACCGCCCTGTTTGATACGGCATTCAAACAGCGCCTGCTGGCCGAAATTCCTGATCTGGACGCGCAGTGCGATGGCGTGCTGGTGCATTCCGAGAATTTTCAGGCGTTGGGGCTGATGCAGGAGAAGTATCGCAAGCAGGTGAAGTGTATTTATATTGATCCGCCTTACAACACTGATGCAGGCCCAATTCTCTATAAAAATGGCTACAAGTCGTCAAGCTGGGTGTCATTGATGTCTGACAGGTTAGCTGAATCCAAGGCCGTTATGAAAGATGATGGAGTCCTTGTCGCCGCCATAGATGATGAACAACAAAGAGAGTTGAGCCAACTCCTATCAAGTATTTTTGATGATAATTTGTTAGGCACTATATGTGTTCGCTCAAATCCATCGGGCAGGCCAACAAAATCCGGCTATGCCGTCTCCCATGAATACTTGTTATTTGCTGGTAATTCGAGCAAATCCAGCATTTCAAGATTGCCTCCAACAGATGAGCAGATGTCTCGATTTAATGAGAGTGATAGTGAAGGCGTATTTGAGTGGAGAAATTTGCGAAGAGAGGGATCAAACTCAGACAGAAGTGCTAGGCGAGCGCTCTATTATCCAATCTATATAAATGGTGACAAGATAAGAGTTCCGATTTTGGAGTGGAATGAAATTGAAGAAGAATGGATTGTTCAAGAAGGCCCATCAGCTACAGAGAAGGTTGTGTGGCCTGACAATGATTCTGAAGACCAAAAAACATGGCGCTGGGAATGGAAAACAGTAATTGGTTCATTACAAAGGCTAGCCGTCAGAAAAGATAGGTCTGGCAAGGACTACGTATACTATAAACGACGCCCAAACGAAGATGGCGTGGTTTCAGTCTCTTCATGGTTCGATGCTAAATATTCAGCAACTGAACATGGTACGGCGCTACTTAAATCAATTTTTTTGAAATCGCCGTTTTCATATCCAAAATCAATTTTTGCAGTTATAGATTCTATTTATGTGGGTGGCGGAGCAACAAATGACTCGATTATTCTTGATTATTTCGGGGGTAGCGGAACCACTGCCCATGCGACTATTTATCTAAATAGTGTTTGCTAGAAAACCCCTGCGCCCCTGTAACAGAAAGGGTTTCGAGCTGTTTTGCCGAAGAGAAGATTTAAAAAATCCTCGAATTTTGGTTACCCCGGTGCGAAATTGTGGTGCAAACAGAGAAATTGTCAAAAATCTTCGTATTCAATTGGCGCTGATTTGAAGCAAAAAATAATCCTCAAAACATCGGGAATCCGTCAACCATTTTTGAGTTGAAGCGTTAACTGTAACACACTCACACCGCGTGATATTTCGAGAGAGGAAACAGACGATGCG
>Ga0315281_10015881_pt1 | contig 10077 bp, 10 predicted proteins | sample YL17G07_0_MG_FD_204540 | JGI IMG/M metagenome (GOLD analysis project Ga0315281, IMG submission 204540) | Sediment microbial communities from Yellowstone Lake, YNP, Wyoming, USA - YL17G07_0 | ecosystem: Environmental > Aquatic > Freshwater > Lake > Sediment | place: USA: Wyoming | collected...
GACCAAAGATGTGAGGGATTGCGCTATTCTTATGAATATAATTGCTGGAGGAGATTCTTATGATTCGACCTCTGTGGATATAACTCTTGCAGATTATACCAAGGCGTTAGTGAATGATATAAAAGGTATCAGGATGGGTATTCCTAAAGAATATTTCATTGAAGGCCTGGACCCTGAAGTTAAAAGCATAGTGGAAGAAGCGATAGGTAAACTAAAAAGTTTGGGTGCAGTGTCTCAAGAAGTCTCTCTGCCGCACACCGAATATGCCGTGCCGGTTTATTATATCATTGCTACTGCTGAGGCCAGTTCTAATTTAGCCAGATTCGACGGCGTCCAATATGGCCTAAGAATTAAAGAGGGAAATATTATTGACATGTATAAAAAGACCAGAGATGAGGGGTTCGGTCAGGAGGCAAAAAGAAGGATTATACTGGGGACATTCGCCTTATCCCACGGTTATTACGATGCCTATTATTTAAGGGCCCTGAAAGTGAGGACCTTAATCAAACAGGATTTTGATAGAGTCTTTAATGATTTTGATTGTATTGTTACGCCAACTTCACCCACGGCCGCATTTAAAATCGGCGAAAAAGTAGATGACCCTTTGAAGATGTATCTTTCTGATATCTATACCATCTCGGCAAATTTAGCAGGGATACCCGCTATCTCTATACCCTGCGGTTTTACAAAAAAGGGTCTGCCTGTGGGATTACAAATTTTAGCCAAGCCTTTTGCTGAAGAGACACTCTTTCGAGTAGCTTATGCCTACGAACAAAATACCGAATGGCATAAGATGAAGCCGAAATTATGAATTACGAACCAGTAATAGGTTTAGAAGTTCATGTGCACCTAAAAACTAAGACCAAGGCATTCTGCGGCTGTTCTACGGAATTTGGCCAAGAGCCGAATTCGCAGGCCTGTCCTGTGTGCCTGGGTTTCCCCGGTTCGCTGCCTGTCTTAAATAAAGTTGTACTGGATTATGCCATTAAGGTCGGCCTGGCTTTAAATTGCAAGGTGCAGGAATTTACCAAGTTTGACCGTAAACATTATTATTATCCGGACCTGCCTAAAAATTATCAGATCTCACAGTATGATTTACCTATATCTAAGGATGGCTTCCTGGATATATATTTAGAAGCGGGAGTGAAACGTATATGTATCAAGCGCGCGCATCTGGAAGAAGACGCGGGAAAATTAATCCACGAGGACGCTATCACCCTGGTGGATTTTAACCGCACAGGGATTCCCTTATTAGAGATAGTTAGCGAACCGGACATCAATTCGCCGCAAGAGGCTTACGAATATTTAACTAGCCTAAAAAGCATTCTTGAATATCTGGATGTTTCTGACTGCGATATGGAGAAGGGTTCCCTGCGTTGCGATGCCAATATCTCGATAAGGCCAGAAGGCACTTCAGGGTTAGGTGTTAAGGCAGAGCTCAAAAATATGAATTCTTTTAAAGGGGTCAGGGATGCGTTGGCCTATGAAATAGAGCGCCAGATAGAATTAGTTAATAGCGGAGAAACCATAGTTCAGGAGACCAGACTTTGGGACGCCAAAGAACTCAGGACATTTTCCATGCGCACCAAGGAGGAGGCCAAGGATTACCGTTATTTTCCAGAACCGGATTTACCGCCATTTATAATCAAAAGCGAAAAGATAGAAAAGATCAGAAGGACCATTCCGGAATTGCCGCGGGAAAAGATGTTACGTTTTATCAAGGATTACGGAATATCGGAATACGATGCCAAGATTCTGGTTTCAAATAAAAATAATGCTGATTATGCCGAAGAACGTTTTAAGGCCTGGCAAGATAAAAACAAGAAGCCGGTAGTTAATTGGTTAATAGGGCCATTGGCTGCAATAGCTAGTAGTAGCAATATTGAAATTTCCGAAGTTAAAATCTCGACAAGTAATTTTTTGGAATTAATTGAGTTTGTCGAGAAAAAACAGGTTATTTCCAATTTAACCGGAAAGATTGTCCTTGAAAAGATGGCCAAAACTGGAAAATCTCCGTATTGTATAATTCAAGAGGAAAATCTTGCGCAGGTTTCCGATGAGACTATTCTTAATAAAGACATAGAGGAAGTTATTAAGGAGAATCCCAAGTCTGTAGAAGCGTTTAAAGCGGGTAAAGAAAATGCGATAATGTTTTTAGTGGGACAGGTGATGAAGAAGAGCCAGGGTAAGGCAAATCCGAAGGTAGTTCAGGATATATTGAAACGGAGGTTGATTGATGCGTAAAAAAATTATTGTTTTAATTCTGGGGATAAGTGTTTTAGCTTTTGCCTCATTGGCTATTTCGGGTACACAGAAGAATAAGAAAGATGAGCTCTACCGCCAGGTGCAGCTCTTTTCAGATACATTAGCGATTATACAGATTGAATATATTAATGAGGTAAGCCCAAAGGATTTAATCTACGGTGCATTAAAAGGCATGCTTTCCGCATTAGACCCCCACAGCCAGTTTATGGACCCGGATACATATAACGAGTTAAAGGTGGATACCGAAGGTAAATTTGGAGGCCTGGGCATTGAGATTACTATCAAGGACGGCCTCTTAACTATCGTGACCCCCATAGAAGATACGCCTGCCTGGAAAGCGGGGGTAAAGGCGGGAGACAGAATAGTCAGGATTAATAATGAGTTGACGCGCGATATGACCATCACTGATGCGGTAAAAAGGATGAGAGGCAAGCCCGGTGAACCGGTAAATCTCACCATCTTGAGAGAAACTGAAAAGAAAATTTTAGAATTTAAGATCGTGCGCGATATTATAAAGATAAAAGATATAAAAGAGGCCAAAATCTTAGAAGACGGCATTGGCTATATACGCCTGGTTGAATTTAGGGAGAATACCTCCCATGATATAAACGCGGCTTTGGAAAACTTGTCCAAGGCCGGTATGAATGCGCTTATATTGGATTTACGCAATAACCCGGGAGGGCTGCTTGAGGTGGCAGTAAGAGTAGCGGAGAAGTTTATAGAGAAGGATAAAAAGATCGTTTATACCAAAGGCCGCAAGTCATCGCAAAATTTCGAATTCTTCTCTCATGCAGAACACCCGATCCTTAATTTACCCATGGTTATATTAATCAATGAAGGCTCGGCTTCGGGCAGTGAAATAGTCGCTGCCTGTCTTCAGGAATACAAGCGCGCCATAATAGTGGGAAGAAAATCATTTGGTAAAGGTTCAGTGCAGACGGTCATCCCCTTAAGCGATGGTTCAGCGCTAAGGCTTACCACCAGTAAGTATTTTACGCCGTTGGGTAAAGTCATACACGAAAAAGGAGTTATGCCGGATATCATTGTGGAAGAAGGCAAGATTGAAGTTGTGCAGTCGGGAGAGAAAAAGCCAGAAAAGGCAGAAGAGATATTTGAGGAGATAGAGAAGAAAGAAAAGGTAATAAAAGAAGAGAAACCCATTGATTATAAATCCGATAACCAGCTTATGCGTGCGGTGGATATTCTGAAGGCCGTAAAGTTTTATAAGGGACAGAGTAAATGAGAAATAACCGGGTATATAAAATAGTGATTGGCATTTTACTGCTCATCATTATTCTAGAGGGCTTATTTATTATAATAACCAGGCCCAAGAAAGCGCGCAAGATTCCTGTGGCCATAAAAGCTAAGATCGCCATTGTTATAGATGATTGGGGTTACAATTTGAATAACCTGCCTAGCTTAGAACAGATAAAATACCCTCTGACTGTGGCGGTGTTACCCAATCTGGTTTACTCGCAGATTATTAGCGAAGAGCTGTATAAACGCGGATTCGAGATAATTCTGCATTTACCCATGGAGCCGCGCGAGAAATACAGGCTGGAAAGAAATACCATCCTGACTTCTATGGACGATACAACTATTAGAAATATTCTTGAACAGGATTTAACTAATATTGCTTATGCCAGAGGCGTATCGGGTCATATGGGTTCGCGCGCCACAGAAGACCCTTCGGTAATGGAAACTATATTTAAGGATTTAAAGAGAAGGCGCCTTTATTTTCTGGATAGCATTGTATCTAGCAAGTCTGTCTGTTCCGATTTAGCGCGCCGGATGGGTTTGGGTTTTGCTAAGAGGGATGTGTTTTTGGATAATAAAGAGGAACCTGCATACATAAGGGGTCAGCTTTATAAATTAAAGTTACTGGCCAGGACGAAGGGCCGTGCGATAGGCATCGGCCATGACCGCAGGATAACTTTGCAAGTTTTAAAAGAAGCAATGCCGGAAATGGAAAAAGAAGGATACAGATTCGTTTTTGTTTCGGAGCTGGAAAGATAATGTATGTTTTGGGCATAGAGACATCCTGCGATGAAACTGCCGTATCTGTGGTCAAAGATGGCAGGACGGTTCTTTCTAATGTGGTTAGTTCCAGCCTGAGTTTCCATAAAAAATACGGTGGCGTTGTTCCGGAAATTGCCTCGCGTATGCAACTGGAGACAATAACAGAGGTGGCAGAGACTGCCCTGAAAGAGGCACGCATAAAATTAAAAGACATAGGTTTAGTCAGCGTAACCAGCGGCCCTGGTCTCTTGGGTTCTTTACTGGTAGGCGTATCCTTTGCCAAGGCTGTGGCACTTAGTTTAGGTATTCCTTTTTTAGGGGTCAACCATCTTTACAGCCATATATACGCAAATTTTCTAAATGGTTTGTCTCTCAGGTTCCCCTTTGTCGCCTTAGTTGTATCAGGAGGCCATACGGGTTTATTTTTTGTAAGAGATTTTAACAAAGTAGAAGTTTTAGGCCAGACTCAGGATGACGCCTGCGGAGAGGCATTTGATAAGGTAGCTAAAATTTTAGGCCTCGGTTATCCCGGCGGCCCGTTTATTGAAAAATTTGCCAGGCAAGGAGACGCCAGAAAAATAAAATTCCGCTGCTCAGGTACTAAAAAACCATTGGATTTTAGTTTCAGCGGAATAAAAACTGCCGTATTGTATGCAGTGCGGGATAGACAGTTAACTATCAATGAGAAAAGGGATATCGCAGCCTCATTTCAGGAAACAGTCATAGATACACTGATTAAAAAATCTTTCTTGGCCTGTAAACTTAAAAAGATAAAGAGGCTGGTTATCGGTGGTGGCGTGGTAGCAAATAGCCGATTGAGAAAAAAATTCTATCAGGGGGCAGAAGAGGAAGGCCTGAATTGTTATTTTCCAGCCAAAGACCTTTCTATGGATAATGCAGCAATGGTGGCGGGATTAGGTTATCAGTTATTTAAGAGAGGGTATCGTTCGGCTTTAGATTTATCCGTTAATTTAGATTAAAACTTAAAAGAGGAGGGTTTATGCTTCTGGATAAACAGATTATTTTACGTCTGACATTATCTGTAGTATTAAGCGGCCTCATAGGTCTTGAACGCCAAATACACCGCCGCAATGCCGGCTTACGCACCCATATCTTGGTCTGTTTAGGTTCCTGCCTTATAATGTTGACATCACTGTATGTTTTTGATATATATAGCAATAGTGTTGCCTTGGATCCGACCCGTATAGCGGCAGGCGTAATCACGGGCATAGGTTTCTTAGGGGCAGGAACAATTATCAGGGAAAGAGAAGGGGTAAAGGGCCTGACTACTGCTGCGAGCCTCTGGGTGGTTGCCGGTATAGGTTTAGCCGTCGGATGCGGCTTTTACAAGGCAGCCCTTTATACCACTGTCTTATCCCTCATCGTTCTTTTCTTTTTAAGGTATTTAGAAGGAGTGATGTTTTGCGAAGAGGGACCAAAGAGTAAGTGAAAAATAGGGAGGTGAAGTATGGCATTTAAAAAGAAAGTTGAAGAGAAGGTTCTTGATGTCGATGCCGCCATGCAGGGGACCTTAAGTTTTAAAGATCCGGTGAATCTGCGTATCAACGGTAAATTCGAAGGGGAGTTAGAAACCAGGGGTAATCTTACCGTTGGCCAGACTGCAATGGTTTTGGCTAATATCGTAGGAGATAATATTATTATCGCTGGCAGAGTCAGAGGCAAGGTTATTGCCAAAGAGAGGTTGACCCTTTTACCTACGGCAATAGTTGAAGGGGACATCTATCCTACAAAATTAAACGTTACTGAAGGTGCAATATTTGAAGGCCGTTGCTCTATGCTTCATGATTTTTTAAACGCTGAGGAACTGGCGCGGTATCTGGAGGTAGATTCAAATTCGATTATGGAATGGGCAAATTCCGGTAAGATGCCCGGCCGCAAGGAAGGCAACGAGTGGAAGTTTGAGAGGAAGGCAATTGATTCCTGGGTTGCTTCGGGTAAAATCGAAAGATAAACCATAAACTTATGGCAGAAGAGAAACTTTTAACGGTGAGGGATGTTTCTATAATCTTGGGCATCTCAGAGAGAGAGGTCGTGGATTTAGCCGAAAGCGGGGCTATACCCGCCTATAAGGTTGGCGGTGTGTATTTGAGATTCAAAAAAGAACAGGTCCAGGAGTACAAAAAATCAAAAAGCTCACTTTCGCCTAAGACTGAGACGGGGCATGAACATTCATTTGAAGATAAAGTCAGTGATTTCTTCTATTTCAATGATTTCTATATATTAACCATTCTGGTTATAATCTTGTTGTTACTTATTATATTCCGGGGATACTAAGCATAATGGTTTTAAAGTCTGGTTTCTGCGATCTGGGCTTTGCTAAGTTGGATATAGAGAGAAAAAAACGCAGGGGTTTTTCAGAAGCAATCTACTGCCAAGGCAAGACCAGGGCCCATCTTAAAAAAATCTGTCAGAGTCTGCTTAAAAACCACCAGGACTTATTGCTGACAAAATTAGATAAAAATAGCTTCACCTATCTTAAAAAAGCCATACCGCGCTTAAAATATAATCCCATAGCTAAAATAGGCTATCTAAATCAGCATAAGATTTCTCGCAAAGGTTTAGTGGCAGTTATTTGTGCAGGGACAGCAGATATACCTGTTGCTGAAGAGGCAGTGATTACCTTGGAGGTAATGGGTAACCGCGTGGAAAAACTTTATGATGTAGGAGTTGCGGGAGTGCACCGTCTTATGAATAGCATAGATGTTATAAAAAGGGCAAATGTAATTATCGTAGTAGCGGGCATGGAAGGCGCATTAGCAAGTTTAGTCAGCGGCCTAGTGAAGAGTCCTGTTATTGCTGTGCCGACAAGCTGCGGTTATGGTGCTAATTTTGGCGGGTTATCTGCGCTCCTGGCGATGCTCAACAGCTGTTCACCTGGAGTAACAGTGGTGAACATTGATAATGGTTTTGGCGCAGGATATTTTGCCAGCCTTATAAATAAATAATATTAGTTCATGGTTCATAGTTAATAGCAAAAGCGAAGATGAAGATGAACAGGAGAATTGCCTTAAAAGAAGCGGTAAAATTCCATGGCCACCTTGGCCCCTATTTAATATTAGGACTTTTAGCAGGAAGGGCCGGCTTAGAGAAAACAGGGTCTAAAAAATATTTTGGTTTGGAAGTTAAGGTCTGGGGCGCTAATAAAAAACCCAGGTCCTGTCTGATCGATGGCCTGCAGCTTTCTACGGGCTGCACTTACGGTAAGGGGAATATTACTAAATTAAATGGCCGTGCGATAAAAATGGAATTTAATAACCGTATCAAGCAAAAAAAAGTTATCATAACGCTCCAGGGTCTCCTCTTAAAAAAAATAGAAGAGGCAAGAACGCATTGGGATTCTGAATTACTGGCCAGACAATTATATAAAACCAATTATTCAAAAATTTTTAAACTAAGAGTCGTAAACTAAAATGGCGCTTTCAGGATTGGATATCTATAGGTTATTACCCAAAACCAATTGCCGCGAATGCGGATTTGCTACCTGCCTTGCCTTTGCCATGCAGCTGGCCAAGAAGGCAGTAAGGATTGATAAGTGTCCTTACCTAAGCGAGGAGGCGAAAAAGATACTAGAAGAATCGAGTCTGCCTCCGATAAGATTAATCAGCATAGGAGATGGTGAGAATAAATTAGAAATCGGAAATGAAACGGTATTATTCCGCCACGAAGAGAAATTCCATTACCCCTGCGGTTTGGGGTTTATTATTGAAGATAGTCTCAGGGATACTGAAATAAAAGAGAGGGTGGAGAGAATAAATAAATTAAAATTTGAACGCGTGGGCCAGCAGCTGACCGTTAATCTTATAGCCATAAAGCAGAAGGGCGATAAGAAAAGGTTCACAGATACAGTAAAACTGGTCGCCAGCAATACTACCCTGGCGATTATATTAATGAGCGAAGAGACTGAGGCATTAAAAGGCGCATTAGAGATTATTGAGAATAGAAAACCGCTTCTCTACCACGCAACCAAAGATAATATGGATGAGTTTGCCAAATTAGCACAGGAGTTTAAAGTACCCCTGGTGGTTTCAGCGCCGGATTTAGAGACAATTTCCAATCTGACAATTGAATTAAATAAACAGGGAGTCAGCGACTTAGTCTTGGATACCGGTAAGAAATCTCTCTCTGAGAAGATCTGGGATTTGACGCAGATTAGAAGGCAGGCGTTGAAGAAATCAAACCGCAGCTTAGGTTATCCGGTCTTGGTGATAACGGATAGAGATGACCTTTATGAAGAAGCCATGCAAGGCGCGACTTATATTTTGAAATATGCCGGTATTGTTTTGCTCAGAGGCATAGAGGAGGCTGAGGTTTTATCGCTCCTCACTTTAAGGCAGAATGTCTATACTGACCCGCAGAAGCCTTTGCAGATTGAACCCAAACTTTACCCTGTTGGTCAGGCCAGCGATAAGTCTCCGGTTTTAGTTACCACTAATTTTTCTCTTACCTATTATACTGTGTTGGGAGAAGTGGAAGCAAGCAAAGTGCCTTCTTATATTTTAAGCGTGGATACAGAAGGTATGTCAGTATTAACTGCCTGGGCAGCAGAGAAGTTTACCGCTGATAAAATTGCCGAATCCATTAATAAATTCGCGGTTAAAAGCGCAGTTTCGCATAATAGGTTGATTATACCAGGCTATGTAGCAGTGATGAGCGGGGATTTGGAGGAAAAATCCGGCTGGCAGGTGGTGGTGGGGCCGAAAGAAGCTGCCGGAATACCTTCGTTCTTGAAAAATTTATAATACATGGAAAAATTCAAGGTTAAATTTTTACCCGATAATAAAATTATAGAAGTTGATAGGGATAGGACCATACTTTCAGCGGCTATTTCCGCAGGCGTGTATATAAATTCTGTCTGCGGAGGGGACGGTGTCTGCGGCAGGTGTAAGGTGATTGTAAAGAAAGGCGAGGTCGTTACACAGCCCAATGGCGCGATAAGCCTGGAAGAAAAAAGGCGGCATATGTATCTGGCCTGCCTTACCAGTATACACAGCGATCTGGAAGTTGAAATTCCTCCCGCCTCAAGATTGGATTTTGAAAAATTATCCAGGCAAGAATTAGAATTAAGACTCAAAGGTCTTTATTCAGAATCTGAAGAGATAGAATCCTCTGCGGCTGCTTTAGGTGAGGAGATTTTTACGCATTCACCCTTAGCCACGAAGTTATATTTAGAATTACCCACGCCCAATTTAGAAGACAGGATAAGCGATTTAGAGAGGTTATATAGAGAGATTCGTAAGATTCAGGATATGCCCATCATGCAGACAGGCTTAGCCAACATCAGACAGTTAGGGGACCTGCTGCGCGATTCGGATTGGAAAGTTACGGTAACGCTGGGCAAAAGAAACGGTACGGTTGAGGTTGTGCTTATTGAGTCAGGGGATACTTGCCGAAAGAATTTCGGCTTGTCTTTTGACATAGGCACTACCACTATTTCCGGTCAACTCGTAGATTTAAATAATAAAAAGGTGCTGGGCACAAAGGCGGCCTATAATAAGCAGGCTACCTTTGGCAGCGATGTGATTACGCGTATAATTTATGCTAAAGAAGAGGATGGCCTTGAGAGACTACACAATGCCGTAGTGGATACCATGAATCAGATGATCAGGGAATTAATCCAGCAGCATAATATAGACCTTAATGATGTGGCCTGCATATTATGCGCAGGTAATACTACTATGGTACATCTTTTGCTTAGCGTTGACCCCACATATATTAGGAGAGAACCGTATGTGCCTACTGCAAATTTTGTGCCCACGATTCGCGCAGCTGAAG
>Ga0315281_10015883_pt1 | contig 10076 bp, 10 predicted proteins | sample YL17G07_0_MG_FD_204540 | JGI IMG/M metagenome (GOLD analysis project Ga0315281, IMG submission 204540) | Sediment microbial communities from Yellowstone Lake, YNP, Wyoming, USA - YL17G07_0 | ecosystem: Environmental > Aquatic > Freshwater > Lake > Sediment | place: USA: Wyoming | collected...
TCAAGCGCGAACGCAACTGTTGGATGTGCGCGCCGCCGCGTTTGGAGGTGATGGCCAGGAGGAGTCCGACGAGGCCGAGGAGCGCGGTGCTGGCGCCGACGGAGAAATGGCCGCGCAGGGCGCTGAGGAGGAATCCGGAGGCGCCGGTGACGGTGTAGAGGAAAAGGAAGCGCGCGGAGCCGTAGACTTCCTCGACTTCCGGGGCAATATTCATGAGCGTCGTCATGTTGAAGGCGATGTGGATCAGTCCGCCGTGGAGGAACATGGCGGTCACCAGGCGATACCATTGGTGGCCTTCGAAAATTGCCGGAGGAAAGCTGCCGCCGAGTTTGTAGAGGGTTTGGCCGTCCATGTTCCAGAGGATGCCCAGGCCGCCACCTTGTCCAGCGCTGACGGTGGCCAGCCAGCAGACGGCGAACATGAAGATATTGGCGAAGAGGAGGGCGGTGGTGACGGGGGCGCGTTCGCCGAAGATGGCGGAGAGTTTGCGGCTGGCGGCGGCGACGGAAAAGCGCATGCTGGCGCCGCATTGGTGGCAGCGCGTGGCGGAGATGCCCACGAGGGTGCCGCAGGCGGGGCAGAGCTTGGGGCGGGGCGGCTCATGGTCAGTGCCGGAAAAACCTCGCAGAGCGGATTTCCAGCGTTGGACCCGCAACTGCCAGCGATAGGGAAGCGGCAACGTTCCTCCTTGCGGCGCTTGGCGCGCGTTCCTATAATACCGGAATCACGGCGCGAGATTGCGCGTGGTTTTGGTGGGAACAAAATTAAATGGGCTGGAGTTTTTCGCCGGTCCCCGAGGCACTTTTTCCTGTGAATCCTGCGCGCCGCTTGTGCTTCCATCGCTCGAACTTTCGAAACTTTTTTGTCGTTCCTGGATTTTTCACGCTTTGCTGTCTGGCGCTTCTGTCCGGCTGCGGCGTGCGGCGGCCCGTGGTGGATCGCGGATCGGCGCCGCCGCTGGTCCCGGCGCCCGCGCCGCGCGCGGAGGCGCCCGTAGCGTCTCCCGGCAAGCCGGCGGGCAGTAAGCCGGACGTTTCGGCGGGGTCGAGATATGTGGAAGAGGGCAACGCGTCGTGGTACGGTCTGCCGTTTCACGGGCGGCGCTCCTCGAACGGGGAAGTTTACGACATGAACCGCATGACTGCGGCGCACCGCACGCTGCCATTCGAAACCATGGTGCGGGTGACGAATTTGAGCAACGGGCGCAGCGCGGTGCTGCGCATCACGGACCGCGGGCCGTTTGTGGACAACCGCGTTTTGGACCTGTCGCTGGCGGGGGCGCGCGAACTGGACATGGTTTCCACGGGAGTGGCGCGGGTGCGCGTGGAAGTGATTTCGCATCTCGACCCGGTGGCGATTGCGGCGGCGTATTTTACGGTGCAGGTGGGAGCGTTCCGGGAACGCGCGAACGCCGAGCGGCTGCGCGACCGGCTGCTGGATCTTTATCCGCCGGTCTATATTCAGACGTATGATTCGCCCGACGGGACGTTTTACCGGGTGCAGGTGGGGCGGGTCAAGGGCGAGGACGAGGCGCGGAAGTTTGGGGAAACGCTGCGGCAGCGGGAAGGATTTACGCCCATCGTGCTGCGCGTGGACGAGCCCGCGAAAAACGGAGGCCAGCCGTGAGCCAGGATTGTCTGTTCTGCAAGATTGCCGCGCAGGAGATACCCGCGAAGCTGGTCTATGAGGATGACGACGTGTTCGCCTTCGAGGACATCCATCCGCAGGCGCCGACGCACATTTTGATTTGCCCGAAGAAACATTTTGCTTCGCTGGACGCGGCTACGCGGGAAGATGGGGCGGTGATCGGGAAGGTGCTGCTGGCGGCGGCGCAGTTGGCGCGGGAGAGAAAACTGCTGGCCGGGGGGACGTTTTCGGGGTACCGGACGGTTTTCAATACGGGGAAGGATTCGGGGCAGACGGTGTTTCATCTGCATTTGCATTTGCTGGGGGGGAGATCGTTTCGCTGGCCGCCGGGGTAGGGGGGCGCCGAATAACCAAAGTAGAGCCAAAATGGGCCATCATTGGCGTGCCAGCAACGCACGAGGTTTGTTTTATTGACGCCCCCAAGGGCCAGGGGTGATGATATGGATGTAGGGCTTGACTCGGCTGTACGTTTCCCTATAGCCTCCTACATTCAAGGAGCATTGGAGATTTCACCATGCCTGCCACTCTAAACATCGCCCGGAGCGAAGCATTGCGGGCCGCCCCGCTTGATTCCTGGATTGCTCTTGCCGAGGATGAGACTCGCATCGTGGCCACGGGGGCAACCTACGAAGAGGTTTCCCGGCGATTGGATGAGGCCGGGGTAGAGGATTCAGTTATTATCAAAACCCCTAAGTCATGGATAAGATTCGCTGTATAATGCGGCGTGCGATTCGCCTATAAAAACTACCCAACGAACAGAGGCGGGGATGACTGGTGGGCGGCACTTCCCACCCAACTCGCCAACTCCGCAAAACACTCGCCCCCTTGCAGGAAATTTGAAGCCCTTATTGATTCCGGGGCTGCGATCTGCATCTTCCACTCGAGTATCGGAGAAAGTATCGGGCTGAGAATCGACAGAGGGGAAGAGGACGAAACGACGGGCGTATCCGGACAGGCGACGAAAATTTATTTGCACAACGTATCGTTATATGTGCCGGGTCACATCCTTAAAATCAAGGCTGGATTTACGGATCAACTGCCGCTTGCGGGAATACTTGGACGGGCCGGGTTTTTCGAGCACTTCAAGGTGACTTTCGACCCGTCCAGCAATCCACCGGGTTTTGAGTTGGAGAGAATTCATAGGGCGTAACGCCTTCAGAAGAATCCCAGAATGAATGTTCCCGTGCGTTTCCTCTCGGTATGCTCGACCTCGAAATGACACAGGAAGCGATTTGTCCCGCCGACGGTTGAAGGTCCACGTTACAAGAACAATATCCGGGATCCCGACAAGATCGGGATAAATTCCGCCCGGCATTTACAAAAGTTTCAGAAACTCTTCACTTCGGCCATGATTTCTCTTTCCGAATTCCAGCCACAACCGAGACGAGAGTTCCGACTCCAGACCCGTACAGCATTTGACGCCTGTTTGCACTTCGATAGAGAAATCTGCGGAAGGGATAAACGGCGGGTGTGGCTACAGTTGCACGACCGACAGGCCGGGTATGCGCTGGAAGTCGCGGAGATTGGCCGTGCCTACGTTGTAGCCGAGTTCGAGGGCGGTCACGCCGATGAGCAGATCGGGAAGAGCAACTCGCACTCCTCGCGCTTGATTCTCGCCATCGATTTTTCCCGCGCGGAGGGCCAGGGGCACGGTGACAGGATGAACGGGCATTGCCGTTTGCAGCTCTTCGATGAACTTCTGCCGCTTTGCTTTTCGCTCGGGCGTATTCGCCCGGGCCGCTCCGTGGGCCAGTTCGATCAGGGTAATCACGCTGATGGCGATTTCTGTTTCCGCGACTGTTTGCGCGAGGGAGGCGAGCACCTGCCGGGCGTTCTGGCCCCGCCGCTCGGCGGAAATGAACACGCTGGAGTCGAGGATTAGTCCCATGCTGGCGGGCTGAGAGGCTCGCGATGGCTGGCAACGGCGGCTTCCACGTCTTTGGCGAAGTCCGCATCAATGGTGGCGGTGGAGTCTTCGGGAAGCAGAGCGATGCATTCGGAGATGGTGCGGCGCACCGGCTCGGCGGCAAGAAGCACGGCCACGGGCCGGGCGTCGTGTTCGATCACGACTTCCGCGCCTTTGCGCACGCGGTCGAGCAGCGACGCGAAGTCGCTGGCCGCTTCCGCGTCCGAGATATGGACGATGTGCTTCATCATAAGCTGATTATACACCTATTCCTCCTCGCTCCGGCTTAGAGGCAGGCGCGAGAAAGGCAAGAGCAAGAACCGGGATCTCGACGGGTTGAGGATAGATTGCAGGGCTGTTTGATTACGGTGTGGTTGAGGTGGAGTCTAAACCCGCACGCTTTTAGAAGCGAAAAGGGTGCGGCACCCCCCGTAGGAACTTTTTGTTGGACAGCTTACTCGACGACGCAGAGGAGGGTGGATTGCGGGTCGATGAGAATTTTGCGCGGGGCGGCGGGGGTGGTGAAGTGAAAAGGGGTTTCATCGCCGGCGGCGATGACGGCGCCGAGGGAGATGGTTTTGCCGGCGGCGGTTTGGGCGAAGAGGGGGACGGGGTAGGCGAAGCCGCGGGGGACGCCGGTTTGTTTTAGTGTGCCGCGGATTTGGTAGGCGCCGGCGTCGAGTTTTTTTGCGGTGAAATCCACGCTGTAGCGGGGGATGCCGGTGCCGCGGACCCAGTCTTCGAAGAACCATTCCAGGGAGTGAGGGCCTTCGAGGCGCATGGCGGGGGTCATGACGGCTTCGACTTCGTGTTGGAAGTCGTCGGTGGAGAGGGCGCGGTTGGCGTATTTTTTGGCGAGAGTGTTGAGAAGGGCGATGAAGCGGGCGTCGGGATCGCGGGCGCCGGTCTGGCGGAGCTGCATGCGGAGCATGTGAATGACCCAGGCACCTTTGGGATAGATGAGCTGTTCGAAACCGTCGGGGGATTTGGAATTGCTGAGGCGGTTGCCGAGGACGAGGGGGCCGATGTCGGCCGGGGCGGTTTCTTCGCCGGGAAGTTTGGTGGTGAGTTGCTTGCGGTAGCGGGAGAGCCAGTCGTTGAGGGTGCGGCCGGGTTTTTTGCGGGTGTCGGCGAAGAGGAGGGAGAGGTAGGTGGAGATGGATTCGGTGATCCACTGGTCGCGATAGGTTTTCCAACCGACGGAGTTGCCCCACCACTGGTGGGCGACTTCGTGGAAGGGAACGAGTTCGGAGAAAAATTCCTGGCCCTGGGTGTTGAGGCCGGCGCGCTGCTGGGCTTCTTCCGGGAGGAAGGAAAAGGTGGAGACGTAGAGCAGGCCGGGCCAGCCCTGGCCGAACGTGCCGGGAATTTGCGAGACGTTGAGTTCACGGTAGGGAAATTTTCCGCTGTAGGTTTCATAGAAATGGATGGAGGCGGAGATTTCCTGGGCGAGATGGCGGAGGGCGTCGGCGGGGCTGGGGGCAGGATCCGGGAGGCTGAAGGGATCGCCCTGGCGGGGAGGAAATGGGGAGCGGCCGAGAGAAAGTTCGGGGAGGGCGCCGGCGGGTTTGGCCAGGCGGCTGCGGAGGGATTCCTCGATGTTGCGGCTGGCAAAGACGTCGATGCGGTAGCCGGGCTCTTTTTCGCCGGCGGATTGGTATTCGCCCAGATTGAAGCCGGCGACGGCGATGGGTTTTTCGGTGCGCCAGCGGCCGGCGCGAAATTCGCCCTCTTCGTGTTCTTCGATTTTTGTACCGGTGGCGGCGAGGCGGAGGTTGCGAGGCCAGCGGAGGGAGAGATCGTAGTCGGCGAAGCTGTCGGGAGCGCCGAGATGGGGATACCAGGCGCCGCGGGAACCGACGAAGACAACGCCGTTGCCGGCGTCTTCGATGACGCGGCCGCGGTAGGAGAGGCGCAGGGAGAAGGAGTCGCCGCGCTGCGGGGCGCGGGGGAGGATGACGCAGAGGGCGTCATTGCCGCGGCGAGCGCGCTCGCGTTTGTTCAGGCCTTCATTCTGGAAGAAGGGAATTTCCTGGCCGGATTCGTCCTGCACGGAGGTGACGGCGAGTTCGCGGGAGAGTTCGAAGACGAGCATGCCTTCGCCGGAGCGATTGGCGCGCAAGTGGATGAGGGTTTTTCCTTGGAGGGAGCGGTCGGGGAGGATGGTGGTTTCGATGGAGTAGCGCAGGGAGCTGTAGGCGGGTTCCTGGGGCGGAGGGCCGGCGGGGCGGTAGGAGGCCCAGAGGTCGTAGAAGGAGGAGCCGTTGGATTTGCGGACTTGCCAGAGGGAGAAGGGTTCGTCGCGGCGGGGGTCGAGGGTGAATTCGAAGAGACCGGTGGTGAGGCCATCGAGGGCGGCGTAGAAATAGGGCTGGGGAGTTTCGGAGACGAGATCGAGGAGGATGCGCAGGGAATGAGGAGGATTGGCGGGGACGACGACGAGATCCCAGCCGGAGGTGAATTCAAAATCCTCGCGGGGAGAGAGTTTGGCCTGGGCGATTTGCGCGAGGAGTTCCTGGGCGGCGCCGTCGTTGAAGCGGAGATAGGCGGTGCGGAACTCCTGGTCGAGGAGGGGAGCGCCGGTGAAGCGGGCCAGCTGCTGTTTTTCGACGGCGTCGCGGGGAGCGGCGAGGGCGTGGCCGCGGCCGGAAAAAACGGCGCCGGTGACGCGGCCGGCGACGGGAGTGAGCAGGGCCAGAGTGCCATCGTCGAAGGAGAGGCGCATGTCGCCGCGGCGCAGTTCGAGATGTTCGACGGAATAGACGGCGGCGGGGTCGACGCGGACTTTGTTGAGGGAGTCGTAGAGTTCGCGCGGGGAAGAGGGGGACTGTGCGCAGAGAGGAGCGGCGGCGAGGAGGGAGGCGAGAAGAATGAAGGGAAGGTGGAAACGGGTCATGAATTCGACTGTAGCAACTTTCGTCATCGGGCGGCAAGACGGGCGGGCGGGGAGGCGGCGGGGGCGGTAAAATGAAGGCATGCGCCGCGCCGCCCGCTTCCTGCCGTTCCTGACCCTGTGGACAATATTTTTTACGGCGGCGCCGCTGCAGGCGGACACCATCGTATTGAAAAACGGGCGGCGGATCTGGGCCACGAAGGTCTTCGAGAAGAACGGGAAGATTGGATACGAAACGGCGACGGGAAGTTTCAGCCTGTCCGCGGCGCTGGTGGACCACATCGACCGCGGGACGGGGGAGCCGGATTCGGGATTCAGCGCGTCGCTTGCGCCGCCATCGACGGAAGCGGGACCGGCGCGGGAACTGGATCCGGCGGGGGAGATCTCGCGGCGGGCCGTGCATGATGGGGCGATCGACTACGAATACATAGCGATCCTGGAAATTGATGCGAGGCAGAGGAAGCCGGAGAGCGGGGAAGCGGCGGCGATGGCGCATCACGCGGCGGCGCAATTCGAATTGAACCGCGGGGATATCGAGAAGGCGCTGGGCGAGGAGAAGGCCGCGCTGATTTATGCGCCGGAGCAGCCTGGATTGCTGATGACCGCGGGGTATCTGCATCTGCGGCTAAGCGAATACAAGCAGGCGCTGAGCTATTTACAGAAGGCGGAGCGGCTGGCGCCGCAATCGCCGGACGTGGCCAAGCTGGCGGGGTGGGCGTATTACCGGTCGAACAGGATGGACGAGGCGGTGAAGGAATGGAAGCGCTCGCTGGCGCTGCGGGCGGACGCGGATGTGCAGGCGGCGCTGGATAAGGCGCTGCGGGACAAGCAGGAGGAGGAGAACTACGCGGAAAACGAGAGCGCGCATTTTGCGCTGAAGTATTCGGGAGAAGCGGAGCCGGAGCTGGCGCGGGCGGTGCTGCGGACGCTGGAGGGGCATTTTTCGTCGGTGGAAGCGGCGCTGAACTACACGCCGCCGGACCGCATTGGGGTGGTGCTGTATACGCAGCAGGCGTTCGGAGATATCACCAGGGCGCCGGGGTGGGCCGGGGCGCTGAATGACGGGAGGCTGCGGATACCGGTGCAGGGGCTGGCCAGCGTTTCGCCGGAGCTATCGCGGGTACTGAAGCATGAGCTGACGCACAGTTTTCTGACGCAGAAATCGCGCGGGCTGTGCCCGGTGTGGCTGAATGAAGGGCTGGCGCAATATCTGGAAGGGCGGCGCAGCGGAGCGGAAGCGGCGGCGCTGGTGCGGGTGTATGAGGAGAAGCAGGCGAAGCCGCTGGGCAGACTGGAAGGATCGTGGATGAATTTGCAGGGCGAGGAAGCGAACTATGCGTATGCGTGGTCGCTGGCCAACGTGGAATATGTGGTGCAGACGGACGGGATGGCGGATGTGGTGAGGATTTTGGATCGCATCGCGGCGGGGCGTTCGCCGGAGCATGCTTTGAGAGACGTGGTGCGCGGGGATTATGGGGATGTGGAGGCGGGCGCCGTGGACTATCTCCGCCGAACGTACGTTCCGTAAGCATCTGGCGACGACTGACAACTGACAACTGAAAACCTGCTAGAGGCTGGCCAGCAGGGCGGCCACGAGAGCGGCGCGTTCGGGCATGGTGCGCAGGAGGAGGTGTTCGTCCGCGCTGTGCGCGCCGGCGCCGACGGCGCCAAGGCCGTCGAGAGTGGGCACGCCGAGGCTGGCGGTGATGTTGCCGTCGGAGCCGCCGCCGACGGAACATTCGCCGAGGGGAAGGCCCATTTGCGCGGCGAGATGCTGGGCGCGGGCGAAGAGGGCGGTGGTCATTTTGCGTTCGAGGGGAGCGCGGCTGGAGCCGCCGCGAATTTCGATGCGCGCGCCGCGGGCTTCCGGGCGCAGCGCGGCGAGCTGTTTTTCGAGCTTGCGCATGTCGGCGAGGGTGAGGGCGCGGAGGTCGATCATGGCGCGGGCGCGGTCGGGGATGACGTTGGTGCGCGTGCCGCCCTCGATGACGGTGACGCTGGCGGAGACGCCGCGGCGCAGGTCGGTCCATTTTCCGATGCGCAGAATCTGGCGGGCCAGTTCGTGAACGGCGTTGACGCCTTCCTCGGGGGCCAGGCCGGCGTGCGAGGATTTTCCGTGGACAATCATTTCCAGGAAGCCGACGCCCTTGCGGGCGGTCTTGAGCAGACCCTGGGGGCCGTAAGAGGGTTCGAGGACCAGGGCGGCGTCGCTGCGGCGGGCTTCTTTTTCGATGATGCGCTCGGAATCCACGCTGCCGACTTCTTCGTCGGAGGTCCAGAGGAAGACGATGCGCTTGCGCAGTTTTACGCGGGCCTGCTGCAGGGCTTCGAGGGCGTAGAGCGCCTGCACGATGCCGCCCTTCATGTCGAAGGCGCCGGGGCCGTAGGCTTTGCCGCCGCGAATGCGGAAGGGCATTTTCTTGAGGGTTCCCGAGCTGAAGACGGTGTCGTAATGGCCCAGCACTAAAATCTGGCCGGCGCTTTTTCCGCCGGAGGGATCGATGACCGCGCGAACATGGTCGCCGCGGGATTTGGAGCGGAGGAGTTGCACTTGAGCGCCGCGTTTTTTCCATTCGCCGGCGAGCAGATGGGCGCAGCGGTCGGCGGCTGGCTTTTCCAGGCTGGGGGATTCGGCGACGACCAGGCGCTGCAGGGTCTGGGCCATCTCCGGCAGGCGCGGAGCGACGAGCTGGAGAAGCAGGCGTGGCAGAGGGAGGTCGAGCATGACCACGGTATGGTAGCAATGGCGGCGGAGGGTGGCAAATCGGAGCGGCGGGCTGCGAGGGGGAGGGCGGAAGCAGCGTTTCCTGTCCGGGCGCGGGTCGCATATAATGAGGCGTTTGATCGCGGGCGAGGGGGCCGGGTTCAGGTCCGCGCCGGGCGCAGGGGAGAAAATGATTCACGACGTTACGGAAATCCAGAAATATCTGCCGCACCGCTATCCGTTTCTGCTGGTGGACGGCATCCTGGAGATGGAGCGGCTCAAGCGCATCGTGGCCATCAAGAATGTGACCATGAACGAGCCGCACTTTCAGGGGCATTTCCCGGGGAAACCGATCATGCCGGGGGTGCTGATCATCGAGGCGCTGGCGCAGGCGGGGGGATTCCTGCTCTTGCAGGAGATACCCGACCGGGCCAACAAGCTGATTTATTTCGTGGCTATTGACGGGGCGCGATTCCGGCGGCCGGTGGTGCCCGGGGACCAGCTGCGGCTGGAAGTGAACGTGCTGAACTGGCGGGGAGATTTCTGCAAACTGGAAGGGAAGGCCCTGGTGGGCGAGGAGCTGGCGGCGGAGGCCACGCTGATGTGCAAGACGGTGGACCGCGACGCGGTGAGCGCGGGGAAATGAGCGGCGCGGAAATCCATGCGCAGGCGGTGGTGGCCGCGGGAGCGCGGCTGGCGGCGGGCGTGCGCGTGGGTGCGTTCGCGGTGGTGGGCGAGGGAGTGGAATTGGGCGCGGGGTGCGTGCTGCATGCGCATGCGGTGGTGACGGGGCCGGCGCGATTCGGCAAGGAGAATATTTTTCATCCTTTCAGCGCGATTGGGGGAGCGCCGCAGGATTTGAAGTACAAGGGCGAGCCCACCGAGCTGGAAGTGGGCGACGGAAACACGTTTCGGGAATATGTGAC
>Ga0315281_10015884_pt1 | contig 10076 bp, 8 predicted proteins | sample YL17G07_0_MG_FD_204540 | JGI IMG/M metagenome (GOLD analysis project Ga0315281, IMG submission 204540) | Sediment microbial communities from Yellowstone Lake, YNP, Wyoming, USA - YL17G07_0 | ecosystem: Environmental > Aquatic > Freshwater > Lake > Sediment | place: USA: Wyoming | collected...
CGAAGGACTCGAAGGACACGAAGATAGAGGAATAGGCTGATTAACCTGGTCTTTCTTCGTGCTCTTCGTGGTGAGAACCGCCTTTTAAATAAAACTGGGGAAAGTCCAGGTTCCCGATACGGGCGACCGCCCGCGTGCATTGTGTTATAATTCCTTCCAGATGAAGAAGCCAATCGAGCTCGCGGAATATATTCACCCCCCGGCAGCCGGCGAGATGAGGTCGTGCATACAGGCGGCCGATGGCAACGAGGTGTTTTTCCTCGGAAAAACAGACGATGGGCTCATCGTGAAAAATGTCTCCGTCCTCGCGAGGGGCGATGGCGAGAGTGTTCCCGCCATTACGAGAAGCGTTTCCCTGAGTGACGTGGTCATCCATAACCATCCCGACGGGATGATCCACCCCTCCAAGGCGGACCTCGTGGTGGCATCTGAATTGGGAAACCTCGGCGCCGGGTTTTACATCGTCGATAACGCCGTTGAGCGAATATATCCCGTCGTGCAGCCCGCTCGGACGGAAAAGCTGATCCCCCTCGATCTCGAGCGGCTCGCGTCGTATATCCGCCCCGGAGGTCCCGTCAGCAGGGCTCTGAACGATTACGAGTACCGGGAAGATCAGCAGGCGATGATGGAGAGGGTGCTCCGGGCCTTCAACGAGGACCGCATCGCCTTGATCGAGGCGGGCACGGGGACGGGCAAATCCCTCGCCTACCTCATCCCCGCTATCTCATGGAGTATCCTCAACGGTGAGCGGGTGGTGATATCGACAAACACGATCAATCTCCAGGAGCAGCTCATCGGAAGGGATTTGCCGCTCCTCCAGCGGTTGAAGGGGCTGCACTGCAAGGCGGTGCTGGTGAAGGGGAGAGGTAACTACCTCTGCCTGAGGAAGCTCGCCGCCGCGCGCGAAGAGGGCAGGCTCCTCCTGGAAACCGACGGGCAGGAGGAGCTGAGCGAGCTCATTCACTGGTCTGAGAAAACAAAAGACGGGAGCCTCTCTGATCTGAGCTTCATCCCGCACAAGGAGAACTGGGAGCGTGTCTGCGCCGAGGCGGATCAATGCACGCGCCTGCACTGCCCCTATTACGCGAAGTGTTTTTTCTACAAGGCCAGGAGGGAGTCCTCGAGCGCACACCTCCTCGTGGTGAACCACCACCTGCTCATGGCAGACCTTGCGGTGCGCAGCCGCACAGAGAGCTACGATCGGCCGGCGGTGCTCCCCAGGTTCCAGAGGATTGTCATCGACGAGGCCCAGCATATCGAGGATGTCGCCACGGAGTACCTCGGCTTCCGGATTTCAAAGTACGGCATGCTCAGGGTGCTGCGCCGCCTCCAGAGCGCGAGAGAGACCGCCAGGGGGCTGCTCCCCTTCCTCTGCGCGAAGCTGAGGGCGAAAATGGACGATGCGGATCACGAGCGGATATCGGAAGCGCTCGAGTTGATTATTGCGACCATAACCCCCGAGCGATTCGCCGTGGAGAAAAAGATCGCTGCGGCCACGGAGCGGCTCACTCCGGAATTGAAGACAGTGTGCGGGGAGGGGGAACGGGAGAATGGCCGCAGCCTCAGGATCACACCGGATGTCGCCGCGGCGCCCTTCTGGCAGGGGGTGCTCTGCCCCGTCCTCAAAGAGTTGGTGGGCGTCATCGAATCGTTCGCGGGGAAACTCGGGGAGCTCATCAGGCTGCTCGGCTCGCTGCCGGATCGCCGGAAGAAGATGATCGAGTCAGCCCTGGTGGAAATTGCCGCGATGCGGCAGCGCCTCGCGCAGCAGATCGAGTGCCTCGCCTTTTTCATGGAGGGTGGAGAGGGCATCTGCCGCTGGCTGGAGCTCAAGGGGAGGGGTAAGTGGGAGCGCCTGAACTTCTGCGCCGCCCCCCTGGATGTCTCGCAGGGGATGCGCGACGCCATTTACAAGCGCTTCGGCACAGTGATCATGACCTCAGCAACGCTCACCGTGGGCGGCACGTTTGACTATTTTCGTTCCCGCGTGGGGCTCGGGGAAGCGGAGAAGGGGAAGATGGAGTGCTGCGTCCTCCCCTCGCCATTTAACTATGCAACGCAGGCATTCGTGGCCTCGCCGAGAGGGATCGCCGAACCGGGGAGCGATGGCTATGAGGATATGCTGGCAGAGGTGGTGGGGCAGGCGGTGGCGATCAGCCGTGGGAATGCGTTTGTGCTCTTCACCTCCTACAGGCTGCTCGAGAGGCTGCACGCGAGGCTGGAGCACCATCTCGAGGGGGAGGGGCTCACGGTGCTCAAGCAGGGGACCGATAATCGCACCGCACTGCTCAACCGCTTCCGGAGGGAGAAGGGATCCGTCCTCTTCGCCACTGACAGTTTCTGGGAGGGCGTTGACGTGCGGGGCGAGGCGCTGCAGTGCGTGATCCTCACGCGGCTGCCGTTCAGGGTTCCGGACGAGCCCATTCAGCAGGCCCGGATGGAAGCGATCGAGCTCGCGGGGGGAGATCCGTTCCTGGAATACAGTGTCCCTCAGGCGGTGATAAAATTCAGGCAGGGGTTCGGAAGACTGATACGGCACCGCGGCGATATCGGCGCGGTGCTCATCCTCGATGCGCGTGTCCATACCAGGAGGTACGGGAGGCTCTTCCTGGACTCGCTCCCCACGGCCTCCATCTGCAGCCTCGACGCACGGGGAGCGCTGGCGGCGATGGAAAAATTTTTCGCGGGCATGAGAGTGGCGAGAGGATCAAAATCCCCTGTGCAGACCAAGCGAGCGGGCACGAGCTAACACGCGCGCGAACTCATCGGCCGTGATCCCGCGCCTCAGCTCGGGATATGAGTCGGCGTGGCGGCAGGGGCGATACTGGTCCATGATGTTCACGTAAGAATCTCGCGACAGCTCCTCGGTGATGAACCGGAGCACGTTCTCGGAGCGGGCGAGCCCACTCGGCAGCACGAGGTGCCGGATGAGGAGGCCCCGCCGCGCGATTCCGCGCCTGTCCATTTCCAGCACCCCTACCTGCCGTTGCATCTCCTTGAGGACGGCGCGATTCCGGTTCCAGTATCCGGGCGCCTGCGAGTAGGTTTCTCCTTCCGTATCAGTTCCATATTTCGCGTCGGGCATATAGACGTCCACCACGCCGTCGAGGAGCTTCAGGATTTCGAGAGAGTCGTAGCCGCCGGAGTTATAGACGATGGGCACATGGAGCCCCCCCTCCACGGCGAGCGGAAGGGCTTCGAGGATCTGCGCGACGACATGGGTGGGAGAGACGAGGTTGAGGTTGTGGCAGCCGTCGTTTTGCACGGCGAGCATGAGCGAGGCGAGGCGCTCCGGACTCACTGTTTCGCCGAGTGCTGACTGGCTGATCTCGGAGTTCTGGCAAAAGACGCAGTGGAGGTTGCAGCCCGAAAAGAAAATAGTGCCGGAGCCGTGCGTACCAACGAGCGGCGGCTCCTCGCCGAAGTGAGGGCCGACGCTGGAGACCACGGCATGGCGGCCTATGAGACACTCTCCCGACTCATTCTTCAAGCGGTTCACGCCGCATCTCCGGGGACAGAGCGCGCAGCGGGAGAGGGTTCGAAGCGCCGCTTCGGCGCGCCGCGCGAGTTCGCCATTCCTGTACACACGGTGGTAGGGAAGGGGCAGCTCCTCGTGGTGCATGGGTTGTTTCATGGTAACTACTCAGGTAGTCAGAAGTCAGGAGCCAGAATACAGAATGGATCGCGAATAAGCTTCCAGTAGCGTGCTGACCTCTTCGAGTAACTGCATTAACTCGGAAACATCGCCGTAGCCCACGTCCTCAAATGTCGCCGCTGGCGTTCTCATTCTAACTCCTGGCTCCTGACTCCTGAATTCTGGCTCCTGAGCAGTTACGTTTCATATGTATGGTATAATGGCGCTCTGCTACCGCCAGGTCGTGTTACTGCATCCCGGGCTATCCCTCGCGCCCGCTTCCCCGCGCAGTATGAGAATCGCTGCTCCTTGAGCGGTGGAAACGCCGATATTCTATCCGAACGGATCGTCCCGGGATAGAGGATTTCTCAGTGTCCGAACTGTTACCGGTTGTCGTAATGGGTCAGTCTCGGGGGGGCAGCGGATCCATGCATATAGTGTTCTTTCATCCACGGATTGACACGGATTGTAACCACAGCAGAAAGTTGAATGTATAAAGTTTAAAGTGTAACTGCCTCCTTTGGCTTTCAGCTTTAAACTTTAGGCTGTTTTTACATCCGTGACAATCAGTGAAATCCGTGGATTGTTTTTATAAGCACCCCCCATAACTGACTCATTACCGGTTATCGTAATGGGTCACTTACAGGGTGAATCCAGCAATGAATTGCCGCAGATAAAAAGGATTGTTTGAGTGGTCAAGGTTTCTTGCCGCGGATACACGCAGATACACGCAGATTTTATATAGGTGTATCAGCGTTCATCTGCGTAAATCTGCGGCTACCCCCTATAACTATCCCATTACCGGTTATCGAAGTTCGCTATTGCGCGGAATCATTCCCTGCCGTACAATGAAGGAAACGCTGGAACTGAGTTGAACCATGCCGGTACGAGAAACGGCTTGTGTATTCGTGTTGGCAGCGGGTTAATAATTTCGAGGAGGTGAGAACGATGCCTGAGATCGAGATTGGAAAGGTCACGCACTACTTCGGTCACATCCAGGTTGCGGCCATTGAGCTCAGCGGCCCGCTCAGCGTCGGTGATCGCATCCGAATCGTCGGTCACACCACGGACTGCCAGGAGAATGTGGAGTCAATTCAGGTTGAGCACCAGAGCATCACCGAGGCAAAGGCGGGCGATTCCATTGGCATCAGGGTTGCAGGGAGGGTGCGGCCTCACGACAAGGTGTTTAAGATTGTCCAAGATGGAGGTACGGCGAGCTTATGACAGATGAGGTAAAGAAGGAGGCGGGAGCGGGGATCGAACAGGGGACGGCGGGGGAAGTGAAGCCCCAAAAGCCCGCAGAGGGCGAGGCGTCGAAGAAAGAGGGCGCACCGAAGAGCGCTCCTGCTCCGAAGAAGGAGAAACCAGACAAGTGCGAGCAGTGCGGCAAAGCGTTGAGCCGTGTCAAATGGTACTATCGGAACGGCGGATATTACTGCACGAAGAGGTGCTGGAAGGAGTTCAAGATAAAGCAGGAAGGGGAGAAGAAAAAGGCAGAACCCCCCGCACCTGCTCAGGCGTGAATTGAATGAATACCGCACTGTGGCCTCGCGGCCGTGTTGATAAAATATTGGGCATAGCGCTGCGCCTCCTCCTGGTCATGGTGTTCACTCTGGCCGGGGCCTGGGTGGCGACTGTCGTTCCCTCCATGAGGGGTCGTGCGCCACTCGGCGCCGCCATCGGCTTTGCGCTCATAGCCGTCTGCTTTCTGAAAGAGCAATCAATTCTCGCATTCTGCCGGAAGCACAGCGCCTCGCTCTCGCTCGCCGGTATCCTCATCTACGTGGTGCTCCTCGGGCTGGCAACCTACAGCGAGCTTTTCGATCTCGGCTGGTTTGACTGGCTCTCCATGTAGTGGCTGCTCAGAGGCTTATTACTTTCTCAGCATGGAGGAGGGCGTTGAGGATTGCGTGCATCGTCACCGGTTTCCCCACTGCGATGTTGACCTCGCCTTCGGTCTCCGTGAGGGATTTCTCAGCGACAAGAATCCGGACTCCCTGCTCCTGCATGAGCGACAGACTCTCCATGGCGGCGGAGCCCGGTTGTGCCAGTCTCACCGCCGAACCGACGAGGATGATTGCCTTCGGCTGCGGGGCGATCTCGGTGAGGGTGTAGAGGAAGCTGTGCATGAGGCTGCGGCCATGGGGATGATCACCGCCGCCGACCGCGCCGCTGCTGATGTAGATGACGTAGCCTCCATTCTTTTCAGGGGTGGGAATGAGCTGCATCTCAGCATCCGGTGACGAAACCGCCTGGCCCTGGGAGCCGACGGTATCAATGTCCCCGCTGCCGCGATCGTGGATGTGCGGTGAATAGCCCATGGCGCCCGTTGTTTCAGGTTCGCTGATCTGCTGCCGGGAGCTTATTTCTTACCAGTCCTCGATACTCTATCATAGTGTGCGGGCACCCGCAATCTTTTCCGTGCCTGGACTATCCCGAATTTTGCTAGAAGATGTTTTCACCACGAAGGGCACGAAGAAAACCGCATCTACTACCTCTTTCCCCTCACCTTCGTGTTCTTCGTGGTAAAGAAACAATAATACAGCTATGAGAATTCATAATGCCCACTCAGCTTTCCTCCTATCCCCCTTATCCCTGTAGTTATCAGAACCCGCTTGCGGGCGCTTCGGAGGGCTCGGTGTAATTACGCTTGTCATGAGCAAATGACCCGAGCCCATAGTAAGGGCGGAGTCGGAAGAAGCGCTATCCCCCTATCAGTTGATCGGGATTAATATATTTGGTTACAATGCATCAAACAGATCATGCAACAAAAAGTGTGGGCTTTCTCTTTCCAGGCGTAGCGCACCCTTAAGGGTGCGCTACGGAACGAAAAAAGTACACACTTTTGCATGCATCATCATCAAACATAGATAGTGACAATATAATTGACACTATTCGTAAAGTATTGTACCTTATTCCTTGATAATAAGCTTGTTAATGATGACATAATAGGAGACATTATTATGGACAATGAAATGCTAAAAGAAGTCATGACTTTCAAATCAGGTAAGTTTGTGTTCAGCAGGAAGTTATTAAGAGAGAAACTAGAACCCTGGGTAATGCAATCAAGTCTTCTATACGAATTTGTTAAAGAATTACCCATACTCCCTGAAATGGCTGCCCAAATAAATGAGGAAATTATTCGCCGCTCGATATTCGGGACTGCGGCCTTGGAAGGCAACCCACTTACAGAGGAGAAGGTCGCAAAGATTATTTCTGAGCCAGAAAAAATAAAAAAACCACAGCTGGCAGAGAAGGAAATCCGCAATCTTAAAACTGTTTATGATCATATCGCAGAGATAAAACCCTCTGGCTCACCGCTTCTCCTAACCGAAGACATGATCAGGGAGTTTCATAGAATTATAACCATGGACTTGGAGTATGAAAATAATGTCCCAGGAGGCTATAGAAATCATATAGTAAAGGTTGGAGACGCAGAGCACGGGGGAGTATATACGCCGCCTAAATGTTTAGATGATATAAGGAATCTGATGAGGGACTTTGTAGTGTGGATCAATAGCAATGAGTTAATACAACAAACCCCGATTATACGCGCAGCATTAACACATTACCACTTTGAGCTTATTCATCCTTTCGGAGATGGAAACGGCAGAACAGGAAGGATTATAGAAGCCGTGATGCTGCAATCAGGGGGAGTCAAGTATGTGCCAATAATGCTCTCGAATTATTATTATAGAAACAAAGATGACTATTTCTGGGCATTTTCAAAGGCAATTGATAATGGAAAGAATGACCTGACAGAGTTTATCGAATTTGTCTACCGAGGACATTTGGATTCTTTGCAGGAGATTAAATCAAGGATTATATATCTTATCCGAAAAAATACATTAAGGGATTATTTCCATTATCTCCAAAAAGAGAAAAAGATCGGTCGACGGCAGTATGATTTTGCAAATATATTGCTTGATTATGGGAATTCGTTCATTCTTGAGGATCTATTCACCAAATCTCCCTTCAATATCCTATATAGAGGAGTGAGCGAAAGAACCGCCAGACGCGATGTCCAAAAATTATCCGCTATCAATCTTCTTCTTGTGAAAGACGGGAAGTATGAATTGAACCTTTTAGCCTTGGAATGAATATGATTAGGTATAGGAATTATAAATGATATAGAGCATCGGCAGCCCTACAACCAGCTCAGATCCCTGAAGCTCCACCCGAATTTCAAAGAATGCTTCATAGTCTCTTGAGAATATGTTAACATCTCAATGAAATAGTTAGCTGAAGGGGAGTTTGCTATGTTGCACTCACGAGTCATACTGTTGATTTTAATGTCTTTGTTTTCACAGCAGAAGGATCCCTCTGGGTCATCGGATCTGAACGATCTTATAAGGTTGCTGGAACGGTCGGCGCAACCAGGAAAAGGCATTTCCGCAAAGGAGCAGGAAATCGCGAAGAATATCCAGGGATTCGGTTCTCGCGCCATACCATACTTATTGCCGCTACTGAAACATGGAAATAATGATGTCCGCGACCTGGCTTCTTATACTCTACAAGACATCGACGGACTCAATAAAGAACACCTGGATGAGCTTATTGAATCAAGACGTAGAGGAGATGGATGGATTCCACCTGCGATTGCGAGAATTGGAACTCCAAAGGCTATCGAATTTCTCATAGGTGAATTAAAGAAGGAAAAGAAAAAGCATACACAATTGACATATTCATTTAAATTGCTTGGGGATAAGGGTGTTCCTTACCTCGTGAAGTTGTACAGGGATTCTGCATACGCTGATGAAGAACTGCTGGGGACGGTGAATTTCATATTTGGAGAATTAAAGGATAAAGCGGAAAGCGCCGTTGATCCCCTCATTGAGATAGCTTCCGACGAGGACATTGATCCGAAAATAAGAACATGTGCTGTGCGTGGGCTAGGTCACATAGGATTAAAGGCACAACATGCAGTTCCTGTTCTTCAGAAACTCGCACAAAAGGATCCAGATGTTTTCAATCGCGCCGTGGATGCAGCAATCATAGAGATTGGGTCTCCTGACGCAGTTTCCGTTCTTTTAAAGAGATTGGATCAACATCCGGATATACTTGTTTTTCGAGATATTGCTCAACTTAGGGAAGAGGGAAAGTCGGCCGGATCGACTCTTGTTCCCTATCTCGGACACAAGGAATGGGATATAAAAATAGGCGCGGCGAGAGCTATCGGTTACATCGGATATACCAGCGCGAGTCCCGACCTTATCAAGCTTCTGGATAATGAAGAGGATTGGAGGCTGGTATACGTTTCAGTTGAATCGCTCGGCCGGTTGCAGGCAAAAGAAGCGATCCCCTCACTGGTTAAGGTTTCCAGGAGCCACTGGTATCCGCCTGTCAGGAAAGCCGCGATAAAAGCGATAGATGCAATCAATAATAAGGCGCGATATGAATCACAACATGATCATTTCCCATTCGAATTCTTCGCATATCAGCATGCGGGAAAAGATGTAGAACCTGCACCGATGAGAGAAAAGGAAGAACGAGAATCAAAACCGCATGTGGGCCGAGAGGGATATTTGGACGCCAGAGAATTGCAAGAGCTGGCGTACACAGTAGAGATTCATTCTATCGGGCCGAGTGATAAGGGGAGAGGGAAGAAAGAGCATGTTACGAAGCGCACGCAGGTCCCAAAGGTTGGCATTAAAGTTAAAGATGGCTACTTGGTTGGTTCCAGTCGGGGGGAGTGGGGTGGGGAACTAGTGTTTATTGATTCGAAGGGAAATCAGGACACATTAGCAAAAACGAATACTAAAGGAATCTACAAGATGCCGTTTGGAATCATTGCGATCACCGGGCTCGCACACCTCCATTCGAATCGCGGATTGGCATATGAAGTCTCTAAAGATGACAATGGCAAATGGCGAGCCACCAAGTGGAAAGCTTTGCCAGGGGCCCCCACCTCATCGGCATTGCTCGAGAATGGAAATCTGCTGGTAGATTGTCGCGGCGGAAGCGTTGTGATTTCCACAGACGGAAAGATTGAAATGGTACGCAATATGAAAATGAAGTGAACCGAGTATAATATCCCATTGTATAGAGCGCTCGTAGTCGTTAATATCTGGACATTCCCCAGAAATGACAGGCGAAATCACAGAATATCCTTATCAGCAACGAGATACAAAAATCCCCAAGTTAAATTACTCATGTCTCATACAAAGGCCTGCCTATGCCGGAGCGGTCGCTGAGCCTACTCCGCCGGAGCTGCTTTGGCTGCGAAGGCCGGGCGCTCCAGAGCTTTAGCGACGGAGCGGCTTCGCGCAGGCAGGCCGGAAATAATAGTTCACCACGGGAATCTTTAACCTGATTTATTCATCAACTCGAGATCAGAATGATCTTCATACTTGCTAACTCATTGAATTGTAGGGGCTTGATTCCCGCCTACGGCGGGCAAGTATCAAGCTTGCCACGCAAAATGCGTGGCCCGTTTTCAACG
>Ga0315281_10015885_pt1 | contig 10076 bp, 12 predicted proteins | sample YL17G07_0_MG_FD_204540 | JGI IMG/M metagenome (GOLD analysis project Ga0315281, IMG submission 204540) | Sediment microbial communities from Yellowstone Lake, YNP, Wyoming, USA - YL17G07_0 | ecosystem: Environmental > Aquatic > Freshwater > Lake > Sediment | place: USA: Wyoming | collected...
GAGACCCCCAGGAGCAATCCCACCACGCCACCGCTGGAGGTGAGGGCCAGCGATTCGAATAGGAACTGCATCAGGATGTCCCGCCGCCTGCCGCCCAGAGCTCGCCGAAGCCCGATTTCACGGCGCCGCTCCGTGACAGACAGCAGCATCAGATTCATGAGCACGATTCCGCTGACGATGAGCGAGATGATCGTCACCGCGAGCAGCACCTTGTTCAGCGTGCCCGTCACCGCTTCGCTCAGCACGGCGATGGCATCGGCTGCCACGACGCGGAAATCATCGACGTCCGGCGGCCGAATGTGGTGCCGTTCCCGCACGAGTGAACGAATCTCCGAGGCCACGCGCTGGATGTCGCCCACACTCCCGGTCCGGACGCGAACCATCGTGAGAGTGGTGACGTTGAACGTACGTCGCATCGCCGTCGTGAGCGGAACGATGACGCGCTCATCCATGTCCCCGCCCATGGGACTTGTCCCTTTGGCCGTGAGCACGCCCTTCACTCGGAAGTTGGCGTTGCCGATCCGGAGCGTCTCGCCGATCGGATTCACGTCCGGGAACAGTTCTCGAACCACGGTCTGCCCGATGACGGCGACACGCGCCATCCCTGAAGAGTCCTGTTCGTCAAAGAAATCGCCCTGAGAGACGTACCAGTCCCAGGCCTTCTCGTAGATCGGCGGGGCACCGATGACGGTTACCTCGAACGATCGGTCGCGGTAGCTGGCGGCGGTCCCAGGCCGCATCACCTGTGGGCAGATGAATTCCACTCCGCGGATTTGCGTTTCGACGGCTCTGGCATCATCGAAGGTCAACGTCACAACGGTGGGGTCCGGTCCCGGAACGTTCTTGCCGCCGCCGGCGAACAACATGATGGAGGTTGGGCCGAAGTTGTTCACCCGCTTCACGACTTTTCGGCTGGCCTCCTCTCCCATGCTGACCACGACGGTGAGCGCCGCGATGCCGGCGATCACCCCCAGCATGACCAGAAAAGACCTCAGCCTGTTGCGTCCGAGCGCCACCACGGATTGCCTGAGAATGCGCCAGGTCCTCATTGTCCACCTCCCGCAGGGGCGAGCAGTTCCTGTTCCGCGTTGAGGTGCGGCCGGGCCGCCAGATCTTCGTGGATGCGCCCGTCCTGCAGTTCGAGGATGCGATCCGCGTGCTCGGCGATGTTCCGATCGTGCGTGATCAGCACGATCGTCCGGCCTTCGGCGTTGAGTTTCTGAAGAATCGCGATCAGTTCGAGGCCGCTCCGGCGGTCGAGGTTGCCGGTCGGCTCATCGGCGAGGATCAGCGCTGGGGAGGTGATCAAGGCGCGTGCGATTGCCACTCGTTGCTGCTGGCCACCGGACAACTGGCTTGGGCGGTACGCGATGCGGTCCCCGAGCCCGACCGCCTGAAGCGCCGCCTCCCCTCTCGCCACGGCGTCGGCCGGGTAATGGTCCGCATAGGTGAGCGGGAGGAGCACGTTGTCGAGCGCCGAAGCCCGGTCTAGTAGATGGAACTGCTGGAAGACGAAACCGATCTTCTGATTGCGAATGGCGGACATGGCATCGTCGTCGTTCTGGAAGACGTCCACTCCGTCCAGTAAGTACTTTCCGCTTGTCGGAACATCCAGGCAACCCAGGATGTTCATCAGGGTCGTCTTTCCCGTTCCCGATTGGCCCATGATCGCGACGAACTCGCCCCGTTGGACGGTGAAACTGATGCCGCGGATGACGGGTGTCGGGATCGCGCCCGTTTGATACGTCTTTGTGATGTCGATCAGTTCGAGCATGGTCTATGGGCCTCCCGCTGGTTTCGGACTGCCCCCAATGAGGACCTTGTCTCCCTCCTGCAGCCCACTCACGATCTCGATCCACTCCGAATCTCTCCAACCGACTTTGACGCTTCGCTGCACCGACCGCCCATCCTGAAGCACAGAGACGATGGATCTGTTTTGCTCCCTGGACACGGCGTGCAACGGCACAGCCAGGACACCCTTGCGGGCGTCCAGTGCAATCATGACGTTGGTTGTCATTTCGGGACGGAGTTGCCCGGTGAGCGGCTCGTCAATCCGCAGCACGACGTCATAGTAGACAACGTTGTCCATAATGACCGCCTTCGGATAGATCGCCCGTACGGTGGCATTGAAGTCCCGGTCCGAAAACGAATCGACGGTGAACGTCGCCCTCTGGCCGACGCGAATCTTGCCAATGTCGGTCTCATCCACATACGCGTCCACCTGCAATTTCTGCAGATCGACGATGGTGACGAAGACCGGGGAGCTCAGACCGGCTGCGACCGTCTCGCCCTCCTGCGTGGAGACGGAACTGATGATGCCCGGTATCGGCGCCCGGATCGTCGCGTACGCAACCTGCGCCTCCAGAACACGCACGGCCGCCGCGGCTTGCTCGGTCTGCACCCTGGCGGACTTCACGTCTTCGACGTAGCGCCGCCTGGCGAGCTCGACCTCCTGTCTGGCGGAGTTCGCCCGCGCCGCAGTGACGTCTCTCTCTTTCGCGGCCGAGTCCAGCGTCTGCCTGGCAATGACACCCCGCGAGAGCAATGCGCTGTGCCTGGTGAATTCCATCCCGGCCAGTTCCGCAGTGGCGTCCGCATCCGTGAGCGCCGCTTCGGCTTTCTGGATTTCCCCGGGCCGTAGGGCCTCAACCGACGATAGTCTCGCGTCGGCCACTCTCAGCTCGGCGCGCCGCTGTTCCAGGAGCGCCTGCTGATCGTCCTTCTCCAATTCGGCGATCACCTGGTTGCTCCGGACGACGTCGCCGATATTGGCGTGGAGCCGCTGGACCCGACCCGAGACGCGCGAGCCGACGCGCACCTCCGCGCCGACCATCGGCGTGACCTTACCGGTGGCAGCCACGGTGGCGAGCAAGTCGCGCCGTTGAACCACCGCAGGGATGCCCTGGCTGGCTGCCTCCGTCTGGTTGGGCCGCGACAGTACCCACCAAGCGCCCGCGCCCGCGGCAGCAACAGCCGCCAGCGTGATCAAAGCCCACTTCATTCGCACAGGCCTACCCATTCCGCGCACATCCCCAGTCCGTCAGCCGAGCCGAATCAGTTGTGGCGAACACACGCTATAGCCGAGCTTCCTCCGCGCCCCACTATCGAGCGCTCAGGTTCCGCGGCAGCCAGGGCGGCCCCGGCAGGTTTTGCGACCGGATCCGCCTCTTCAGAACCTCAAAGAACTCCCTCCGTTGTTCCGACGCGAGAATGCTTTTGTCTGCTATCAGGTGTTCGACCACGGCGCGCTGCATCGCCTGCTGTTGGGATTGAATCTGGCTGACCGTCGCGTCAATCGCACTCCGATCCGCCGGATCCGCGGCGATGGCGTCGATGACTTGCACCTGAAGACCCACGATGTTGTTGCCGATCGTATTGACAATCTCGATGAACCGGTCCCGGCCCACCATCATCTTCGACCGTTGATCCGTGGTCAGGTGCAGTTCCTCGTAAGCGTACCCAGTCGGCCGCGCAAGGGTCCGGTACGCGTAGGATCCAAGAAATGCAAGATTGAGCGCGACAGAGAAGATGATGCCAAGCGTTCGCAAGTAGTGTCTCATCGCGCTGTTTCCAGATAGGCCGACACGATCCCGGAACCTGACGCCAACTCCACCCAGGCCAGGTCGCTTTGCGTTTGGGTGGGTTGCCCTGACGCGGCGGACGCGAGCATGAGGCCGACCACGCAGGCAGTTGCCGCCACACCGGCGGCGGAAAGCCGCATGGCGGGCGGCCACGGTCTCCAGAACTCGAGAATGCCCCAGTCCCTGCGAGATCCGTTTTGCGGCCCCCGCACGCGCAGCATGACCTCGTTCAGGATGTCCGCCGGGACAGCCGGTACGGCCACTGCCTCGAGGAATCCCGAAAGCGACTGGAGGGCCTGCAACTCACGCTGGCAGCCCGGACAGTCATGGACGTGAGCCTCGATGAGATGTGAGTCCTGCGGCGGCAGCTCCGCGTCGAGGAACCGTCCCAGTTTCGCCACAACCTCTCGGCAATCGAGCATCTTGGCTCTCCCCTTATCCCGTCGATTCTCGTAAAGTCAGCGCCTGCGCGGAAGTTGCGCGAGTATCCGTGTGACGGCGTCGTCGACTTTCTGCTCCAGCCACGTCTGATTGTCGATCACGCCGTCGACGCCACACTCTGCCCAGCCACGCCATACCAAACTGCTCGTGCCCGTTTCAACCAAATCGACTGTGAGGGTGCCGGCCTCGTACGCGAAAGGCAGGCAGTCGCCGGACCGGCAATAGCCGTGTTCCTGATCGACACCGTTGACGTCGACCTGCCACCTGAAACTCGCGTGATAGTGAATCAACAGGTCGGGTGTCGGAGACGCGGTCTTCTCGAATCCATTGGCCGCCAACTGCTTGTCGATGTCCGCCTGCATCCGTTCATTGAAGAACGGGTTGTTGTCGAGACGCGGATCGCCGGTTGACACCTGGTCGGCCGGCGCAAAGCCATACGTCCGATACCGATTGAAGTCGGCCCCGCGGACGGCATACGACTCGACGTGTATGGTGGCCGCGCACGCCGTGAGCACGATCGCCGAAACGGTTCCAGCCATGAATCGAACGAGTCGAAGGTTCGAAGACATCATCTATCTTTCTCTCGGGTCACATGGCCACTCGGTTGCCAGAGCTTTGGCGGAAGCCTCGCCAGCATCCTCGTGACGGCCTCGTCGATCTTCCGCGCCATCTTGTCCCGGTTGTCGAGCACGTCCTCGACGCTGTCCTGAGCCCAGCCGCGCCAGATCACCCGGTTCGTCCTGGCGTCAACGATGTCGACCACGAGTGTGCCCGCCTCATAGTCCACGCCCCCTTGATTGCAGTCTCCATAGCAGTAGCCGTGACCGGCGTCCGCTCCGCTGACGTTGATCGGCTGATTGATGCTCGCGTGATAGTGGATCAGCAGATCGGGTCCACTCGCGGTGGGGCTCCCGAGCCCTCTGGCGGCCAACCCTTTCTCGATCGCGCCCTGCAAGTGATCCTTGAAGAAAGGGTTGTTGTCGAGCCTCGGGTCGCCCGTCGGTAGTGTGTCGGCCGGCCCCCAGTCCCAGGTGCGATATCGACTGAAGTCGAGGCCACGCTCGACGTGCGAACTCACGCTCATCGCCGTCGCACACGCCGTCAATGCGAGCGCGGAGACGGCCACGGCTGCCGAACGTACGATTCGCAACATTGGCGGATACCTCAGTCGGTGTCTCATAAGAGCCGGCCATGGCGCTCGCCCTGCTTGTGCTGTGCCGTCACCGCCGGAGACGCGTCTCTGTCGTTCCAGTGCGAAAGCGATGCCAAATAGAACACCGACACTGCCCGCACCCCCACCATGACCAGGAACGACCTCAGCGTGTTGGGTCCGAGCGCCACCACGGATTCCCAGAGGATGCGCCAGGTCCTCATCGTCCACCTCGAGGTTTCCGGTCGGCTCATCGGCGAGGATTAGCGCTGGGGAGTTCCGCGTCCAGGAACCGGCCCAGCTTCGCTTCGACCTCTCGGCAATCGAGCATTTGGCTCTCCTCACTTGGCTCTCCTCTGGTTCAATGAACGGGCGAGGACGCGAAATCCCCCGGGACCTTCGGCGGAGTCCTGTCAACACCGTCGGGGGAGAGCCGGCAAGCCCCAGGAATCTCTCGCTGGCCGCGTCACCCTTCCCTGTACGCAGCCAGGCACTTGCGGAGAGTGCCACGGGCGCGCTGCAGGAGAGAGTCGACGGCCTTCGGCGACACTTCCAGAACCTCGGCGATCTCGTCGTAGGACATTCCCTCGTAATGGCGCAGCGTGATCGCGACGCGCTGGTGGGCTGGAAGTCTTGCGAGGCATCTGCGGACAGCCTTGCGGAGCTCCGCGTTGATCACGAGAGCTTCCGGACCCCGCGAAATGTCCGCCACCGGGGGCAGCACGTCCATGTACTGCGGTCGCTTCTTGGCCTTCCGGTCAAGGCACAAACGCGTCACGACGCGGCTCAGGTACGTCCGGAATGTCGCGGTCGGCTCATAGTGAGAGGCCGCCCTGTAGATCTTCAGAAATGCGTCCTGCACAACGTCACGAGCCTCGGCCGGGTCCGAGAGACAACGCCAAGCCAGGGCCCAGGCAGCGGCCTGGTTGCGGACGACGAGTTCCTCGAAGGCCGGGTTGTCTCCCTGGGCGGTACGCATCATCAGCAGCGTATCGATATCGCCGTCTGGCGGGGAACCAGTCATGTTCGGCGCATCGGCTTCGGCCCGACGCGGAGTTGGAGTGCCATGACGACGACGGCGCCAGCGAGTATCTTCTTGACGCTTGTGCGTTCGGCGACGATGTCTTCGTGAAGCGCCCGGCACCTTACCGACGCAGGCCATACGTCAAAAGCGATAGAAAATATTCGCATAGACGTTTCGCCCCGGCTCGCGGACGCGGACCGTGGAACGGAAGGGAACGCGCTGGTACGACAGGTAGTCAAGATAGAGCGTGTTGAAGACGTTGTCCAGGTCGAACGTCAGCCGCAGTGCTTTGATCCGTCGCCCTACGCGCACGTTGAGCACGCCGTACCCAGGCGTCGCTTGCTCCAACACGTCGGTATCAACGTGCTGTTGCGATGCGGCCAGCAGGACCTCGGCTTCCCCGAACGTCGTCATCTGGTCGTATCGCAGTCCGAGCGAGCAACTGAGCGGAGGAATCTCGGCGAGGTTCGTGCCGGTGATTCCCAGGATAAGGATCGCATCCTTGGTTCCGCGCGTGTACGCGGTCTTAGCCGTGGCGAACCATCGGTTAGAGAGCGAGTAGGTGACGCTCGCTTCACCGCTCGTCATGCGAGCGCTCGCGGCTTGGTACGATTGTGCGGCTCGGTTCATCACCCCATTGACGTTGTTGATCTTCGCCTGCGGCTCAACCGCGATGAAGTCGCCCAGCCAGTCGCGGTAAACGCTGACGGAGGCGGCGATACGCTGGTGCTGGTACGTGACGTCGGCGTTGAGCCCCGTGTTGCCAGTTGCTGAGAGCGTCGGATTACCGACCCAGTCGGATCCCATCCCCGTTGGAGACCGTAGTAACGCTCCTGCGGATCGCGTACTCGCTCGGTCTGACCGATGCCGCCACCTATCTTGAGGTTCTCGGATACGCGATGGGTCAACCCGATATTCCCCGACGGCATGACATCCGAGGCTGATGTCAATCGCGTGTCGTGGTAGGCGAAGTACAAATTCGCGTTCGCCTTCTCCGGATCCGCGACGCTGTGTGCTCAATCGAGCCGCCCCCCGATGTCCAGCCGAGTGGCCTCGGACAGCGATCGACCGTACGTGGCGTACGCGCCGATGCTGTCAGTCGTGACGTCGGGAATGGCGTATTGCGGCTGGAACTGATTCGCCATCATCGACGTCGTGGCGTTCCAACTTCGCCGGGAGCCATCGATCCCTGCGGTCACGCTGGCGATCCCCACTTGGACCTTCCCCCCAGTCGCGCCATCGCAACGGTTCCCACTCCCATCAGCGCGGCTGCCAGCCCAAAGCCAAGCACCGGCGAGAACGCCGTCCACAGAAATCCCACCGCAACGCTCGACACAAGATCACCGATTCCATTCACGGTTCCGAGCAGGCCGTAGCCGAGGCTCCGGACCGCCTCGGGGACGTAGTCGGCGGTCAATGTCGCCTCCAGCGCCTCCTCAACCGCGATGTAGAGCCCGGCGAGCGTAAAGACCGCCGCGAGCAGAGGCAACGGCGTAGTCGCGCGTGCTGCGAAGGTAGCCGCCATCAACATCGCGGTCGCCGCGCCGAGAGCGTACCCCAACACCAGTACGCGGCGATGACCGATGCGATCGGCCAGCGCGCCGATGGGAAACGACGCGGCCGTTTGCACGATGTTGCGCCAGACGTACAGCAATCCGGCGACTCCTGCGGCCCGAGCGACTCCGAAATGCGGCGTCAGGAGTTGGGTCGCGGCAAGGATCAAGAGGGTGTGAGCGAAGTCCCCCATGCCGAAGGCTCCTACCGCGGCCAGATAACGACGGAACGCAGGCGGAAAGCCGCGAAGGGTGGTCCAGAACCGCAGGGCTGGATTCGGACGCCGCCGATTGTCGCTAACGAGCAACCCAAAGCTCGCCACAGAAAGGACGCCCGGGATTAGCGTGAACCAGAAGACGCGGCGAAACGCTTCGGCGGGATCGCCGAGTCCCAATCCCTGCATCCAGGCGAGCAGCGCGATGCCAATCAGGGGTCCGAGCACGGCACCGACGGTGTCGGCCGCGCGATGAAGACCAAATGCCTTGCCACGGGTCTCCGGCGTGATGGCTTCGGCCATGATCGCGTCGCGAAGCGGCCCGCGAATACCACGACCGAGCCACCCGATGATCCGGCCAATCAGTATCGCGAGCCATCCTGTCGCAAGCGCGAAGAACACCTGCATGACCGCCGTGAGGGCGTAGCCAACGGCCACCAGCGCCTTGCGATGTCCGAGCCGGTCAGCCACGAAGCCGGCGCCCAGTTTGGAGAAGCTCGAGACCGCATCCGCGACGCCCTCGATGGTGCCGAGGATGGCCGCCGGGATTCCGAGCACCGCCAGAAAACCCGGGAGGATCACGTTCGTGGTCTCATAGGTGAGGTCGCCGAGGGCACTCGTGACGCTCACGCCGATCACCGTGCTGTTCAACCAGGACGTCAGCGTTGTGGATGACCTCATCGCCGTACCTCAAACGTCGCTACAATCGGATAGTGACCCGACGCGTGATCCATGTCGATCCGGGCTGCCGCCTCCAGAATTCCAGCCTGCAGATATGCCGCCGCGGGTGCCGGCAAGCGCCTTTCTTCACGCATCGCCGCGGCGTGGTGCACGATGGTGAGACCGACGCCGGGGCGGCCTCGCGCGACCGTCGCGACCTCACGTATCCACTTCGAGGTGATGAGATCAGCCGGGATGCGTTGAACGGCGCATGCGTCCTCGATCAGGCGTCGCATCGACGTCGTGGGCAGTGGCGGAACGCGCAGCGTGGTGAATCGCCACATGATCCGACCCACTTGGCCCAGATCGGCTCGGTTGAGGGTTCGCGCGGCCCCGAAGGCCGCCATGCCGCGATCCATGGCGCGGCGGATGCGAGCCGAACGGTGAGCGCTCACGCGTTCGAAGGGATCGACGACCATCACATCCGGTGTCGCGACAGCTCGAATCAAAGCGCTCTTTCCAATGCCTGCCGGTCCGACGAGGAGTACGCTCTTCCCGTCGCCGAGCAGGTGCTCGATTGTGTTGAGGAGCGTATGACGGCCGAAAAGCTCGGTCTCGAGCTTAGGCGTCGTCACGAACCGCTCGTTCCTTTGAAACATCGCGCAGCCTCGCCCGATACTCCTCGAGCCGCCTGAGCTGAAGGGTCACTGCCTGATCGCCATTCGTTCGCCATTCACGCGCTCGGTCCAGGGCGCGGGTCGCCGACGCGGTGATGTCCGTCAGCATGAGTCGCAGCTCCGATTCGAACGCGGTGCGACTCTCAGCCAAGCGCTCACGAAGATCGAAGATTACCCGACTGCCGTTTGACGTCAGGAGGCGTTCGGCGTATCGCGCCGCGTCCGCGCTCACGGCGTGGACGGCGGACGAATGCCCACGCAATCGATCGAGCAGCCAGTCGAGGGGACCTACGCCCGTCAAATGCATCAGGTCGGTGAAGACAAAGTGCCGCGGCGCACGGAAGCCAGCCTCCGGGTCCAGCGACCGCGGCAGGCGCTCAAATGAGGCATCGCCAGACACGACGAGGGAATGGAGGAAGTCGTTCGCCAACGTGACGAACCGCTGGGCAGCCTGGCGATACAACGCCTCGGCCTGCGGCTCGATTTCCTTCAACCACGCTCGGACTCGGTATGCGACGATGCCCTGAGCCGCGCTGTAGGCGGCCCGCCTGAGTGCCCCGGATCGGTGGGTCGACGCAAGACCTTCCACGGCGCGGCGTACGTCCGCCTCGGCGACGGGCACAGAGGAGGCGAGGAACGTGTTGTGGGCCGCGTCGAAGAAGTCGCGGATGATGCGCTGTTCCTCGCTTCGGAATAGTGCAGCGAGGTCTTGCAAGAGGTGTTCGGCCCGCTGCGTTGATTTCTCCAAGTCAGCGATACGACGGTGAGACTCATC
>Ga0315281_10015886_pt1 | contig 10076 bp, 12 predicted proteins | sample YL17G07_0_MG_FD_204540 | JGI IMG/M metagenome (GOLD analysis project Ga0315281, IMG submission 204540) | Sediment microbial communities from Yellowstone Lake, YNP, Wyoming, USA - YL17G07_0 | ecosystem: Environmental > Aquatic > Freshwater > Lake > Sediment | place: USA: Wyoming | collected...
GCCGCTTTCCTTTGCTGCCTTTGCTCTAATTTGCAAAGCGCGATTGCCAGCAAGGTAGGAAAGGGCAAAATCAAGCTAAGGGCGAATTGGTTCGTGGTCCTTAAAACATAAATATTTACGACGAGAAAGAAAATAAACCAAATGAGCTTGCGCCCGATATGGAGTTTAAACCCGTCGCAAAAACAAAACCCCACAAAAAAAGTATATATGCTCAGCGCCACAAACTGCATAAGTAACAGCTGTTCCATCGCGCCCTCCTTAAAATTAAGCCAGCCTCTGGCGTTGAACTTAAGCCTGCCTTTGGCGATTAGGCTTAAGTTCATACCGCGCTCTGCGCGGTGCTAGGCTTAATTTTACTCCGCACTATGTGCGGAGTCTTGAAAGTAATCTCTCTTTTTCATTATATATTTTTTAAGATTCCTCTATCTCAAAACGGCAGCCGCATACATTGCATTCGTAGAGAGACATCTCATCGTGTGGCTCTATAAAGCGCGTATCCTCAGTCCCGCATTGCGGGCATTCAACAGGAGGATGCCAATCGTTCATGGGGCACGTTCTCCTTTCCTCTCGGCATCAAGGTGAAAGCGGTGAAGCAGACGATGCAGAAGAGGCGTAAAAATAATAGCCAGGATTGCATAAAAAATTAATGCGCTGAATAAGGCATAGAAAGCGGTAAATAATTTTCCTTGGGGAGTATTTAAGGCATTCACCAAGCCTAACCCGGTCATAACCAGCACCGAATTGAGCAGCGCATCAATCCAGGGAAAATGCTCTATACGGTGAAATGCCGTTGTGCCGATGAGAAGAGCGAGGACGAGCAAACTTAAGGCAATTTCCGCGCACCGCACCATCCGTAAAAGAAAGGCCGAATGAGGCAGTAATGGTTGGCGATAATGCTCAAACATCGCCTCTCCTTATTCCCGTTTCTGCTTCGGCGCCCTCATCGCCCATCGGGCTATAAAGACACCTGCAACGCCAGACTCTTTTATCCCCCTTGAAACTCAACTCACAGTCTTTTACGGGCACGGGCATCGCGGTTAACGCATCATCTATCAAAAAAACCTTATCTTTCAATTGTAAACAATAGCCGCGCGATTGCATTTCCCCTCCGGCGGGGAGATCGACGATCCTCACCCTGACCTTCTGATAACCCGCCTGCTTATACCTCATTAACTCTTCCCTGCAGATGTCGTGGAAGAGCGGGAAGTAGTCTGCGCCCTCCCAATAGAACAAATTTTCCGGAAGCAGCCTTCTATTCAACAGATCCCACATTACTCCCCCCCTGCCTCATCGCTGCCGCGCCTGAGTGAATCGGTTATTAACAAAAGCGGAAAAGAAAGGACGGATAGGTTATTTGCTGGTGTCGGGTTTGACGGTATCCGGGCTTTTTACGGTGTCTGACCCTTTGGTCAACCAGCGCCCCACCGTACTTACATCCTCGCCCATGCCTTTTATCGTCCCGCAACCGGCTATGGATAACGCCAGTAACCCGCCGAGAACAAACAGACAGATTTTTTTCATCTTTAGCCTCCCCTTCCCTTTGAGCCACGGTGTGGCCCTCTCAGGCATAATTTCCAGCTTGGTTTGAAATTCTAGTATTTGGACAGGTTTTCTATGCCAATCTCCGTTGCCTGGGGTATGGTCCAGCGCCCCAACAACGTATCATTCTTCATTTTATAATATACAACTCCGGTTTTCCGGCCGATCCCCCATCCTATAATTAACAAATCGCCCTCAAGAATACCGACTCCGCTATACGATTCTGATTCCAATAGCCAGGTAACTAAATATATATCGCCATATTTGTTAATCGTAACGTTACCGGGATACCCTCGGTTCGTCTCAGGTGAAACAGAACTTACTATCTTATATACACCGTTTAGGCCTGCCGGGCCCTCCAGATCCTCAATGCCTATACCTTCTAATTTCGACGTCGTCCATCGACCCTTTAATTTTCCCCCCTCAACTTTATAAACTACGACGCCGTAACTTCCTGATTCTGCCCAACCAACGCAAAGAATATTATCTACCACGATTCCCACGCCTTCATATTGCGGTGCCTGCGGGATATTCCAAACAAGTCCGTAAATCCCCCTCTTGTTCGTTATGGTAACGGTTCCTGTATAGGACGGCTTGCCAAAAAGGTTGACAGAATCGGTAATCTTATATCTGCCCGAAAATGTATCTTGCTGGGCGAACAAAGGAGCCGAAGCACATGAAATTATTAATAATAAAACCACTACTGCGATCTTCTTAGCAATCATTTCCTCTCCCTTTTATTCATTAATTATATCACAGCCATTGCACAATGGTAAATTTGAGCATTCTTGTCCCGACTCGCAACCTGTGTCAAAATTCTCTTCGATAATTTTGACACGCTCGTCGGGATTAATTCGCGCGTATAACTTACGTCGCGCTTCCTGCCTGCCTACCGGCAGGCAGGAGCTCCGCAAGTTATGCGCTCATTAAAAAAGGGCTGAACATGGTGTCCAGCCCTTTCGCGATCCTTGCCGTATGGGCCCGTATAATTTTAAGCTATTTGGTGACTTGCACTGGCGTCGCAGCTGTCAGGGTTTTCAGCTGAGCATTTACGCCGTCGAGCTCTTTTTTGGCATTATCGAGTTCCGTTTTAACGCCCTCTAAGGTGCTCTTAGAGAGGTCCAGTTCGGCCTTGGAGCTGTCCAGTTCTTTTTTAACGCTGTCTAACTCTTGTGCTTTCGTCACTGCCTCGCCGGTGAGCGTTGCTATCTTAGCATCCTTCTGCTCAACTAACTGGGCCAGCCGGCTCACTTCATTTTCCAGTTGTTTGATTTTTCCGGAATCCACGCAGCCGAGCGCCAGAAACGCGACTGCCGCTAAACCTAACACTGCAATCGTAACTTTTTTATTCTGCATCTTTCCTCCCTCCTCTTTAGTGTTAGTTATACACCTTCTTTTCAAAATTTCAAGCAATTTAGTAATACGATAAGATTTTATTTGATTTTAGTGGCTGTATGCTCATTTCTTGTTAACGCATACTTGCGTTGGAACAGCTCCAAACCCAACTAAGCTTATATGTTTTGAACAGGGAAGCAGCTCTACTTCTTTATATTTTACGCCTGCTTCATTAAGCCTAATGCGGTTAGAGCTAAAATCGTGGAATTTCACGGGTAACTCTCCTGATTGAGAATTGGCAGACAAAAACTCTAGTTGTTGTTTTAGTAATTTGCTCCAATACATTTGTCCATCTATATATACACCTAAAATTAGCACGACATTAATCAATAAAATAAAAACTAATAGGCGCCCCAGGTAATATAACGATTTATGTAAAAGATGTAGAGACAGAATAACGGCAACAAGCGGTATCATCCATAATTGAGGGACATAGCGGGCCCACCATGCTTCTGGATTAATAAAAATAGATACGGCCAGCAAAGAAATGACACCTAGGGCGATTTTCGTTTTTCTTATATCGAAAAGCGCGGAGATGAGAATAACTACGAGCGTTACGATAAGGGCTCCGCTAAATAAGGGACCAAAACCGCCAACCCTTGTGTCCGCTCCTACAAAAGTTATTAACTCTGTTTCAGAAACCGTAAATGGCCATTTAAGGGAAACTTTTTCTGACCCTCCGATATTTTCTGATTTTGAGAAAAGAGAAAGAAAAAGTTTTTCAAAGCGATTCATTACGCGAAAGCCTTGCGGCAAATATTCATGCGCTACATCTAATTTGTTAACGCCTGCTATAGGATAGAAAGGATTGCCGAAATGCATCATATTGGTTATGTATGGATTAAAACCCACAAGGAAAATTCCCAATAGAAAGCTTATGAGCGAAATTTTAAGTATTTTTAGCCCAAGCTTCCGCTGCTTATTAAGGAAAAGAAATCCCCCTATCCCTATCATAAACACAAACATATACGCAAAACCGGTAAGTTTTATATTAAGGATCATGATAATACACATAATGAGAGTCACGATAATCAAACTATCGCTGCGAACAAACAGCAGAACAATAAGTGATGCAAAGGAACATAAGAGCGATGACATCTGTCCATCAACATAAAAGCTTAAACTTTGATAAACAGCAACGGGATTCAATGAAAAGAGACATGCAAGCGCAAATGCCATGAATGGTTTTATTTGCTTAAAACACAAAAGGGCCGAAAACGACAGGAAGAAAGAAGCTGCTATCAACAGGAAATTAAATGCCTTGGATTGCTCGATGCGTCCTGTTATTTTGTATAACGTCGCAGCATAAATAGGTAAAGCTTTAGGGTAAGGGTTTATCCATTTGCTATTATTCACTTGCTGAGAGAGCTGTTGATGCACTGGATTCCAGCCATTTGCTAATTGGATAATCGCTTCCTGATGAATTGCTTGGCCATCACACCAGATATCATAAAATTTTCCACTGCAGTATATCGAAGCCAGCATGATTAATAGTACCGATACTAATAAAATCCCAAAAAGCTTAAATATATATTGTTTAAAATACAGATGTATCCCCAGCCAACCAAAAATAATAGTCGCCGATATCCCGCAAAAGAATTGAAACACTGATACCGGAAAACCGAATACAAACAAAATAGAAGTTATTAATAAAATTGAAAAAATAAAAAAAATGATTATGGAGCCCAACAACATACAAAAATTTATTGTTCGGTTATTCATCTGCTTTTATCGGATACTATTCTTTCAGGGTACATTTCAGAGGCAGTATCGTACAGGAGTTAAGGTGGCGCGGCGGTTTTAAAAAACCTTTAATTCTTACTACCTGAAAAACCCGTTGCCCCAAATGAGCTCTATGGTAGTCGGATCGTCTAACCCTGACGTAACAAACAGCTGTATATATTGGTGAATATCTGAAGCGATGAGGATAACAAATGCAAAAGCTATAAAGGCATGGCGGAATCTTTGACTTTTTATTTTCCCGGCGATAAATAGCAGCCCGAAAACAGACAAGACCCTGAGCAAGACATCGAGGAATAATACGAGCCGCACATTGAAAAGGGGCAGCGCGGTTACAAGAGGCAAGAGGCTAAAGACGGCAAAGCCAACGGCTGCGTACCTCATAGCTATGTCTCTTCCGATCCGGTTACGCTCATCCGATATCGGCATCACCATCCCGATAATCGCAAGCAGAAAGGTAAGAGGCGATAACGATATAAAATCAACTATATACCGAAACCATGGGCCTTGCTGAAAGCGAAGCGAATACCCGGCCTTGCCCAGCGACTGGCCGTAGTAGAGGTAGATCTTCCAAAACCTGTCAAAGCCACCCACAATCCAGCTGCTTACCGACACATAGAGCAAAAAAGCTATCACTAACGGTAAAGCTATCCTTATAAGAGAATGAGGGGATATTTTTTTCCTGTAATAGAGCGCGAGCGCTCCAAAACAGGCATAAAACAATACCATTGATTCTTTGGTGAGCAAACCGGCGAGAACGAAAAATCCCAATGCAAAAGGGTCGCCTTTTTTTTGATAGCACCAGCACCGGTGATAAAACAAAAAGGCCGCGATAACAATAAGGGTAAAAAAAGAGTCCTGGAGCGCAAGGTTCGATAACCAAATTTGAAGAGGCGAAACGACAAGAAGAAGCGAAGAAAACGCCGCTATCCCCGGGCTGAACCATTCCCTGAAAAGAATGAATCCGATAATGACTATCCCTAATCCGGAAATAAAGGAAACCAAGGCCAAGTTTTTAAGACCGCAAAAGCCGAGTAATTTACAACTTGATAGGCCCATAAGCGGAAAAAGGATCCGAAATGGCAACGGGCCTTGCAATGAGATATCGTGATGCAGATACGAATTAACCAGCGAACGTATTCCTGTTAATCCATCGGTACGAAGCGTGTTCATCAAATGGATGTACATCCGTTCATCATACATCCCTAGTTTAATAGAGCCAAAAGTGGGCAACCTGAATACCAGCGCTGCCAATAATATTATAAGGAGGGATTTTCTAAAAGAAGCGATTGTTGACGGAGAAAAAATGGCAAGTTTTTTCATTTTTGGCCGGGGCGTGTTCATAATGTATTATACCACCATCAAGCAAGGCAACAAAATGATTTCAAAATGGTAAGCAGGCCGGCGATACGGCTGATGATACGGCAGGGTCTTTCTTTCTGAAGCTCTTGTTTTGTACTGGAGCCGGTGGAAAGCATAATCGCCTTGACTTTCGCGCGGCGGGCGGCCCGGGCATCAATTGCCATATCGCCCACAAAAACGGCCTCACCGGGGCTTACCCGGAACCTGCGCATAATCTTATGTAAAATCTCGGGGTGGGGCTTGCCGTACTTCAACGTATCCGCGCAAAGCACATAATCAAAAAACCTGTCCAATTTAAGGTGCCGGATTAAAATCCGCGAGAAGCGCGTCGGCCGGTTACTCGCCACCGCGAGTTTATAGCCCTTGTTCTTAAGGGCGGATAATACCGTATATACTCCGGGAAAAACGCGCGAGCCGGAAAGCAGGGCTTTTTTATGGTGCGCGCGATAAACCGTAAGGGCCGGCAACAGATCCTTTTTTTCGACGAACGGCTTAAGCAGGTTGCCATCACCCCACCCCACTGCCCGGCGGATAACCGCAGCTTTCTGAGCCGGGTATCCGAGCTTACGCATGGTATGATTAAAACTTTCGGTAATCGCCGGATAGGCGTCAATAAGCGTGCCGTCCAGATCAAATATAATCAGTTGGATATTTTTCATCGGGACAAGAAAAAAGGCCGGGATTATTTTTTTATCGCACTCAAAAATAATCCCGGCCCCGCCTTGTTATTCCTGCGTACCGGGCTGTTCTGTTTCTGTAGATTGCGCGGGGGGTTGTGCTACAGGCTGAACCTCAGCCGGGGCTATCTCTGGAGTTTTTACCTCGGCTTCCGGTGCTTTCTCCTCTTCGCGCGGTATCTTGGCTGTTTCTTCCGGCATAGGCTGGATGCCTTCGGCTTTCTCAACGTTGACATTCTTGGCCAGGTTTTTGCCGTCAGCGGTGATAATATAATCGATGCTTACCGTATCCGTAGGCTTAATCTCAACCAGGGCTTTGACATTTTCATACGCCGTCTGATTATTAACGGCCATAGCCATTTCTTTCTCGGTATCGGTCTCATAATCAAGATATTTAAGCGTCATCTGGTCGGTGACAGGGTCTACCGAAACCACCTCTGCCCACACCCACTGCATATCCGCCAGAGGAGCCATCTCTTCCGTAGCCGCGGCAGTTGATACGCCCGGCCCTGTTTCATCCGCGCACCACGCTATACCCGCGCTTATGCCCAGGAATAAGACCGCGCTTAATAAAACTAACCGCATTGATATCTTCATCCAAAACCTCCTCAATGAGCGCATGACTTACGAACCCTTGCCTGCCGGTAGGCAGGCAGGGAGTGTTCGTAATTCATTTGCGCGAATTGACTCCGGGCCTGCTCAAAAAGCGCTTCAGTGAACCTTAAGCGCTTTTTGAGCGTTTAGGCCCGGAGCTAAAATTTATACGGTGGAGTATAACACGGTTTAAAATCACTGTCAAGACCCCTACCAGTAACGCACGCTTCCGCCAAACCCTAAAATCAACCGAAAATGACCTTGAGGCGGGTTTTCAATCTGAAATAAAGAGCTGCGGCAACGCAGGTTTTGATTAAATCGCCGGGAATAAAAGGCACGAAACCAATCAATAGCAATGTGGAAAGGGTAGAGCCGAAAATGGCTTTAAGCCATAAAAGGCCGAAGATAAAGATAACCAAATCTGCCAGCAGCAACCGGCTGAAGATAGCCCAAACGGTATCGGGTGTTTTTCTTAAGAGATGGGCGGTTAAAAAACCGGCAACGATAAAGCCAAACAGGTAGCCGCCTGTCGGCCCGGAAAGATATAATAAGCCGCTGCCTGCGCCGCTGAATATCGGCAGGCCCGCTATCCCTAACGTTACATAGAGCACCTGAGCCGCCATGCCAAAGCCTTGGCCTAAAAATGCGCCGGAAAGCAAAACAAACATGGTTTGCAGTGTGACGGGGACGGGACTGAACGGCAAGGGAATACGCACAAAAGCGCCCAGGCCCGTAAGGACCGCGAATGCCGTTATCCCGATTATCCGGCAGGCAATTTTATTTACTACGAGTTCCCTTCTTAAAATAGCAACAGCGACCATCAAATACCTCCTAAAATTAAGCCTGGCTATGCCGTTTGAAATTTAGCTTGCCTCTGGCGCTTAAGCTAAATTTCATACCGCCCTCTGGGCGGTGTTAGGCTTAATTTTATACCGCGCTCTGCGCGGTATAAGGTTTAAGTTCATTCCGCACTATGTGCGGAGCTTCTTACAACTTAAACCGTTATAGAATAAGGAACAGGGTATTTTTTTGCAAATTTGCAAAAAAATACCCTGCACTTTGTTGCTGATACCTTCTTTTTGATTTAGTCTTTGGCTATTGCTAAAGTAATCAGGCCAGCCAAAATGAAAAACAACCCAACGCATCCCTTGATGAGCGCCAAGACATACCACCACCCGCGATAGACTAAATATGCGCCGACGACCAGGAACGCCAGGCCCAAAAGAACTTTAAAAATAGTTGAAACCGCCTTTTTTGCATCCGCTTTTTTCTCTTCTTGTTTTGCCTCTTCTGCCATGTGAAACACCTCCTTTTAGTTTTCCTTTGGTCTGCTCTTCCACCGTTTATGAACCCAGCCCCACTCTGCAGGATAACGGCGGATATAAAATTCGATAATATCGGTTAATTTCTGTATAGTGCCCTGCAGGGCGTTTTCGTCACGCGTATCTTTTGCAACATCTATCGGCGGCTCAAATATAATTTTGTGGCTGTCGTCAGGCTGGCGCACGATGAAACATGGCAGCAGCATTGCGCCTGTCCGCTGCGCAAGAATCACCGGGCCGGTTGCCGTGGCCGCCTTCGTACCGAAAAAATCCACAAATATGCCGCCCGTGCCGAAGTTTTGATCGAGGGGTATAAAAACGAGCTCGTTATTGCGCAGCGCTTGAATCGTCGTATTCACGCATACGCTGCGGGGCTGGCTGTATATCGTCCGTATCTTGAAACGTTTTCGCGCGTCCAGAAAGACCTTTTCCGTACGGGCATCCCGCATCGGACGCATAATACCGCCGGCCTTGTATCCTGCAACCGAAAGCCGCGCCAGCAGAAGAGGAAAATTGCCGAAATGAGCGCTGACCAGAATTACGCCCTTGCCGCGCATCAGAGACTTGTCCAGATATTCCTTGCCGACTATCGTTACCATTTTTCCTACCAGTGCGGGCCTGTCCATGACAAATAAAAGCTCAAAGCCCGACTTCGCCATGAGAATGAAACAATCCCTAGCGATGCGCTCTATTTCGGCCTTGGATTTCTCATTCCCAAAGGCGACAGCTAAACTATTCAACGCAATCCGCCTCTGCCGGCCGACCAGCCGAAAGGCCCACGTACCGAGCACGCGGGCGAAGGCATAAACACCCCGCGGCGGAGTAACCTTCATTATCAAAGAACAGATCTTGAGGCCTGCCCAGGCCGAAAACCGGGAAATGCTCGCTTTAACCTTCTTGGAATCCATTGTCGTACAGTTAAATAATTATAACAAACGGCTCAATAATTGCAAGGAAAAATTCAATGAGCCCACAACTTACGAATTCCTGCCTGCCGGTAGGCAGGCAGGAAGTGTGAGTAAGTTGTTTGGGCGAATCGAGCACCTAAAGCTTTTATCTAGCGAAATCCTTGCGAATGCAGTGAGCAAGGATGACTCCTCGTCTTAAAAAACGCTTAGGTTTCACTAAAGCGTTTTTTATGTCTAGGCGAGGAGCTAGGTTTCTTTCCCTTACAGCTTATACCCTATCTTGCGCAAAAATTCCTTGCGCCAAGCGATATCCTCTTTTGTCTCTATCCCTTTGGGCGTGTTTCCATCAATCACGCCCAGTATGCCCCGGCCGCTCTCGCTTTCGGCAATGACCACTTCGATCGGGTTGGCAGAGGCGCAATAGATGTTACAAACTTCGGGCAAGGCCTTAATAGCATTGAGGCAATTGATAGGAAAAGCGTTTTTCAAACATACGATAAAACTGTGCCCCGCCCCGATCTGCAGGGCATTTTCCTCGG
>Ga0315281_10015887_pt1 | contig 10075 bp, 8 predicted proteins | sample YL17G07_0_MG_FD_204540 | JGI IMG/M metagenome (GOLD analysis project Ga0315281, IMG submission 204540) | Sediment microbial communities from Yellowstone Lake, YNP, Wyoming, USA - YL17G07_0 | ecosystem: Environmental > Aquatic > Freshwater > Lake > Sediment | place: USA: Wyoming | collected...
AGTCTGCGGCAAGGGCACCACGTTCGGCCGCAACATCCGCCACAAGCACTCGGGCCGTTGGGAGCGCGAAGCGCACAAGACGAACCGGATGTTCCGCCCGAACCTCAAGAAGCAGCTGGTGCACGTCGCCGGCGGCTCGGTGCGCGTGCGCATCTGCACGCGCTGCCTGCGCAGCCAGACGAAGTCGGCGTAGGCGCCCGCGCCGAGACCGCTATCCGAATCGACGTGAGCGCCCGGTCATCGACCGGGCGCTTCTGCGCTCACTCGCCTCCTACGACGCCCTCACTCTTGCCACCGCACGTCCCACAGGCGGACGCCCTCATCGAAGCCCTTCGGGACGAAGTCGCCGCGGTCGCCGAAGATGAAGCCCTTGCCGGAGAGCAGCCCCCGCACGGTATCGGGCACCAGGATCTCGCCCGCGCCCGCTTTCGCGGCGATGCGCGACGCGAGGATCACCGTCGCGCCGAAGAGGTCGCCGTCCTCCTCGATCGGCTCGCCCGCGTTGAGGCCGACCCGCACGTGTAGGGACGCAGCTTTAGCTCCGTCCCCGTCGTTCCATGCCGCGAACGCCCGCTGCAACGCGATCGCGCACTCCATCGCGGAGGTGACGCTGCCGAACGACGCCATGAAGCCATCGCCCATCGTCTTCACCTCGGCGCCACCGTGCTGCTTCAGCGTCTCGCGGGTGATCCGCTCGTGCTCGCGCAGCACGTCGCGGCCCTTCGCGTCGCCCAGCCGCTGCATCATCTCCGTGTGGCCGACGATGTCGGTGAAGAGCACGGTGCGGACCGTGCCGGGCGCCGGGACAGGGGCCGTAACTGCCGCGCTTTGAGCGCGCTCCCCAAGGATGAACTCCTCTATCACTCTTGTGACGGCGCGCGTGTCGCCTATCCAGGGCCAGTGAACGCGTCCCTCCAGGCTCACGAGCCTCGCTCCTGGTATGCGCGCGGCCAGGGTACGACCGAGCCCGAAATGCACGGCGCGGTCTTGATCGCGGTGAATGATGACGGTCGGCATGCTGATCTGTGGAAGGTGGCCCGTGACATCGCACTCGTACGCCAGTTCCAGCAGCGAAGCCGCCATCTCGCCTGTCACCGATGCCCGCGTGTGCTCTGCCATGCGGTCGAGTACATCGCCCGATACTCCGGGGGACACCATATCCACGATCGTTCGGGAGGCGATGCCCCAGTGCGAGCGCAGCATCGCCGTCAAGGATTGTTGTACTTCCTTGCGGGTTAGGTCAGCGCCCCGCGCGTACGTGGCGTACAGGATCAACTGCGAGACCTGCTCGGGATGTGCCGCAGCGAATTCGATGGCGACGGGGCCCATGTGGAACTGCCCCAGCAGGACGAAACGCTCCAATCCAGCCGCAGCAACCACCGCTTCGAGATCGCGCACGTCGGCCCCCAATGAGAAGTCTTCCCTCGCGAGGTCGGACAGCCCGACACCGCGACGGTCATAGCGCACCAGACGAAAGTGCTTCGCCAGCTCGTCGTAGTAGTCTCGGCCGAACACCTCGTCGGAGTCGAAGCGGATGCTCTCCCAGCTCGTGATCGTCGCCACGAGCGTGGGCCCGGTGCCGCGGACGTAATAGGCGATACTAGCGCCGTCGCTCGTTGTGCAGTACTGGATCTGCGGTTCCATGCGGGGATTATGCGCGATCGAGCGTTCCGGGAGCCACCGTTGCGGAGGATGGATCGTGGGGGCGGTTGTGTCCGCCTGCGGGCGGCCCTCACCCCGCCCTTCGGGCACCCCTCTCTCCCACAGGGGGAGAGGGGACGCGCACGGGAGGTTGGTTCGCGATCGTGGCGGAGGGTGTGAGGGCGGCGGTGCTCCGGCCGGGAGGATGAGCCCGCGCCGGTGCCTACCACCTACAACCTACCACCTACAACCTACATACTGCCGCATGCGCATCGGGCTGATCGGCGACACGCACTACCCGGAGGCGGGGCCGCTGTGGGATGAGGCGTACGAGGCGCTGCGCGGCGTTGAGCTGATCCTGCACGCGGGCGACCTGCACGTCGTCGACGTGCTGGACTGGCTGGAGGAGCGCGTCGGCGTGCCGGTGCTGGCGGTGCGCGGCAACGGCGACGACGGCGGCGGCGGCCGCCCGGTCTGCCCCGACGACCCGCGGATGAAGCCGGTGCAGACGCTGACGGCCGGGGGCGTGCGCATCGGCATGGTGCACGATGCGACGCTGCCGGAGTGGCCGCCGCACCGCACGCTGGAGTCGATCATGGACTTCTACTTCGGCGGCCGCGTCGACGTGCTGGTGCACGGCGACACGCACGTCGCGGAGGTCGAAGAGATGCGCGGCGTGCTGCTCGTGAACCCCGGCAGCCCGACCTTCCCCCGCAACCTCACCCGCCGCCACGGCACGCTGGGCTTTCTGGAAGTGATCGATGGCGCCGCGCGCGCGTGGATCCACCAGCTCGAAGCGGCGACGTGATCGCCACGGGTGCTGCGGCCGACGGCTCGGACGAATTGCACCGCGGAGGCGCAGAGGGCGCGGAGATCACTGGGGACGCTGTCCGATTAAGCCCGCTGTCAGGTGGGCTGAGACATGAACGGTCACGGCGGAGCCGGGCACCTCACCCCGGCCTTCGGCCACCCCTCTCCACGCCGTGGAGAGGGGCTCAACCGGAGAGCAGTCCGCGTTCGAAGCGGGTGGGCGCTGAACCCCCTGGTGGACAGCGTCGCGTGATCTCGGCGTGCTCCGCGCCTCCGCGGTGAACACAGCTCCTATCCCCCGACGAGCGGGCCGTAGCGTTCCAGCAGGGCGGCGCGGTCGGCGTCGGTGAGCGCGCTCTGGCAGCCGGAGGTCTCCGCCTGCATGACGGCGGGCGACGGCAAATGATCCACGCCGAGGAAGTGGCCGGTCTCGTGCAGCATCGTGCTGTAGAGGCAGGCGCGAGAGCGAAACTCGCGCGGCGGCGCCGTGTCGATCGTGATGTCGGCCTCGGTGAGCCGCACTTTGTCGTTCTCGTTGCAGTTCGCGGTGCAGGTGCTCGCCGTCGTCTGCGTGAGCCCCGCCTCGTACACGCGGCCGCCCGGCGACGCGCTGGCGCTGAGGTCGCCCCAGCCGATCTCGTTGGCGCCGTCGCCCTGCTGCGGCGGGCCGCAGGCGCCGTCGTTGCGCCATGCGAGGCCCCAGGCGTCGAACGCGCGCTGCACGGTATCGACGAAGACCGACGCGGGCACGTAGCCGCCCTCGCCGCCGTTCGAGATGCAGAAGCTGACGGGCGCGGCCGGCCAGCGCAGGAGCCCCGGTGGATTCGGGGGGATCGCCGGCGTCGGTGTCGGGACCGGCGTGGGCGTGTGCGTAACGGTCGGCGTCGCGGTAGCGGTCGACGTCGGCCCGCCGCTGATCCGCTCGCGGAGCTGGTGCGCCGCGTTGGAGCCGCTGAAGGCGATCACGGCGAGCGCGAGCGCGGCTCCAACCGCCACCCAGGGCAGCAGCTTCATAGCGCCGCCCCGATCGCCGCGACGGGAGCCTCATGCTGCGTGCGCGCCCGCCCCTCCGGGCAGCGCGCGAGCAGCGGGCACGCGCCGCAGCGCGGCGTCGCGCGGCAGAGCGCCTTCGCGTGCAGCAGGATGTACCCGTGATAGCGCCGGTACACCTCGACAATGCGCTCAGCGTCTCTGCTTTCTGCTCTCTGCTCTCTGCCCTCGCCGCTTTGCTGTTTGCTGTTTGCTGTTTGCTGTTGCCCTCTGCTCTCTGCTTTCTGCTCTCTGCTCTTCGAGCCCTGCTCGAACCACCCCTGCCACGCGTCGTAGCCATCGGCGTCCGGCCCGACGCCGAGGCGGCCGAAGATCCGGCGCGTGTAGGCATCGATGACGAACAGCCGCTTGCCGCCCGCGTAGAGGGCGATGGCGTCGGCCGTCTCCGGCCCGATGCCGTGCGTCGACAGCAGCGCGCCGCGCAGCGCACCGGCCGGCTGCGCGAGGAAGGCGTCGACGCCGCCGGCACGGACGATCGCCTCGCACAGGGCGCGCAACCGCCGCGTCTTCACGCTGGGCGTGCCGCTGACGCGCACGAGCGCCTCGATCTCCGACACTGGCGTCGACAGGATCGGGTGCGGATCGAGCAGGCCCGCTCCGCGCAGTGCGCCGAGCGCGCGCTCGGCGTTGGTCCATGTGGTGTGCTGGACGAGCACGGCCCCGGCCATGATCTGCATCGGGTCGGGGGCGACATCCGGCATCCAGTGCCAGACGTCGTCGCGGTACGTGGCGTCGAGTGTGGCGTAGATCTCCTGGATCGAGGTGGCGTCGGCGTGGTGATCAGTCACGATGCGCGCACTACGGCGCGACCCCGGCGAGCGTCCACTGCACGGGGTCGACGTTCTGGCCGCCGACGACGAGTTCCCAGTGCAGGTGCGGCCCCGTCGCCAGCCCTGTCATCCCCACAAGGCCGAGCTGCTTTCCCTGCGCCACGGCCTGCCCCTCGGCGACGTCCGTCCGCGACATGTGGTGATAAGCGGTGAACACGCCGAGCCCGTGGTCGATGATCACCGACAGCCCGCGCGTCGTCAGCATGCCGGCGAACGCGACGCGCCCCGCCGCCGACGCCACGATCGGTGCGCCCTCGTTCGCGGCGATGTCGGTGCCGCTGTGGTGGATCGAGACGGGGCCGCCGTTGTAGCTGCGCCCGGTGCCGAACTCGGTGCTGATCGGCCCGGCCGCCGGCATGATGAACGGGCCGCTCCAGAGCTTCGCGAGCGTCACCTTCGCGTACACCGCCGCGCGGATGTTCTCTTCCTGCTGCACCTCGTCGGCGGAGCGCAGGCCGTTCGGGCCGCCGACCGCTACTTCGAGGTGCTCGACGGGAAAGTCCGTCGGCACGACGGCGATGGCCGACGTGCGCGCTTCGAACAGTGCGCCACCCGCATCGAGCAGGTTGATCGTGATGGTGTAGCGGCCCGGTCCGACGTCGGCGCCGGCGCCGATCGGCACCCAGAACGACGCCGCGTCGGCCGCCATCGGGTACTCGCGGCCGCGGAAGATCAGCGTCGCGCCGGTCGCGTCGCCGCGCCGCGTGCGGATGACGGACGTGCGGCCCTGCGGCAGTGCCTCGGCGCGCGGCTCGGGTGTGGGTGTGTCCGTCGGCTCGGGTGTGGGCGTCGGCGTGACGGTGGGCGTGGGCGTGCGCGTAACGGTGGCGGTCGGCGTTTCCGTCGGCGTGGCGGTGCTGGTGGGCGTGTGCGTGGGCGACGCGCCGCCAACGATGCCGCAGCCGGTCAGCGCGACGGCGCCGGTGAGCAGAAACGCAACGAACGACGGAAGGCGACGCATGCGGGGCGGCACGAGATCAGTATAGAGGGCGGCGTGGTTGGATGCTGGAAGTCGGAAGTCGGAAGTCGGAAGTTGGTGGCCGCCTGCGGCGGGCGCGAGGAAGGAGGTTACGCGAGCGGCACGGGCACCTCACCCCGGCCTTCGGCCACCCCTCTCCACGCCGTGGAGAGGGGCGCGGGTGTGGGGATCGGCTCGCGATCGAGGCCGCTGACATGCTGACCTGCTGACCTGCTGACCTGCTGACCTGCTGACCCGCTGAAGTGCTGAAGTACTGAAATGCTGAAATGCTGACGTGCTGACCCGCTAACCCGCTGACGTGCTGAGGTGCTGCCCCGCTGTCAGCTCGCTAGCGTGCGGTCGCGGCGCTGGCGGGACTGCATCGCCTGGTGGCTGACGATCAGGGCCAGCGCCATCATCAGCAGCAGCGCGGCGAGCTTGAACGGCGCCAGCGGGCCCCAGACGCCGCCGATGACGCCGCCGAGCGCCTGCCCGCCCGCGACGCCCAAGCCCTGCACGGCGCTGAGCGATCCGAGCCAGAGGCCGCGGCTGCCGACGTCGGTCGCGTCGAGCGCGGCGGCGCCCCACGCGGGGATGCTGATGGCGTACGCCAGCCCGGCCAGCACGACGAGGTTCACGACGATGTACGGGCTGCGCGTCAGCGTCAGCGCGAAGATGGAGATCGAGGCGACGAAGAGCCCGGCGATCAGCGGCACCTGGCGCCCGTAGCGGTCGGCGTGCCGGCCGAACTTCCACATGGCGATGGCGGCGAGGACGGCGGGGCCGGGGAAGAGCATGGCCATGAACGACATCTTCACGCGCAGGAAGTCGTGCGTGTAGGCGCCGATCATCGGCGTGTGCAGGCTGGTGCCGACGGTGAGGAAGAGCACGATGATGCCGAGCATCATGATGCCCGGCGTCCACGCCGCCGGGTCGCGCTCAGCGGCGTCCGCGGCCGGCAGCACCGGCTCGATGCTGTAGCGTTCGCCCTGCGGGTCGACGCGGAGCAGCACCATCAACAGGGCGAGCACGCTGAAGCCGATGCACATCCAGAATGCGGCGCCGTAAGTGACGAAGTCCACCATCAGCACGCCGCAGAGCGTGCCGATGCCGATGCCCGACATCTGCGCGATGTTGAGCAGCGACATGGTGCGGGTGCGGCGGTTGCGCGGCGTCGTCTCGCCGACGTGCGCGATGAAGGCCGGCCACATCGTCGCGGCGCCGATGCCGAGGAGCGCCGAAAACGCCAGGAACGCGCGCTCGTCGGGCACCTGCATCATCAGCGCCAGGATCGGGCCGCTGAGGGCCATGCCGGCGAGCATCGTGGGGCGGCGGCCGGCGCGGTCGGCGATCCAGCCGGCCGCCGGCTGCCAGGCGAACTTCGCGACGCCGTACGACGCCATGGCGTAGCCGGGGTAGGCGACGCCGGTGTGCAGCGCCTGCGGCAGGTATTGCTGGACCAGCGACAGGAAGTAGATGCCGACGGCGGCCTGCCACAGGAAGACGACGATCGCCAGCTCGAGGACGCGCGCGTTCTCGCCGCGTATTGCCGTGGCCACGTTTCGGACGCGGATCATCCCCACCCCACACACTGAACGAGCGACTTCCCTGAGCTGACGAGGCGCCTGCGGATAGTATCGGCAGCGCGGCGCGCCAGGTAACGGCGCGGAGCGCACAGACCGCTCTCAGATCGTCCGCTTGACGCCTCGATTTCTCGCCACCGCGAGCGCTCCCAGGGCGGCCGCCCGTTCACCCAACTCTCCTTCGACGATGCGCACGTCCATGAAGGACTGCCCAAACGACCGGGCGCGGGCGACCTCGACCGCCGGCCCCAGCAGGGTTTCCCCCATATTCGTCAGCCCGCCGCCCAGCACGATGGCCTGCGGGTTGAACGCGTTGATGATGCTGGCGAGCCCGATGCCCAGGTAGCGACCGGCGCTCGTGATCAGCGCCGTGGCCTCGGCTTCGCCCTGCTGGCCGGCCAGGAACACCGTCTCGGCCGAGAGCGGCGGGTTGTGCTCCGCCATCCTCGCCGTCCGCGGCAGCCCGCCGGCCGCGATCATCTCCCGCGCGCGCGCCGCGATCGCCGTGCCCGAGGCGAAGGCCTCGAGGCAGCCGACATGGCCGGCGCCGCAGGCCGGGCCATCGACGGAGACGGCGATGTGGCCGACCTCGCCGGCGGCGCCCGACGCGCCCGCGTACAGCTCATTATCGATGATCACGCCGCCGCCGATGCCAGTGCTGATGGTCACGAAGATCATGTGCCGGAAGCCGCGGCCCGCCCCGAAGTTGTGCTCGCCGACGGCGCCGCAGTTCGCGTCGTTCTCGAGGATCGCCGGCACGCCCAGGCGCTCGCCCAGGATGCGGGCGAGCGGCACGTTGTGCCAGCCGGGGAGGTTCGGAGGATCGGTGATGACGCCCGCAGCCGCATCGATCGGGCCGGGCGCCGAGATGCCGACAGCGCTCAGGCTGGCCGCATCGGCGCCGGCGTCGGTTGCGGCCTGGCGCACCGCGTCGGCGATGCGGGTGATGACCGCGTCGGGGCCCTGCGCTGCGAGCGTGGGGATGCGCGCCGAGCCGACGACGCCGCCCTCGGCATCGGCCACGAGCACGAGGATCTTCGTGCCGCCCAGGTCGACGCCGGCGAAGAGCTGGCCGCTCACGCGCCGGCCGCTTCGCGCGCGAGCTTGCGGTCGGCCGCGGCCGCGGCGTAGAGATCGATGTACTTGCCGGCGGCACGGCCCCACGACCAGTCCTGCCGCATGCCGCGCTCCTGCAGCGCCCGCCAGTCGGCGCGGTCCTCGAACGCCGTCAGCGCGCGCTCGGCGGCGTGCTGCAACTCGTGCGCGGTCGCGGCGTCGAAGACGAAGCCGGTGCCGGAGCGCAGGGGCAGGTCGGCGTCCTGCACCGTGTCGGCGAGGCCGCCGGTGCGGCGCACGAGCGGCACGGCGCCGTAGCGCAGGGAGATCAGCTGGCCGAGGCCGCACGGCTCGTAGCGCGACGGCATCAGGAAGCAGTCGCAGCCGGCGTAGACCTGCTGGCCGAGCGGCGGGTTGAAGTCGAGCCAGATCTTCACCTTCTGCGGGTACTTCGCTTCGAGCTGCAGCAGCATCTTGTGCACGTCCTCGTCGCCGGTGCCGAGGACGATCAGCTGCACGTCGCGGCTGGCGAGCATGGCATCGAAGGCGACGCCGACGAGGTCGATGCCCTTTTGCGCGAAGAGCCGCGTGACGACGCCGAAGACGAGCGCATCGTCGCGTACGGGCAGTCCGGCTTTCTCTTGCAGCGCGCGCTTGTTCGCGGCGCGGTCGTCGAGCGTGTCGACGCTGTAGTGTTGCGCGAGCGCGGGATCGGTCGCCGGGTTGAACTCGTCGTAGTCGATGCCGTTGACGATGCCGGAGACGACCGCCGCGCGGGCGCGCAGCAGCGGGTCGAGGCCGGCGCCGTACTCCGGCGTCATGATCTCCTTCGCGTAGGTGTCGCTGACCGTGTTGATGCGGTCGGCGTGCAGGATGCCCTGCGCCATGCCGCTGTACGCCACCTCGGGCGGCAGGCCGTCGGGCGCGCTGAGCTGCCCGGGGCCAATGCCGAACTGGTGCGCGAAGCCGGCATCGAAGTCGCCGCGCAGCGCCAGGTTGTGGATGGTGTAGATCCGGCCCGCGCCGGCCCACGGGTGCTGCGGGTTGGCGTCGAGGCGGGTGAGCAGGAGCGCGGCGTGCCAGTCCTGCGCGTGGATGGCGTCGGGAACGAAGCCGAGGTGGGGCGCGCAGGCCAGCAGCGCGTCGCAGTAGAACAGGAAGCGCTCCTTGTCGTCGTCGAAGCCGTAGACGTTCGGGCGACCGAAGTAGCGCTCGTTCTCGATGAGGTACACCGGCACGTCGCGCACGGCCGTCTGCCAGACGTCGACGTGCTCGTCGCCGCCCGGCCACGGCACTTTGACCTTCGAGAGGATGTGGGTGAGGCCGGGCAGCGCCGTGCGCTCGATCGACCCGTGCATCGGCAGCGCTACGCGCACGTCGATGTCGCAGCCACGCAGCGCGCGCGGCAGCGATCCGGCGACGTCGCCGAGGCCGCCGACCTTGGCGAGCGGGCTCATCTCAACGGCGGCGAAGAGGATCTTCATATCGGTGTCCATAGCTGAGGGGCGCAAATCGCCTATATGTATCGGATCGCCCCCAGCGCGGCAATCGCCGGAAGCCGGAAGTCGGAAGTCAGACAGGACGGATTCACCGCGGAGGCGCAGAGGACGCGGAGGAGGAAGAAGTCGGAAGCCGGAAGTCGGAAGTCGGACGGACGGATTCACCGCGGAGGCGCAGAGGACGCGGAGGAGGAAGAAGTCGGAAGCCGGAAGCCGGAAGTCGGAAGTCGGAAGTCGGACGTGCTGACCGCTGACCCGCTGAAATGCTGACGTGCTGACGTACTGACCTGCTGACCTGCTCGCACGCTGCGCAAAACAAAACGGGTGCGGCATTGCTGCCGCGCCCCGTTTGGTTTGTCGAAGGCCCCGCCTCCTTCGACACCATCCTAAACGGGGTGAGCGCGGCGGCGTTACAGGCCGGTCGGACGTAGACTCTGTGTGTCGGCAACGCCGGTGATTGTGACGTTCTGCACCAGCCGGCTGGCGATCGGGGCGGGTGGTGCGGGCAGGAGTGTCGCGCTGCGGCGCGAGCCCTCACCCCGGCCTTCGGCCACCCCTCTCCCACAAGGGGAGAGGGGACTCGCGCGGGGTGCGGGTTCGCGATCGGGGCGGGTTGTGTGGGTAGGAGTGTCGCGCTGCGGCGCGAGC
>Ga0315281_10015888_pt1 | contig 10075 bp, 7 predicted proteins | sample YL17G07_0_MG_FD_204540 | JGI IMG/M metagenome (GOLD analysis project Ga0315281, IMG submission 204540) | Sediment microbial communities from Yellowstone Lake, YNP, Wyoming, USA - YL17G07_0 | ecosystem: Environmental > Aquatic > Freshwater > Lake > Sediment | place: USA: Wyoming | collected...
AGCTGCTCGAGGGCGAGACGTTGCGCGAGGGGCTCGCGCGCGGTCCGCTGTCGCTGCCGCGCACAACGGAGGTGGCGCTGCAATTCGTCGCCGGCCTCGCCGCGGCGCACGACCGCGGCATCGTGCACCGCGACCTCAAGCCCGAGAACATCTTTCTCACGCGCGATCGGGGCGTGAAGATTCTGGATTTCGGGCTGGCGAAAGCGATGAGTCCAGCTGAAGCCGGGCCCCACGACGCGAGTGGACGTGGCGTCCGCCTTCAGGCGGACCTGGACGTCACGCGCGCGAGCGCGACGCTGGCCGGCCTCGTCATCGGCACCGTCGGCTACATGGCGCCGGAGCAGGTGCGCGGCGAGGCGGCCGACCCGCGGTCGGACATCTTCGCCGTCGGCGCCATCGTGTACGAAATGGTCTCGGGCCAGCGCGCCTTTCAGGGCCAGTCCCCCGCAGACACGATGAGCGCCGTGCTGCGCGAACAGCCGCCCGACCTCGTGCTACGGTCGGGCACTCCGTCGGCCCTCGCGCGTCTCGTGCGTCGCTGTCTCGAGAAGGACGCCAACGATCGCTTCCAGTCGGCGCGCGACCTGCGGTTCGCGATCGAATCGATCGCCGACGCGCCGGCGGCGGCGCCGCCGGAGAAACCGTCCGACGAGAAGTCGATCGCCGTGCTGCCATTCGAGGACCTGAGCCCCGATCGCTCGCAACAGCCGTTGTGTGAGGGCATGGCGGCCGAGATCATCAACGCGCTGGGCGCCGTGCCCGGCTTGCGCGTCATCTCGAGGATCTCCGCCGCGCGGTGCCGGGAGAAGGGCCTCGACATCTCGGAGATCGGCGCGCACCTCAATGTCGGCACGGTCCTCGAAGGCACGGTGCGGAAATCGGGCGAGCGGCTGCGCATCTCGGCGCAGCTCGTCAACGCGCGCGACGGCGGGCAGGTCTGGGCGACGCGGTACGACCGCAATGAAGGCGACATCTTCGACATCCAGGACGACATCGCGGCCGCCATCGTCGACAACTTGAAAGTGCGGCTCACCGCCAGTAGCCCGCCGCCCGCGGTGAAGCGCTACACCGACAACCTCGAGGCCTACCACCTGTACCTGAAGGGCCGTTACTACTGGGAGCGCCGCAACGATCATTTTCTGACGCTGGCACTCCAGCATTTCGAACGCGCCATCGCCGCCGACCCTGATTACGCGCTCGCCCACGCCGGGGTGGCCGACTGTCACATGCTCGCCGGCCTCTTCGGGTTCCGGCGCGGAACCGACGTGCACGCGCTCGCCGAGGCCGCGGCGCGGCGCGCGCTGGAGCTGGATCCGACGCTCGCGGAAGCCCATCTCGCGATGGCGTCGCTCCACTACTGGAACGAGTGGGAGTGGGCCACCGCCGAGGCCGAATTCCTGAAGGCGATCGCGCTCAACCCGCGCCTGGCGATCACGCACATCTACTACGCCAGCCTGCTCGCCGTGCTGCGCCGCACCGACGAGGCGTTGCGGGAAGTCCGCCTGGCGTTCGACTGCGAGCCCGATTCCGCCCTCATCGCGAACATCTCGGGCACACAGTGTTACTGGCTCCGGCGGCTGGACCTGGCGCGCGCGAATCACGATCGAGGCATCGACCTCGACCCCGAGATCCTGTTCGGCTACGCGATCCGATCGGCGACGCTCTGCGAGGGTGAGATCGGGCGGGCCCTGGCCGACGCCGAACACGGCGTGTCCGCCAGCCACCGGCAGCCGTACTTTCTCAAAAGCCTCGGCTACGCGTACGCGCGCGCGGGCCGGCAGGCAGACGCTGAGCGCGTGATCGAAGAGCTGCGTGCGCGAAGCGACGGTGAATACATCGCGCCGCTCCACATCGCCGACGTCTACGCCGGCCTCGGCGACCGGGCGCAGACCTGTGACTGGCTCGAGCGCGCCTTCGAACATCGCAACGGCTTCACCGTCGGCCTGGCCATCTCGCCCGCGTACGACGCGGTGCGCGACGCCCCACGCTTCCAGGCGCTGCTCGCCCGCATGAAGCTTCGATGAGCCTCGCTGAGACCACGCCGATTCGGCCTGTGCTACACTGATCCTGTGTAGCACAGGATCCTGTATGGCCAACCTGACCATCGCCCTCGACGACGATCTTCTGCAGAAAGCCCGCGTCCGCGCGGCCGAACTCGGCACGTCGGTCAACGCCGTCCTCCGCGACTACCTGGAGGAGTGGACGGCGCGGCGAGAGGCGCAACGGCGCGCGATCGAGTCATTCATCGAAGCGTCCAAACGGTCCAAGGCGTCGAGCGGCGGACGAAAATGGACGCGCGACGAACTGTATGAACGGCGATAAGGCCTTCGTCGACACGAATGTGCTCCTCTACGCCGTCGACACAAGCAGCCCGGCCAAGCGGGCACGGGCGGTGTCGCTGCTCGCAGAGTTCGCGGGATCGATCGTGATCAGCACGCAAGTGCTCCTGGAGTTTTACGTCACCGCCACGCGGAAGCTCGCGAAGCCGCTGCTTCCCGAGGAGGCCGAACGGCGCGTGCACGAACTGTCCGGCACCGACGTGGTCGAGGTCACCGTGCCGCTGGTGAGAACAGCGGTGGCGTTGTCGCGAGAGCATCGGCTGTCGTTGTGGGATGCGCTGATTGTGGAGAGCGCCCGCGCCCGCGGGTGCCGTCGCCTGTTCAGCGAAGACCTCCAGCACGGGCGCGAGTTCGGGATCGTGCGGGTCGAGAATCCGTTTCGTTAGCGCTACTTTTCCTGCGGTGCCGTTGCGGCCGGGATATCGACGACCGTGCTGAAGAAGCCGATCATCATTTCTTCCCACGTCTGATCGCCCCACTTCACGTCCTTCGTGGGATCCGGATTGAACTTGTTACCGGTCGAGTTGTCGAAGTGCGCGATGACTTCGACCTTCGTGCCCTTCGGCAGCGTCTTGGCCTCCGCGAGCATGTAGGTGATCTGCCAGTTGAAGTCGTACTTCGGCACCGACAACAGCACCTCGTCCTTGCCGTCCGGATAGTGCGCGATGTACGTCATGTCCTTGCCGCGCACGTGCATGTGCGGCGTCAGCGACGTCACGACCGTGTCGCGCTGCAGGAGTTGCGTGGCGCGGACTTCATGGTTCCCCGCGCCGGCCGGAATCTTGAACGCCGGATTCACCGCGAGGCCGCCCGCCGCCTGTTTCTTGGGCGGCTGCTTCGCGTAGATGATGCCGACCTTCGTGCGATCCGTTGCCGCCGTGCCGTTGGTCGTGTAGTGCACCTGCAGAATCATGTCCGACTTGCCGGTGAGATGCCGCGCGACGCCATTGGGGAAGACCAGGCCCGGCTTGTTCGGTGAGACGCCGCCGATGTTGGTCGGACCGAGGACCGCGCCCTCTTTGATCGCCTCGCCTGACGGCTGCGTGAACGCGATGACGTGATGCACGTGCCCGCGCGCCTCGGGAACGATCTCGATCGCCTGGATCCATTTGTCCTCAGGCAAGTTCATCGGGACGCGCACGTACTTGTAGTCCACGGTGCCGTTGGCGGGAATCTCGAACGCCGTTTCCATCTGGAACACCGCGTCCGGCTTGCCGATCGTCCAGCCATCCACGAACGCCGGCACGACCGGCAGATCCTTGTCGTCGCCCTTGGGCGCGCCCGCGTCGACCCACGCGACGATCGTCGCGATGTCCTTGTCGGCGAGGGTCGGGTCGTTCCTGAACACGCCGTGCGCCGGGTCGGCGCCCCACGGCGGCATGGTGCGGGAGACGACGCGCTGCTTGATCGATTTCGCCCAGGGCCGGGCGTCCTCGAACGCCACGAGCGACATCGGCGCGAACATCGTCGGCCGATGGCACTCGACGCAGCTCTTGTAGAAGATCGGCGCCACGTCCTTCGTGAACGTCACCGCGGTCCCGGCCGGCGCTTCGGCCGCACGCGCCACGAACGGCGACCCGACCAACAGCACCCAGGCAGTCCACATACCAATTCGTCGCATTCGCGTCCCCCTTGTCTGACCCTATTATGGTACGGATCTTCCTCTTCTGCGCCCCAGAGGTCCCGATCTGCCGGTTCTCCGGCAGTCAGCGGCCTAAGGAGGGGCTCCCGTGCCGCGAATCCTGTCGAAAGAGACGCTCGCGCCCGACGTCGTTCGCTTCTGGATCGACGCCCCGGCCATCGCCCGCAAGCGGCGGCCCGGGCAGTTCGTCATCATCCGCACGGACGAGACCGGAGAGCGGATCCCGCTCACGATCGCTGACGCCGATCCGGCACGCGGGGCGGTCGCCCTGATTGTGCAGGCCGTCGGCAAAAGCACCCACAAGCTGAACCGTCTCGAGCCCGGCGACACGGTATTGGATGTCGCCGGTCCGCTTGGCCAGCCGACGCGCATCGTGCCGGGCATGCGCGTGTGCTGCGTCGGCGGCGGCATCGGGGCGGCGGTCGTCTACCCGATCGCGATGGGCGTGAAAGCCGCCGGCGGCAGCGTCGCCGCCATCATCGGCGCGCGGACGCGCGAGCTGATCATCCTCGAGCGCGAGATGTCGGCGGTCACCGACCCGTGCATCATCACGACCGACGATGGCAGTTACGGACGCAAGGGGCTGGTGACCGAGGCCCTGCGCATGCTGCTCGGCGAGGGCTACGCCTTCGACGAGGTCGTGGCCGTCGGCCCGCTGCCGATGATGCAGGCGGTGTGCAACGTCACGAGGCCGCTGGGACTGAAGACCATCGTCAGCCTGAATCCGATCATGGTCGACGGCACCGGCATGTGCGGCGGCTGCCGGGTGACGATCGGGGGCGAGCAGAAGTTCGTGTGCGTCGACGGTCCGGAGTTCGACGGGCACCAGGTGAATTTCGCCGAAGTGGCGGCGCGGCTGCGAGCGTATCGCGAGGACGAGGCCGCGGCGATGGATCGCTACCGCGCGGAGCTGGCCGCGCCACCCACGTAGCGCAGGCCTTCAGGCCTGCCCCGGACGTTATGGCGAAAAAGATCACGCAGAAGACCAAGACGCCGATGCCGCTGGTCGATCCGGACGTCCGCCGGCATTCGTTCGGCGAGGTCGCGACCGGCTACTCCGTCGAGCTCGCGCGCCAGGAAGCCGCGCGCTGCATCGAGTGCAAGAACATGCCGTGCATCGCCGGCTGTCCCGTCGAGATCGACATTCCCGCGTTCGTCCGGCAGGTGGCGGCCGGCGATTTCGCCGGCGCATTCCAGACGCTCAGCGCGAAGAACCTGCTGCCCGCGGTCTGCGGCCGCGTCTGCCCGCAGGAAGATCAATGCGAGAAGCTGTGCACGCTCGGGGTGCGCTTCGAGCCCGTGGCGATCGGGCGGCTCGAGCGATTCGTCGCCGATTACGCCGCGCTGGCGCACCTGTCGGACGGCGCCGCGCCCGCGGCGTACACGGGCCGGTCCGTCGCCATCGTCGGGTCGGGACCCGCGGGCCTCACCGCGGCGGCCGATCTCGCGAAGCTCGGCCACCGCGTGACGATCTTCGAAGCGCTGCACAAGCCCGGCGGCGTCCTGATGTACGGCATCCCGGAGTTCCGTCTGCCGAAGGCGATCGTGGAGCGCGAAATCGACACGCTGGCCGGACTCGGCGTCGACATCAAGACGAATCACGTGATCGGCCGGACGTTCACGATCGACGAGCTGTTCAACGAGCTCGGCTTCGACGCGCTCTTCATCGGAACGGGCGCGGGGCTTCCGCACTTCCCGTCGATTCCCGGCGTCAACCTCATCGGCGTGTACTCGGCGAACGAGTACCTCACGCGCTCGAACCTCATGAAGGCGTATCGCTTCCCCGAGCACGACACGCCCATCGTCCGCGGAAAACACGTCGCCGTGATCGGCGGCGGCAACACCGCGATGGACTCCGTGCGAACGGCCCTGAGGCTCGGCGCGGAGCACGCGTATCTGGTCTATCGGCGGTCGCGCGAGGAGATGCCGGCGCGCGCGGAAGAAGTCGAGCACGCCGAGGAAGAAGGCGTGGAGATCGTGCTGCTGGCCGCGCCGACGGAGCTGCTCGGCAACGAGAAGTCGCGCGTCCGCGCGATCCGGTGCGTGCGCATGGAGCTTGGCGCGCCCGACGCGTCGGGGCGGCGCAGCCCCGTGCCGATCGCCGGATCGGAATTCGACATCGAGGTCGACACCGTCGTCTTCGCGGTGGGCCAGGGCGCCAATCCGCTGATCCGGTCCACGACGCCGGATCTGCCGGTGACGAAGTGGGGCTACATCGTGGCCGACCCGGAGACCGGCGCGACCGAGAAGCCGGGCGTCTTCGCCGGCGGCGACATCGTCACGGGCGGCGCGACCGTCATCTCCGCGATGGGCGCCGGACGCCGCGCGGCGCGCGCCATCGATGCGTACCTCCAGGGACAGGGCAGGAAGGAACCGTTCCTCCCTATTTCGGCGGACTCGTCGGTCGCACCGTCGTCGGGTACGTGATCCCCAACTGCTCGAGGTACGTCTTGTACTTGCTCGGGTCGTAGTAGTACTTCTTCATTTCCGGCCGGTACTTCTCCATCCGCTCCTTGTTCAGCCAGATCGCGGGCGTGTCCTCTGGGCGGATGAGCGGGATGTATTTCTTGTCCTTCGTCTGGTTCTTGAAGTAGTCCCACGCCTGCGTCACGAGCTCGGGTCGAGTGAGAAGGTCGATGACGGTCAGCGCGACGACCTTCGATCCGTACTGAATGCCCTTGTGCGCGATCGGCGTGGCCATCGAGATCGCGTTCGCCCAGTTGTGGCCCGGTCCGGCCTGGATGTTCGAGGGGTAATTGAGCGTGACCGTCGGCACATTCCATGAGATGTCGCCGATGTCGTCCGAGCCGCCGCCCCGCTTGTCTTCGTCCGGGATGACCTCGCGGCCGCGCAGCGGCTGGATCTTCGTCGCGAGCCCGGTCTCGGGCACCTTCATCTCGCGCTGCACCGCTTTGGCGAGCGCGGTGTCCGCCTCGCTCCACACCGGCAGCCCGACTTTTTCGATGTTCGCGTGCATGACTTCGGCGACGGTCTTGTTGAAATGGCCGGGCCACGCGGAACCGAGCACGCGCATCGAGACCTCGGTGTCGGTCATCATCGTGGCGGCCTTCGCCATGGTGTTGCCGATCTCCCAGAGCTTCTTGATCTCTTCGTAGCTGGTCTCACGGAAGTAGTACCAGACGGACGCGTTCGGCGGGACGACGTTCGGCTGGTCGCCGCCGTTGGGGATGACGTAGTGCGAGCGCTGCTGGAGACGCAGGTGCTCGCGGCGGAAATTCCAGCCGATGTCCATCAGTTCCACGGCATCGAGCGCCGACTTGCCGCGCCACGGCGCGCCGGCCGCGTGCGCGCTTTCGCCTTTGAAGTTGTACTCGACCGAGACCATGCCGTTGCCGCCGCTGTCGCCCCAGCTGGTCTGCATGCCCGAGCCGACGTGCGCGAAGATGCAGATGTCGACGTCCTTGAAGGCGCCGGCCCGCACGTAATAGGCCTTGGTCCCGAGCAGCTCTTCCGCGACGCCCGGCCAGATCTTCAGCGTGCCCTGCAGGTGCTGCTGCTCCATGATCTTCTTGACCGCGAGCGCGGCCGCGATCTGCATCGGCATGCCCGAGTTGTGGCCCTCGCCGTGGCCCGGCGCACCCTCGATGATCGGCTCGTGCCACGCGACGCCGGGCTTCTGCGACGCCTGCGGGATGTTGTCGATGTCGGAGCCGAGCGCGATGACGGGCTTCCCGCTGCCCCACGACGCCATCCACGCCGTCGGGATCCCCGCGAGGTTCTCCTGAATCGCGAACCCGTTCTGCCGGAGGATGCCGGTGAGCAGCTTCGTGGTCTCGAATTCCTGGAACCCGGGTTCAGCAAAGCTGAACACCATGTCGTTCCACTGCTGCAAGTTTTCCTTCATGCCGTCGACTTCGAGGCCGACGTCGTTCTTGTACTTGTCGAACGTCGGATTCGGCGGCAGCGAGAACGGCGGCCCTGAAGGCGCCGTCTCAGTCTGGCCTCGTCCGCGCTGGGCCTGCGGTGACGGCGCGGCGATGGACACGGTGACGAGGGTGGCGAGCGCGATGATGAAGGGGCGTCGGACGGACATGAAGAACCTCCGAGTAGGGCTAAGGGCTCAGGGCTAAGGGCTAAAGCTGACGAATTCTAACCTGACTGGCGACTTCCAGCCCTCCGCCCTCCGCCCTCAGCCCTTGCCGGTATGATCGCGGGGTGGATTCCTTCGTCCCGCGCGTATCTTTGACCAACCCTCACCGCATGACCCTCTACGCGTGGGCCAACCCGCGGTACTTTCCGCGGCTGCCGCCGCCCACGCGCCGCATCTTCGACGTGGCGCCCGCGACGCGTGTTGTCGCCGATTGTCATTGGCACGCGGAGCCCTGGACGCATCCCACACTCCTCGCCCTCCACGGCCTCAACGGATCGAGCGACGCGCACTACATGAAGGGACTCGCCGCCAAAGCCTTCGAGCGCGGCATGAACGTCGTCCGGCTCAACCAGCGCAACTGCGGCGACACCGAGCATCTGGCCGAAGGGCTCTTCCATTCGGGGCTGACCTCCGACGCCGCGCATGTCGTGCACGAGTTGTCGACGGTCGACGGCTTGTCCGCCATCGCCGTGGCCGGGTACTCGCTCGGCGGAAATCTCGCGCTGAAGCTCGCGGGTGAGTACGGCGCGCACGCGCCCAAGGCGCTCCTCGGCGTCGCCGCGGTGTCACCGATCATCGAGATCAGCGAGTGCACGCGCGCGCTCGAGCGGCCGGGCAACTGGCTGTATCAGTGGAATTTCGTCCGCGACCTCAAGCGCCGGATGCGCCGCAAGGAGCGGTTTCAGCCGGGACGGTTCGACCTGACGAAGCTGGATGCGATCAAGACGGTGCGTGAGTTCGACGAAGTCTACACGGCGCCGTACTTCGGTTTCCGCAGCGCCGAGGACTACTACCATCGCTCGAGCGCGATGCGCCTCATCGATCGCGTCAGCGTGCCGGCGCTGATCATCACGTCGGAAGATGATCCGTTCGTGCCGCCGGAGCCATTTCGCGATCCGAATGTCGCGCAGCACGGGCACGTCGACCTCCGCCTGTCCGCGCACGGCGGCCACTGCGGCTTCGTCGGTCCCAGGTCAGGCGAGGACGATGGCTACTGGGCCGAGAATCAGATCGTCGGGTTTGTCGCGGGTCTCGCACATCTGAAATCTGAAATCTGAATTCTGAAATCTGAACTCTATCTCCGGCTGTTGATCCTGATTGACGCCGCCAGGGCGATGTGACGGGTTCGCTCGAGGTTCGCGCTCGTGCCGAACGCGGCCAGATCGATCCCGATCCGCCGGCTGATGTTGAAGCCGATGCCGCCGGACGGATTCCAGACCTCGCTCGAGTAGCGCATCCCGCCCCGCAGTTCGAACACGCTGAGCCGCGCCTCGATCCCGGAGTGGAACGTCGTGCCCTGGAAGCCGTGCCCCACGTCCGCGAGCGCCGTCCACAGCGACGTGTGATACGCGATGTTGCCGCTGTAGTCGACGGGCAACTCGACTCGCGCGTCCTCGATCGGGATCGGGCCCACGCCCGCAAACGACGCGTTGCCGTTGGACAACAGATTCAAGAGGATCGGCTTCGTCGGATCGCCCAGCGCGTACGTCGTCTGCTGGACGCCGGTCCAGCTGAGGCGGTTCGCGAGGCCTTTCGCGCCCGCTCCGACTTCCCAGTGATCGACGACGACGCCGACGCCGGCATCGATGGCGAACCCGTTGCCGCTCGATGCGTACTGGCGTGTGACGACGACCGGCGACGGCAGCAGCGGATTCACGAACAGCAGCCCGAAGGGATCGGTATCGAGCCGGACGCCCATGTGCGCGTTCTCGTACCGGAATCCGCGCAGGTAGTTGTAGTTGACCGCGACGTACACGCCGTCACGCTCCGAGCCGCCAAGGCCGCCGACCGCGTAGCGTCCGCGGTAGCCGCCCGTCACGGCCAGCGCCGCCTGCCCGAGCGTGTCGTCGGTGATGTGCGGGAACGACGCGAGCCGCGGCACGGAGACGGCCGTCGGGCTCGCCCAGATGTCGGTCAGCGCCGTGGGAAACACGGCCGACGTGCGCATCGACAGGTACGGCCCCACGCCGACGTAGAGGCCCT
>Ga0315281_10015889_pt1 | contig 10074 bp, 7 predicted proteins | sample YL17G07_0_MG_FD_204540 | JGI IMG/M metagenome (GOLD analysis project Ga0315281, IMG submission 204540) | Sediment microbial communities from Yellowstone Lake, YNP, Wyoming, USA - YL17G07_0 | ecosystem: Environmental > Aquatic > Freshwater > Lake > Sediment | place: USA: Wyoming | collected...
TTGGCCGAAATCGTCGGCGAGCCCGACCAGCTTCAGCGCGCGCAGCAGGTTGTTGTGCAGTCCGCCCTGGCAGACGATGCCGACGCCGGTTTCGCTGCCCGCGAACAGTTCGTTCAGCTTGTGCTCGCGAATGTATTTGCGCGCGGCGGGCAGGCGCACGCCCATTTTCAGCTTCTCTTGGCGGAAGGTCGCGGGCGGATGCGCGATGTGCTCGTAGTCGAACACGGCCGGGTCGGCGAGCAGATTGCGCGTCGACGCCGCCGGCGCGCGGTTGGCGTTGGCGGCGAAGCTGCCGTGCACGTGGCAGGCGCGGATGCGCAGGTCCATGATCACCGGCGTGTTGGAAGCCTCCGACAGCTCGAAGCCGCGTTCCACCAGATTGACGATGGTGGCGAGGTTCGGCCGTGGGTCGAGCATCCACAGCGAGGACTTCATCGCGATCGCGTGCGTGCGCTCCTGTGCCACGCTCGCGCCCTCGCCGTAATCCTCCCCCACCACGATCAGCGCGCCGCCGAGCACCCCGGCGCTGGACAGGTAGGTCAGGGCATCGGAGGCGACATTGGTGCCGACGATGGATTTCCAGGTCACCGCACCGCGCACCGGATAGTTGATGGAGGCGCCGAGCATGGCCGCCGCCGAGGCTTCGTTGGTGCAGGCCTCGACGTGCACGCCCAGTTCGTCCATGTAGTCGCGCGCCTGCACCATCACGTCGAGCAAGTGCGACACCGGCGCGCCCTGGTAGCCGCCGACGTAGGACACGCCCGACTGCAGCAGCGCCTTGGTCACGGCGAGGATGCCTTCGCCGTGGAAGGTCTCACCGGCGCCGAGCTTCAGCGACTCGATTTCCGCGTTGAACTGTCGTTCCATGGGCTAAGCTGCCTTGCGGGCGGCGCCCGGCCGGCGCATGAACTGGATGATTTTCGGTCGCGGCGGCAGCGGCGCGACGCCGTGCCGGGCCAGCGTCGCTTCGAGGCCAAGGCCTTCCGGATCGGCGAGCGCGCCTTCGCGCGCGGCGCGAACGGCGGCGGCACGCGCTTTTGGATCGGACAGGGAGTCACCCTCGACCAGGGTGTCGAAGATGCGCAGGAAACTTGCCTTGGCGCGTCGGTTGGTGTCGCCGTAGCCTTTGATCAGCCGGCCGCAGAGCGCGATTTCCAGCGCCAGTTCCGCCTCGGGCGCGGCGGTGACGGCGGCGAGCCAGCGCTCGATCAGCGCCTGCTCCTCGGCATAGCGCGCGCTCATGCGGCGCAGCGGCCGCAGCCACGCGAGCGAGCGCAGCATCAGAAAGCCGGTGACGCTGCTGCTGTTGAGGTGCAGACCGACGTTCAGCTTTTGCATCAGGCCGCGTTTCTCCGCCCAGGCGAGCAGGCGTCTGGACAGGCCGGAAGGCAGCAGCGCTGCCATCTCCTCCACGCCGGGTTTCAGGTACTCGATGATGTGCACCGGCTCTCCCGCTTTGGCCTGCACCTCGGCGCGCACACGGTCGAAGCGGCTGCGGCGCGATTTCAGGTCGGCGACCCGGATCACGTCCTCGTAGCTCATCCACAGCGCGAGAAAGCGCGCAGTCTCCCTGCTGAGTTTCCCGTTTTCGGTCCCACCGCGCGCCGTATCCGCTTTCGCGATCGGCTCCAAGCGGTCCAGATACAGCTCGGCGTAGTCCCGATCCTGGAAGTCCGCGACGCGCGTCACGCCTTGTTCGATCACTTCCCGGACTTCGGCGGGGAAGGTCTGGCGCACGCGCTCTGCAAGCGTGTTTGCTTGTATCTCTGTTGAGCGCGCCTGCGCCTTCGGCCCGTCTGAAGTTGCCGGCGCCTTGCCTTCGCCGGCGGCGTAGCCGAGCGCAAAGCCGCGCAGGCTGGCCTCGGCGCCCTTGCCGGCGCTGCGTATGGCTTCCTCGCAGGCCGCGCGTGTCAGCGGCAGCGCGCCGGAGCCGGCGAGCGCGCCGAACAACACCGCGTTGATCATGGCGCCGGCGTTCGCGGCGAGCTTATGGAAATCGGCGAGGATCGCGCGTTTCGCCAGCGCCCCGGCGGCGGCCAGGATGCGCTCGCTGTCGTAGCGGCCGTCACCCAGCGAAATTTTTTCGTCGACGGTGTAGATGCGGTGCGTCGAGGCGATGAGCGTGGTGCGCTCGGGCGTGACAAAGCCGTTCAGCAGGGCACGCCCGGCCTCCAGCAGTTCGGAGGCGAGCATTACGTCGATATCGGCAGGCGCGGGCGCGAGCGTCATCACCAGGCGCCGTCCGCCGAGGGTCGCGGCGGGCGCCGGGTACAGTTCGATGTAATAGGTGGTCGCGCCGGTGCGTTGCGCCACGCCGGGGATGGAGGTGCTCTGCACCGGATAGTTCCCGGCCGTTGCGGCGGCGATGATCCAGTCGGCAAGCACGCCGCCGCCTTCGCCGCCCAGCGCGGCGATCAGGATGGTAATCGGTCGTTGCGTTGGTTCCATTTGTGAGTCAATCCCATATCAATTGCAGGGTAGTCATTGCATCGCTGTCATTGCGCGCTCCGCGCGCCAACCCTGTTTTGGTACGGATGAAAAGCGTATCCGTACCAAAACAGGGTTATGGATAAAAGCAAAATAGGTTTTGGGCTTATACGAAATCGACGATCCGCGCGGACGGTTTCTCGTCCGCGCAACATCTGCACTTTACAACATCGGGGACGCGATTTAAGCCGTCGCGTATGGAATAGTTTCGGGGCGTTCAGGCGCGGCCGGCCGCTGCGCTTGCCGTGCCCTTGGCAGCGGCAAAGCCCTGGATGCGCGCAAGGTTATTCGCCAGGCTGCGCTCGATATGCGCGATCTGGCCGGAATCCAGGTGCCGGTACTTGCCGAGCACTTCGAGATACTCGTCGATGGGACGCGCGTTATCGACCGGATGGGTCAGACGCAGGCCGTCCGTCGGATTGAACTCCCACAGCAGCACGAAATTGGTTTCCACCGCCTTGCGCGCGACCTCGACGTTTTGATCGGAGGGAAAGCGCCAGCCCGTGGTGCAGGGCGAGTAGATGTGCAGATAGGCGAATCCGGTTTTGGCCGCCACGATCGCGCGGTCGAGCTTGTCGTACAGATCCTCCATGAATGCGGTGGAGGCGGTGGCGACGTAGTCGCAGTTGTGCATCACCATCAGCAGCGGCAGGTTCTTCGCGTCCTGGGTCTTGCCGTGGGCGCGCTCGCCCACCGGCGTGGTCGAGGTCCATGCGCCGTAAGGGGTGCAGCCGGAGCGCTGCATGCCGGTGTTCATGTAGCCTTCATTGTCGACGCAGATGTAGAGGATTTCCTCGCCGCGCTCGGCCGCGCCCGAAAGCGACTGGAAGCCCACGTCCGCGGTGCCGCCGTCACCGGCAAGCGCCACCGCCATCACGTCGCGGCCGCTGCGCTTGTAGAAACGGCGCACGCCGGCAAGCATCGACGCGGTATTGGTGAGCAGCGGATGGAACACCGGCACCTTGGTCCCGGTGAGCCCGTTGTAGCCGACCGAGCCCATGCCCGGGATGCAGCCGGGCGGTGTCGCCACCACCACTTCCGGGCCGATGCGCCGTAGCGTGTGGCGCATGATCAATTCAGTGTTGCAGCCCTGACAGCCGGACAGTCCTGGCGCGAACAGGTCTTCGAGATTGCCCACTTCGTTGTAGATGCGCGCGGTCTTGACGTGCTTCAGCGCGCCCGGCACGCAGGCTTCGACGCAGGCCGGGGCGCCGTCGCACATGTCGCACTTGATCACGTGGGAGGAAAGCGCGTCATAGGCGATGCCGCCGTAGGCGCAGCCGACCGTGCACAGCAGGCAGTTCACGCATTTGGTTTCGTCCCAGTCGACCACGCCGCTGCCGGCGTTTTTCGACAGCGCCGCGGCGGGGCAGTTGAGCACGCATTCCGGATCGCCGCACTGGCGGCAGATCGCGAGTTCGAAGCCGTCCCCGGAAGGAACGATCTGGATGCGAGACTGTCGTTCCTCGTGCGACCGGCTGTGGTCTTCCGAGCGTGCCTTGGCCTGCGCGCAGGCAGTCATGCATTCCAGGCAGCCGTCGCAGGCTTCGGCTTTGAAATTGATGGTCTCGTATGCGGCGCCCATGGCGGTTCCTATCTCCAGTTCCTGGACATCAGCGCGCGGGCGGTCGGCTGCGGCGAGCGCAGGAACGCGAGCTTTTCATCGCCCAGATCGATTGCGCGCAGGATCAGCTCCCACATGATGCCGGGGTCGAATGCGGCATTGACCCCGAAAATCCCGGCCAGACGCCCGTCCTTGAGCACGATCTTCAGATAATGCCTGTCCGCAACGTCCACCTGTTTTTTCACCTCGACCCCGGATGGCTCGAGGGCACTTTCATGCACGCCGACCGACAGCGCCTGTTGGCCGAAGAAGCTGTAGGTGTTGAGCGGAACGCCGCCGGCGTAGTCCCTGGCGCCCGGGTCCTCCGCCATGGCCATGCCGGCGATGCGGCCCTGGTCGACCGCATCGGGAAGAATGCCGTTGATGATGCGCTCGCTGGTGAAAAAGCCGCGGGCCTGCGCCACATCCCCGGCGGCCCAGATGTTGGCGACATTGGTGCGCATGTGCCCGTCCACCAGCACCCCGCGCTCGGTCTCGACGCCGCTGCCTTGGAGAAAATCGGTCACCGGCGCGACGCCCGTGGCGACCAGCAGCAGGTCCGCATCGAGTTCTGTGCCGTCGGCGAGTGTCGCGCGGCAGCCTTCGCCTTGCGCGGCGAACGCAGCGACACGATTGCCGGTGAGCAGGCGCACGCCGTTGGCGGCGAACACCGCTTCGATCATGGCCGATGCTTCGGCGTCGAAGTAGCCGGAAAGCACGTGGGGCTGCATTTCCACCACGCTCACGTCCGCGCCGCCCTTGGCGAGATTCTCCGCGGCGTGCATGCCGATCAGGCCGCCACCCAGCACCAGCGCGCGCCGGACCCGCGGCAATACATCGTGCAGGGCGACGGCATCGGCGAGGGTGCGCAGCACGTGGAAGCGCAGCCCGGCAAGGCCCGGGATCGCCGGCAATTGCGGCGCCGCGCCTGTGGCCAGCAGCAGTTTGTCGAACCCGATCCTGCTGCCGTCGGCGAGTTCGACCGCGCTCTCGCCGGCGTTCACTTTGTGCACTTTCGCGCCGCGCAGGTAGTTCACCTTGTGTTCGGCGAAATAGTTTTCGTCGCGTAGGAACACGCGCCCCGGATCGGAGCGGCCCGAGACCACATAGGGCAGGACCGTGGGCGAATAGGGCAGGCATTCGTCGCGCGTCAGCAGCGTGACATCGCCGTTCGTATCGTGCAGCCGGATCGCGTGCAGCGCCGACAGCGCCGCGTGGCTGGCGCCGACAATCAGGTAATGGGCATGTTGCATATCTCAGTCCTTCTCGTTGAGCCACACGGTCCCGGCTGCGTGCCCGTCGCGCGCGAGTTCTTTGGTGCGGCCGATCACGCGCTCGAAGTGCGAGACGGTGAGATCGGCGCCGGCGAGCCCGCCGATGAAGCTCATCGCCGGAATGCGTTTCGGCGCGTAATACATGGCGGCGATCGTGTCCTGGAACAGCGGGCCGCAATTCCAGCCGAAGGAGACCGACCGGTCGACCACGCCCACGGCCTTGACTTCAGCCAGCGCCGCGGCGAGCGCCTGGGCCGGGAACGGGCGATAGGTTTTCACTTTTACCAGGCCCACTTTGTCGCCGCGCGCGCGCGCCGCGTCCACCGCGTCCTTGGCGGCGCCGGTCATGCTGCCTATAGTCATGATCGCGTAGTCGGCGCCGTCCATGCGGTAGGACTCGATCAGCGGCGCATGGGTGCGGCCGAAGCGCCGCGCCCATTCCTCGTGCACCTCGGCGATCACCTTGAGCGAATTCTGCATTCCGCCGCACTGGCCCTTGCGGTAGCGCACGAAGGTCGCCGGGCCGGGCCCGCCCGCGCCGCCGGTGAGCGGGTCGACCGCCATCGGGCGCCGCGGATCGAGGGCCACGTGCCAGTTGACGTTCTTCTGGCCGAGAAAGTCGTCGACCTCACCCTGGTCCGGCAGTTCGCAGCGCGCGGCGCCGAAGGACAGGTAATTGCCGTCGTGGCAGATGTTGACCGGCAGCATCACGTCGCGGTGCTCGGCGATTCTGTAGGCCATGACGGTGGTATCGAGCACCTCCTGCACCGACTCGCAATACATTTGCACCCAGCCGACTTCGCGCACCGACATTGCATCCTGGTGACCGCCCCAGACGCTTTGCGGCGTGAGCGTGTCGCGCGTGACGATGGTCATCACCAGCGGCAGGCGCAGGCCCGGGGTGCGCAGATAGGGCTCGAACATGAAGGCGAGGCCCGGGCCGCAGCTCGCGGTGTAGGTGCGCGCGCCGGCGAGGCACGCGCCCTGCAGCACCGACAGCACCGAATGTTCGCCTTCGACGTCGACGATTTCGGCGCCGAGCCGGCCGTCGGCGATGAACTTCGCCAGGTACTCGACCAGGGAGGATTGCGGCGTGATCGGATACACCGCGACCATGTCCACGTTGGCGAGTGACACCGCCCAGGCGGCGGCTTCGTTGCCGTCGCAGACGATGAGTTTCGATTTCGGCTTGAGGATCGCGCTCATTACGCGGCCTCCTCTATCATCGCGATCGCCCGCTGCGGACATTCTGTGGCGCAGATGCCGCAGCCTTTGCAGGTCTTGAGATTGAAGTCGAACCAGGCCGCCTTCTCCACCACGCATTGCACCGGGCAGTAGAGCCAGCAGACGGCGCATTTGACGCACTTGGCGCGGTCGACCACGGGACGCATGCTGCGCCAGTCTCCGGGGAGCATCGGCGTGGGTTTGGTCGCGATCGGACACAGGTCGTCCGGGATCGTGGACGAGTCGAACATTTTGTGGGCTTGCTGTTTCATGCCGCCGCCATTCGTTCTAGGTGATGAACTTGGGTCGATTCATAGCCGCGCTCCAGCGCGGCCATGTTCTGCTTCAGTCCGGCATCGCGAAAATCGGATTTCTGGATCGCTGCCTGCAGCGAATCCAGCGACACCAGTCCCGTGGTGCGTGCGAAGGCGCCGAGCATGATGGTGTTGGTGATGGAGCGCTTGAAAATATCCAGCGCGATCGAAACGGCGTCGCACAGCCCGACCGTGGCGATCTGCGGCGGCAGCTGGAAATCGCCCAGCGACTTGGCCGTGGTCTGCACCAGCACGGCGCCGTCCTTGATGCCTTCGAAAACATTCACCGCGCGCGCCACGGTGGGGTCGATGCACAGGACGCAGTCGGGGTGATAGATGTTGGTCATCTGGCGGATCTCGCGCTCGTCGAAGCGCAGATAGCTCGCCACGGGCGCGCCGCGGCGCTCGAAACCGAACGAGGGCACGGCGACGACGTACTTGCCTTCGAGCACCAGGGCGCTGGCGAGAATGCCGCCCGCCAGCACCGCTCCCTGCCCGCCGCGGCCGTGAATGCGGATTTCGTACATGGCTGCTCCTCTTCGCGCCCGCGGCGGCGTTTGCCGGCGCAGGTCTCCCGTGGCACGAGATTAGGCGCGGGGTGTGCATTTGTCAAATTGATGGAGAATATGATATACATTGTTGCTATGAATATGACAGATCTCGATCTGAACCTGCTGCGCGCCTTCGACGCCATCGCGACCGAAGGCAGCGTCACCGTCGCCGGCGAGCGCATCGGGCTGTCGCAGCCGGCCATGAGCAACGCGCTGGCGCGGCTGCGGCAGCTGTTCAACGACCCGCTGTTCGTGCGCACGCCGCGCGGCATGCGCCCGACGCCGTTCGCGTTGCAGCTGGCGCAACCGGTGCGCGAGGCGCTGCGGCTGGTCCAGACCGCGCTGCAGCAGCACGCGGGCTTCGATCCGCGCAGTTCCGGCAACACCTTTCGCTTCTACATGTCGGACATCGGCGAAATGGTGTTCCTGCCCGGCCTGCTCGAGCGCGTGAAGCGCGATGCGCCGGGGGTCAAGATCGAAGTGGTGCGGATCCCGATCAAGGACGTGCACGCCGCGCTGGAGGCGGGCGAGCTCGACCTCGCGGTCGGCTTTCTGCCCGGCCTGACTACCGGCGTGCGCCGGCAGCCGCTGTTTCGCGAGCACTATGTGTGCATGCTGCGCGCCGATCATCCGGTCATCGGCGCGAAGATCAGCGTAAAGCAGTTCCGTGAAGCCGCGCATGTCCTGGTGTCCTACGCCGGAACCGGCCACCAGGTGATAGCGGAGACTCTCGTCGCGGAAGGCTTGAGCGAACGCATCGCGGTGCGCGTGCCGCACTTCCTGGTGGTGCCGATGATCCTGGCGCGCACCGACCTCGTCGTCATCGTTCCCTCGCGCGTCGCCGCCGTGTTCGCGCAGGTGGGCAACTTCAAGGTGCTCAAGCTGCCAGTGAACATGCCCAGCTTCGAAGTGCGCCTGCACTGGCATCAGCGCTTCCACCAGGACCCGGCAAACCGCTGGCTGCGACAGGTGATGGCCGAACTGTACGCAGAGCAGGCTTAGCGGACTGCAAACTTTCGGGATGCTTTCGCGTTGCCGCCCGGCGCGCGTATTGGAAAGATACTTTCTCGATTGCCGGCTTGATGTCCTCGACCAGCGCGGCGTGCGACAGTGGTAGTAGTCGCGACGTGAAAGGCAACCGATCCGAACAGGACTTGTGGGGCTGCAACCTGTCTGAACCCGCCGGTGGCAGTGCGGTCGAATCGGCTCATGGCGGAGACGCGTAAAGCGGGATGGTCCATGAGGCAAGCGACATTCCTCGCCGGGGCCCTGCTGTAGCGACGCGGTTCGTTACCCGCGCGGATGTCTCCACGGATTGAGCAGCGGCAGTTTCAGGTCTTGGAAATGCCGCTCGTTGCGGGTGGCGAGCGTAGCGCGGCGCGCAAGGGCGATGCCTGCGATCAGCGTGTCGCGCACGTCTACCGCAGCGTCCCGCGAATTTCGCATCATTGTCACCCACGCAGTCTGCGGTCTGCGTGAACGCCGAGCAGGTTTAGAGCCCGGCGAAAGGAGGCCCAGGGAATCGCGCGCCGCGCCGGGTTCGGCCGTCAATATTGCTGATCGCGGCGGTGCAAGCGGACTAGGGCAGGTAGCGCGCCTGGAGATGCGCCTTGAAGATGGCCGGATCGAGCGGCCGCCCGGTCGCGGCGCTGAGCAACTCCGGCGTCGAAAGATAGCTGGCCTTGCCGTGGACGTTTTCGGAGAGCCAGTCGACCAGCGGCTTGAATTCGCCGCGGCCGATGGCCGCCGGCAGCCCGGGAAGGTCCTTGCTTGCGGCGTCGAACAATTGCGCGGCGGCCATGGCGCCCAGCGTATACGTCGGGAAATAGCCGAACGCGCCGTCGTACCAGTGTATGTCCTGCAGGCAGCCCAGGCGATCGTCCGGCGGCACGACGCCGAGCAAGGTTTTCAATCCCTCGTTCCAGGCGCCGGGCAGATCGTGCAAGAGCAGGTCGCCGGCGATCAGCGCGCGCTCGAGCCGGTAGCGCAGAATGACGTGGGCCGGATAAGTGACTTCGTCCGCTTCGGTGCGGATCAGGCTGCGCGAGACCCGCGTGTACAGGCGGAACAGGTTGTCCGGCTGCCATGACTCGTCCCCGACCCCCGCGTCGAACGCCTCGCGCATCAACGGCGCCGCAAAGGAGAGAAACTCGCGCGAGCGCGAGGCCTGCATTTCCATCAGCAGCGACTGACTTTCGTGCACCGCCATGCCGCGCGAGCCGCCGACCGGCTGGTGGCGCCAGCCCTTGGGCAGGTGCTGCTCGTACAGCGCGTGCCCGGTTTCGTGGATGGTGCCCATGAGCGAACTGCTGAAATCCGTCTCGCTGTAGCGTGTGGTGATGCGTTGATCCCCCGACGCGCCGCCGGTGAACGGGTGCAGGCTGACATCCAGCCGCCCGTGATGAAAATCGAAACCGAGGATTTGCATGACGCGCAGGCCGAGCTCACGCTGACGTTCGACCGGGAACGGGCCGCGCGGTTTGACCGGGGCCGGCTCGCGCGCCTGCCGCGCCAGCACCTGGTCGAGAAAATCCGGCAGGAACTCGGCGTAATCGTCGAACACCGGGTCGATGTCGGCGGCGCGCCCGGCCGGCTCGAACTGGTCGAGCAGAGCGTCGTAG
>Ga0315281_10015890_pt1 | contig 10074 bp, 9 predicted proteins | sample YL17G07_0_MG_FD_204540 | JGI IMG/M metagenome (GOLD analysis project Ga0315281, IMG submission 204540) | Sediment microbial communities from Yellowstone Lake, YNP, Wyoming, USA - YL17G07_0 | ecosystem: Environmental > Aquatic > Freshwater > Lake > Sediment | place: USA: Wyoming | collected...
CGGGCACCACTTCGACCGGCGGGCCGGCGCTCAAGTGTGATTCGCAGACCTGGGAGCCCGTTCCGGACCCCAGAGTGCCGCTCAGACCGCCGCGCTAAGGGCTCACGTTCATCGAACCACGCTTGCGTGCTGAGCGTCGGCACCAGAACAAGGATTTACGTGCAGTACGGCGAGCGCCCGTCAAGGATGGCTCCCACCTGACAATGGGCGTTGCGGCCTGCACATTGTATGCGCGCCCTAACAGGAGCCCCTCCAACGCTGTACCTCCCCCAAGCGGGTCGGATGGCAATACACGGCCTTGGACGCAAAGGGACGCTCTGCAAGGCGTAGAAACGACAACGGCGCCCATTTCTGGACGCCGTTGGATGGTGCTGGACTGCTTCTCAGTGGAGGCGCCGGGAATTGAACCCGGGTCCGAGAATAGATCTACCACAGCGTCTACGTGCGTATTTCGCCGTTGGATGTCTCCACTCGCTGGCCGGCAAAAAGCCCACGACTGGATAAGCCTTCTACAATCTCATCTTGCGCGAGCAGGCACCACGCAAGACCAGCCCAGATTTGCGATACCTGCAGAGCCGCCCCGGGCGGGCTTCCCTGTAGGCACCTCACAGGCGTAACCGAAGTTACGCGGCGAGGGCCAAGTTGTTGTTGGCGATTGAAAAAGTGTCGAGTGATTTACCAGGTGCTCGACGACCTGGGCACGCAGCCACAGCTTCACCATACCCGTCGAAGCCAGTCGCCCCCTAACTCCTTCAATACTAGCGGGTTTTGGCGCCCATCTCAACTGCCTTGATCGGTGGAGTGGGCGTTGGGCGTGGCCGCCTACTTCGAGTTCGCGATCGCGGCGAAGATTCCGATGATAACAATGACGACAAGGACCAGCACCCAGCCGACCACGCGGTTGCTGACGCCACCGGCCGCCGAGACTTCGTTGGTCGCCTGTTCGCCGGGTCCATGCTGGCGGAGCGCCTGGTCGGCCGCCTCCCAGGCGTGCTTGAGGATGATCCGATCGCCGTAGAGGCCCAACAGGATGTTCGACACGAGCCCCACGACGAGTCCGATGCCCGCGAATCTGCGCAACGCCAGCGACGCGAAGAGCCAGCCCGCGGCGAGCAAGGATTCGCGGCGATAGGCAAGCCAAAACACTGGAACCAGGGCGGCGGGCCAGTTCCACGACGTCCCCTCGCTGAGTCCCGTCGGACTCCCGAGCTTTTTCCACGCGCCTCGATAGTGCGAATCCCAGTTTTTCTTGATGTACGCGGCGACGAGCTGAGTAATCGGATCGTCGCCGGGCGGTGGGGAGCCGGACCCGGGGGCCGTCTGAGACGTTGATGGGGTCATGATCGCTCGGCCGATGGGGGGGAAGCAAACCTACCGCCGCCACTCGCGCCGTCAAGATCAACTGCGGTTGATCCGTGCCGCCGCCATCGCCGCGCCAAACCCATTGTCGATGTTCACGACCGTCACCCCGGCCGCGCAGCTGTTGAGCATCGTCAGCAGGGCCGCCACCACGATCACAACCGATGCCCGCTTGAGCTCGTCGGTCCGCGACAGCAGCCGATGGATCCCCGGCGACACCAACGTCGGTAAGCCGTGCGACTGCGTTTCCTGCGGCGTCTGCGGTCACCGCGGCCTCTTCGGCCACCGGCAGGTCACTCGCGCCGGCGGTGATGATGAGGATGGTCCCGCGCCCAACCGGCGGCGGCGCACCACCGCGAACGAGTACGGTCCGGCCGAGCTCGTTCCACTCGGCGCCGGCGATCGACCGTTGAAGCGCCCTTGCCGCCGACGGCGCGGTGCGAGTCACCAACAGGCGGTCACCGCGTTCCACGATTCGTTGCGCGATCGCGACCACCTGATCGTCTGTCTTCCCTTCCCCGAAAATCACCTCTGGAAAGCCCTGCCGCGCCGCCCGGTCGTGATCGATAGTGGCGAACGGCAGGGCCTCGTCGCGGATTATGCGATGGCCGCCTCGGTCTCCATGTCAGCAACATCGACATCGGCGAACATCCCGCGATCGCGATCGCGCAGATAGTCGGCAAAGATGCCCTCGACCTCGCTGAACGACGTCACGGCATACAGCCTTCGGCGGAGATCCGCGGAACTCGGCAGCCCTTTCACGTACCAGCCGAGATGTTTCCGAAACTCGATTGCCGCACCCTTGGGGTCGATTTGGTAGCCTTCGACCATGCGGGAATGATCGAGCGCTACGGCGAAACGATCCACAACGCTCGGTGTGGCCCGCATCGGCCGGCCCGCGATCAGGTCCTTGGTCTGATCGAAGATCCACGGCTGGCCGAACGAGCCGCGCCCAATCATAATCGCATCGCAGTTCGTCTGGGCACGCATGCGCACGGCGTCGGCCGCCGTCTTGATGTCGCCGTTGCCAATCACCGGAATCTCCAACGCGGCGGCGACGGCGGCGATCTCGTCCCAGTGCGCGTGGCCGCTGTACATCTGGGTCCGCGTCCGCGCGTGGAGTGAAAGCGTTCGAGCCCCAGCGTCCTGGCACCGCAACGCGATACCGACCGGGTCGCGCATTTCCTCATTCCACCCGCTGCGGATTTTGACCGTCACCGGCAAGTGGGTGGCGCGGGCCACGGCCCGAATGACCTGCTGCACCAGATCGAGGTCGCGGAGGCAGCCAGAGCCTCCGTTCCGTTTGACGACCTTTTTGACCGGGCAGCCGAAGTTGATGTCGATGAACTCCGGCTGGAACACATCGGTCACGAGCATGGCCGCCTCACCCATCGCCGACGGATCCGCGCCAAAGATCTGGACGCCGATCGGCCGCTCGTCCTCACCAAACCGAAGCTTGTCGAGCGTGGCCTCGTTCTCCCGCCGGATGCCTTCGGCCGAGAGAAACTCGGTGATGACGACGTCGGCTCCAAAGCGGACGCAGAGGCGCCGGAACGGGGACTCCGAAACGCCTGCCATCGGTGCCAGATACAGCGGCACCTGGGCATCGATCGCAAACGGAAAGCGTTTCATCAGTTCAAGTTAAGAGGGGCTCGGAGTCCAGGCAACTTCGCCATTTGACACGCCTTCGAGCGCCGCATAACTTCGCAGACCACGCGCCATTTCGGCGCTCGCGTTAACCGGAAAGACAAGAGACGAACCAGATGGAGCTTCGGGAGTTTTTTAGTGAGGACGCGGTTCAACTCGACCTGGTCGGCACGACCAAGGACGAGATCCTCAAGGAGTTGATTGGCCTCCTCAAGCTCGATGAGAAGTCGGAGGGCATGCTGTTCAAGATGCTCAAGCGCCGCGAGAATCTCGGATCGACGGGCATCGGTCGCGGAATTGCAATTCCGCATTGTCGGTCGCTGGTCGTCAACAAGCTGCGCGTCGCGTTTGGACGAAAGAAGGCCGGCGTCGACTTCAAGGCCATCGACGAGAAGCCGGTCAACTTCTTCTTTCTGATCGTCGCACCGCCGCTCGAGGTCTCAAACCAGTATCTGCCCGTGCTCGGCAAGATCGCCCAGTTCAGCAAGGAAGCGGACGTGCCGCAGCGGCTGTTGCAGATCGCCGAGTCGCGTCAGTTCATCCAGCTGCTTGAGGAGAAAGCCGTCTGAGTCGGGGCTAGAACGCCGAAAGAAGGACGACGGCAGCGAGTGCCGGAAACACAACGAGTCCGTACAGCGCCATGATGCCGATTCCCTTCATCACGGTGCGCGCGATCGAGCCGCCGTACACCCGCCGCAGTGCCACGACGGCGTACGCGACGATCCACAGCGCTGCGAGGATCGGCGTCACCACGGCCAACGCGACGAGGCCGGTGAACATCACCAGGCTGCTCAGCGTCAGCGCCAAAAACACGAACGCATGCAGGTGAATCGCGAAATAGAGATGCTCGGGATAGTTCCTGCGCCGGTAGAACAGGGCGAGAATCCCCGCATAGAGTGGGATCAGGGCGAACAACATCCGCGGGAGCCACCGCGTGACCCCGGCTTTGATCGCGTTCGGATCATCCACCGCCTTCGTCAACATCGGCCTCATGATCCAGGGTGCTTTGGTAATGCTGTTGAGAATGGAGTCACGCTGAGCGGCGGCAAGTGGCTTTCCCGACACCAAGGCCTGCTGGGTCGCCGCCGCGACTCGCTCCGGGCGTGACTGCGGTACTGCGGACGTGACGTCGACGCCAGAAACGGTGACCTTCGTCAGACTCGTCTTGAGCAGATTTGGCGCGGCAGCAGACGCGATGAAGAACACGAGACTCGCCGTCAAATAGAGCCGCAGCGGGGAAATGAAGTGAACCCGGCGGCCGTCGAGCCACTGCTTGGTGAGCTCCCCCGGTTGCCGGACAAGCAGTCGAAGTGTCTCGGCGAACTTTCCGTCCCACCCAGAAAACTCCGATAACGCGTCGCCGACGAGTTGGCGGACCGTTGGACTTGGAGGTATCGCGCGCTGGCCGCAGTCAGCACAGAACGGACCTGCGAGCGCGGCGCTGCAATTCAGGCACTTCACCTTCCACGACACAGCGGCCTGCGAAGCGTTTGCGCTGGTCGGAAGCGTCGGGATCGCACCGTCGCCCGCATCGCCGACGCTCATGTCACTCCCACTCGATCGTTGCCGGCGGCTTCGAACTGACGTCGTAGACGACGCGGTTGATCCCGCGGACTTCATTGATGATGCGGTTCGAGATGCGCCCGAGCACGTCGTGCGGAAACTGGAACCAGTCGGCGGTCATGCCGTCGGTGCTGGTCACCGCTCGCAGCGCCAGGACGTTCTCGTAGGTGCGGAAGTCACCCATGGTCCCAACGCTCCGGACGGGCAGCAACACCGCGAATGCCTGCCAGATCTCGTTGTACAGGCCGGCTTCGCGAATCTCCTCGAGGTAGATGGCGTCGGCGCGCTGCAGCAGCGCGACCTTTTCACGGTCGACCGGGCCGAGCACCCGGATGCCAAGGCCAGGCCCAGGAAATGGATGCCGGCCGACCATCTCCTCAGGCAAGCCGAGTTCGCGGCCGACGTTGCGCACCTCATCCTTGAACAACTCGCGCAGCGGTTCGATGAGTTTGAATTTCATTCCAGGCTTGAGGCCGCCGACGTTGTGGTGGGTCTTGATCGTCGCCGACGGACCGCCATGGGGCGAGACCGACTCGATCACATCCGGATACAGCGTCCCCTGCACGAGAAAGTCCGCGCCGCTTCCCGCAGCGCTGGTCGCCTCTTCGAAGACGTCGATAAAGGTGTGGCCAATCGCCGTCCGCTTCGCCTCCGGCTCATCGATGCCGTTGAGCGCCCTGAAAAAGCGATCGCTGGCATCGATCGTCACGAGTGGAATGCCCATGTTCGCCTTGAAGGTGCGTTCGACCTGCTCCCGCTCATTGAGTCTCAGCAGCCCCGTATCGACAAAGACGCACGTCAGCTGCTTGCCGATTGCCCGGTGGACCAGCGCCGCTGCGACCGACGAATCGACGCCTCCCGAGAGGCCGCAGATGACCTTCGATGATCCTACCGCCGCCCGAACGCGCGCGATCTCGGCGTCCACGAATGCCCCTGGCGTCCAGCTTGGCGCGGCGTGACAGACGCTGAACAGAAAGTTGGAAATGATCTCCCCGCCGCGCGGCGTATGCGACACTTCGGGGTGAAACTGCACGGCGTGAATCGGCTTGGTGCGATGGCGAAATGCCGCGATCCGCACTGTCTCACTCGACGCGGTAAGGACATAGCCAGTGGGCGGTTCATCGACATGGTCACCGTGGTTCATCCACACGCCGGCTGGCTCCGTGAGCTTGAAGCCTTCGAACAGGCCCTGCGTTTCCGCGATATGGAGTTCGGCACGGCCATACTCGCGACGGCCTGCTCCAATCACTTTGCCACCTTCGAGGTGAGCGATGAGCTGCATGCCATAGCAAATCCCGAGAATCGGCGCGAGGTCGAGGATGGCAGGGTCAGCACTCGGCACGTTCTCGCCGTAGACCGAGTTCGGCCCGCCGCTGAGAATGATCCCCGTCGGATTCCAGTCACGAATCCACTCGACGCTGCGTGTCGGCGGGTGAATCTCGGAGTACACGCGGGCTTCGCGGACACGGCGCGCGATGAGCTGAGTGAACTGCGAACCGTAATCGAGAATCAGGATGCGGGAAGGCACGCGGAGCGACGTCTCGGTCAGAACCGCCAATCGGCGGCAGCCAGGGAGAGAAACTCAACGTGCCGCGTATCGAGGTCGAGGATGGCCGCCGTCGGCGTACCGTTGATCCAGCCGCAGGACTCGCCGGGATTGACGAGGAGTGTTTCGCCGCGCGTCTTCATCTCCTGCCGGTGCAAATGGCCGTGCACCACAATCTCGTGGGACTCGATCGACCGATCGGGAATGTCCGCAAGGTCGTGCACGAGCAATATGCGTCGTCCCCCGATCTCAAAACTGTGCGGAGACTCGAAGAGTTCGAGCCCGATCGCGCTCTGGGCTCGCGCCCGCAGCCCAGCCGAGTCGCCATCGTTCTTGCCGAACACTCCGGCGAGCGCAATCTGGGCCAGCTCGAACGGGGCGAGCGAAAATGGAGCGCAGAAATCCCCAGCGTGGAGCACCATGCCGATGCCAGCCGCCTGGAACTGTTTGACGAATTCTGCGACCGCAGGAAGGCGGTCGTGGCTGTCCGAAATCAGGCCAACGCGCATCTATCGTCTCCACTCCGGTGAATCCACCTCGAGCCGAATCAGGTCGGCGAACGATTCGCGAGTCGTGACTACGGCAAACCGATCGCCATCAACGAGCACTTCAGCGGCCCGTTGACGGCTGTTGTAGTTCGATGCCATGACGTACCCGTACGCTCCAGTGTCGAATACCGCCAACAACTCGTTCGGGTGAAGATCGACGATTGAGCGGTCCAACGCCAGAAAATCCCCGCTTTCGCATACGGGCCCCACCACGTCGGCGGTGATACGGCCGGGTCGGTCGACGACCGCCTCGATCCGGTGAAATGCACCATAGTGAGATGGCCGTAGCAGTTCGGTCATTCCGGCGTCGGCGATCAGGTACTCCTTGCCCCCGCTCGACTTGCGGTAGAGCACGGTCGCGAGCAGTGCGCCGGCGTTGCCGACGATGAATCGGCCCGGTTCCATGATCAGCGTCAAGCCGCTTTTCTGTATCAGGGGAACGATGACGTCCGAAAATGGCGCGAGATCCGTCGGTTTCTCGGTGTCGTAACTGACCCCAAGTCCGCCCCCGATGTCGAGGTAGGTGAGGTCGTTCGCGCCGAGGGCCCTCAATTCCTGGCAGAGCGCCAGAAGACGCTCGGTCCCGATGCGATATGGCTCGACCCTGTGCAGCTGCGAGCCAAGGTGCATATCGAGCCCGAGCAGCTGGACGTGCTCCGACGCGAGGGCGACCTGGGCGACAGCGGCGACATCGTTGTATTGAACCCCGAACTTGCTCCCCCTCTCACCCGTCTTGATGTATTCGTGGGTCTCCTCGAGAGATACTTCGGGATTCACTCGGATCGCCACCGGCGCGACGATGCCCAGATCCGCGGCGATGCGATCGACCGCTCGCAGCTCCTGCTCCGACTCGACGTTAATGAGCATCACGCCGGCCTCAAGCGCCTGACGAATCTCGGCTGTCGTCTTCCCCACCCCGCCAAAGACGACGTCCTTCGGGGCGAAGCCGGCCAGGATCGCGCGGTGCAACTCGCCGCCAGACACGACATCGACGCCAGAACCGAGCTCGCGAACGGCGCGCAGAATGGCCCTGCTCGAGTTGGCCTTGAGCGTGTAATGGAGCCGGTGGGGTACGCCGGCGAGCGCCGCGTCGAGTCGCCGATAGCGGTTGCGAATCGTTGCCACGCTGTAGACGTAGACGGGCGTCCCGGCGGCGGCCGCGATCCGTGAGAGCGGTACGCCCTCGCAGTGCAACTCGCCGTTAACTCGGGGAAAGCCCGACGTCAGTACGCCTTGGCCCAAACGGCTTCGGCCAGTGACGGGCGACCGCACTTCAGGCACGTCGCTGCGGGTTCCGCCGAACAGAATTCCTCGTCGGGCAGGACGCGAATCGTGGCCTTGGTGTCGTCCTTTATCTCCTGCTCGCACGCTTCCCCACCGCACCACCCGGCGTAGACGAAGCCACCCGGACCCTCCATCAACTGACGGAAGTTGTCATATGTGATCGGCGTTCGGGTGCTGTTGCTTTCGCGCCGCTCGCGCGCCACGGTGAGCATGTCGCGCTGGATACGCCTCAACAGGTCTGCCACGTCTTCGCCGAGCGTGTTGAGCGAGACGGGCGCCTTTTCTCTCGTATCGCGGCGGACGAGCACGGCCTGATTCTTGTCGAGGTCGCGCGGACCAAGTTCCATCCGCACGGGGACGCCGCGCATTTCCCATTCGTAGTACTTGGCGCCCGGCTTGATGCCGTCGCGGCGATCGATGTGCACCCGCAGACGCCCCGGCGCTCGGCGGTCCCATGCCTTGAGGTTCGCGGCGATTCGGTCGGCTGCCTCGAGCACCTTTGACCGCTCCTCGTCACTTCTATAAATAGGAACGATCACGATTTCTGTTGGCGCGAGCAACGGAGGTATTCTCAACCCGCTATCGTCGCCGTGGGTCATGACCAGACCGCCGACCAGCCTCGTCGAGACACCCCAGCTCGTGTTCCAGGCAAAATCCTCTCCGCCGGCTTCGGTCTGGAACTTGAGGTCGAACGCCTTGGAGAAGTTCTGACCGAGGTCGTGCGATGTTCCAGCCTGAAGGGCTTTGTTGTCCTGCATCATCGCCTCGCACGAATACGTCTTGAGCGCTCCGGCAAACCGCTCCGCGTTCGACTTTTGCCCGGTGATGACAGGCATCGCCATGTGGCTTTCCATAAAGTCACGGTACACGCCGAGCATGCGCCGCGCCTCTTCTTCGGCCTCGCCGTGCGTGGCGTGAGCGGTGTGCCCCTCTTGCCAGAGAAACTCCAGCGTGCGCAGAAAGAGCCGCGTCCGCATCTCCCAGCGAACGACGTTTGCCCATTGATTGATGAGCAGCGGCAGGTCGCGGTAGCTCTGGACCCACTTGGCGAACATGTGGTAAATGATCGTCTCGGAGGTCGGCCGGATGATCAGTGGCTCTTCGAGCTTCTTGCCCCCGCCGTGCGTCACGACAGCCGTCTCGGGCGCAAACCCCTCGACGTGCTCGGCTTCCTTCTTGAGAAAGCTCTCGGGGATGAATAGCGGGAAATAGGCGTTGCGGTGTCCCGTTTCTTTGAACTTGTCGTCGAGGGCGCGCTGCATCCTTTCCCAGATGCCGTACCCGTCAGGACGAATGACCATGCAGCCGCGAACCGGCGAATAGTCCGCCAGCTCGGCACGGAGCACGATTTCGTTGTACCAAGCGCTGAAATCATCAGCGCGAGTCGTCAGCTTCTTGTCGTCGGCCATCGTCTTCCGGTGCGAGGTATCGCCGCGCGAGCGGCCTAGACCAGCATGCGTGGGTTGTCGCGGAGCACGGCCAGCAGGCCATCGAGCGTCGCCGGTACGTTGGCGAGGGCCTGCATCAACGGCGATGCCGCCCCACCTGCCGCCCCACGCTCCGCAAGCTCCTCGACCCGAATCCGGCCGGACTCGGCAAAGCCTTCTTCCAGTGTGACAAAGTACGCTACTCCGGCCGAGAGCGCGGCCTTTCGTTGCTTGGCTAGCTGTTGCTTGCGCAGTGCGTATTCCACGGACGAACCGAGCCGGCGAAGCGCGGCGGCGGCGCGCGCAACGTCCGCCTCGCCGTCGCCTCCCGAAGCGATCCAGAAGTCTGGTGAATCGATAGTGACGTTCAGTCCACGGTCACGCAGCAACTCCGTCAGCACGACGTCTCCCATTCCGAACCCAAGCGCGGGGAGTTCGACTCCCCCCAGCGAACCAAGGAGCCCGTCATACCGGCCGCCGCCGCAGATCGCTCTCAGCTCCCCTTTCGCGTCCAACAGCTCGAACACGATCCCGGTGTAATAGGCCAGGCCGCGAACGATCGACAGGTCAAGGGACACCCACTCCCGTACGCCAAGAACGTCGAGCCGATCGAGATACCGCCGTACTTCCCCCAGCGGCTCGGCCACACCGGGCAAGCCGCCGTATTGCGTAGCCAGAGTATCGATATCTGCAGTCCCGG
>Ga0315281_10015891_pt1 | contig 10074 bp, 13 predicted proteins | sample YL17G07_0_MG_FD_204540 | JGI IMG/M metagenome (GOLD analysis project Ga0315281, IMG submission 204540) | Sediment microbial communities from Yellowstone Lake, YNP, Wyoming, USA - YL17G07_0 | ecosystem: Environmental > Aquatic > Freshwater > Lake > Sediment | place: USA: Wyoming | collected...
GAGGCTTATTCACAAGAGGCTCATCCCTTTGAGTGGACCAAGCACATCATTCGTCCGGGACAACTCAAACATTATTACGCTGATTTATGCAACTAGGTACTAGTTCCCGACTCTTTGCCTCCATCATTATGCAAAGATATAGTCAATCAATCAAACATATGATGATTCCCGATGCTGGCTCGATTAAGACAGATGGAATGCAAGAACAAGGTTAGGTGCAGACCGAAAATCCTTCTCGACGATAAAGAGACACTTACAGGGGTCCAGGTATCTTGCAGACATCCCCTACCCACAGAGGTAATGCCCTCAAGTCTGCCCTCCCTTGATTACTAGGTAAGTCTATGCTGGGTTCTCGCGATTATCTGGTCTTGAATCTCCTTGTTCATGTCCACGAAATAGGCGCTGAAACCAGCAACCCTGACTATCAAGTCCTGATAGTTCTCGGGGTGCGCCTGTGCCTCAGACAAGATATAATTATCAACCACATTGAATTCAATGTGAGGGACCGCAAGGTCAACAAAGGTCCTGAGATAGTCAACGAACTTCGATCTGTTGTCGCCTTCCAGCGACGCTGGGACGAACCTCTGATTGAGCACCTGATTGAAGGTTAACAAGGGGTCTATCTTGGCGGCGGACCTCAGCACCGCTATCGGTCCTTTCTTATCTGTGCCAACCTCTGGTGAGAGTGTGCCATCGCTGAACATATCGCCTTTCTTCCTGCCATCTGGCGTCGCTCCCGTGAGACCAGCGAGGTGGAAGTAGCTAGAGCCCCCGCTTCCATCGCAGGTAACATGGTAACCATATGCGTTCTTGAAACCCTGCATAACCTGGCAAGTCCTAATGTGAATCTCCCTGGCGAAGAGATCGACATTGTCGTCATCATTGCCGAATTTGGGCGCGTCGCGAAACATCTGACGTAACTCTTCTTTGCCTTCCCAGTTATCCCTGAGAGCCATTGCAAGCTCTGCCATGCTGACCCTCTTCTCCTCAAAGATCAGTTTCCTTATCGCCACCAACGCATTGACTACTGTCGTGTGCCCGACGGGCTGTATGTTTGTCTTATGCCAGTAATGAAGGTCTCTGACATCTGTAGCATTTTCAATACAACCATCCAGCAGGGCTGAGTTGAAAGGCTGGGGTAACCACTCAGCTTCGATGCCATCAGTTATGTTGCTTAAGGTCACCAGCTTCTCGGTGAAGAATCTTACTTGGTCAAGATATGCCTTGATTACATCGTCGATCGAGGTGAATGTGACTGGATGAGGTGTAGCAGCGCCTAACTGCTTATCCGTGAAGAAATGACAATCTCTACCCTCATTCAATGCATATTCCAGGCACTTGGGTAATACGAATCCTAAACCGGAGATGGCACGGTGCCCCATAGGCTTGCCGACTATGCTGTAGCTAGCGCAGGCTTCGACAGCCCAATTTCTAGCATCCTCAACAGGAATCCCTCTACTCATCAGAAATGGTATCATGAATTCATCGTTAAAGACGCCGTAATATCCTGAGTCTGTCCTGAGGACACTTGTGAACCGATATAGAAACTCGTCGGGTGTGTTACGATGTAGCCTTACTGATATCATAGGCTCAACCAGCCTCAAAGATCTAACGCTGTCCATGATTATGTAGGTTAGTTCATTGGTAGCATCCCGACCTAAACGGTCTTGACCACCGATGGTTATGTAACGGGGGGTCGTGTGTGCACCGCTAGCCATTATTGGCGCATTGAAATCTGTGAGCTCTGTAAGCTTGAGCCAGATGTTCTGAATAAGCTCCTGAGCCTGCTCTGCAGTTATCCGGCCCGCTTCCTTGTCCTTCTTGTAGGCCGGATACCATATTTGATCGACCCTATCCCCGATCCCGACAGTCTGGATATCAAGCACTCTAACCAGAAGCACGATGAGATACCAGCACTGCAAGGTCTCGAAGAACGTTCGTGGAGGGTTGTCCGGTACCCATTCACATGCCTCAGCAATCTGCTCTAACTCGTTTTCCCTTGTCTTATTCTCCTCTCGACTAGCCTTCACTCTGGCCAATTCAGCGTACCTTCTGGCCCACCTGATAGCTGCCTCAATGTTTATGATGACCGCTTCTAGAAAGGCCTTCTTTTTCATGAAGTCATTGGGACGGCTGCTGACCAATTCCCCCTTACTTAGTATCTCGCGCAACTTCGCTTCAGCCTCTTTCCTTATGCCGTTTAGGCCCAACCTAAATAGCTTCTCATAATTCGGCATCTGTCCGATATGAGCGCCATGCACCCAGAAAAACACCCCATGATTCATATAAGACCAATACTGCTTATCTTCTTCAGTAAGCATATTTCGCTCTGCGCCGTGGACTGACCTACTCAACCAATATTTATTAATAGAATGCATCTCTGCTCGTTCCGTGTCGGTCAACATGTCTCTGTAGACCGATTCGATGGCCTTATCCACCCACCTGGAGTATAGCTCGGGATAACTAATCGTATCATCGACATATGCGCCTACACAACCTGCAATTCTATCATTCGCGCCTATATCTATGGTTTTGCTGTCCAGGTAATTGGCCATCGCCTTTGCCCTTCTAATGGCGATGGGCTCGCCCTCGGTATTTTTGTAGGACTGCGTAATGAAACGGGCGCGCTCGATGTCAAGCCTCAAGGTGGGACGTACGTAGTTTCCCTGCCCCGGTTTCTCCAGCCCAACTCGGCCAAATCGCTTCCCCATCATAGTCCTGTAACGGACCTGTTCTGCTTGTCCCTCGGCCAAGATCTTATCCGATGCAGTAGTCATTTCAGCCTCCTCCCCTCGGTTTTTGAAGTGGATACTAGTGCAATATGAGAGCGATTTTATCTTGCCTGCGGTTAAAAAGTCATAAAATTTCGAGGGAAACTATGAAAGAGTTATCACATTTTGCTACGCAATTGTGTGGGGTTCCTGTTTATGTGACACTTGCTTATTAAACAAGATATCTTCAGCCGAGTCAAGTGCCTAATCTGTGTCTTGTGCACAAACCTGGAGCTTGTATTATCGGAGCCCTAGCGTGCAGATCAGGTCTCGCATTTTGGGAAAGCATTTGCTGGTTCCTGTGCAATGCCACCCTCTCAGTGTTCCGGATGAGCATTTAGAACCTTGTCCCTGCTTTGGATAATCCATGGAGTCCTCGGCTTATCCCATGCATCGCTCAGAGTGATGACTGTCCCGGCCAACGCCTCAGGTAATCTTTATTCTAGATTCTAGCTTCGATCATAAGTCTGCTCGAACTCCTTCCGCAAGCTAAAGTACGCTTCTACGATTCGAAAATATTCTTTTTCAATGTCCTTGTCACTTTTAGAGGATTGCAGTATCTTCTCAGCTACTGGGATTGTCAACATGGCGCATATTAGATCCTTGGTTTGCGACGACATTACCATTTCGAACCTCCTTCAATTTTCACCTCTTAAGACACTCTGTTAAACGCTGGAAGCTATCTTATGCAGTTCATTATACTATCGCTATGTATAAAAGTCACAAGCTGGAGATTAACTATCCCAGCCGCGCCAGTGGCGCTTCATAGCAGGCAGGTCAAAAATGGCCTCTGTCATTCCAGTCTGCCTTCCATTTCTTAAACCGCTTGATATCGTAATTGATTTCTGACTGCCTCTATTGAGAGCAAGAGTACCTTAATGAAATCCGGTCATAAAAAATGTATAATCTGGTTAGACTCCAGTTATTCAGGGAATATTTTGCGGGGGTAATCCTATGCCGAAGAGTTTGAAGATCTCTCTGATAGTTGTCCTGTCTATCTTGGTGCTTTCTCTGGCTTTCGGTGGCGGGTGGGTTGCAGGCACAGGGACACCTTTATTTAGCCAAGGACCTAATGCAAGGTTGCTGAACCAGGCGTGGACTGTCATAACGCACAATTACGTGGAACCCTCTATAGCAAACTCAACCATTCTTGACGAGGGAGCGGTAAAGGGAATGGTGCAGGCATTAAATGACCCTTATTCGGCTTACCTGAGCCCAGATGAGTACAAAGTGAGCCAGAGCGGTTTGCAGGGTACTTTTAGTGGCATCGGTGCTCAGGTAGGGATGAACAAGAATAACCAACCCGTTATCTTGGCTCCCTTAGAGAATTCTCCGGCTGCAAAAGCTGGTATCGAGACCGGAGACGTGGTTCTTGCCGTCAATGGAAAGTCCACCCAGGGGTTGAGCTTAACTGAGACGGTACTGCTTGTCCGAGGTCCCGCGGGAACCATAGTCAAACTGCTTATCCAGCATGAGGGCGAGGCTACGCCTGTTGAGATAGACGTAGTCAGGGCGCAAATTAATGCTCCTAGCGTTACCTATCAAATCATGGGCAATATAGCTTATATCGACATCACCAGCTTTAGCGAAGATACCAACGATGAACTTAACGCAGGTCTCCAGGCGCTGGATTTAAAGGACAGCACCGGTATTATTCTGGATTTACGCGACAACCCTGGCGGCCTTGTAAGTGATGTGGTGGATGTCGCCAGCCATTTTATTAAAGCGGGCGTAATCGTCACCCTGGTGGACAACAAGGGCGATAGTTTCTCCCAATCAGTTCATCCTAACGGTGTTTTTACCGATCTCCCGATAGTGGTTTTGGTAAACCAATATACTGCAAGTGGCAGCGAGGTTCTCTCGGGAGCCTTACAAGATTATCACCGGGCCACTATCGCCGGCAACACAACTTTAGGTAAGGGAAGCTATGATTCTTTCTTCCAACTCAGCGATGGTTCAGCCATATACTTAACTATCGGCCGCTGGTTGACGCCTGACGGACGGGAGATTGAAGGCAAGGGTATAACTCCGGACTACGTGCTGACACAGACAGGTGAGCAGGAAATCCAATGGGCAATCGATTTCTTAAACAAAGCTCAGCAATAGTTATGGTAGTGATACATTCGAGCAACTAGTGGTAACATTACCTTTATGGTGACAATCCCCTTGTGTCGTACTTACGCTATTGAACGTCTATTGTCAAATCAAACGTCTGGATGGGTGTACCCTCTTCCCCTTGCTCTTGTGGCAGGCCGTATCCCAAGGAAATGGTACACGTGCCTTCCATTAAAGCTTTAAAGGTAAAAATCTCTTTGCCGCCAGCTCCCACCTGACCTATATATTCATGGTCTGATTGCTGTAATATGGTCTCGTCACTCACCCATGAAGACCAACTGTAACCGGTCCTTGGGTCGGATAGCAGGGTAACCACCAGCGAGTCTCCTACGGAAATTTCGACCTGCTTGCCAGACCAGGAGAGATCCACATTGATGCTTTTCCCTTCTCGTGCACATGCCAGAACTGCTCCAGCCGCAATAACCGAGACGAGAATCAGCCTTAAAGCTATCCATAAGGCGCTCTTCATTTCAGCACTCCCATGTTTATTTCAAGGCAAACAGCACAGACCGGTTTACCTCTTACAGTATATCAGATTCGTGCTATAGGACGTAAGGAACTCCTTTTTTGTATATGGTCAATCGGGTTGCTCTGTACTCTCGAGTAAGATAGAGCAGCATACAAAAAGACATCTCAAACTGTAGTTGCCATGAACCGCATATCTGTGGCTCTCGCTCGGCAAAAGGGGTTAGGAAAGCCTAACAAGGTGCCCCAGCATCTTTTCACTTTATCCCTGTTGAACTAGAGACGTAATAATAGATGCGCACTGCTATCTGTTAGTGACATAAGTACTCCGACTAAAGTGAACTGCAATAAGTACAAATGCGTGATTGCGAGCTTCCCTCCATTTAGGCCATACTAAGCAATAGGTAGTTGTAGCTGAGGTGAGGCTGAGATGGAAAACCTTGCGCAGGCTATAATTGACAGTGCCCATTTGCTTGGGCAGGTGCTTGTCCACTTCTCAGGCAATCAGGTAGGTGCAGACCTAGGAAATCAGACGCCAGCAGCAAGCACAATAGCTTCCATATTGGGAAATCTTGCAAGTTTCCTAGGCCAACTGAGCCTCGAGATAGCCAAATTGATCCACTAGCGTGTCTACCTGCTCTTGCCAGGTGACTGCGTCGCTTGTGCCGTGATTCCCTTGTCTCGGCCTGTTAAACGTTAAAATTCTGGAAAGGCTTAACCATCGAATTATCTTTTCTTCAGAACCCAGTCTCATAATTTGGACATGCGTCCACGAAACGGACTTCCAGCACCACAGGCATGAGCTATATTCGTGCCTGCTGGTGCGGCGTGTAACAGCGTAATGGGTTTTACGGTGATTATTTAAAACAGTCGATTGGAGGTTAATGCGGAAACACCAAGCAACACTCGATTTCGCCATCGAGATAGTTGAGGAGGCATCTTTTCCACATGCAGTATGGCTGCGCCAATTACTATAGGAAAACCACACCAACAGGTGCAAGGATTATCGTGAAGAGGCAAACGAACCCAGCGACTACTAGAGCTAAGCAGGTGGGAAAGCCACCTACCAAGGCAAAGGGTCCAGCGGCGAATCCGGTTCCCAATGTGGCAATTATCCAAAAGAGAATAACAAAAATCGCGAGTGCATGGTAAGAGGTATTTCCAAACGTATCAACAATCTCTTTGTTGACTACCTGCCGCTTACCCTCGAGTAAAATTAATAACTCCACCATTCTAAATCCGTAGGTATATGACCAATATTTTGCCGGAACTTGAACATAGCATATCTCAGTCTATCTGTCAATACAATTTGCTTCCGGAGTGATTAAGTGATTACAATTTAAGCCGCCTCTATGGCCGGCATGAAGCATACAGGTCAACATCATCAGAAGCCCTGGAGTAAAAATCAGGAACTATGTGAGATTGAGGTATAGACAGGTGAGAGCCGTTTCCTACCAAGGAAGAACCCATGCCAAGCATGTACCGTTCACGAAGGTCGTAATACTCAGTTCTGATTCTGTATTGGGCACGATATATAAAATTTTTCCGCTCGCTGTTTCTCCCGGAGCTAGTGCCTGTGCATACCAGGGAAACTGATTTGATGCTAGTACGGAGAGGCTCACGGGCTGGTAAATAGAACCAGACTTGTCACTGAGGTTGAATAGGTTTGCATGTGTCGCAATGGTTGAACTGCCCAAGTTGAGCACTTCGACGTTGACAACTATTAAAACTGTATTCGGGGGCGCATTCATAGTCGCTTCTAAATGGTATTGAGTCATCTTTTCCGCACTAGTTACGGCTATCCGCAAGGACGAGGAAGTCGCCACATCTCCCAGATTGAAATAATTAATAGGTATCGGGGTCTGTGTAGGTGTTGGAGTTGCAGTGAGTTTCACCACTGGTCTTGGGACGTTACAGCACAATATGCAAGAGCGGTCTTCCGTTGTTTGTACCCATACGATACCTCCAGAATCTATGAATTTTCGTCCTTCTATTCTTCCCGTAAATGTTCCCCAGTTAATGGTGACGGTTATTTTGTCGCCATCAGCATACCAATTTCCTGAAGCCTTTGCTAATTCCGTCATCCACTGAAACCCACCATCTCTTTGAAACGAAATCCACTGACTATGGTCGGTCTCCAGCTGGTAAGAGCCACAAAAATCACAGCTATATTGGCAAGCCATCCTACAACTGCAACGAGAAGTACGATTATCATTACTATCAAAGACAACTTGGCAATTCTCTTCATAAATGCGCCCTTAGTCAGATTTAACAGTCATAGTATGCTTTCTAGATTTGCTATTTTCTAATCAATTCTACAATTTGCGATATTCTACTGAGATTCGTATAATGGCACAAGCAGTATACCGCAAGTTACTTCTAAATGCGGCATGAGGCACTACAAATTTCTCGCCACAGTTGACATTGTGATATTATCATCATAACATACATGCTCGTTAGACAAATGACTGCAAGGAGTGATATGAGCGAAATAAAGGACGATGGGCTTGCAAGAATGATAAAGGGGCAAGTTCTTCGGAATGCTTCTGGCAGATGTTTGTGTGAATATACAGTGCACGGACATAGTATTCCGTGTGGTAATCCGTTGGGCAGCAACTATTATTGGTATTACATAGACCCTAGAGTGCGAATATTGAGCGAGAGCACTGTAATGGTGGTTTGTGCTAAGTGTAACAGTAAAATCAGTTCCTCACAGCGTAGAATAGCTTAGTGGCTCCATTAAGATATTGTTTCGGCTCTATAGTCTTAACGCATGGTTGTTTCTTATCCCCTGTCCATCCGATACTTAAATGCACCTGGTATAATACTGATGAAAAATCACCTGTCTCATTGGTTAAGCCCATAGATACAACTCAGCCAACCAAGGTAAGTTACCGTAGAACACCCCAATAGACCTCAGCACCAATCAGGGTTAAGGAAGGCTATTCTGCAGCATTGCGCTCCCTTGACATTGACTAGCCAGACCTACTTGAGGAATGATCTTATTGTGTGCAATATGAGGCCGGTGAACAGGCTCAAGGCACCTACTACGCAAAGCAATACTGCTATAAGGGCAGGGCCGAGCCAGAAATCATGGTAAGTATCCCATCCGTGTATGACACGCCATCCTTCCCAAAAACCAAAGGCCAGCATTAACACTCCGGGCACGCCGAAAAAAAAGAGCGGTATTCTTCTACTGATTAATCCCATTATGCTATTCAAGACGCCCATTCCATGGGCCAACGGGCTTCGCTTTGCCTTGCTGTAATATCCGACGTTTATGGGAATCTCTGTCACCCTGAGGCTAGTGTCGTTTGCCAGGAACTGCATCTCAGATTCTACCGAGAGCCCTTGTTCCACAAACGAAAATGCTTGTATAGCTTTTGGCGAGAATGCTCTGAGGCCGCTCTGGGAGTCGGTCAGTTTAACCCGTGAACCCAGGTTGGTGAAAAAGGTAAGCACACGGTGCCCCCATGTTCGATATCCCGGAATAGAACTCTTCACCTCCATATAGCGAGAGCCCACCACCATGTCAGCCTTGTCCTCAAGCACAGGCTTGATCAGAGAGGGGATGTATGCTGGGTCATGCTGCCCATCGCCGTCGAGAAGGACCAGCGCCTTGCAGCCTGCTTTCCTGGCATACTCGAAAGCTGTACTCACCGCAGCGCCTTTGCCCTTATTTGAGCCATGCCTTATCACAGTGGCTCCGGCCTTTTCAGCAACCATGGCAGTCTTGTCAGTCGAACCGTCATCAATAACCAAAACCTGGTCTACATAATCTTTTGTCTTGAGCGCCACGCTTCCTATAAAAAGTTCCTCGTTAAAACATGGGATGGCCGCAATGATTTCGGGATGTTGCTGGGCATGGTCAGTAGGCACGGCAGTGCTGTTCACTTGGGTAGTTTGCCTTTGTTTGTAGTTCTTGTTCATCGAGTTTCTGCAGCCCATGATAACATAATGTTGCGAGTCGAGCAAACCAGGTCTTACCATACCTTCGTAGAACCCTGAGCCAGTGATAGACAAGGGACTGTTCGTGTTGTAAAATGCTGAACATAGGACAGCCTTACCTCAGAAGATGTTGCAGGAAAACAAGGACTTGAACTTCACTAAGGCCAATTGGCCCTTTCTATGAATTTCAACGTTTTGTTTGTCATTATGTTTATTCCTACAGAAGTATGAAATTAAAGGCTGAGGTTGATAGAGGCTAGTGTGAAGATCTGTTTAATATGCGCAGACGGTGGACATTTGACTGAGATTTTGCTTCTCAAAGAAGCTTTCGAGGGTCACGAGACGTTTTTCATCACATATGACTCGGTTAGAACGCGCCAACTGAAGCATAAATACCTTCTACGAAACATCGGCACTAATCCTCTGTTGATGGCCAGGGCCGCTATTGCTACGTTCAGAATCCTTCGCCGGGAGAGGCCTGAATTGATTGTATCGACAGGCTCGGAGATAGCTATCCCTGCTTTCTACTTTGCTAAGCTTTTCAGAATCAAGAGCATATTCATTGAGACTTGGACGCGGATTGATCGTCCCACGGGCACGGGTAAGATTGTTTATCCTGTCTCCGACGTCTTTTTAGTGCAATGGGAACGCATGCTGTCAAAGTATGGCAAGAAGGCCAGGTACGAAGGGGCAGTACTTTGATCTTCGTTACGGTGGGTATGCATCCCAGAAGGTTTGATCGCCTGCTCAGGAAGATGGACGAAATCGCCGGCAG
>Ga0315281_10015892_pt1 | contig 10073 bp, 11 predicted proteins | sample YL17G07_0_MG_FD_204540 | JGI IMG/M metagenome (GOLD analysis project Ga0315281, IMG submission 204540) | Sediment microbial communities from Yellowstone Lake, YNP, Wyoming, USA - YL17G07_0 | ecosystem: Environmental > Aquatic > Freshwater > Lake > Sediment | place: USA: Wyoming | collected...
GTGATTTGCACAATAGCCTCCTTTTCTACGAAAAGTCATAGGACATATCTAGATTGACTTTAAGCCTTTCGGCCTAAAATCCGATAGTGACGAATATCATGACCCTGTTGGACAGGTTTCCCAATCCGCCCGGGTTAGGAAGGTCACCTATTTAACGGGCTTCCGCGCGGTCTGGCCAGCCCCCTCGCAACACCGCTCCCGACGACTATCCTATCCTAGACCCCGATCTCCTAATAGTGACCATTCTCATCAACTTGGTGTGACTTTCGTCATACGGGGCACGGGTAATGCTTATCAAGCCTATATCACTTCTTCACAAGTTCTAAACACCACCGGGCTATGCTACCGCATCAATAAAAACGAGCGTCGAGGCGGAGCAACCCGCTTCGGCCCAAAATCAATGGAGGCTAGAATGAACAAGTACGTGAAGATTTTCGGCATCGTAGCGGTGATTGGCGGAGTGGCGCTCGCAGGCGCGGCGGCGGCCTTTGCCCAATCTGCAACCCCGACCAGCACGCCCGCGCCGTTTGGCCCCGGCGGGATGATGGGCGGCTACGGCGGAGGCATGATGGGCGGTTATAGCGGCCTCATGTCTGAATACCGCGACTTGATGCACGCGCCCATCGCCGAGGCGTTGGGGATGACACTCGACGAATTCAACGCGGCCCTCGCGGAGGGCCAGACCCCGTACACCCTCGCGCAAGAAAAAGGCGTTGATACTGCGAAACTGCAAACGGCGATGCAGACGGGCATGGCCGACGCGCTGAAGCAGGCGGTGAAAGATGGCAAACTCACGCAAGCGCAGGCCGACCAAATGCTCGCCCGCCACGCCCAGATGCAAGCTTGGCACGCGCAGAGCGGCAACGGGCGCGGGATGATGGGTGGCGGCTACGGTGGCGGCATGATGGGCGGGCGCGGACGCGGCAATTTCGGCTCCAGCGGCTTCAATGGCAACTGCCCGCACTTGAACACGCCCACTGCGACTCCGGCTCCGACGAACTAACGGCGCGCTTTCCTTCCCCAACCAGACACCGGGCCTCCCAACGGCGGTCGCCCGGCGTCTTTTTTTTTCTCACACTCTCCCTATTTCATCTTCACAGTTTCTTCATGGGTTCGGGGTATTCTATAAATAAGACCACCTGGACTGGCGAAGTCTTGAAGACTTCACAGTCCACACCACACAGGAGACAACTATGTTCAAGAAAATTCTTTACATCCTCGGCGGGGTTATAATTCTCGTCGGCGTGTTCGCGCTCGGTTGGATACTGGCGGCGAGCCTCGGCGCGCGCGCCGGGTTCGCCGGAATTTACGGCCCCGGTATGATGGGCGGCTATGGAATGCCGATGCACGCAGGCAGGTTCGGCATCATGCGCGGCGGGTTCGGCTGGGGCGGGCCACTCTTCATAGGCGGCCTGGCCGTGCTCGGTTGGCTCTTGCAGATCGGGCTGATTGTCGCCATTGTGACGTGGCTGATCAAGCCGCGCGGGACGCAAACGCCGACGCAGTCGCCATCCCAGGCGCCAGCGCCGACGGCCACACCGATGCCGACTGAGCCGCCGGTTCAAAGCCAGTAAAGTAAACACCGGAGAATTGGAGATTAGAGCATTGAGACGCCCTGATCTCCAATCTCCAATTTTCTAATCTCTTTTTCTAAAGCCATGTCCAAAACCATCCTTGTCGTAGATGACGAAGAGCGCCTTGTATCCCTCGTGAAAGCCTATCTTACGCAGGATGGCTTCAGCGTCGTCACGGCCAGGAACGGCCGCGAGGCGTTGTTCGTGGCGCGACAGGCCAAGCCCGACCTCATCGTGCTGGATTTGATGATGCCGGAGATGGATGGCCACGAGTTTATGCGCTTGCACCGCAAAGAGCGCGAGACGCCCATCATCCTGCTCACCGCCCGCGTGGACGATTCAGACAAGGTGCTGGGCCTCGAACTAGGCGCGGACGATTATGTGACCAAGCCTTTCAGCCCGCGCGAACTGACTGCCCGCGTCCGCGCGGTTCTGCGCCGCGCCGGGCAAGCCGCCCCCCCGCCGGATCTCTTGCGCGCCGCCGACATCACCCTCGACCGCGCCGCGCATCTCGTCACAGTCGGCGACCGGGCGGTGGACTTGACCCCCTCGGAATTCGACTTGCTCGCGGCGCTCATCGCCGCGCCAGGCCGCGCCTTCTCGCGCATGGATTTGCTCGACCATTTACAACAAGGCGCGGCTTACGAAGGCTACGAACGCACGATTGACGTTCACATCAAAAACCTGCGCGCCAAGATCGAACTCGACCCCGCCAAGCCGCGCTATGTTGAGACGGTGTATGGTGTGGGTTATCGCTTCGCGCCCGAACAGAAATGACTCGTTCCCTCGCCTTCCGCCTCACCCTCGCCTTCCTGCTCGTCAGCCTGGCGGGCATTGCGCTCGTGGCCGTGTTCACCGGGCGCGTCACCGAAAGCGAATTCGGGCATTTTATGATGCGGCAAAGCCAAAGCTCGCTTACCGACGCGTTGGCGGATCACTATCGCCTCTATGGCTCTTGGGAGGGCGCGGAGACGGTCATCTCCCACGGGCCGCCCGGCATGGGTATGGGCAACGGCCCGATGATGATGGGGAGCGAGTTCGCGCTGGCCGACGCGAGCGGGGAGATCGTCGCCGCCGGGGGCGGGCATCACCGCGGGGAACACCTCTCCCCGACGGTCCTCGCGCACGGCCTCGCCATTGAAGTCAATAGGCAAATCGTCGGCACCCTCCTGCCAGTGGGCAATAACTCCATCATCAGCGCCGCCGGGACAGAATTTCTCGCCCGCGTCAATCGCGCGTTGCTATTCGCCGCGCTCGGCGCGGGGATCATCTCCGTCGTCCTCGGCGCGCTGTTGGCGCGCGCCCTCACCAAACCGATTGGCGAACTCACGCACGCCACGCGCGCGATTGCGACCGGCGGGCTGGGCCAACAAGTGGAGGTGCGCTCTAAAGATGAACTCGGCGAGTTAGCGGCGGCCTTCAACCACATGAGCGCCGACCTGGCCCGCGCCCGCGACCAGCGCCGCCAGATGACCGCCGACATCGCGCACGATTTGCGGACTCCCCTCAGCGTTATCCTCGGCCACGCGGAAGCCTTGCGCGACGGCGTTTTGCCTCCCACCCCCGAAACGCTGGCCCTCGTTCACGACGAAGCCCTGCGCCTCAACCGGCTCGTGGAAGATTTGCGCACTCTCTCGCTAGTCGAGGCGGGCGAACTCTCGCTCAACCGCCGCCGCATTGCGCCGGGCGCTTTGCTGGAGCGCGCGGTCGCCGCGCAAACCCCGCGCGCTTTACAAAACAACATCGCCCTGCAAATCCAGATTGACCCCGCGCTCCCGGAGATTGACGCCGACCCCGACCGGTTGGCGCAAGTCCTCGGCAACTTGCTCGACAATGCGCTCCGGCATACGCCGGTGGGAGGCAAGGTCACTTGTCGAGTGACGGGTGACAACCCGCACAGCGCCTCCCGCGTCACGTTTTCGATCACCGACACCGGCCCCGGCATTGCCCCGGAAGATCTCCCGCATATCTTCGACCGTTTCTACCGCGCCGATAAGGCCCGGGCGCGTTCCACCGAGCAGGGTGGTTCTGGGCTAGGTTTGGCAATCGCCAAATCCATGGTCGAGGCGCACGGGGGCAAAATCCGGGCCGAGAATGCGTCGGGGAGCGGCGCGCAATTCATCATCGAACTGCCCACAGCCGGTTAAACACAGACACGAAGAGTCTTGAAGACCCTTCGTGTCGGCGCGGCATCCCCCCATTCTTCTTCCCCCATCAGGAGCGTTAGCTACTCGCACGGATCTAGGCGAGTCGTTTGCCAACCCGAACCCATGCGACGAAGACTCGGGCGAAGACTTACTTCACTACCAAAGTCGCTTCCATGCCTTGTTCAAGATGCCCAGGAGTACCACACACGACCGTGTACGTACCCGCCTCGCTGGGGGCGGTGAAGGTCTCAGTCTTCGTCCCGCCCGGCTGAGCTTCGATCTCCCAGAAGACCTTGTCTTCGTCATCTGCATCGAAGGGTAGCGTGACCGTTGTGCCTTTCTTGAGCAACACCCACTCGTGTTCGGTAGCGCCCTTGTTCGTGAAGGTCAACGTGACGGCCTGCCCGGCGGAAACGGTCCAGGTTTGGGGGTCATACTTGAAATCGGTTGTGGTAACCGTAATGGTATTACTGTTACCGCCACAAGCGGTGAGCCCGAAAAGCAGAGCGCCTACAATCAAGAAGGTAGTAATTCTTCTGAACATGGCGAGCATCCTTTGATGGTGTGAGAATAGGTGTGCGAATGAGTCACTACTGGCCGATTCAGTGATTTGCGCGTTTTCTTTGGACCTCCTTACCTCGCCCGGATCGAGCCGCGATTGTGTGCCGCCCAACAGGGAAGGGTAGCCGCATCCGTTTGTGGGAAGTGCGGTCAGCGTGGCTATGCCCCGGCGGCGTTGCACTGAGGTGGTGCCGCCGGTTCGCGCAGGTGAGGCGCGCGGGAAGGCTAGGAGCGATAGAACGATGGCGTCCAGGGCAAGAAGGCAGAGAAGCCTTCAGAGGCCACCAGTTCGCGGGCCTCGTCGTCCAGCACAAGGGTCGCCTGGTGGCCATTGTCCTTTATTACTAGAGTCAGCTCGGTCTGGCCATCGTCCTCAATAGCCGTGATGCATGGGCGATCTTCAGCGAGCGGATATCGGACCAGCCTCGCCATGCGGCGCTCACAGGTCGAAAGGCAGTCGTCGCAGATGCTACGGTCAATGTAGATTTTCATGGCAACCTCCGGGTGATGCGCCCGACTAAAGGTCTCAATTCGAGACTGCCCACATTCTCGGCGAAAGGCCGCTCCCGGCCAACATTCGCGGGGATGGTTTGCGAACCTACCCCTGGGGGTAGGCAGGGGGGCTGGTAGAGATGCCCCGCCGGGGCGTCTTTAGCGGCGGGAGGCGTGCCACCGATACATCTCTACTCGGAGCGCGGGCCGAGGCCGCTCTTGAGCGCAAAGGCGACCACCTCGGCCCGGTTGCGCGCGTGCAACTTCTGGAGAATGTTCTTCATGTGGAACTTGGCGGTGTTCTCGCTCACCACCAATTTCTCGGCGATCTCGGCGTTGGTCGCGCCCTGAGCGACGAGGTCCAAGACCTCGCGCTCGCGCGGGGTGAGGTCGCCCGGGCCGCGATCAGCCGTTTGAGGGCGGGCAAACTCTTTGAGAATCCTGGCCGCCAGATCGGGCGTCAGCCCCGCCTCGCCGCGCAAAACCGCCTCCAGCAGAGCGAAGAACTGGGCCGAGTCCAGACTCTTCGGCAGGTAGCCCGCCGCGCCGCTCTTGATCGCTTCAAACAAGTCGGCGTCCTCTTCCGAAACGGTCAGCATCACAATCCGCGTCTCGGGACGTTTGGCTTTGATCAACCGCGTGGCCGCGAGGCCGTTCACGCCCGGCATATGAATGTCCATGAGAATCAAATCCGGCTGGAGCGCCTCTGCCAGTCGGACCGCCTCGGCCCCGTTGCCCGCCTGCCCGACCACCTGATAGTGGCGCGTGGCCAACAGGCTTGCCACGCCGTCGCGGAAGAGGGGATGATCGTCGGCGAGCAGGACCCGCACGCTCATGCGCGTTGCTCCTCGCCGGGTTGTTCCAGCGGGACGTGGACGATGATACGCGTGCCTTTGCCCGGCATAGACTCAATGCGAAACGTCCCGCCGACGGCGTGGGCGCGCTCGCGCATGGTGCGCAGACCGTAGTGCGAATACTCCGGGCTGAGCAGGCGCGAGAGATAAAACCCGTGCCCGTCGTCCTCGACGCGCACCCGCGCCTGCGCCGAATTTGTATCGAGCGCGACCCGGACGTTCTGCGCGGCGGCGTGCTGGCGCACATTGGTGAGCGCCTCCTGCGCCACGCGCAGAAGTTGGACCTTCACCGTCGGCGAGATGCGCTGGTCATCCCAGTCCGCGCTAATGGTCAGTTCGATGAGAATGCCGCTCTGCTTGCGAAAGCGCTCTACGTGCTCGGCCAGCATTTCGGCCAGCCCCCGCTCGCGCACGTCCTCCATCCGCAGATTGGTGATGGCCTCCCGCGCGTCAGTGTACGCCTCGCGCGCCGCCGTCACCAGTTCCTCGATGTTGCGCTCGGCCACGTTCGGCTGGCCCGCCTTGAGAAACTCGCGCACGGCCTGCGCCTTGGTGTTCACGTAACCCAGCACTTGCGCCAGTCCGTCGTGCATCTCGCGTCCGATGCGATCGCGCTCCTCCAGCACAGCCAGCAAGCGCACCTGGTCACGCTCGCGGACGAGTATTTGTCGCATACGCTCAAAAGCCGCGGCCAGTTGCTTGATTTCGTCAACGGCTTTCACGTCCACAGCCGATGAAAGATCACCGCTCGCCATCCGGTCGGCGGCGCGCGCCAATTGAGCCAGCGGGGTGGTGATCTGATAAGTCGAGTATATCGCCAAACCCAGGGCCAGAGTCACGGCGAGGATAGCGCTCGCCGACAGCCCGACGAGAGCATTCCGCTCGGCAGCGGCGCGGGCGACCTGCGCGGCCTGAATATCCTCTTCCGCATTCCGCAGGAGGGCATCGAGGTGTTCGGTGCTCGTGGCCGCGCGCTGTTCAATTTCTTGCAGGAATTGCAGGCCCGTCGCGCGGTCGTCCGCCTCGAAGGCGGCCTGTCCCCATTCCTCCAGATTATCCACATCCGCCGTCGTGGCGCTAATCAAGTCGTGGGCCGAGAGCGCATGGGCGGCGGAATGGCGATGAAGTTGATGCGCGGCGGCGTAAGCCGCGAGTTTGGTATGCACCTCCGCGATAGCCGCCGCATAGCGCTCCGGCGCAGTCGGGTCGCCGGTCAGCAGAAAATCACTCACCGGGCCGGGCACCGGGCCGATAGCCACCCGAATCTCCTGCACGGCCATGATCATCTCGGTGCTCTGCACCAGCATGGCCGAAGCCGCGAACGCCTGCTGTAGTTCCAGCAAGCCGATCACCCCAGAGGCGAAGGTGAGCAACGCCACCAAGAGAAACGCCCCGGTCAGTCGAGGGCCAATCCCTATGCCGCGTTTCCAACGGGGAGTGGTCATCTCATCCTCAATCCTATCCGCCTCACGTAATTTCGGTATCCTCACGAAATGTCACAGGGAATCTCCCTGCCCTCCATGTCTCTGTGGTTAGAAGAGAATCACATGACTTTCGTCTCAGAGAAACATGAGTAGAAACACTGCGCCGATGCCACACCGAAGGTTATAGTTTTCCAAGGCCGACCCAATCGGGGTCGGCCGTCTTTTGCTCATTCCATGTCATCCTCCCCCAACTCGCCCTCGGTTGAGGCGCGTCTCGCGGGCACGCCTCGCACGCGCTTCCTCCAAGAATTCTTCGGCAATTCGGCGTATTTTCCCATCGCCAATATATTACTCGAAATGCTGATTGAAGGGCCACTTAATTACCTGCGCGCGCCCGACCTGTACACCATCCTCTGCGCCAGCCTCTTCCAAGCCTACTGGCTTAGCCGCTGGCAAATCACTCCGCGCCCCCATCGGTTCTGGGGGAATCTCATCGGCCCGGCAGTATACACCGTGATTGAAGCGCTGCTCGAAGGCCCGGGGTTTTTTCGGCGCCCCCAGCACTGGGCCTACTGGGGGTTCGCCCTCCTCATCGGCCTGTTGCAAGCCGCGCGGCCCCGGCTGAGCGGCCTCTTCAGCGCGCTCGCGCTGATTCTCGAAGATATCGTCCGCACCGCCATTCTGTTCGTCACCTATGCCATCTTCGAAGTCCTCACCAATCCCCAACAAGCGCATTCGCTCGCCGCGTTTTTTTCCGACCAGAGCCACCAGTTCATCGCGCTCCTCATCCCACTCGTCGGGCTAAGCGTCGGTCTCGCCGACCTCACCGCCCAACGTTACCTCGGCCTGCTTTTGCAGACTTCGACGCAACTCAAGACGTATTCCGAATGGCTCCTCGGGCGCGACCTGCTCAACCGGATTGTCGCCAACCCCAACGCGCTCACTCTCGCGCGCCGCGAACGGACGGTACTCTTCATGGATATTCGCGGCTTCACACGCTGGAGCGAGAGCCGCACGCCCGAAGACGTGGTAGCGATGCTCGACCGTTATTACCTCGCCGCCGAGAATGTGCTCAACCGGCACGCGGTCATCAAATTCAAGTTCTCCGCCGACGAGATAATGGCCGTGTTTATCACAGCGGCGCAAGCCGCCGCTGGCGCGCGCGAATTGCGCGGCGAGGTCAAATCGTTGTTGCTTGAGCAAAAATTGGGAGCGGGCATCGGCTTGCACACCGGCCCGCTGGTCGAGGGGTTATTGGGCAGCGCGGGGGTGAAGTTCTACGACGTAATCGGCGACACGGTGAACACCGCTAAACGCATCGAGAGCGCGGCGCAGGCTTCTGAAATTCTGATCTCGGAGATCACGCGGCAAACTTTGGGGATAGACTTGCCAGTGGACGCCACGCGGCAGATTGCCGCCAAAGGCAAAGACGAGCCGGTGACGGTCTATCCTCTAACGTAAGCGCTCACCCGATTTTAGTGCTCTTCCAGCGCAAACGGGTCGTTATTCGGGTTGGTGTGCGCCCAACGGCACGAATAACCCATCAGGCTGGCTAGCCTTACGCCAATACGGGCTTGTGATTAACGGCCGCCGCGCCGTACTGTAACGCGCGATAGTTGGCTTCGAGCAGATGGCGGTGGCGCTCGGGCAAGTGGTTCGCCAGCGCCCGCTCTACGGCGACGAGGGGCAAAGTTTTCGTCACTGCCAAAAGCGCGCCAGTGAGCACCAGATTGGACAGCTTCACATTCCCCAACGCCTCGGCGATGGTATTGGCCGGCACTTCGACGACTCGAATATCTTTACGGGTCGCCGCGCGCGTGGTGAGTGAGACATTGACGATCAGCGCTCCGCCCGGCGTGACCAGCGGCTCGTATTTGTCGAGCGAAGGCATATTCATGGCAATGACAGCGCGCGGATGGCGCACCAGCGGCGCGCCAATCTCGTCGTCGGAAACAATGACGGTGCAGTGCGCCGTGCCGCCGCGCATCTCCGGGCCATACGAAGGAATCCAAGTGACGTGCAAGCCCTCGTCCATCGCCGCGTAGGCCAACAACTGCCCCGCGAACAACACGCCCTGCCCGCCGAAGCCGGAGAGGATGATTTCAGTTTGCATCAAACCTCCTGTTAGCAAATGATTGAGGGCCAATGGCTAGTAGCCTTAGGCTATCGGCTATGCGCCCTCCACCACCTTGTAGTCACCGAGTGGATAGTACGGCAACATATGCTCTTCAACCCATTGCAGTGACTCTATCGGCCCGAGGCCCCAGTTGGTCGGGCAGGTGGAGAGCAGTTCGACCATCGCAAAACCCAGACCCGCCTGTTGCACTTGAAACGCGCGCTTGATGGCTTTTTTGGCGCGGTTGATTTCTTTGACATTGTGCAAACTGCGCCGCGCGATGTAAGCCGCGCCGGGGAGGTTGGCCAGCAGTTCCGCCATCTTGAACGGCATCCCCATCGTTTCCACGTCGCGCCCCAACGGCGATGAACTCGTCTTCTGGCCGGGCAAAGTGGTCGGGGCCATTTGCCCGCCGGTCATGCCATAGATGGCGTTATTGATGAAGATGGTGGTGATGTTCTCGCCACGCGCCGTCGCGTGAACAATCTCCGCCATGCCAATGGCCGCGAGGTCGCCATCGCCTTGATAAGTGAAGACGATGTGGTCCGGGAGGACGCGCTTGATCCCCGTCGCCATCGCGGGCGCGCGTCCATGCGGGGCCTCGGCAAAGTCCACGTTGAAGTAGTTGTAAGCGAAGACCGCGCAACCCACCGGGGCGACCCCGATTGTTTTGTCAACGACGCCCAATTCATCCAACACCTCGGCCACGAGGCGATGCGCGACCCCGTGCGTGCAACCGGGGCAATAGTGCGTGAAAGTCTCGGCCAGCGCGGTGGGGCGGGTATAGACGAGTTCTTCCTGAAGTTCGGCGAGCATAGTCACCTTGTCATCTTTCTAATCGCATCCAGCACTTCATCGGGTAGCGGCACCACGCCGCCCATGCGCCCGTAGAAACGTGCCGGGGC
>Ga0315281_10015893_pt1 | contig 10073 bp, 12 predicted proteins | sample YL17G07_0_MG_FD_204540 | JGI IMG/M metagenome (GOLD analysis project Ga0315281, IMG submission 204540) | Sediment microbial communities from Yellowstone Lake, YNP, Wyoming, USA - YL17G07_0 | ecosystem: Environmental > Aquatic > Freshwater > Lake > Sediment | place: USA: Wyoming | collected...
CGATCGCGATAACGTCGTTCAAGGTAGATTTTTCTTGACCTTTCTCTATTGACGATAGGTCTGCCTTGTATAAAAGACGCACACCGCCTTTAAGATCAAGACCGTATTGAATGCCAGTCCTGCCCAATCGGGTGCTATCTATGGGTATGAGCACCCATAGACTAAAAATAAGAATCACAAGAATAACGACGAATACCCAGCTATTTCTTGACATTTACTTCTTTCCTTCTGTCAATACATTATGTATATATTCTAACGCCTGCTCCCTGGTCGTCAACTCTCCGGTTGCATGGGCTTCTCTAACTTTCTCAAGGAGTTCGCCTACCTGCGGTCCCGGTTTCATATCGAAAACTTCCATTATGTCATTGCCGTCAATCAGCTTGGACGGTTTAATAATCTTCTCCTGTTTGAAATGCTCCTCTAAAACAAAACGAACGATATCGGTATGCTGGCGCCAGTTTGCCATTATTAAACCAGGTCCTCTTGTTGCCAGGTGATCGGCTAGACTCAAGTATAAAGTATCGATCCCCTCACTACCCAGGTCCCGAAAATACCGATAGATCGCCCTGTGCGTTGGCGGCTGTCCCATCTGCGTAGGTCTTAAATGATATTTTACCATGTTGGCTACCAATTTTTTTTCCTTAGACGTAAACTTAAGCCGTTCGAGAATGCGGAAACTTATTTCGGATCCTTCGTCCGGGTGTCCGAGGAACCTGGTCCTGCCGCCAATATCAGCCTTCGTTTGTGGTTTGGCTATGTCGTGCAGCAGCGCCGCAATTTTCAGCATGGTACGCCTGTTGCTTCCGCCGGAAACGGGTTCTTCAAAATAGTCAGCACATTCATCTGACCAGGGTACGGTTTCAAGAATATCGGTTGACTGCCCCCAGGTTCCCTGCCGCAGCAAAAAGTCAACGGCACTCACCGTCATCACCGAATGAGTAAAGACATCCCAGTGGTGCTCAACCGGCTGACTAACATTTTTAGTCATCGCAAGTTCAGGAATCAGCGCGCTTAATAAACCCAGTTCATCCAGATCGAAGATAAATTGCCCCCCGCGTGCGATTAAGAAAACACGCAGGAGTTCCTCCCTGATCCTCTCTCCGGGAACCTGAGCGATTAAAGACGAGTATTTTTGAATCTGCATCCTTGTTTGCGGCTCAATCTGGAATCCCAGGTCGAATGCCAGGCGCACACCGCGCAGCAGGCGCACCGGGTCATCGGAAAGATTCTGTTCCTTAACACTTCGTATAATACTGTGATCCAGGTCCTCAAGTCCGTTATTGAAGTCTATTAATTTCGTGCTGGCACTGCCTGAAACAAGGTCTTGTAACTTAACCGCGAGGGCATTAACTGTGAAATCCCGGCGTGCCAGGTCACTTTCCAGAGATCCAAATATGGTCGATATATCAATCGTGGTCTGCCTGTTATCACCGTGCGGAGATGCCAGGACGACCCTGCCGACCTTGTTGGTGCTATCCAAAACAACGAATGTGCCTTTTAGATATTCTGCAAGACTGGAGGCTATTTCAAGGGCGTCGGTATTTATCGCCAGGTCGATATCATTGGTATCACGTCCTAACAAAGCATCACGCACGAATCCGCCTACCAGGTAAGCTTCTACGCCTAAGGTATTGAGATGTAATTCTATTTTCCTGATTAGATTTAAGGACGACTCTCCAATCAAAGCCAGGTTAAAAGCATAGTCCTCGTTTTTGAGTATCTTGTGGTGGTTAAATGTTTCGCCGGGCATCGCTACCTTGCCTATTGAACTTCAATTTGATATGAAGCTGGACTTTTCCCACACTATAACGCCCGAAGGAGGACAATTCAAGTATCGGGCACAACACGGTTCCTCTTTTAAACAAACACACCGAATCTTTAACCCTGTAGGAATTGTCGAAGCGATCTCGTACGCATAATCATTTGCCATGTCTACGCCATTAATGCGTACTGTAAATGAAGGATTGCACCTCTTGCTTTTACAAAAAAGTGTGTGATATACTGTAACCGTTTTGAGCATAGGAGGGTATTAGTTGCTGGAGAATTTTGGTTTAGTTGGTCTCCACATAATTGTAGCTCTTGCCTTCGCTGCATTGATGATTCTCCTACCTGTGCTTTTCCGCTTTTTAAAAGTTGTCCCTCATCATCCGAATGCCGTTAAAACAGCTACCTTCGAATGCGGTATGGAAACTATCGGTAAGACCTGGGTGCAGTTTAATTTTCGATATTATTTCTATGCACTCATCTTTGTTGCCCTGGACGTCCTGGTAGTTTTCATTTATCCACTCGTAATTCAACTACGAAGTCTTGGATATTCCGCCCTGATCGCTATCGTGGTTTTCATCGCGATTATCCTTGTTGGCTATATCTACGCGTGGAAGAAACAGGTACTGGAATGGAAATAAGCAAACAACCTTTTATATACTCTGATAAAGAAATCGATGATAAAGAAGGCCAGGTTGTTGAAGACCTGAAAGCCGCCAGCCAGGTAGCTATCCCCGATCCTGATCGATGGCTGGACGAAGAGATCAATAAAAGCGTTCTACTCACCACGGTTGATTCATTAATAGCCTGGGGACGGCGCAACTCTTTATACCCGGTAATTTGTTTCCCGGCTTGCTGCGCGTTCGAATTCATCGGCGCTATGGGTCCTCGATTCGACTTATCACGTTTCGGCATGGAAATTTTGCGAGCCTCGCCAAGGCAAGCCGACCTGATGATTACCGCCGGTACCCTGACATGGAAAATGGCTCCTAATGTCAAGAGAGTATATGACCAGATGGCAGAACCGAAATGGGTGATCGCGATGGGGGCTTGCGCAATCAGCGGGGGTATATTCCGGTCTTCTTATAATGTCGTACCGGGGTATAATCGCATTATTCCTGTCGATGTTTACCTGCCTGGTTGTCCTCCCAGGCCTGAAGCTTTGATATACGCAATCAGAATGTTACAGCAAAAAATATCAAAAGGCACGAGCATCGTAAAAGATTAGCGGAAATATAAAGGAAGGTTTGAACGATGGCTAAGTTTAGTTTGGGCGACAAAGTCGTAGTACTGGATAGACCCGGGTGGCCTGGTGGTTATAGGATTGCCAACATGACGGGAACTGTAACGGAGGTTAAAATCAATCCCCCGGGGTACATCATAATCAAAGCTGATACGACCGGTTACAATATGGCATTTCACGAGAATGAATTAGAGAAAGCCTGCTAATTTCTAATGACTACCAGCCTAAAAGCTCCTGAAATAGGTAAACAAATACAAGCTCAATTTGCTGGCGCTGTAATCGAAGCGACCGATACTGCAGTTATGGTCGATAGCAAGTCCCTGGTAAATGTAATGGCTTACCTGAAGAATACCACGGGTCTTGATTTCGACTATATGACCACAATTACTGCTGTAGATTATTTCCAGTATTTTGAAGTTATATATAACCTTGTTTCGATGGTACATAATCATAGTCTGACAATCAAAACCCGGGTTTATGGCAGGGAAAATCCCAGTCTTCCATCGGTGGTCAGCTTGTGGCGCAGCGCCGACCACCAGGAGCGCGAAATTTATGACCTCATGGGCATAACCTTTGAAGGACATCCCAATATGAAACGGATAGTCCTCTGGCCTGAATTTAAAGGACATCCGCAGAGAAAGGATTACCTCCGGTGACGCTGCGAACCGAACCGTTTGTTATCAATATGGGGCCTGTGCATCCCAGCACTCACGGAGTGTTCCGGATGCGCGTTACCCTCGACGGTGAGGTCGTGGTTAACCTGGAACCGATTTTCGGTTATCTGCACCGGGGCATCGAGAAGCTGGCTGAGGAACGAACATACACTGGAATCATTCCGTTGACTGACCGTTTAGATTACGTTGCCTCGATGACAAATAACCTGGCGTACTGCCTATCGGTTGAAAAACTAGCTGGAATTAAGGTACCGGAGCGTGCCGAATATCTCCGGGTTATCATGTCCGAACTTCAGCGAATAGCTGCCCATCTTATATCCGTCGGATCTTTCTTTAACGACTGCGGCGCATACTTCACGCCGTTCCTTTATATGTTCCGCGAGCGTGAACGGATCGTCGACTTATTCGAAATGGTGACCGGTCAACGGTTGCTTTATAACTATATGCGTCCTGGTGGTGTCAGCCAGGATATTCCGGAAGAATTTTTACCGGCTCTACAGGAAGTCCTTAAACAGATGCCCTTATATATCGATGAATATGAGAGGCTGCTTAAGGACAATGAAATCCTCTACGCCCGCGCTCGAGGAGTCGGCATTTTAACAAAAGAAATGGCGATAAATATCGGGGCGAGCGGTCCTGTACTACGAGGCTGCGGCGTAAAATGGGATATCCGAAAGGTTGATCCTTACTCGATATACGACAGATTTGAATTCGATATACCGGTCGGCACCCAGGGCGACTGCTACGACCGTTACCGTATCCGCATCGAGGAGATGAAACAGAGCCTGCGAATTGTCGAACAAGCCGCAAAACAAATACCCGGCGGTCCCATTCGAAGCGATGTGCCTCAGTTAATTCGTCCGCCCGCGGGAGAAGCATACGGGCACCTGGAAGCTCCTACGGGAGAAGTCGGCTTCTACCTGGTCTCTGACGGCTCGATTGCTCCGTACCGATGCCATATCCGTGCCCCCAGCCTGATGAACCTCACGGCACTGCGCGATATGATCGTCGGCTGGAAAGTACAGGATTTAATCGTTATATTCGGCAGCTTTGCGATTACGATGGGAGAGGTTGACCGATAGTGTTAGCCGGATTAAGCAATAATTTGGTTAGTCACATGAAGGCATTACCGCCTGATTGGCCTGGCAATATATGGTGGCATTGGGTCATATTCACTATCATCATTCTCGTGTTTTTCCTTGGATCAGTCATCATGTTTATTTATATGGAACGGCGCGTGCTCGGCAAGATGCAAGCACGTCTCGGACCTAACCGTGTCGGACCTTTTGGACTTCTACAGGCAATCGCTGACGCGGTTAAAGTATTAATGAAAGAAATGGTCACGCCAGCGAATGCAGACAAAATCGTCTACTGGCTAGCGCCCGCAGTTACCTTTGCTCCGGTTGTAATGGTCCTGGCTGTGGTACCGTTTGCTAACGGCGCATCTCTAGCCGACTTAAATATAGGCATTATATATGTGGTGGCAATAAGTTCTCTTTCAAGCATCGGGGTTTTTATGGCAGGCTGGAGCTCGAGCAATAAGTACTCAATGCTCGGCGCGATGCGTATGGTGGCTGCGGTAGTGAGCTACGAAATGCCTATTGTCCTGGCATTAGCGAGTGTTGTGCTTATCGCAGGTTCGATGTCCTTAAATGACATTGTAATTGCGCAGCAAAGTTATCCGATGCTGCTTATGCAGCCGCTGGCATTCTTCCTGATGTTTATCGCCGGCTGTGCCGAGATTAACCGTAGTCCCTTCGATTTAATGGAAGCCGATTCCGAAATCGTAGCTGGTTTTCATACTGAATACACCGGCATGAAATTCGCATTATTCTACCTGGCAGAATACGGTGAAGCGGTCGTCATGTCCACCATTATTGCTACGGTTTTCCTGGGCGGCTGGCGGGGACCATTCTTACCGCCGTGGTTATGGTTAATATTAAAAGTCTTCTTTGTATTCTTCTTAATGGTCTGGACAAGGACCACTTTGCCAAGGGTCAGAATTGACCAATTGATGTCGCTGGCATGGAAATTCCTGTTCCCGCTGGGGCTCATTAACCTTCTACTATCCAGCCTCGAAGTACTTGCGTATCCAGATGGCATTCCCTGGTATTTCATCTTTGCTAACATTGCCGTAGGCGCGGCGCTCGTAATGCTTATGTCGCGGTTTTATAAAGTTGGCGGTGGGAGGGTTGCAGTTGGCTAATATACTTGGCAGAGGTATTCTCAAGGGCATGGTGGTGACTTTTACCAACCTTATTCGTCCGTCTCCGACAACGCAATATCCGGAGCAGAAATTAACAGTTTCACGCCGTATACGAGGCACCGAACTGGTCTGGAGCAAGGTTAAATGCACCGGCTGCGCCACCTGCGCCCGCACCTGCCCGCAGGGCGTTATCCATATTGTGACTCACAAGGGCGAAAACAATATGTATAACGTCGATACCTTTGAAGTTGACAGCGGATACTGCATTCACTGCGGTCTCTGCGTTGAAGCTTGCCCATACGATGCTATTTACCTGGGTTATACCTACGAACGCGGTAAGTACCGCCGCAAAGAGCTGATAATGAGCAAGGAAGATATGGCGATTGAGAAACGGCCGGCGAGCGGATATTACCATCCCGATATTGCAAAACAGCTGCCTGAACAAGAATTGCTGGTATACAGAGGGAAGAAAAAGTAATGGCGCTAAGTATCGGCTTTTGGATCCTGGCAATTGTCAGCGTAGTGGCTGCGCTGGCTGTAGTCTCGCTGAAGAACATCTTCCGTGCAGCGTTGTGCCTGGTAGTCACGTTAGTAGCCGTCGGCGGTATCTATGTTACACTTAGCGCCGATTTCCTGGCAGGCGTGCAGATAATTATTTACGTTGGCGCGATTGCAATCCTGTTGATTATCGGCATTATGCTCACGCGGGACGTACAGCAGGGAAGCCCTACCAACAAGTTCCGGATTCCGTCTTTCCTGGCAGCGCTGGTATTTTTCGGCGTGATGTGCTTTGTATTCCTGGGTACACCGTGGAAAGAATCCGGGCTAACGCCGGTAGCTCCAACTACCGGTCCTTTGGCTAACAAACTATTTGGTGATGATGGATTTTTGCTGACAGTCGAAATTGCGGGTGTTTTGTTACTGGCAGGAATTATCGGGGCGATTGCCATGGCAAGGGAGAAATAAAAGACATGGTCGGATTGGAACATTACCTGATTCTGTCTGCAGTGCTTTTCTCCATCGGACTGTATGGCGTGCTTGCCAAGCGTAATGCAATCGCGATTCTATTATGTCTCGAAATTATGCTTAATGCGGTGAACATCGCACTGGTGGGATTCTCACGCTACATTACACCGACGGAGCTAACAGGACAGGTTTTTGCGCTCTTTATCATCGTGGTTGCGGCGGCTGAAACCGCTATCGGACTGGCGATTATTATCACCATCTACCGCAGCCGCGGGGATATCGATGCAACCAAGATTGACCTGATGAAGTGGTGAAATATGTGGGTAGAAATTAAGAAGGTTCAGACTTTGATGATGGCGGAAATGTGGAAGGAGTACTTCGAGGGAGAGGGAATTCCCAGCCGCATCATGCCCGAAACAGGACTGCCTATCGGTCAGGAAACAGCCACGTATAAAGTCTATGTTCCCGATGATAAAAAACACGTTGCTGAAGAGGTATTGAGGAAACTGTAATGCCTGATATTATGTACTGGCTTATCTTCCTGTTGCCGGTTATATCATTCGGTATAATTGCGGTTTTTCTCAAACCTTTCTTGAGCAATGAATCGAAAATCCCGGGATATTTGACGATTCTCGCCATCGCAGGGTCATTTGTACTGTCGTGTTTTGCACTGAATAACGTAATGAACGCCCCGGACCATGATTTAGAAATACAGCAGCTCGAGTGGCTGGTCATTGGTAATTTCAATTTTAGTATTTCAATGATAATGGACTCCCTCACTTCCATCATGTTGCTGGCAGTTACATTCGTCAGCTTGATGGTGCAAATTTATTCTCTCGGATATCTACACCGCGATCCGGAGCATACTATCGACACCGGTTTCCCGCGCTATTATGCATGGATGTCGCTATTCACGGCTTCAATGCTTGGACTTGTACTCGCAGGTAATTTGCTGCAGATGTTCATTTTCTGGGAACTGGTAGGGCTATGCAGCTATCTGCTGATTGGCTTCTGGTTCCATAAGCCTTCCGCTGCCAATGCTGCCAAAAAAGCTTTTATCGTCACCAGGTTGGGTGATTTCGGATTCCTGATCGGCATCCTGCTGCTATTTTCGCAAACGGGTACATTTGATACAGTCGAGCTGCGGGACATGGCACTGGGAGGTCTCATCGGCGGCAGCGTCCTGACCTGGGCGGCGATCGGTATATTCTCAGGCGCGATGGGTAAATCGGCGCAGTTCCCGCTCCATGTGTGGCTGCCGGATGCGATGGAAGGTCCGACACCGGTCAGCGCCCTCATCCATTCCGCTACAATGGTATCAGCCGGCGTGTTCCTCGTTGCCCGGACATTCCCAATATTCATTACTTCGATCCAGGCGCTTCATCTCGTCGCTGTCATCGGTGGGTTTACAGCGATCTTTGCAGCCTCGATGGGACTGGTAATGAACGATATCAAGCGAGTTCTGGCTTATTCCACCATCAGTCAGCTCGGCTATATGATGTTGGGATTGGGCGCAGCGGGTATCGGGATTCATAACGAAGGTCATCTTACCGTGGAGATCGTGAAAGGCGCTACTGCGATCGGTATTTTCCATCTTTTCACCCACGCGTTTTTTAAGTCGCTATTATTCCTCGGCTCAGGGAGCGTCAACCACGTCAGCGGTACCTTCGACATGCGAAGAATGGGAGGCTTGCGTAAAGCCATGCCATGGACATACTCTACATTCCTCATCGGTTCGTTAGCACTTGCCGGCATCTGGCCGCTGTCCGGCTTTTGGAGCAAGGATGAAATTCTAGCGACGTCTCTTGAGAACCATCCTATCTTGTTTGTGCTGGCAATTATTACAGTATTCATGACCGCCTTCTATATGTTCCGCGCGGTATTTATGACCTTTGGCGGCGAGTACAAAGGCGGCGAACAAGTTAAACACGCACAATCCGACCATGAAGAGCACAATGAACACACCGATAAACCGCATCTCCATGAATCTCCCGCGACGATGGTCGTTCCTATGGTCCTGTTAGCAATCCTGGCAATTGTGGCCGGCTTCTGGAATGTTGGTGGCGAATTTGGAGCATTCATGGGATATGGCGAGGCAGAAGGCACATTTACGGGGAATATTCTCGGAGTATTTACGCATACACCTTTGCCAATAATCTCGTTGTTAGTCGCTCTGGCTGGTATTTTCCTGGCTTACGCAATGTATGTTGCAAAGTGGCTATCACCGGAAAAGATAGGAAATTCAGTGAAACCAATCTACACGTTGCTATCTAATAAGTATTACTTTGACAAGTTTTATGAGGACATTATTGTTCGTAAGGTCTTACTTGGCGGCGTCTTCGCAGCATTTCAGAAGGTTGACACAAACGTGGTCGATGGTGCTGTTAACGGCATCGCTTCGAGCACGGCTGGCACCGGCAATGTCACCCGGAAATGGGGATCCGGGCAATTACAGCTGTACGGGCTGTTTATAGCAATTGGTATACTGGCAATAATTATCTGCCTGTTCATATTTGGATAGGTAAAGAAACAGGAGCAGGAATAGGTGGACTTCAATATCCTTTCCGCCATCATCTTCCTCCCGATGCTGGGAGCGGCTCTGGTCGCTTTCGTTCCGGGTTTAACGCGTAATTGGATCAGGGGCATAGCTTTCGTTTTCACGCTCGCTTCCTTTGCCCTGGGGATCATCGTATTTTTGCAGTTTAATAGGGAATCAATCGGCATTCAGTTTGAAGAGGTAATATCCTGGATACCTGCCATTAACGCTAATTACCATGTTGGCGTCGATGGCTTGAGTATGCCTTTAATGGTACTCACCACATTCCTCGGTTTTATGGTCATCCTTATCTCCTGGAAAGAAGAGACCAGGGTGCGTGAATACTTTGCATGGTTACTGCTCCTCGAGGCAAGTATACTCGGTGTATTCTGCAGCCTCGATTTACTGCTGTTCTTCATCTTCTGGGAAATAGAAGTAATCCCGATGTACTTCCTGATTGCGGTCTGGGGTACTGGACGCAAAGAATACTCCTCAATCAAATATGTCCTGTACACTTTATTTGGCAGCGCATTTATGCTGGCAGGCATTCTAACAGTCTATTTCACGACCGGCAGCCTCAATATGATTGAGCTTGCGCAGAACGGCGTTTCATCTTACGCCAGTGCCATACCGGCGGCTGCGATGTTCTTCCTGCTGATTGTCGGGTTCGCTGTGAAGCTGCCT
>Ga0315281_10015894_pt1 | contig 10073 bp, 7 predicted proteins | sample YL17G07_0_MG_FD_204540 | JGI IMG/M metagenome (GOLD analysis project Ga0315281, IMG submission 204540) | Sediment microbial communities from Yellowstone Lake, YNP, Wyoming, USA - YL17G07_0 | ecosystem: Environmental > Aquatic > Freshwater > Lake > Sediment | place: USA: Wyoming | collected...
ATCCCGCAAGTGCGAGCGTGACCGCCTGGGAAATGTCCGTCGCATCGCCACTGGCGATGAACATCTCGACATCTTCCATCAGAGCATTCGGTACTATCGCCTTGATCTTCTCGGAGTTCCACGAGGATTCCTCATCGTGGAGATATGCCGTTATCGCATCCCTGACAACGTCCGAGACGCTCTGGAGGCCTGCGCGCTCGCGTATCGCTTCGAGCTCGTGAAGGTTCTTCTCGGGCAATCGAATATTGAGACGTGCGCTCTTGTTCGTCATTGAGATCGCGGTGCCTTGTATGACAAAATGTCATACACGGTATAAATAGATATCTCGGAAAACGTCAACCTCTGTTTCCACTGCAACCCTCCACTGCTCGCGGTCGGGAACGAGGCGAGTGCGTCCGTGCAGCTCCTTGTCTTCCATCGTGATCTAGCTCCCACGCGACTGACTGTACATACTTTTTTTAATCTTCGAGTGTTTCCCCAAGACTGTGCCTTCTCCGAAGCAAATCGCCCAGTCGATTCGAGAATTGACCCGGAAGCACAATGCTTGGTTCAAGGATTCTATCCCTCTCATCGCATCCGAGAACTTGATGAGCCCATTGGCGAGGGAGGTACAGAACTCCGACCTCAACAACCGCTACGCTGAAGGGCTCCCTTTCAAACGGTTCTATCAGGGCAATATCTACGTCGACCAGATCGAATCGATGTGCGAGAATCTGGCCAAGGACCTTTTCAGGTGCAAGTTCGCCGACGTGCGGTCGCCATCAGGGACGGTGGCGAACCTGGCGGTACTCATGGCGTTGACCCGCCCTCGTGACAAGATGACGACCGTCGCTACGTCAGACGGGGGCCACATCTCGCACGCTAAGATCGGCGCGGCTGGAGTCCGAGGCGTGAAGACTTACAATTACCCGTTCGATGAGAAGAACATGAACATCGAAGTCGAGGGAACGAAGAGACTTCTCCGCGAGGTCAAACCAAAGGTTGCTCTGTTCGGCCAATCGGTGTTCCTCTTCCCTACGCCACTCGATGAGCTCAAGGAAGTGTTCTCGGAGGTCGGGTGCTCGACCTGGTACGATGGCGCCCACGTTTTAGGCCTCATCGCAGGGAAGAGGTTTCAAGACCCTCTCCGGGAAGGAATCGATGTCATCTCCGGCAGCACACACAAGACGCTGCCCGGACCCCAGCATGCCATGATCGTTTCGGATCTGCCAAGACCGGATCTGGACGCGAAGCTGAGAAGGGGGGTATTCCCAGGAGTGACGAGCAATCACCACCTGCATTGCGTAGCGGCTCTCGCGGTCACCCTCGCTGAGGCGAAGGAGTACGGAGAGGCATACGCGGACCAGATCGTGAGGAACGCGAAGGCCCTAGGCCAATCGCTTCACGAAAGGGGGATAGACGTCCTCTGTGAGCATCTCGGGTTCACCGAGTCTCATACGCTGGTCATCGATGTCGAGGAGTTCCAGGGGGGCGCCAAGGTCGCCAAGGACCTCGAGGATGCGAACATCATAGTCAACAAGAACCTCCTGCCCTGGGATTCCAACCCGGTGAGGCCTCACGGTGTCCGTCTGGGGACGCAGGAGGTGACGAGGCTCGGCATGAAGGAGAAGGAGATGGAAGCGATAGCCGAGCTGATCGCCAGGGTCGTCGCAAAGGGTGAATCGCCCGATCGAGTCAGGCCCGAGGTCGTATCTTTCAAGCAGCAGTTCACCAAAGTCCACTACTGCTTCTTCGAGGGGGAAGAGGCGTACGACTATCCGACCTATGACGGCGACCTCGCATGATATTCTGAACCTACCTTTATAAAACGCCGAACCGATTATGTTCACGTCTGATTTGGGATGGCTGCGCGAACTAGGGTTCTCCAACTCGCAATTGCTCTAGTGAACCTGTCGTTGATAGCCCTCGCGTTCACCAGCATCTGGCCGTTCCCGCATGGGGACTTCAAGGTACATCTGCCGCAGGCGAAGGATGTCTCGTGGTCTTATGAGAACGGTCTTGTGCATGTGAGTGCACCGTATTCGATAGACAACGGTGGGTTCTATGACGTCGATAATCTCGTGATAAGCTACAGCGTGACCAACAACACCCGGCATCAGCTGGCAGGAAGCACATTCGACCTTGGGAAGATACCCAAGGGCTCCATCCACCCAGGGGCTCTGGACTTCACGTTCGACCTCTTGGGATTCTACAAGGACGATAAGGGGTGGATGGTCTTCAATGACGACATCCTGAATTTCGACATCCATGTATCCTGCTACTACACGATGAGGCTGGTCAAGTTCGACGCCTCCTATTCTACAGGCGTGGCGTGGGATGCCCTCATCAGAAGTTGGTGGATAGATGATAACACGTCGCGGTCGCTGCCAGCGCCAGGCGTTCCATACCCGATAAACTACAGTCTCAGTACCTCCCACCTTCTCGACGGATTGCCGCCCGCCCATCTGAATGTGTCATTTTCACGGGACAGTGAGCTGCTGGGTTGGGGGGTATCCGACATCCAGCTGGGTGGAGATCATGATGGCACTCTGTTTATGAACATCATCCCCGGAGTCGACTTGACAAAGACTGGCAATTACACATTCGCATCCGAGATCACTGTAATGGAGTATCCGCTCACGAAGAGTTGGCCTTTGCCTTACACTCCTACTCTCCCGGAGGGCCTGCCATGACGAGGAGTCGGATATCCGATGCGACTTGGACCGCATTCACCGAGAGCATCAGGTTCGTCGTCGTGCCGATAATGCTCGTGAATCTAGTGATGACCAACTACCCCTCGCTCAAGACCGCATTCATGCCGAACCTCGCGACCTATATCCTCATAATCGGCGGCTTGATCGTATTTGCGAGCACGCTTGAGTGCGCCAACAGGCCTGGTACATACAAGCGCTTGCTCTTCGGTCTCTCGGCAGTGGCATTCGTGTGTTTCTGGACGTTCGTCCTCTTCGGTGGAGGGGTGGCTGAGTTCAGTTACCCTCCATACTTCGTGCGTTTCGACATGAGCAAGATCCTGTACATAGTCCTCCTCGGAATCGCACTGAAGGCACTGTTGGTCGTCCAAACATTCACGACGAACAAGCATATGGTAGTGGAAGAGCGGGTCCGGCGCAAGGCGGTGAGGGCGGCCGCGGCTGCACCAAAGCCTCAACCGGTCTCTCGGGTTCCCACCTTCGCCTCGCTTTCGAAGGCGGCGTTCCGTGTCACGGGTGATGATGAAGTGGGCTATGAGCCTCCGTCACCCACAACTGCCAAGGCAGCTGTACTGGATTACCAGGAGTGTCCGGTCTGCGGCGTTAAGGCCTCGCTCCAGGAGACTACGTGCAAGCACTGCGGTGCCTGGTTCTCGGGACCGTTCAAGTAGCCTTTCCGTTCAGGCTTTCGAGGAGCTCGCAGGCCTTGCAGGTTGTGCCGACCGTTGGCTCCCCGCACTTGCATGTTTTGAGACCAGCGAAAGGATACATCTTGTCGAGGGCGGGGAGCAGCTCGTCATAGCTTTTCAATATCGAGTGCCTCGTGCCCGGATACTTGTCCTCCAGTTCCGCGAGGACCGACCGATAGGTGTTACGCAACGCTTCCGGAGCATAGGGGCACTCGAGGTCATGGAACCTGAGCTTGTTCACGATCGCGTAGAGGGTCGTCTCGCTCTCAGGGATCGTCCTCAGAGGTTGGATCCGCGGCACGAGTCCTGCCTGAACCCGCCTGTGAGGACCCAATCTAGCTAGTCGTTCAACCTCCCCTCTGGAGATGTTCATCAGTATCGATTGAGCGGAATCATCAAGGTTCAGACCGGTGGCGAGGTGCGTAGCGTTCCATTCCTTCGCTGCCCTGTTCATCGCCGCCCTTCTGAGGACCCCGCAATAGCTGCAGGCCGAGATCGTCCGATGGGTCTTCGCGATCTCATCCATCGTGGTGCCGAACAGTCCTTCGAACGACACGACGATGTGCTCGATCCCAAGTTCACGACAATGGGCAGCGACAAGGGGCAAGCTGGATTCCCGATATCCCTTGATGCCCTCATCCACAGTGATCGCGGCGATTGCTAGGTTCCTTCTCTTGCCCAGGATCTTGCTGACCAGGTGAAGGGCGACCGTGCTGTCCTTTCCACCTGATATCGCGATGGCGATACGCTCCCCGCCGACGAGCTCCACCTGCCGCCTGAATTCGTGTTTCACGCGCCTCTCGACGAAATCGCTGAAGTGCTCCTTGCAGAGATGCGCGCCGCTGTATCTGATGAATGCCACCGATCTCTTCCTGCACTTGTCGCAGGCAATCACGTCAGTGTGATGCGGCGAGGTCGTATTAATTGGTTGTTTTGTCTAGGCGTGGCATAGTTACTTGTGAGGATAATGCGAAGCCCACGGCCAGTAGATCGAGTTCGTACTGTCAATCAGCAGGGATTCGGCTCGATTATAAACCCATTTTCTTCTGATTCAGATTGAGTCCTTCGCAACAAGAAGAAGCTAGGAAGAGCTTTATCATCGAATCCTGTTGCCCAAACGAGGGGAAATGCGTGGCGCCAACAATCGACAAGGAATTACGGTCTGATAGACTCGGAAAGGAACGGAAGCATTCGTCAAAGGTGTTTGTTTTCGCAATGATACTGGTCGCTGTTCTGATGCTTGGCGCAACCGCAGGGCTGATGGTTCAGACCGGCAACAATGGAGGACAGCACCCATCTGAGACTCCTGTGAGAACACCTGCAGGAATAGCATACACCGTCCACAGTCCGATCTCAATCTCAGGTAATGCAGGATTCACAGCTGCCATTGGTGTATCTGGTGTTTCCGGGGGAACCGGCGCGGCATCCGACCCTTACATCATAGCCGATTGGGACATAAACGCGTCCACTGCGATGATTGGTATTTCCATAAATGATACAGATTCGCATTTCATAGTCAAGAACTGCTATGTTCATGAAAGTCGTAGCGGGGGCTCATCGTACCCTGGGGGCATCAATCTACACAATTGCACCAATGGCACCTTGGAGAACAACATCTGCTCGAACAGAAATCATGCAGGCATAAAGCTCGAATCATCGAGCAACAACACTGTCAGCAATAACAGCTGCTCAGGCAATGACTTCGAAGGCATATGGCTCGAAGATTCGAGCGACAACACACTGAGCAACAACATCTGCCGGGGCAATATGTACGGCATATTGCTCCTCGACTCGCGCAACAACATGCTGGTCAACAACACCTGCTCGGGTTGGAATGGCATAAAGCTCGACTCATCGAACAACAACACGCTGGGCCACAACAACTGCTCGAACAATCATGATGGCATATGGCTCGAAGATTCGAGCAAAAACACGCTGATCAACAACAACTGTAGCTCGAACAGTCATGATGGCATGGAGCTCATCGAGTTAAGCCTTTTCAACACTCTCAGCTACAACACCTGCTCTTCGAACACGGATTCTGGGATCTATCTCGATAAATCAAACAACAACGACTTGATTGGCAATAACTGCTCTTCAAACGATGGGTCTGGCATCGTCATCAATGGTTTGTACCATTCTTCTTTGTCGGGGAACAACAGACTGGTCAACAATACTTGCTCCTCGAATAGTCAAATTGGCATCTATGTTAGCGTCTCGAACATGAACGATTTGACAAACAACACCTGCTCGAACAATGCGGCTGGTATCTCCCTTGCTACGGCATTTAACATGAACTTGACGAACAACACCTGCTCGAACAATGATGTTGGCATCTCGGTCGGGTCTTGCGAAAACGTTATGATTCAATCGAACAGGCTTGAGAACAATACTGGTTGGGGCATCTTGACCATATGGAGGTACAGTTGGATTTGGAACAACACTTTTATCGGCAACAACGGCGCGGGGAGCACCTACAATTCCGCACATGTCCAAGCATTCGATTCCGGGACGAACAACTGGTGGAACAGCACGGACGGCTACGGCAACTGGTGGAGCGATCTGACAACGCCTGATGCGAACCACGATGGGATTGTCGATTGGTCCTACAATCTCACCGGAAGCGCTAGTGCCAAGGACAACTATCCCCAGACGACCGCGCCTCAAGTGCCGATACCCGAGTTCGGCATGATGCCATTCGTGGTGGTTGGATTCCTGGCAACAATCGTGCTGACAATGGGGGCGAGGCGAAGGAAGACACAGTGATCCGCAAACAGTCGCCTTTCATCCCATATGGTTTCTTCCGAGCAAGGCTCAACCCGCTTTTGTTCTGCCCATTTGAGGTAAGAGCTGAACCCCCTTCTCGCGCCTCGCGGAAGGAGCTCTAGAAGTCGTCCCTATTCCTTCTTCGTTGGGGGCGTTGTGCGGCGTAGAGCAACGAATATGCATACGGTCGCCGTTATGATCATGACCACTCCAGCTGTGCCGAACTCAGGAATCGATTCAGTATCGTAAGCGTACCTGAGGAAACCGTTCGTGGTGTCGTAGTAGCCTATGTGGACATGGTTGTCCGAATCCACCGCGATTGAGGAACTATAGGCATGAGTCCCCACACTGTCCAATGCGTAGTTTGCCCAATCTCCGCCTGCGTTCGTGGCGTACTTGAGGTGGTAGTTCGTCCAGTCGTAGTAGCTTATGTGGACATGGTGGTTCGAATCCACCGCGATTGAGGAACCTATACCAACACTCGACATGCTGTCCACGGTGTAGCAGGCCCATAATCCGTCCTTATTGGTGGCATACTTGAGGTCGCCATTCGTGGCATCGCAGTAACTCAAGTGCACCTTGTTGTTCGAATCAATCGCGATAGACGTGGCCGCGCCAACATTCACTATGCTGTCCAGGGCAAGGCAGGTCCATGATCCTCCCGCGTTGGTGGCATACTTCATGTCTTGGTTCGGGAAGTCCCAGTAGCTGATGTGGACCTTGTTGTTCGAGTCAACTGCTATGGACGTGAACGCGCCAACATCCCCTAAGCTATCGATTGTCGTAGTCAGCCACGGGCCCAAGGTGTTATTGGCATACTTGAGATCATGATTTGTGGAATCGTAGTAACTCATGTGGACCTTGTTGCTTGAATCCAAGGCGATGGAAACATAAGCGCCAACTTCACCGGCGCTGTCTACACCGCTGTGGGACCACACCCCGCTCGCATTGGTGATGTACTCTAGGTCCCTGTTCGTAGAATCGACGTAGCCTATGTGAACCTTATCGTTCGAGTCCATCGCGATGGAACTGTGAACGCCGACATCCCCCGCGGAGTCTAGAATGTAGCTAGCCCATGGCCCGTCTGCGTTTGTGGCGTACATGAGGTCACCGTTCGTATCATTGTAGTAACTGATGTGGACCTTGTTGTTCGAATCCAACGCCATGGAAACCAACCCGAATGAGTCCTTGCCAACATCGTCTAGTGTTGCATAGATCCAACTGCCGGCATCCGAGGTCATAGCGCGCCTGGACGGATTGTTCAGAGCAACGCCAGAGATTCCGAATGCAAGTATGAGTACTGCGACCAATGCAATTGCGGACAAAGTGACTGCAGTTCGTCGATCTCCCCCACGACCTTTCATCGCACCGAACACTATTGCACGAGCACCTGGATAGAGACCACGAGGTTCTGTTGCTTTCGCCAATGTCATAGCCATTCCCCGAGCGGTATCGCCTTTCCTCCCCTTTCCTTTTTCCGGCACCTTCTCGATCCTCGCCAGCTCGAATCCTACGCAACCAGAAGAGGCTAGGAGTAGCTTTATCATCGAAACCAGTTATCCAAACGGGGCAAAATGCGTGGTGCCGATAATTGACAGGGACTTCTTGCCTGACAGACTCGGGAAGGAACGGAAGCATTCATCTAAGGTCCTCGTTCTCGCAATGATTCTAATCGGGGTTCTGATGGTCGGCGCAATCGCAGGGCTGATGGCTCAGATTGGCAACACTGGGCAGACGCACCCATCTGAAACTCCCGTGAGAGTACCTGCAGGAATACTCTACACCGCGCATGACCCGATCAACATCTGGGGTAATGTAGGATTCACTGGTCCGAACTCATCTACCGGAATAACCAGAGGGAGCGGAACTGTATCCGATCCGTATGTTATTGAGGGATGGGAGATCAGCTGGGGGGCAAGCTTCGGCATTTCGATAACGAGCGCGGACGTACATTTCGTGATACATGATTGCTATGTCCATGATATCGGGATGTCCGGTGTGGGTTTCTACTGCTCTCGTTGTTCAAATGGAACGGTCAAGGACTGCATTTTCGCGAATGATTATGAAGGCATCGTGCTTCAACTTTCAGGGAACAATTACCTGGTCAACAACTCATGTTCTGGTCCCTGCTATTGCGGGATTGATGTCGCTGGTTCGGACAACAACAGCTTGATCAACAATAACTGCTCGAAATGCTATGACGGCATAGGCTTATGGGGCTCGAGCAACAACACGCTTATCAACAACAACTGCTCCGGGAACTATTTTGATGGAATGATTCTCGACGTATCGAGCAACAACACTATCAGCAACAACACCTGCTCGAACAATAGTGATGGCATAGAACTCTTGTATTCAACGAACAACAACACTGTCAGCAATAACACGTGCTGTTCGAACAAAGGTCGTGGCATTCATCTCGACGTAGCAAACAACAACACGCTGATTCACAACAACTGCAGCTCGAACATAGATCATGGGATAACTCTCGACTCTGGGAGCAGCAACAACGTGCTGATCGACAACACCTGCAACTCGAACGAGTATGGTGGCATATGGCTCGACATAGGGATCAACAACACGCTGAGTGGCAACAACTGCAGCTCGAACTATTGGAGTGGCATCTATCTCTTCACATCAAGCAACGACAACACGCTGATCAACAACATCTGCTGCTCGAACTCTCATGATGGCATTGGGCTCGATTTATCGAGCGACAACAATGAGATATCCCTGAATCTAATCTGCAACAATGCCGGATATGGCGTCAACATCTCATCCGGCTCAAACAACCGTATCTGGAACAACACCTTCACAGACAGTAACGGTGCAGGGACCACCTACGACCCAACCCATGTACAAGCCTACGATGACGGGACGAACAACTGGTGGAACACCTCAGGTACTCCTCACGGGTACGGCAACTACTGGAGCGATCTGACGACGCCTGATGCTAACGGCGACGGCATTGTAGACGATCCATTTGATTACATCATCGCGGGAGGCGCGGGTGCCAAGGACTACTATCCTCGGACGACCTTGTCTTCAGAACCGATACCGGAATTCGGCATGATGCCATTCGTGGTGATGGTCCTCCTGGCTATGATCGTGATTGCAGGAGAGACGAGGCGAAAGAAGAAATCGTGACCCTGAACGGTCGCCTTTCCTCCCCTCTGGGCTTTTCCGAGGCGAGGCGAAGAAAACCGAAACCCTGACTATACTGGCTATGCTTAGATAGTTATTTGTAAGGATATCGCATTGGAGAGAATTGGGACACATGCAGGACGTCTGGGTCGAGAAATACAGGCCGAGGAGGCTGCCCGAAGTCGTCGGGCAGAAGTACATAGTTGAGAGACTCTCGGCCTACGTCAAGACGCGGAGCATGCCACACATGTTGTTCGCAGGCCCTGCAGGTTCAGGGAAGACTACCTGCGCCATAGCGCTCGCCCGGGAACTGTACGGGGATGGCTGGCGCGACAACCTCATCGAACTCAATGCATCGGATGAACGAGGGATCGATGTTGTGAGGGGGAAGATCAAGGACTTCGCGAGGGCGGCATCGATCAGTGGGACCGACTTCAAAATCATCTTCCTCGACGAGGCGGATGCGCTCACGTCCGACGCGCAGGCTGCCCTCAGAAGGACCATGGAGCGAAACACCCAGACCTGTAGGTTCATCCTCTCGTGCAACTACTCTTCGAAGATCATAGAGCCGATCCAATCGAGATGTGCTGTGTTTCGATTCAAGCCTCTCAGCGAGGCCGATGTCAAGCACTATCTCAAGCGGATAGCGCAAGCGGAGAATGTGGACGTGACCGAGGATGGATTGAGCGCAATCACTACTCTCGCGGTAGGGGACCTCCGCAAGGCCACCAACACTCTCCAGGTCGCAGCGTCCCTGGGTAGGAAGATCGACCAGGATACAGTC
>Ga0315281_10015896_pt1 | contig 10072 bp, 6 predicted proteins | sample YL17G07_0_MG_FD_204540 | JGI IMG/M metagenome (GOLD analysis project Ga0315281, IMG submission 204540) | Sediment microbial communities from Yellowstone Lake, YNP, Wyoming, USA - YL17G07_0 | ecosystem: Environmental > Aquatic > Freshwater > Lake > Sediment | place: USA: Wyoming | collected...
AAAAAATATTCAAGACCTTTGATGTCCAGCCCCGGGCATCTGCTTCGATCGGTCAGGTGCATGCAGCGCGTCTGCAAGACGGCACAGCGGTGATGGTTAAGGTTCAGAGACCTGGGGTAGAGAATCTGGTAGAGCGGGATATTGAAGTCCTTTCGGACATTGCCCGCCTTGCCGAAGAACATACGACATTGGGGGCCAACTATGACATTACAGGATGGATTGAAGAATTTGCCTTCACTTTGACGAATGAACTGGACTATACCCGTGAAGGCCAAAATGCTGACAGGATTCGCAGCAACTTCAGCAGCGATAAGAGACTTTATGTGCCTCGTATCTTCTGGGAATTTACAACGAAGCGGGTCCTGACAATGGAGGAGATTTCCGGGATAAAGATAAATGATATCGAATCTCTGGATAAAGCCGGCTTAGACCATCACCTGATTGCTGAGAACTGTGCTCATATTGTCCTCACTATGGCCTACGAACATGGTTTCTTTCATGCCGATCCCCATCCTGGAAATTTCTTTGTTTTGCCGGAGGGAATAATTGGACTGATTGACTATGGTATGGTTGGTCGGCTTGATGATAATTTGAAGCTCTCTCTGCTTCGCATGGATATGGCCTTAATACGAAAAGATGCAGACAGACTTGTGGACGAACTTTTGTCGCTGGGCGTTGCAAAAGTATCGGTTAAACGAAATGTCCTGAAGAGAGACATTGATCATATGATTTATCGTTTTTACGATCTCTCTCTTAAAGAGGATATGGCGGCCCAGGCATTTAATGAATTGGTAGCTATTGCTCTTCGGCACCGGCTGCAGCTTCCCAGCGATTTGATTATCTTGTTCAAGACGATTGCTATGAGTGAGGGGATCGGTGCCCGATTAGACCCGGATTTTAAACTTATGGAATTTGCAGAACCATATTTCAAGCGCTTCTGGTTAGAGAGCCATTCTCTCCGAAAGCAAGTTCGGAGGATTGTAGAAGGGAGTCAGGAATTGGCCGATCTGGGTTTCGATCTGCCAAAGCATGCAAGGCGCCTTCTCGGACAGTTGGAACGTGGCGAGATCATGTTTGTTTATCGCTTTGAGGGGTTGCGGGAGTCTCTGAGAGAATTCGAACGGGCAGCAAATCGGGTGTCAATTAGTGTTCTGGCAGCGGCCCTCGCCATCGGCCTTAGTTTGTTGATGCTGATTTATCATCCGCCGGGCTGGGAAAGTTATGCAGGATGGTTCTTTGGATCGATATTCGTCATAGTGGTAATTTTCAATTTAGGATTATTGTGGAAAATCTGGCGGTCAGGAAGATGAAGCGATGTCATTAATTAAAACGGTAATTTCGCCATTCATAATTATTTATAAAGAAGAAAGCGCAGGAATGTATCAATCTCAGAAAAGAAAGGAGGTGTTATAAGTATCAAAATGTAATAACGGGTTATATAAATGTCATCAATAAGAAAGGAGGAAGCTATGAAAAAGTTGATAATTATTTTAGTGATTTTATCTGTTTTCAGCATTCCAGCATATGCACAGATGGGCATGATGGGACAAACATCTGACTGTCAAAGCAGAATTAAATGCGCTGAGCAGTGGCTCAAGAAAGCGATAGACCTGCATGAAATACACTTGAAGGACCCTAAAACAGCAACTGAAGCTTCGCAGATGGAAATGATGGATCAAATGAAAAAGGCATACGACTGTCTTACGGGACCATGTTGTAAAATGTGCGAGACACCATCAAAAGAACCTGAAAGCAAAGAACCAAAAAAGGAAGAACCATCCATGCCCCGTGGATATTAATGGGAAGGTATTCAGAATAAGTGGTTATGGAGTTCAACTCCTGTCTGGGCTGGTTGGAAAAAAAGTGAAGAGAAAAAATAGGATTCAGTTTTAAGCCCTGTTTGAAGCCGGAGCGGAGTTTTAAAAAGCCGTTAGAAGCTATCCCGAAAACGATGCAGAGGTAATGTATGTCCGAATTAAGGCAGGATCCAACAACCTTTGATTGAACTTCTTTTTGACAAGGGAGTTAAAACAGATGAGCGATGTAAAAACAGATGTTAAATCCTGACAATCTGCAAAAAAATAAAAGGAGGTGAATATGCATTGGGATTATGGATGGGGAATGGGATTTGGATGGCTTCTTATGATTCTCTTCTGGGCACTGGTCATTCTGGGAATTATTTATCTCATTAAGGCAATTGCTGGTAGTGCGAAGAAAGGAGAGAAAGAAGAGAGTGCCATTGATATCCTCAAAAAGAGGTATGCAAAAGGAGAAATTAATAAAGAAGAATTTGAAAAAATGAAGGATGACCTGACAAAAACCTGAAATCTTTACAATAAGACACGTCAGATTAAATCTCGACTGTTTATAACACTAGAAAGAAAGATTTCAAATCTTTCAAGACATACCTCACTTTCTCCCTAAACTCAACGGTAATGGCCTTCACCAAAAAAGATAGCTTACATTCGGAAATGGGCAAGGCCTTCATCCCAGAACTGGCATTATAAGAACTTCCCGGTGAGTGCAAATTAGTAGTTGACGAATAAGCAGTTTCAACAAATATTAATTATTCCTGATTACCGATAAATTACCGATAAAAATACGCATACCATTCAATTGCAAATGAAGGTCAGGTCTATACTGATTTGAGCGGTTCTGAAAATATTTTGTAAAGTAATTATCGCAGATGTTGATATAATTCATTCTATATGAGACTGATGAATGCATTTTTATCCATATTCCTTGTTTTAATATCGGGATGTGAATCGTTTCAACCCCAACCTTTACTGCCAGCACAAGCAGTCTCGGCCTTTGAAAGCCGCACTCTTGACAATGCTGATCTCAAAGAATTCTTAGAGAAAAACCTTCACCATGAGATATCACCATGGCCGCCAAAATCCTGGGATTTTATGATGCTTACGCTTGTGGCTTTTTACTACCACCCCGACTTGGATGTAGCGCGTGCTAAGAGAGGACTTGCTGAGGCAGGGGTTATCACAGCTGGAGGACGTCCTAATCCCAGCATAGGGTTTCTCCCGCAGCATCATTCGATGACTGCTGGAGGACTTTCACCTTGGACTCTAAGTCTCTCTTTGGATATTCCATTTGAGACTGCGGGGAGGCGGGGTTACCGCATTGCTCAGGCAAGACATCTCTCAGACGCAGCCCGTCTGAATATTGCAACCGAAGCATGGAAGGTGAGGAACCGTCTTAAAAGGGAACTTTTCGATTTTTACTCATCAGTTCAGACTAAGCAAATTTTAAGTGAAAGAGTAACAGTACAAGAGGAAATCGTTCGGGTGTTGGAGAAACGGTTAGCTTTAGGAGAGGCGTCTCGGCCCGATGTAACTTTGCTACGTATCGCTCTTGATAGGGATAGGCTTTCTCTGAGAGAAGCGCAAAAACAAAACGAGGAAGCGCGCGTACGCCTTGCCAGTGCACTTGGCGTAAAGGTAGATGCCCTAAATGGAATAAATATCTCTTTTGAGTCTTTGGAGCTGATTTCTCCAAATCTTCCCCCTCAGGATGTGCGCCGACAGGCTCTGCTGAACCGTCTGGATATTTTAGCCGCACTCGCTGAATACGAGGCCGCCCAATCTGTTTTACAACTCGAAATCGCCAAACAGTATCCCGATATTCACATAGGGCCGGGATACTCGTGGGATCAGGGTGATAATATATGGTCTATTGGATTCTCTATTTCGTTGCCGGTTTTCAATCGCAATGAAGGACCGATCGCCGAAGCTGAAGCTCGCCGGAAAGAGGCGGCAGCTCAATTTTCCGCTCTTCAGGCACGAATTATCGGGGAGATTGATCGAGCATTAGTTGTTTACAATGAAGATCTCCAGAAATTAAATTTAGTAGATTCATTGTTGTTAACTCACAAAATGCAGTTGCAATCAATTCAGAAAATTTTTAACTCAGGGGAGGCGGACCGCCTTACATTACTCAACGCACAACTGGAACTTTATTCAGCTGAGCTTTCTCGTGCGGATGAGTTTGCCAGAGCGCAGCAATCTTTAAGGCTTTTGGAGTATGCAGTACAACGCCCCCTCAACCCGTTAGAATCATTTCCGGTTATATCTGAGGAAAACCCAAGAACAAAAGAGGAGTTCAATAAATGAGACTTACACATAGGTTACAAACAGTATTGGCAATTATTATCCTGACTGTAGTTAGTGTTTTTTTGATCTGGGCATTCATACAAGGACGTAAGGAATCAGCAAAGGAAAAAGAGCGAGAACAGCCTATCAAGACGGCATCACGGGTGTCGATTCAGGATGGCGAGAGTGTTGTTACCCTCGATATGGCTACTCAAAGTAAAGGCGGAATCGTTGCGGCACGTCTTGAGTCTATTTCCCATCAGGAAGAACTCATGGCCTATGGAGTCGTCCTCCAGCTTCAGAACCTTGCAGATCTTCACAATAGCTATATTTCGGCAAAAGGACAAACGGAAAATGCAACGGTCAAACTTGAGGTTTCGCAAAAGGAATATGAGCGGCTGAAGGCGCTCAATGCGGATGAAAAGAACGTTTCTGACAAGGTCCTTCAGACCGCCAAGGCAACCTGGCGTTCCGATGAAACTAATGCCCATACCTCTCAGAGGGCCTTGCATGCCGTAGAGGGCATTATACGTCAACAATGGGGTAATGTGATTGCCCAATGGCTTTTCAATGAGTCTCCAGCCTTTAACCGGCTTGTGCAGCAGGAAGATATTTTGATTCAAGTTACACTGTCCCTAAGTACTCATCTTCCAGCACCTCCCAGCACTGCGTGGATTCAGACCCCGGAGGGAAAGCTCGTTTCGGCTAATCTTATCTCACCATCTCCCCGTACAGATCCCCGTATCCAGGGAATAAGTTTTTTCTATGATATCCCTGCTAAAGCGACGAATCCTCTCCCTGGAATGGATGTAATTGCATTTCTACTGGTTGGTTCTAACGTTAAAGGTTTTTTTATTCCTGCCTCAGCAATTGTATGGTGGCGAGGCATGTCATGGGTTTACGTACAAAAGGCTGCCACACAATTTTTGAGGCGAGAGGTATCCACCACAAGCCCTATTAGGGATGGCTATTTTGTTACGACAGGTTTCGCAGAGGGGAATCGGATCGTTGTTAAAGGTGCACAAATCCTTTTGTCAGAAGAATTTCGTCCACAGGTACAAGGTGCTGAAGGAAAAGAGGGAGATAAGGATTGAGAGTCGAGCATACAGGGATTCTGAGCGCTATTGTTCGGTTCTCTCTGCTCTTTAGAGGCATTATCATTGCATTGGCTGTAGTATTGTTCGGCTACGGTCTTTATATGCTTTCACTCGTCAAATACGATGTCTTCCCCGAATTTGCACCACCACAAGTCTCTATTCTTACCGAAGCTCCGGGGCTTTCTCCTGAACAGGTGGAGGTTCTTGTTACCCGGTCTGTCGAGAATACCATCAATGGTATAACCGGGATTGACTCGCTCCGTTCCAACTCAATCCAGGGAGTCTCGGTTATCACAGTGAAGTTTAATCCCGGTACTGATATCTATCGTGCACGGCAGATGATAGCTGAACGCCTGGCATCGCTGGGGACTCAACTGCCACAGGGCGTGCAAGCACCGATTATGACTCCTTTAACCTCTTCTACAAGCGTTGTTCTGGTGCTGGGACTTACTTCCAACAGGCTCTCATTGATGGAGCTCAGAACTATTGCCGATTGGACGGTCAGACAGCGTCTCTTATCCGTTCCAGGCGTTGCCGGTGTTGCGGTATTTGGCCGCGATTTAAAGCAACTCCAGATTCAGGTATATCCCCGCCAGCTCATTAAATACAACCTTTCTATCGAAGATGTGTTGTCTGCGTCTCAACAGGCAAGCGGCATCAGAGGAGCAGGCTTTATCGATAACGAAAATCAACGTATTGTCCTCCAGGCCGAAGGACAGTCCCTCACTCCGGAGCAGTTATCGAAAAGCGTACTTGTGTATAAAAACGGGACTAACGTGGTTTTAGGTGATGTGGCAAAAGTTGTCGAAGCGCCCCGACTTCCTATCGGCGCAGCCTCAATTATGGGAAATCCCGGGGTAATTCTGATTGTTTCGGCACAATACGGGGCCAATACTGTCGAGGTGACTAAAAGGCTTGAGCAGGCTATGGAAGAACTCCGCCCGACACTGAGCATGCAGAACATCGATCTTTACCCGGATCTTTTTAAGCCCGCAAACTTTATCCAGACAGCCATCAGGAATGTGAGATCGTCTTTGCTTATAGGTGCTGTTCTGGTGATCGTTGTGCTGTTCCTGTTCTTATTTAACCTTCGAACAGCAGCTATATCATGCACTGCGATTCCGCTGTCGTTGCTGGCTGGAATATCGGTTCTTCAGTGGTTTGGCCTCAGCCTTAATACATTGACTTTGGGTGGTTTGGCCATCGCGATTGGGGAGGTCGTAGATGATGCTGTCATCGATGTCGAAAACATTTTACGGCGTCTTCGAGAAAACCGGCATTTGGAGAATCCGCGCCCGGCTATTCAAATCATATTTGATGCCTCGATAGAGGTCAGGAGTGCTGTCGTCTATGCGACTTTTGCCGTAGTGCTGGTCTTTATTCCCATATTGACCATGTCCGGAGTGGCAGGAAGACTGTTTGCACCGCTTGGCATTGCTTACATCTTGGCAATTCTCGCCTCTCTTATCGTGGCACTGACGGTGACACCGGCTCTATGTCTTATCTTTCTCGGCAGGCGGGATTTGCCCGAAAAGGAGCCGCCAGTTATGCGGTGGTCGAAAGAAAAATACAGAAGCCTTCTGCTTAAAGTCGAAGAGCACCCGAGAGCGGTAATCGGTATTGCAGTAATTTCTGTTATTGCCATACTGATAATCCTTCCTTTTTTAGGCGGCAGCTTCCTGCCGGAACTCCGGGAAGGGAATTTTATCCTCCACATTTCTACAGTTCCGGGCACATCGCTGGAGGAGTCATTACGACTTGGGCAGCGGATATCTCTTGATCTCCTGAAAATTCCCTACGTTCGTTCAGTATACCAGCGGGTTGGCAGAGCGGAAGAGGTAGAGGAAGATATCTGGGGAACACATTACAGCGAATTTGGAGTGGATCTCAAACCGCTTACCGCAGAGCAGGCCGAATCAGCCAGGTCGGAAATACGCAAGGTTCTGGCACAATTTCCCGGGATTAACTTTGCTATCAATACCTTCCTGACAGAGCGCATTGAAGAGACAATCTCAGGCTATACTGCTCCTGTGGTCTTCAATATTTTCGGCAACGATCTTGATATGCTGGATAAAAAGGCCCGGGAAATTGCCGGAGTCCTGGGGAAGGTTCCTGGAGCTGCAGATATTCAGGTGCAATTTCCACCCGTTATGCCACAGCTTGTGATCAAACTCAGGCAAAAGGATCTTTTACGGTGGGGGTTTAGCCCAGTTGATATTCTAAACGCTTTACAAATTGCTTACCAAGGTAAAGTTGTCGGCCAGGTATATGACGGAGAGCGGGTTTTTGATATATCGGTGATTCTTGATTCCAAGAATCGCAAGAATATTGCTGATGTCAGTGCGCTACCTTTTCGGAATTCTAATGGAGTCTACGTCCACCTGCAGCAACTTGCCGATATTTACGAGACATCGGGAAGAGTTACAGTCCTGCACGATGGTAACAGGCGTGTTCAAACAGTAACCTGCAATACAGCGGGCCGTACTGTTAGCTCTTTTGTAACTGAAGCAAAAAGGCAGATCCTTTCCACGGTCTCCCTCCCTCCGGGAACATATATCGAGTTTGCTGGGGCCGCCGAGGCGCAGGCCCGTTCCAGAAGAGACCTGATAGTCCACTCACTACTGGCAGGCATCGGAATTATTATGCTGTTGTCGATTGTGGTAAGGAATTACCGAAACTTGCTTTTGATTCTCCTCAATCTGCCTTTTGCACTTGTAGGGGGTATACTTGTTGTTTTGGCCTCGGGAGGCGAGGTCTCGCTTGGTTCGATGGTTGGTTTTGTTACTCTTTTCGGAATCACGCTCCGAAATTCCATTATGATGATCTCCCATTATGAACACTTGGTTTCGGTTGAGGGAATGACCTGGGGGCTGGAAGCCGCTATGAGGGGAGCTTCTGAACGACTTGCCCCAATTCTGATGACTGCTTCAGTCACTGCTTTGGGATTACTGCCGCTTGCCATCGGCAGCGGAGCGCCGGGCCGCGAGATTGAGGGACCTATGGCTTTGGTGATCCTTGGTGGTCTTGTAACCTCTACTGCACTCAATCTCCTTGTGCTACCGACTCTGGCACTCCGATATGGCAGGTTCGGGAAAAAAGATGAGGAAATGTAGATTATGTAACTGCGGATATTTTACGATTGGTGATGGATAGCACAAGAAGGAACAGTTATATATACGACTTTCGCTCGGTAATCGCTAACGCTTAATCCCGCGGGTCAGTGTGACTTAGTGGCTGAAGTGCGCTTATCGATTACTTAGGAGAGCGTTTGTTAGATGAAGAAGTCTACATGGCGCCTGACATTGTCTGATGGTTAAATCTTAACTTTTGCAATTAAGGATGACCCAATGTTGGGATGAGTTAACGATTACTGGAGAGGGGTAGTGGGAATTGAACCCGCGACGGCTTTCGTTTCACACCATCACCTGGTTTTGCAGACCAGGTAGAGCGCCAGCTCCATACCCCTCGCGCCTGGCATAAAGGGCTGCTCCAAGTGCAGCAAGCATATAGGGATTCTCATGAACATGGATTTTTGTTCGAAAGCGGTTTTCAAAAAGTCTTTGTAGATAGGTATTTCTTGCACATCCGCCTGTGAAGACGATGTCGTCATTTAGCTCAATTCTTTTTATCAATGCTATAACTCTGCTTGCTATTGAATTATGTATGGCAGTGGCAATTAGTTCTCTCTTCACCCCTTTTGCTATCAAACCAATAACCTCTGACTCTGCAAAGACGGTGCACATACTATTTATCTTAATATCATCACCGCCGTTACCATTACATTGATAACCAAAACTTTCTATGTTGAAGCCGAGTGTCTTTGCCATGATTTCGAGAAATTTTCCGGTACCTGCTGCACACCGGTCATTCATTTCAAAATTTGTGACTGTACCATCTTCGTTTATAGCTATTACTTTTGTGTCCTGACCGCCTATGTCAATGATTGTTCTGCAAGATGGGAGTACCTCTTTTGAACCTATCCCCACTGCCTTTATCTCAGTTATTGTATTCACACTTCCATGGATCTCCAGCAAATGTCTCCCATAGCCTGTAGCTATTAGCTTATCGGGTCTGTTCATTTCTATGAGTTTCCGGCATACTTCAAATGGATCATGTCCCGTGTCTTTCTTGTAAAAGACAATAGGCTTATTGTCTTCTAATATCACATATTTGATATACCGCGAACCGATATCGATGCCGCCGATCTTCAAGCAATCACACCTTTTTCAATCATCTCAAGGAAAGCTTCGATGCGTGTTTTTAACTGGCCTATATCTTCCATGCTGTAGTCTGTTTCAATGCGTAAAAAAGGAATCCCCATGGTCTCAGCAACCTTTCTTACCTTGAAAGCCTCAATTAAATAAGGCGTGCAGAACTGAATTGAATAGTGAATAATCCCGTCGGCATGAAGTTTGTTGACCATGGATTTGATATCTTTTAGTCGTTCAGTGTTTGGTGTAAAACAGGCACAGTTTATTGTCATATATCGGTCTGCTATCTTCTGCATTCCCTCTTCGAGCGAAGAAAAATCTTCGTCAAGAAGTGTTCCAAAATTTCTTTCCCCTACACAGGCCTCCTCACCGACTACCACGGCGCCACTTCCCTCAACGATTGCGTGGACTTTCCAGTTTGGTATTGCCATTGGTGACCCGGAAATGAGGACTCTCGGACTTCCTTTTTCGGCCACACCAATCCCCGAATTAACCCTCTCGTCAAGTTCGTCGCAGAGTTTGTTCACTTTTGCCGTAAAACGCACAGGATCATCATAAAATGAGACCTGATTTACAAGGAGGGCATCAAGCCCGGAAATAGGAGCGGGATCATGAGACCTTAAAAAAGACAATCTCTGGAGAGCCTTTCTTTTTTCATTTA
>Ga0315281_10015897_pt1 | contig 10072 bp, 9 predicted proteins | sample YL17G07_0_MG_FD_204540 | JGI IMG/M metagenome (GOLD analysis project Ga0315281, IMG submission 204540) | Sediment microbial communities from Yellowstone Lake, YNP, Wyoming, USA - YL17G07_0 | ecosystem: Environmental > Aquatic > Freshwater > Lake > Sediment | place: USA: Wyoming | collected...
CTGGGCTTGCCCTTCCAGGCTGCCGCGCAAACACTGCTATACTACGACCTGAAAGCAAGAAAGCAGGTCCCGACCGATGCCAGTCCTGATCGACTCCCCGCTGCCTGACCGCACGTATCGAGGCAAGGTGCGCGACACCTACGACCTCGGCGACCGCCTGCTCATCGTCGCCACCGACCGCATCTCCGCCTACGACGCCATCCTCCCGACCGCCATCCCCGACAAGGGCAAGGTGCTGAGCCAGATGTCCGCGTGGTGGTTCCAGCGCACCAGCCAAGTCGTCCCCAATCACTTCATCCGCCTCGCCGACGGCACGGCCGACGACGACCTGCCGTTCACGCTGCCGCCCGAGCTGATCGGCCGCAGCACGATCGCCCGCAAGGCGAAGCGCATCGATGTCGAATGCATCGTCCGCGGCTACCTGTCCGGCTCCGCCTGGAGCGAGTATCAGAAGTGGGGCACCGTCAACGGCCTGCGCATGCCGAAGGGCATGCAGGAGAGCGAGCAGTTCCCGGAGCCGCTCTTCACGCCGACGACGAAGGCCGAAGAGGGCCACGACGAGCCGATGACCCTCTCCGACGTCGTACAGGAGGTCGGCCCCGAAGCGGCGCAGGTGCTGCGCCTGCGCAGCGTCGCGCTCTACAACTTCGCCGCCGAGTACGCGCGCGAGAAGGGGATCATCATCGCCGACACCAAGTTCGAATTCGGCTTCTACGAGGGCGAGCTGATCGTCATCGACGAGATCCTCACCCCCGACAGCAGCCGCTTCTGGGCCGTCGCCGACTACCGCGTTGGCGGCCCCCAGCCCAGCTTCGACAAGCAGTACGTCCGCGACTGGCTGAGCCAGAGCGGCTGGAACAAGGAGCCCCCCGCGCCAGAGCTGCCTGACGAGGTTGTCGCCGGAACGGCCGCGAGGTACAAGGAGGCCTACCGGCGCCTGACCGGCCAGGAAGTGAACTAATCAAAGAGAGCGATTCATGTTGAAGCGAGTCAATTCGGAACGCGGCCACGTCGGCTCGACATTCGGTTCCCTCATAGGCATCGCCGCCGGCATCGTCGTGTCGCTCGGCATCGGGTTCGAACTGAAGGCGATGGAGATCGTCGGCGTCGTCCTGTTCGCGGGCGCGCTCGCGATCGCCACGCAGTCGGGCCACCTCTCCATCGGCAAGGCCTTCCGCCGGCTCGATCGCCTGACTGACGACAGCGACCCCGATCGCGACGTCACCCCGGGCATCCGCATCGAGTTCTAAGCGACTACTTCTTCTTTTCGAGAGCCTCGAGCCGCGCGTAGACGTCCCACGCCACGACTATGTGGTTCGACGCCATCATCGCGATCAGCCCCACCGCCAGCACGACGCCGCCCGTGATCGTCAGCCAGCCGGTGTCGCCGGCGGCGCCGATTGCCAGCACGATGGCGCCCGCCGCCGCACCGAGCATCGCCGGCAGCGTCTTGCCGTGCCCCTCTTCCCCCTGGCTGATCATCTTCGAGATCTCCGTGAGCATCCCTACTCTCCTCTTCCATCGCGTTCCCGCGGCCATAACTGACGCCAATCCTATCACGATACGCCAGAGCGGCGTCCGCAGATCCAGCTTCCGGCCTCCAGCGTCGAGCCTCAGCCCGTTCTCTGCTCTCTGCTTCCTGCCCTCTGCTCGTTCGCGCCCTTTGCTGTTTGCCGTTTGCTGTTTGCCGTTTGCTGTTTGCCGTTTGCTGTTTGCCGTTTGCTGTTTGCCGTTTGCTGTCGTCGACCCCCTGTCCCCTGCTAAGCTGCCCCCGATGTTTCTCGCGCGCGTCTACGTCACCCTCAAGCCCACCGTGAACGACCCGCCCGGCCTGACCATCCGCGGCGGCCTGCACTCCCTCGGCTTCACCAGCGTCTCGAAGGTCCGCTCCGGCAAGTACATGGAGATCCACCTCGACGCCCCCTCCCGCGCCGACGCCGAGGCCCAGGTCGCCGAGATGTGCCGCAAGCTCCTCGCCAACCCCGTCATCGAAGACTCCCGCTTCGAGCTGGACGAAGCCCCCGCCGCCGCGGGGCGCTGATTCCCAGAACGCCGGCTCAAGCCGGTGGCCTCTAGAGAGCGTACTCCCGGATCGCCCACGCGACGCCGTCGTCCTGGTTGCCCGGCCCCACCACGTCGACCTGTGCCTGCACCTCCGGCGGCGCGTTCCCCATCGCCATGCTGACGCCCGCCACCCGCATCATCTCCAGGTCCGGCGCCGCGTCGCCGATCGCCATCGCCTCCGCCAGCGGCACGTCGAGGTGCTCGCAGACCATCGCCAGCGCGCGCCCCTTGTCCGCAGCGGCGTGCACGATGTTCAGGTACGGCGGGAAGGTCGCGCTGTACCCCGACGCCAGGTTCAGCGCTCCGGCGTACCGGCCCCCCAGCGCCGCCTGCACGCCGTCCACCGCCTCCTGCCCGAAGAAGAGGAACGCGTCGACATCGCCCGACACGTGGTCCGCCAGCCGCTCCGTCAGCACCATGCCGTGCGGCAGCTTCGCCGGATCGACGTTGGGCCGCCGCGTGATCAGGTACGTCACGTCGTCGACCGTCACCATCCCCTCGTACCCCTCCGCGTCGGCGATGTCGGCGATCTCGGCCGCGGCCGCCGCCGGCACGGTGAGGTGCAGCAGGCTCGAGTCGTCGATGGGCGTGCGGATCATCGCGCCGTTGTGGCAGATCACGGGCGACGTGATGCCCAGCAGGTCGGCTGTCGCCTTCGCCAGCCGGTACCAGCGCGACGTCGCCAGCACGATGTGCACGCCCGCCGCGACGGCCTCCCGCACGGCGGCGGCGTTGCCGTCGCTGACCGTGCCGGCCCGGGTGAGCAGCGTCCCGTCGAGGTCGAGCGCGACCAGGCGAACGCGCTTAGCCACCGCCACCGCCGCCCGGCGTCTTGGAGGGGAAGCCCAGCCCGAGACGGTGCATGCTCACCCAGCGCCCGCCGCCGACCACCACGTGGTCGACCAGTTCGATGTCCATCAGCTTCGCCGCCTCGAAGAGATTCTTCGTCAGCTGCACGTCGTTCGCCGACGGCGCTGGGTCGCCCGACGGGTGGTTGTGGATGAGGGCAATAGAAGTCGCCTTCGCCTTGATCGCCTCACTCAGCAGCTCGCCGATGCGGACGACCGCGCCCGTGTGCACGCTACCGACGTAGACCTCGTGCGTGGCCAACAGGTGGTTGCGCGCGTCCAGCAGCATCACGCGCACGTGCTCCTGCTCCAGCACCGACATCTCGGCGACCACGCGGCCGGCGATGTCGTCGGGTGTATTCAGGATCGGCCGGTTGTCGGGCGGCGCCCCCGCCAGCCGCATCCCTAACTCCAGTGCGGCGTAGATCTGGGCCGCCTTCGCCTCGCCGATGCCCTTCTCGCCGCACAGCTCGATGAACGACGACCGCCGGAGGCCCGCCAGGCCGTCGAACCGCGACAGCAGCCGCCTCGCCTGCGCCAGCGCGCTCTCCTTCGACGAGCCCACGCGCAGCAGGATCGCCAGCAGTTCCGGGTTCGAGAGCGCCCCCGCGCCGAAGTCGCGCAGCCGCTCGCGCGGGCGGTCGCTCGCCGGCAGGTCGCGGATCAGCGTGTACGGCACATCGTGCGCGTCGTCCATAGTGGCTGAGGCTATCAGGGTGGGCGCCCGTTTGGGAAGCGTGTTGGCGTAGTGCCGCCGATCCTCTGTGAGCAGGATCTGACGCTCCGCGCGCCTGGATCCTCGTATCGCGCTCCCCTTCCCTCCCAGGGAAGGGGCCGGGGGATAGGTTCGCGCGCGGCAGTCCGCTCCGGACCACCTTGGATCTCTGCGTCCTCTGCGCCTCTGCGGTGAAATTCCTGCGCACCCGTACCGGCCGCGAGCGCCGCGCCCGGCTGTCAGCATCCCGCATTGAGCCCCATACTGGCCGCATGCAGGCGATTGTGTCCGCGCTCGACGACCCGTTCCGCGAGCGCGTCGAGGAGATCTGGGGCGAACTGAAGGCGGTCTTCGGCCTGAAGAGCGTCATCGGCTCGACGCGCCCGCACTTCACCTACCAGGTGGCGGAGCGCTACGCCGCCGCCGCGGTCGGCGCCGCGCTCTCGCGCATCGCCGCCGCCACGCTGCCGTTCGAGGCGCACACGCGCGGCCTGGGACTCTTCCGCGGCGACCAGACCGTGCTCTACCTCGCGGTCGTGCGCGATACCGGCGTCGAGCGCACGCACGAGCGCGTCTGGGCCGAGGCATCGGCGGCGGCCGGCGGGCTGCGGGCGTACTATGCTGCCGAGACCTGGGTGCCGCACATCACGCTCGCCACCGGCGACCTGTCCGAAGAGCAGGCGCCGGAGATCATGCGCTTCCTGGGCCGGCGGGAGTATCGTTGGAGCGTGCTCGTGACGAACCTCTGCCTGGTCCCGGACACGGCGTCGGCGGCAAGCGAGTGGCAGCGGTACGAGCTGCGGGGAGCGGTGGATCCCACATGATGAACCTGAAATCCGTGAAGCGCATCCTGATGCTCCAGACGCTCGCCCTCTCCGCAGTGCTCCTCGCCGCCAGCGCGTGCGGCGGCTCGAGCGGCGAGCGCCGCATCGTGTACGAGGCCAGCAACGGCGACGTGACGAACATTTTCACGATCGATGCGAACACGGGCGACAAGAAGCAGATCACCTACGGCGATGAGTTCGACGGCAACCCGGCCTGGGCGCCGGACCACAAGCGGATCATCTTCGCCTCCAACCGTGAGACTCCGGAGAAGAACGATATCTGGATCATGGACGCCGACGGCTCCCACCCGCGCGCGATTACCTCGACGGAAGACGCCGCGGAGTGGAGCCCAAAGTTCTCGCCCGACGGCAAGCGTATCGCCTACGCCGGGCAGGACGCGGAAGGCGGCTGGGACATCCGGCTGATGAACGCCGACGGCTCCGGCGACCACGAGCTAGCGGGGCCGTATAAGTTCTCGGAGTTCCCGGCGTGGACGCGCGACGGCCGGGAGGTCTATTTCGCCGCGATCCCGCAGGACAAGGACGACACGGACATCTTCTCGGTCGACGTAGCGTCGCTCAACGTCGTGACGCGCATCGCCACGCCCGGCGGCGACCTCTGCCCGCACTTCAGCCGCGACGGCGAGTACATGACGTACGCCACCTCGCCGTCCGGCGAAGAGGACAACGTCGACCTCTTCCGCCACGAGATCTCGTCCGATGACACGACCGGGGCCTCGGACGAGCGGCTGACCACGTCGAGCGCCTCGGACGACTACGGCAACCCCTCGCCCGACGGCAAACGCTACGTCTTCGTCTCGAAGCGCCACGGCAACTTCGATCTGTACCTGATGGACGCCGACGGCTCGCACCAGCGCCGCCTGACCAACACGCCCGACGCCCGCGAGAACGTCCCCGACTGGTAGGCGCTCCGACGGGAGCCATCAACTCGGCCGCCGAAGATTGGCGGCAGTATCAATTCGCCCGTCGCGGGCGTAAGATGTTGCTCACGACCCATCGCACAGGAGACAATACCGTGGCATTGGGGCCCGGATCAGACGCGCTCGAGGCAACAACCGCAGGCGGAACGCCGACGGGCCGCAGCTTCGCGGCCGGGCGCTATGACGTCGTGCGCGTCTTGCCCGAAGGCGGCCAGAAGCTCGTCTACCTCGTCCGCGACACAGTGCTCGACCGCGACTGCGCCCTCTCTCTGATCAAGGCTGACCAACTCCAATCAGAAGATCTCCAGCGGCTGCGACGCGAAGCGCAGGCGATGGCGCGGCTGGGCACGCATGCCCACCTCGTGACGATCTTCGACATCGGCGACGAGGATGGGCGGCCGTACATCGTCTCCGAATTCATAGCGGGCGGCGAGCTGCGGCACGAGATACGGGCCGCTGCGGGGCCATTGCCACTCGATCGGGCGCTGGCGGTGACACGCGATGTGGCGCGCGCGCTTGCGTTCGCCCACGGGCGCGGCATCATCCACCGCGACATCAAGCCGGCGAACATCTGGCTCACCGCGGACGGCGCGGCCAAGCTGGGCGACTTCGGGCTCGCGTTTGGTGCGGATCGCTCGCGGCTCACGCAAGACGGCACGTTCGTCGGCACCGCCGCGTACATCGCGCCGGAACAGGCGCTGGGCGGCGTCGCCGATGCGCGTAGCGACCTGTACGCATTGGGCTGTGTCCTCTACGAGATGGTGACGGGGCGCGTGCCCTTCGCGGGCGACGACATGGTCTCGGTGATCTCACAGCACATCGAGACGGCGCCCGTCGCGCCCTCGTGGCACAACCCGCAGGTGCCTCATGCGCTCGACACGTTGATCGTGCAGCTGCTCGCGAAGTCGCCCGAAGACCGCCCGCAGAGCGCAGACGCGCTGCTCGTGGCGCTCGACGCGCTGGCCTCCGCGCCGCCGCAGGCCGCTGCGCCGGCACCCGCGAACCCGCTCGACCGGCTCGCCGCCGGCGTCTTCGTGGGACGCGAGCGAGAGGTGGAGGAGCTGCGCCGCGGCCTCGATGACGCGCTCTCGGGGCGGGGGCGGCTGCTGCTGCTCGTCGGCGAGCCCGGCATCGGCAAGACGCGCACGGCCAGCGAACTGTGCACGTACGCGCGGCTGCGCGGCGCGCAGGTGCTAATCGGCCGCTGCTACGAAGGCGAGGGCGCGCCGGCGTACTGGCCGTGGGTGCAGGCGATCCGCTCCTACGTGGCAGAGTGCGACTCCGGCGCACTGCAGTCCGAGATGGGCCCCGGCGCCGCCGATATCGCGCAGATGGTGTCTGAGGTGCACGTGAAGCTGCCGGGACTCGCAGCCCCGCCCGCGATCGAGCCGGACCATGCGCGCTTCCGGCTCTTCGAAAGCATCACGACCTTCCTCAAGAACGCCTCGCGCCGGCAGCCGCTCGTGCTGCTGCTCGACGACCTGCACTGGGCCGACAAGGCGTCGCTGCTCATGATGCAGTTCCTCGCGCGCGATCTCACCGGCGCCCGGCTGCTGATGCTGGGCACGTACCGCGACGTCGAGCTGGGGCGGCAGCACCCGCTGGCGCAGATGCTGGCCGAGTTGGCGCGCGAGCAGATCGGCACCCGCGTGCTGCTGCGCGGCCTCGGCGAGCCGGAGGTGGCGCGATACATCGAGATGACAGCCGGGATCGCGCCATCCGATGCACTCGTGGCTGCTGTGTTCCGCGAGACGGAGGGCAATCCGTTCTTCCTGAGCGAGGTCGTGCGGCTGCTCGTCGCCGACGGGCGGCTGCAGGACACCGGAGACACAAGCTCATGGACGGTGGCGATCCCCCAGAGCGTGCGCGAGGTGGTAGGGCGGCGGCTGGACCGGCTTTCCGCCGACTGCAACGCTGTGCTCACCGTGGCCGCCGTCGTCGGGCGCGAGTTCGGCCTCGATGCGTTGGAGCGGCTCACCGCGCACGACGGCGACCGCTTGCTCGCGCTGCTCGAGGAGGCTGAGGCCGCTCGCGTCATCGATGAGGTTGAGGTGCAGGGCCAGCGCAACGTCATCGGGCGCTACAGCTTTGCGCACGCCCTGATCCGCGAGACGCTGTACGGCGAGCTGTCGACGACCCGGCGCGTGCGCCTGCACAAGCAGATCGGCGAGACCATGGAGGCGCTCTACGCCGACGGCATCGACGCGCACCTGTCGGAGCTTGCGTACCACTTTGGCGAAGCCGCCGCGGCTGGGGATACGGAGAAGGCGGTCGACTACGCACGCCGAGCCGGCGATCGCTCCGTTGCGCTCGTGGCCTGGGAGGAGGCGGCAGCCCACTACGACCGCGCGCTCCAGGCCCTGGACCTGCTCCCGGTGCCCGACGAGCGACGACAAATGAAGGTTCTTCGCGCGCTCGGAGTTGCACGAGCGGTCGCTGGCGACCGAGCGGGCTACAGGGATGCGTTTGCCCGAGCGGCCGGCGTGGCGCGGCATATGGGGGACGCCGACGGGTTCGCCGGCGCCGCGCTTGGCTTCGCGTCTCCGTTCAACAACGGGTTCGAGCCGGAGGTCGTCGCAATTCTGGAGGAGGCGTTGGATCTGCTGCCGCCGGGCGACAGCCCGCTTCGCGCCATGGTCACCGCGCGGTTCGCGCACGCATTCCTGTTCGCCAACCAGCGTGAACGGATGACGGCGCTGGGACGGGAAGCGCTTGCCATGGCGCGGCGTCTGGGCGACAAGGAAACGCTCGCGCACACGCTCGGCCGCATCATCAATTTCTCCACCGCGGAAGTGGGCCGCCTCGGGGCATTGGCCGACCACGAGCACCTGTCGGGCCAGATCGACGAGGCCCTCGGTCTGGCCGAGGAGACCGGAAACAAGATGGCAGCGTTCTTCGTTACGAGATTCCGGGCCACCTACAGCCTTCTACACGGCGACCGCGACGCTGCCGACGCCGCGATCGACATGGAAGAACGGCTCTCCCGCGAACTGCGCATGCCGGGATTAGCGTCAGGTATGCGCGCCATGCAAGCGCGCCTCGATGGCCGCTTTGACGCCGTGGAGGCGCTGGGGCAACAGCAGGTCGTCGATTTCCGGCGCATGGACCCGCAGGGCGCGGCGCTTATTTTCTTCGGCCAGATGCTGGATCTGCGCCGCGCGCAAGGCCGCATCGGCGAGTTTGAAGGCGCAATCGGCCAAGCCGTCGCCCGGGAACCGTCGGTCCCGCTGTACCGGGTGTTACTCGCGCTCGTGTACCAGGAACAAGACCGGCGCGCGGAAGCCCGCGCGGTATTCGATGGGCTGGCGGCTGACGGCTTCGCGTTGCCGCCGGGGAACTTGACGATTGCGGCAGGGCCGGGGGCGACGCTCGGGATGCTCGCGGGGGTTTGCTGTTACCTGAACGATGCGCCGCGGGCTGCGGTCCTCTACGAGCAACTGCTGCCCTTTGCGGAGTACTGCATCGTGATGGGTCTCGCCGCGATCTGCCACGGCTCGGCGTGGGCCCGGCTTGGGGCGCTGGCTACGGTTCTGGGCAGATTTGACGACGCCGAGCGCCACTTCGAGGACGCCATCGCGATGAACCGCAAGTTGCGCGCGCCCACCTGGGTGGCGGAAGCGCAGCTCGGCTATGCGTCGATGCTGCTCGCCCGCACCGCACGCGGCGACCGTGCGCGCGCTCTGACCTTGCTGGACGAGGCGATCGCGACGGCGGCGGCGTTCGGCATGAAGGCGCTGCTCGTAAAGGCGACGGCGCTGCGCGCGACCGCGCTCGGTGCGAGTAGTGGGTGATCGAGGGAGGCAGCATATGAAGTCATACGAGTCCAGCGCCGCTGTTCGGGCGATGCGCAAGCTGATGTTTCTCCCGCTATCGATTGCGGCGGTCGGGATGATGCTCGCCGGCTGCGGCAGCAGCGGCGGTGCGGGGCACGACGGCACGCTATCGGCCGATCAGACCGCAGCGCTGGTAGCGGCGACGGCGCGGCCGTTCCCGGACTTCTGCTACCAGCCGTCAGAGGCCGCGCAGGCCGCGAGTCGCAGCGGCGAACTCGTGCGCGCGGACGCGGGGGTGCAGGCGGCGCTCGTGTCCATCGACTCGCAGGTCGACGCGGCGTTCCGCAAGCAGCACGTCCCGAGCGTCGCTGTCGGCGTGGTCTACGACCAGGACGTGCTCTGGTCGCGCGGGTACGGCTACGCCGACATCGATGCGCAGCGCCCGGCGACGCCAGCCACCGTCTACGGCGTCGCGTCGAATACGAAGATGTTCACGGCGACGATGCTGCTGCAGCTCCGCGACGCCGGCAAGCTGCAGCTCGACGAGCCGATGGCGAAGTACGCCCCCGAGGTCACGCTGCTCACCGGCACGAACGCCTGGCCACAGCCGACGTTCCGGCAGGTCGCCTCGCACACCGGCGGTGTCCCGTTCGACGGCTACCGTGGCGTCGAGCGCGCAATATTCCTGCGGAAGGTAGCCACGACTTCACTGATCGCGGAGCCCGGCCACGGGTTCGCGTATTCGAGCCTCGGCTACGCGCTGCTCGGCCACACCTTGGAGGTGGTCGCGGGCGAGCCGTACAGACAGTACGTCGTGGCGCACATCCTGCGACCCCTCGGCATGGACAACAGCGGCTTCGATCCAGCGGCCGCTGGCGAGCGGCTCGCCACCGGCTACGGTGCGGAG
>Ga0315281_10015899_pt1 | contig 10071 bp, 18 predicted proteins | sample YL17G07_0_MG_FD_204540 | JGI IMG/M metagenome (GOLD analysis project Ga0315281, IMG submission 204540) | Sediment microbial communities from Yellowstone Lake, YNP, Wyoming, USA - YL17G07_0 | ecosystem: Environmental > Aquatic > Freshwater > Lake > Sediment | place: USA: Wyoming | collected...
TGTCCTGTTACTCTACAGCTTCCACCATTTTCCCATTCCCATTCTCCCCTCCCTCTTTATCAACCACCCTCCTCCCCTTTCCCCATAGGGGGAACCCTCTTTTTCTTTACATCATGCGCTTGACAGCCTTCTTTACATTTGGATTTCCTTTTGTATTCTGCTTGCCTACACACGAGTTTAAGCGATTAAATCTCAGAATACCATATATGGTATTCCTTGCTGTAAACGAATACAACCCCTTGTGGTATACTATATATGGTATAGTTTACAGATCAAACCACAATTTTCAACATTTTTTTGTTGTAAAACTGTGTGATAGGTGGTATATTATAGATACAAAGATAGCAAGCTATATAGCAGTCTAACCTTCAACCAACCTGTGGGGTGTATCATGGCGGAATATATCGGGTATCTTCGCGGGAATCGTGGGCAGGTGTCGCGCCTTGGCTCAAAAAATAGTGGTATGGTTGCCGAAGCGCGGGGGTGGGATCGTGGCGGCAATGTCTCTCTGGTCGATGATGATATTATATTGTCGATTAATGGCGGTAGTCATTCGCAGGGAATTATTGCTGCGATAAAAATCTCGCCGGCGCAATTCGAGCTTATTAAGGCTGGAAAAATGTGCTTATGTTTTCAACCGATAGACGGGGGGAAATAATGGAATATCGCAACTATACTATTGATATTGAGCCGGAGTATTATCCGAGTGATCCCCGCAAAGAGTTTGACCATGCGGGGAAAATGGTTTGTTTTCACCCGCGCTATCAGCTTGGGGAGAAGCACGATTTTTCTTCCCCTCAAGATGCGCTTGATTTTTTCAAGCGGGAGAAAGCCTATTTTCTCCCCGTCTATATGTATGACCATTCCGGTATCACGATTTCCACCTCCCCGTTTTCCTGCCCTTGGGACAGCGGGCAGGTCGGCTATATTTACATTACCCGCAAAGATGCGCAAAAAGAATTTGGCCCCCGCCCCCGCCGCCGCGCTCTTGCATGTTTGCAGTCGGAAATTGAGGTATACGATGATTATTTAACGGGTAATGTATACGGTTATGTGGTGAAAAATGCCGCCGGCGAGGAGATAGATTCATGTTGGGGGTTTTACGGGAATCCTGAAAAATCGGGGTGTATTGAGCAAGCAAGGGCGGTGATTGACGAGAATATACTCCACGTTTTGAAAAACGAGGGAATACAAACGGAGCTTTTACCCGCGGCAGTCGCCGCATAGAACGGTCGAGCGAATGCTTACAGTTAATGAAGATACTGCCGTAAAAATTCGCCCCTGGTTTTCGGACCGGGGTGGTGTCGCTGTCTGGAAGTCAATTAATCTATCGGCCCCCGGCGGGGAGTTATTGACTCCCGCGGTCACTGACGGCAAGCCGACGCCGAAACCCCATTGGGGAATGGGTTGGGTGTCGAATACTCCCTTGATTATATCGGACCCCGCGGGTGTCACCGTCATAATCGACAAAGAAGTCAAGCGGTTTCATATCGCGGTGCGCCTCGGTGCGCAGGGTTTTACCCTGAAATTGACCGACGCTTCCAGCGCAAGGGTGCGTCGGGAGCTTGACAAGTGGGAAGGGGCGTCGTATGTTTTCGATTATGAAACGCAGGAAGCGGTCATAATGGCCCCAATGGAAAAAATGTCCTGGGCTGAATATATTAACCGCGGCATTGCCGCATAGATCGAGGGTAGTATGTATAAAAGTATCAAAACGGGGCAGTTTTTAAAGTTTCTGGACCGGGTTGCTGAAAAGCCGTCGGCAAAGTATCAAAAAAAGGTGAATTATGCGTTATGGGGTATTTACGTGGAGCCTATTGCGCCGGATTCCGTCGGTGATGCGCGGGTCCTGTTGTGCGCCACTGACGGGCACGTCATTTGCGTGAGAAAAATGTTCCATAGCGACGTGAAAAAAGTCGCTCTTGAGGACGGTTTTCATTTTGTCAAGGGAGAAAAATACTCCCTTTTGTATTCCTACAAAAAATTCACCTTGTTGCCGGAGGACGAACGGAACAAGGCGGTTGAATATCCGCAATGGCGGCGGGTATTGACGGATTTAAAACCTTTGCCGCCGATACTTGCGGACAATAATGAGCGGCGTTTCCCGCTTTTCGACGGTGACCATCTTGCATTATGCAGGGACCTTCTGGACGGAAGGGCATGGCTCCCCAATTTCGCTTCGTGGTCCCCGCCTGGAATGTGGGCGTATATTGACGACGAGATACTCGTGGGATGTATGCCTGTCAGGTCGCGGGCTGACGCGCACGAGGAAACCCGTGAGTATACGGTAGTGTTTCCGGAATTGCAGCATATTGAGCCTAAAGCGAAGGCTAAAGCGAAGGCTAAAGCGAAGGCGAAAAAGGCCGAAAGTATTTTTCCCGAAATTTAACCCGCGCCATCCGGCGCATGGAAGGAAGCCCCATGATGACCCAGGAAGAAAAACAAGCCCGTCGGGAGCCGCGCCGCCAGGCGCGTCTTTCCGCGAAGCAAGCGGCCCGGATTGAGGCCGAGCGAAGCCAGAGGCCGGTCCGGGAATTGACTATCAGTATTGAATGGCTTAAAAGCCGTATGTGGGGAAGCAATCCCCATGCGACGGCGCAGGTTGCGTATCGGGGGGAGGATTCCCCCCGATTTGAGCGGCGGGAGGGGTATACCTGTAGCGGTTGCGGGTATGATAAAGAGAGTCAGGTAATTTCGGAAGTTTTTAATGACTTTCTGAAATACAAGCTATGGAAAATCCCGCTTGACAGTGAAAAAATACCGTATGGTATACGGGTATCCCTCCATACTGATGAAAACCGCTATTATGAGGGTGGTGTCGGGACCAGTTGCTATACGGCGATTTCCGCCTTTATCGGCGGGAGATTCGACCATGTTGCAAGCGGGAACACGTTTGATGTATATAAATACAGTGAGGAGGCATAATGCGGCAGTCATTGACCTATTAGGATTTGAGTGGATTTAATTGCATGACCCCTCCCTCACGGTCGGGGTACGGTTGACAGCCATCTTGCCAGCAATATATCTTTATCTTATGGAGGTCATTATGAAATTCCCTTGTAATTTGTCGGCAATGCGGTACGAGTCGCCGGACGGTCGAAAGATAGGTCTTTTTAATCCGTCCGGTCGGGCCGCCTGGTCCGGCCCGATACCCAATGAGGCTGAGTTATGGACGCCGAAGCTGTATTCGGCGCGTATATTTTTAGGGTTCAATGTCGGCAGGAAACCGACATGGAAAATGGGCGACGTTACTGAATGGGTCAAGCGTAATCGTAGGGCACAGGGCGTCGCGCCCAATGCTTCGTTTATTTACCAGAAGGGTATCTGGACCCATAGGAAAGGCCCTGACAGGGGAAAAAGCGTGACTGAGAAAAGCACGCAGATCGTCCTCCTGAATCTTGACAAAAACGAAAATCGCACCGAGTTTCGGAAGCATGTTCTGGACCTTGCGCAGGACATGGTGCGGCATTTTCGGCAGGAGGAAGTTGTAGTGGATTTTCAACTGAATGGCATTTCCAAGCGGACCGCGATGGTTACACCTTGACCGGGAGGTTGCAATGACGCCCACAATGATGAAGCCCCCGTATAATCAGCATGTTCCGGTCCCGCCCAATCCGGCGCTTTTGCAGCGCCGGACCTCCGCCGGCATGACGTATGAGACTATCTGCCATTTAATCAACCTCGAATGGGACTTTTTTGAACAGATGGACCGCCAGCCTTCGCAGCGGTTTATCAATTATCCGCTCGAAGAATTGCGGAAAACCCACCAGAGTATCTATCAATCACTTTGTAATATGGCGGTTTCAATGGAGGCCGCATATACGGAACATTCCGTGCGGGGTGATCTCCCACTTGTCAAATAGGAATAGCCGGAGGAGGAGTATGGCAAAGCAATCGGACCGAAAATCCATTTTTCGCCTTTCTGATGGAGAGTGGGAGACTTTTAAGATCGCCATGATCCACCAGCATGTGACCATGCAGGGTTTCATGGCGGCGACCGTCGCCATGCTGAAAGACTATGATGCGGAGGATGGCGGGAACCCCATTTATCGCCCGTATTTTGATCGGGTCCTGTCCCGCGCCCGCACTATTGCGGGAGGCGACAATGGCTGACCTGAAGGAGATCAACCAGGCGATCAACGAGCCGGTATACGGGACGATTCGCCGGTCACAGTTGCGTACACTGACAGATCAGGAAATTCTGCAAGTCTTGAAAGAGATCAGTAATATTCTGGATTTCCGGCATGGAAAGCCGAAATATTTACCAAAGGAAACCTGATGAAAGACATCCAGAAAATTTCATTGAGGGACCGTATCAGTGATATTCTTGACGAGTACCGTGACCGCGACCGTCGTGACGTCCTACAGGACTGTCGCATTCACGAAAAAACGATTGAATCCATTATCAAGGCGGTCGAGGATTCATCCTCCGCAGGGCCTGCGGAGGAGGAGTGTGCGGTATGAAAAAACTTTTTTTCTTTGACGTGGAGACGACCGGCCTGGACCCCGCGGTACATGACATTGTGCAGCTTGCCTATATCCTGGACCGTGACGGGGAGATCGTTGACAAGGGCGATCTCTACCTCCGGCCCGGTCCCGGCGCGGTCATTGACCCCGACGCCCTGCGGGTGCAGGGCCGGACGTTTGAGCAGGTCCTGTCGTTTCCCCCCGCGGTCGAGGCGTACCATACGTTGATAGGCCGGTTGTCTTTACATATTGACAAATTCAACCGCGCCGACAAGCTGTATCCGGTCGCGTATTGCGGGATACAATTCGATTATCCATTCCTGCAAAACCTGTTTAAGCGGCATGACGATCCTTTTTTCGGGTCGTGGTTCAATCATCGGGTGATTGACCCTATTGTTCTGGCGCGACTGCTTGACTTTAAAGACATCCTGGTCTCCCCGGACCTCAAGCTCCATACGGTATGCGAGAGCTTCGGGGTCCCGCTCTCGCAGGCGCACGACGCCCTGGCCGACGTGACGGCCATGCGGGAGTTGTTTTACAAAATGATAGACCTTTTTGATGAGCGCAAGGCGATGGCCCTGATGGGAGGGTAGAGACGCAAAATTTTGCGTCTCTACACGATATGAATTTACGTTTTGAAACCGTGGCGGACCGCGGTGACTCAATCGTCCAGCGTGCCGACGTGACGCACGACCGGACGTTCTGGATTAATTGGCGCAAGGCCCCGGACGCCCTCAAGCGCCTGGTCACGCTGCGGCCTGAGATTTCCCCTTCCGGGAGTACGATTTACTATGCGTATAAATCAATTTCCCGTTCGGACTTCAAACCTGTCTCTTTTGAGGTATCGTATACGCTTCGTGATGCGTCCCTCCTCCTGCCCTTTCAACCGAAGGCCGTTGCCCATCTTTGTAATGCTTTACTATCGCACGGGTCCGCTGCCGATGGCTCTGATACCGGAATCGGGAAAACCTATATGGGATTGGCGTGCGCCAGGGAATTGAACCTCGCGCCGGCGATTATCTGCAAAATCGCGGGGATTGCAAACTGGAAACGGGCCGCTTGCCAGTTTGGTATACGTCCCCGGTTCATAATCAACTGGGAGCAGGCGAAATCCGGGAAATACTCTTTTATCCGCCGCGCCCGTCACCCGTTTTCAGGGAGATACCTTTACAAGTGGCAAATGCCCTGCCGCGCCCTGATTATTTTCGATGAGGCCCACATGGGAAGCAATGACGACTCTCAAAATCATGCGCTATGGACCGCCGCGGCATCGTCCGGCTGTCCGACGCTTTCCATGTCCGCGACGTTCGCGGACCGGCCCTCCCGCCTGTTCGGGCTTTTCTCCGTGCTTAATGTGGAGACGCAAAATTTTGCGTCTCTACGGGTACGGGCCAATTTCGACGCCTGGCTTTCAAGTATCGGGCATTTCACCAATTTTAAAAACACGCTTGAGGGCTTGAATGAAGTTGACGATATGAAAACCGTGAACCGCCTGCTGTATCCACGGCACGGTTTTCGGTTGTCGTATTCGGACCCGGAGGTAAAAAAGTATTTCCCGGAAGCGGTATGTCATACGCACCTGGTCGATCTTTCCCCGAAGGACACGGCGAAGCAAAACCGGCTGTATCTGGAACTGCTGGAAAAAGTCTCGTATTATCGGTCGCTTGGAAAGCAGGCGGAGGTCCTGACCGCGGACCTGCGGTATCGGCAGGCCGCGGAGCTTTTGAAAGCGGAGGTCCTGGCCGATCTGGTCCGGGAGTACGTGTATGAGGGGAAATCCGTGTGTGTTTTTGTAAATTTTCGTGAAACACTTGCGTATCTGGCGAAGGCCCTCAATACAAGATCGTTGATCTTCGGGGACCAGGAGCGGCAGGGGCTTTCCCGCGAGGGTGTCGTTGACGCATTCCAGCGGAACGACAACAAAATCGTCCTCTGCATGGCGGAGGCGGGAGGGTCCTCAATCAATCTGCATGACGTGCATGGCGGACATCAACGAATATCGTTGATCTGTCCGACGTATACGCCGATCACGTTGAAACAAATTTACGGGCGGACGTATCGCGCCGGCAGCAAGACGCCGCCGATCATAAAGCTGGTATACGCCGCCGATACCATAGAACAAAAAGTCAGCGAAACGGTATCGAGAAAACTTGACAATATAGCAGCCCTGAACGACGGCGACCTGTTTGAGCCGGACCTGTTCGGCGTCCTTCGGGGCGTAGAGGCGTAAAATTTTACGCCTCTACAGGAGGAAAATAATGAAATATTTTTATTTTTCCGTGTCGCCGGTCGAGATTCAAAACGTGGCCCCCACGCTCGAACGGTGTGAAGAACAGGGATACGAGTACGTCGATTCCCTGTTGATTGGTTACGCGAAAGGGCGACTCGTCGAGTCGCCCGTACAGCCCCAGGCAATCCCGATGTACCTTGTGATTATCCGCAAAGAATTTACGGATGCAAGCGAGGTACGTCCGCCCGAATTTAACGTCGTCCCGTCGTTCCAGGGAAAGAACTAATGGCCTGGCATTGCGGATGTCCCGCGCAGAAAACCATTGCACGGTCCCTCACGATTATCGTGCGGGAGTGTGTGTCGTGCCGGGCATACCACTATTATTCGATTGACCTGGAAGGAAGGGAGGTAAACATTGATGAACCCGATGCGCCCCCGATTCAGCCCTCTGGCGGCATTGTTTCCGGGATTGGGAATGGACCCGTTTCCGGTCCTCCCCCCTCCGAAGGAGGAGAAAAAATGCCTTCTCCCCCAATGTCCGAATTTGACCCGTCATAATGGAGGGTATTGCAGCGCCGACCATAAACGTCTTGACGATGAAAGAAGGAACAATGCGAAAAAACATTAATAAGGCACTATACGAGTGTGATCGGTGTCATGCGGAGTTCTGGCATTCGATGCACCGTCTCCCCGCTAAATTAATAATGGCGGAGGGGGATAATGACGACCGGGACCCCCAGGTGTTCGACCTCTGCGACAATTGCGCCGCGGAACTGAAACGCTTTTTTACCGCCGAAGCGTCCGGTTTCACGACAATAATGAAAGGCCCCCGACGCCTTTCAGACGGCGACGTGACTGAGGCCGACATTGCCCGTGCACGCAAGAGCGGTTTATTGACGTGAAGCGATGTTTCGTCCCGGCCCTGGACCAATACTATACCTGGGACGGCGACGTTCTCAGGTTCGACGACGGAGTTGTTTACACAACGGCGGAAGCTATTTTACTTGCGGAGGGAAAACCCGATGACATTGACCTCAAGGCCGTACATCTCTGCAAAGCCCTGCTCGGCGGGGAGCTTACCCCCTGCGACCGGGACGCGAAGCTCGCCCCGTACCTGCCGGATCTGGACGTGGAAATGCGAAAAGCTCCGCCTGTACCGCTGGTGTCCGCAATGGCACGAAAACCAGGTAAAGACGCAAAATTTTGCGTCACCACGGGTAGAGACGCAAAATTTTGCGTCTCTACCGGGAAACCGGGCGGCGTTCAAATGTCGGTGATCGACGTATTAATGCCGGAAGGACCGGGACCCAGGGGCAGGAACCCGTATAGAACCGCCCGCAAAGGGTCCCGGCATCCGGCTGTCAGGCGATAATTCCCGCGGCCTTTGCGTCCTTCCTGATCTGTTCCCTGCGCTGATTGATCCTCGTCGTCTCCGTCAGGCGGGCGTCCGAGTCCGCTTTAAGCATGGTGTCCGTCGCCTCCGGCGGCAGTTCAATTCCCAGCTTGTTCAAGCCCGCGATCCTCTGTGCGGTCGTCAGTTCCGGCATGATACATCTCCTTAAAAAAGGTTAGAGGCGTCTCTAAATTTCGCCGCTATAAACAGCTTCATCGTCCTCATGTGCGTTAATGTCCTCCCGGACCCCGGAAGGTCCTACAGAGGCGTCCTGGGCCTCCGCAGGAGGGTACGGGCGACCCGCCGGGTCACTCATACGGCGGGGATCACCCTTGGGGTATTGCAGCGCCGGATCGCGGCCGCAGGCCGGCGGACGGACCAGGCCGGCGACCATAAGCACCTGGTCGGCCTGTTCCCATCCATAATGATCGTCCAGCTTGGCGATCATCTTGGCAAGCTCCGCGGGATCGTTCATCACGGCCTTGAAGTCCGGGGAGGCCGATACCGCGGCCTGGGCGACTTTGTAGCGCCAATCCTGCTGTCTCTGCTGATGGTTCAAGGCCGCGATCTGTAGTATCTGCGGCAGTACGCCTTCGACCACTTTGAAAACCTTATCCGCCACGGTCTCACGTTCCGGTGTGATCGCCGCTTTCAAGTCTATCGCGCCCATGACCATCTCCTTCATTTCTTTAAATAGTGCTCCGCCCTGGCCCTGCCCGTTCTGGACCTTCGCCAGTTCCAATAGCTGCGCGTTGTTCGCGGTTGTCAGGGACAGCATGAGTTGAAACATCTCCCGCGAGGCATTGCCCTGTTTTTCCAGGAACGCGACGACCAGCGGCAGGGCGATGGGTAGTATCTTGTCCCATTCTATTCCCCGATGCGGCCCGAACCCGAACAGTTTTGCCGCTTCCATCGTCTCATTCATGTACTGTCGCGCCGCCTCCTTCGGGTCGATTGCCGGTAGAGACGCAAGATTTTGCGTCTCTCCAAGAAGGTTCGCGTCCAGTTTTTTATCGAGGATGGCGTTGTTCACCTTGTCGCTACGCTCCTTCGCAAGTTGTATCTTCCTGTCAAGTTGATGCCGGCGATATTCGTCCATGAATTTATCGCTGATCGTGGTGATGACGCTGGCGTTCTGCCGGTCGCGGTGTCCGTTCGCGTCCTTGTCGATCCAGGTGAATGTCTGTAGATACGATCCCGGCCCGTAGGACCGGGCGATCCATTCGGTTGACGGCACGACGTTCTGGAAGCCCTTGATATACTCGCTCTGGTTTCGATAGTCTCCCGGTTCGCCGTGCGCTCCGCGGGGGATTTCCTTGAGGGTGCAGTTGAATTGCCGGTCGGAAAGGCCGTTTTCGATCAGGACCGACATGATCTCGTCGGGAATGTTGTCGTTTTCAAGTCCCAGGTATTTTGTCGGGGATTCGGGACCGAACAAGTCCTGCAAGGGATCGAGAAACGGTTGATTGTTCGTGGGCTTGCCTTCGGAGGAGGGGGCGTCAGGGTCCACGACCGTCGCATTGGGGAGGGTCGCGGTCCGGGCGTCTTTCAGTCCGATCCGGGGCTTGGGCTTGTTTCCTTGTCGCGGGTTCAGGGACATACGGGTTCCTTTCTTCACCGCCGAGACGCAAAATTTTACGTCACCACGGGTAGAGACGCAAAATTTTACGTCACCACGGGTAGAGACGCAAAATTTTACGTCACCACGGGTAGAGACGCAAAATTTTGCGTCTCTACGGGTTTATGGGGATTTACGGCGGGAAAACCCGCCTATCAATTGCGGCAGATTCATAATTACAAGGTACGCGATGCCGCCGATCACCAGCACCGGCGCTATTTTTGAAAATATATCCCCGATGATTTTGGTTGTGTCAATCTGTAGTCCTGACACGAAAGCGTCCCAATCGCTTTTCGGTTTATAGTCGATGGTCCCCAGGGCGAGCTTCGGGTCATAGAGCGCATTGCCGATAAGCCCGGAGGA
>Ga0315281_10015900_pt1 | contig 10071 bp, 12 predicted proteins | sample YL17G07_0_MG_FD_204540 | JGI IMG/M metagenome (GOLD analysis project Ga0315281, IMG submission 204540) | Sediment microbial communities from Yellowstone Lake, YNP, Wyoming, USA - YL17G07_0 | ecosystem: Environmental > Aquatic > Freshwater > Lake > Sediment | place: USA: Wyoming | collected...
AGGATTTCCATCGAGAAAAAGAAGTAGTCGTTGGATTATGCGTGATGCAATGGCAGAGAGATGGTCCTGTTTTCAGTGCGGGAAGCTCTATGACACGAAAGAGGGGGCCGTCAGGTGCCACAATGCGCCTGTCCAGCACATCGAAGACCACCCGAACCCGCCTAAGCTCAGATGGTGGGCTGGGAGATAGGGGGCCGCTGAAAAGCCATTGCTGGCGAAAGGCGACACCCAATTCATTTCTCAGGAGCAATGTTTTAATATAGTATTCAATTATCGAACACACTCAATCCGGAGGTCAGTAATGTCCACTAAGGCAAAAGCGGTCGCTGCGGCAAGGAAGATGAAGGACCGCTGGAGAGCGAAGCTATGGTACAGGGTCTTGGCGCCAGAGATGTTCAACATGGCGTTGCTGGGTGAGACCCCGACCGACAACCCTGACTCGCTCAAGGGACGCACGATGGAAGCAACAGTCCAAGACCTCACCGGAGATTTCTCAAAGATGCACATCAAGCTCAAGTTCCAGGTACACGACGTCCGCGGCCTGGACGCTCACACGCTCTTCATAGGGCACGACCTCACGAGCGACTACGTGAGGAGGCAGACGAGGAGGAAGCGGTCCAAGACGGACGCGGTCGTGGAGGTCACGACCAAGGACGGCTGGAGGATCAAGGTCAAGCCGATGGCGGTCTCAGAGCAGAGGATCCAGTCCTCGCAGGAGACGGCGATCAGGCACATCATGGAGAATGTGATGCTCAAAGCCGCATCCGAGAGCACCGTTTCCGAGTACGTCAAGCTGATGGTCAACGGCGACCTGAGCAAGGCCATAGCAGACCAGGGCAAGGTCATCGTACCGATGAAGAGGATAGAGATCCGCAAGAGCGAGGTGCTCAGCTTCGGAGTGGTGCCAGAGATTTCTGAGGCGACGGTCCCGGAGCAGCAACCATCTGAAGAGGGTGGCGAGACGATAGCGCAGCCGGATGCCCAGACGACTGAATCCGCCGCAGAGTCGGAGGAGCTCTCGGAAGAGGAGCTTGCCGAGGAAGCGGATGAGAAGGAACAATAGAACTATCCGTGTCGCCTATCACCGATAGAATCCGGATCCATCCGATCCATGCGGAAAGAATGCGCGGTTCAACCGTGTCGGGGTGGCTCAGCCTGGTGGAGCGTCGGACTCATAGGGACAACTGAGAAAGACCGGATGCTCCAGAGATATCCGGAGGTCGCGGGTTCAAATCCCGCCCCCGACACTCTCATCGCTTTTTTCATTCTGGAAATAATTTATAGCCTTCACCGCCTCATGCAGTCACGGGGCCGATAGCATCAGGATAATACTCTATACGGGCAAGGGAGGTGTGGGCAAGACCTCGGTGGCCGCGGCGACGGCGATCAGGTCCGCGAAGCTTGGGCACAAGACCATCATCATGAGCACCGACTCCGCGCACAGCCTCTCCGACTCCCTCGAGATCCCCCTCTCGGGCAAGATCAAGCACGTGGCGAAGAACCTCGATGCGATCGAGATCGAGGTGCAGTACGAGATCGAGAGCAAGTGGGCGGAGATACACAACTACATCTCGGAGTTCCTGGAGTCGCAGGGTGTCGAGCCTGTGACGGCGAAGGAGCTAGCGGTGCTTCCTGGCCTGGACTTCATGTCCGCGCTGTTCTATGTCGACCAGTTCGAGAAGGAGGGGAAGTACGATGTGGTCATCATCGACACCGCCCCGACCGCCGATACGATAAGGCTGCTCTCGTACCCCGACGTCGCCAATTGGTACATCGACAAGATATTCGGCGTTATGAGACACCTGGTGAAGATCGCCAGGGCGACCGTCGGCCGCGTGATGAAGACTCCGCTACCACCGGAGCAGGTGCTGGACGACATCCAGTGGATGAAGGACCGCCTTCAGAACGTCAAAAACATCATGACCGATCCGGAGAAGACCTCGGTCAGGCTGGTGCTCAACCCGGAGAGGATGGTCATAACGGAGACGATGCGCGCCTACACCTACCTCTCGCTCTTCGGATACACGGTGGAGAGCCTGGTGATAAACCGCATCTACCCCGAAGATTCCGGGAAGGGATACTTCAAGGAGAAGCTGAAGGAGCAGGCGAAGTACCTCGAGGAGATCGAAGAGGCTTTCTCCCCGCTCAAGATGCTGCGGGCGTACATATTCAAGAATGAGATCGTTGGGAAGGAGTCACTGGAGCTTCTCGCCGACATGCTCTTCGGGGACTCGGACCCGACCGATGTCTACAGCAAGGAGAGCCCGATGAAGATGTACGAGAAGGACGGGGAGAGGATACTGGCGCTGAGGATACCTTTCAAGATCGACAGGCCTGTAGAGTTATATAACCGCAAAGACCTGCTAATAGTCGGGATTGGAAGCTACAAGAGGAGTATTTCCCTCCCCTACACCTACGCCGCTCTGAAAGTCAAGAAGGCGCAGATGAAGGACGGGTGGCTTCGGATACATTTCGAGAAGGTGAAAGGAGATGGACAGGAAGACGGTCGCGAAGAAAGGGGCAGGAAAGGCAAAGGAGCTGGCAGAGCACGTTGAGCGCCTCGCGGGGAACATAATTACCGGTGGGGCTGCAGACCACCTGTCCAAGGCGGGGGGCGAGATGCTCACTCTCATCAACAAGACGATGGAGGACATGAGCATCCCGGAGGACACGAAGAAGCACCTGCTGACCGCCGAGAAGGAGGCTTTGCTGGCGATGAAGTCCGTGCTGGACGCCGTGATCAAGGAGATCGACGGCATGAGCGTCGGTGCCAAGAAGCCCGCCGAGAAGCTGAAGAAGATAAAGATAAAGTGATCCGCACCGGGTGGATTATTCGCTCAACATGTCTGGAACTTTCAAGAGCATCTGCTGAAGCGCCTCCAGATTTGTCCCCTTTGGGACGACCGTGATGATGATGGCCTTAGGGCCGGCACTGGTTATGAACATCTCATGATTCTCTGAGGTTATGCGGATGAGTTTTGGCTGGCCTGTCCTCAGTTCCGAGTGAGCTGTCACTGCCGCACCCATCATGGTCGCGCACATTATCGTCAATGTATCGGCAGTGACTCCGTCTGGTATGTCGCCGGCCATCATCATGCCGTCCCTGCCGAGTATCGCTGACGAGATGGCGCCGAACTCGGATTTTAGCTCTTTGAGAACCTTCTGAAAATCTGCCAAGCTCAGTCTCCTCCGCCCTCTCTGACCTTGAACACGCACTGTTCGTCACCCTTACTGGCGCACTCTACCTCCTCGCAGTGCATCCGCTTGTGGGTGTAGCCCTCGTAAATCTTGTTGACTATTCCGCGGAGCATATGGCAAGTCGGCTTATCGGAACCCTTCGCCTCAAGGGATTCGAAGGATTCGGTGACATTTACAACGAAGTCCTCGAACTTGACCTCCTCGACCCAGCCCTTCGCCTTCAGCAGCTTGTTGCATGACTCGAAATAGTCCTCCTCGGATTCCTGCGCGGCGATCCTGGCTATCTCCTCCCCTATGATCAGCCCTTCGCGGTAGAACAGTCCGTTCGACGCTGCCGCCATCACACTTTCATAGAGCTCCTGTATATCCTTGGACTCTTTTTGAGACAGCTTGATGAATCTCATCGTAATTCTCCAGTTTCCAGCTATCGGCTATCTCTGAATCCGCTTTTCGATTAAATACCTTTTACTATCTGATCGGGGGAGAGACGAATGATAGAATTGAATCTCGAAAGGTTACAATCTGGCTGAATTAAGACGCCATCCGAACGGAGACAGCATCTGAGAAGTTTATTATCCCTGAGTCCGATTATTGCCTGACAATGCCGAAATTCTCCGATTTAGATGGCGAAAAGGCTGTCAAGGCCGCAAGGACAATCGTCGAAGGCTACGTAAAGCACGGCGATGTTCCAAAGATCGATGTGCCTGAGAGCTTCCGCAAGAACGGCGGAGTGTTCGTCACTCTCAAGACCTACCCCGGCGATGACCTCCGCGGGTGCATCGGCTACCCTGAGCCGGTGGCACCGCTGGAGGAGGCTTTGATCGACTCAGCGGTGAGCGCGGCCACAAGGGACCCGAGATTCCGTCCGGTTAGAGAGAAAGAGCTGCCCCTGCTTTTGGTGGAGGTCAGCCTTCTGACGCCTCCCGAGCAGATCGCGGTGAGCGACCCGAAGGAATTGCTCGGCAAGGTCGTGGTCGGCGAGGACGGGCTCATCGCCGAGAGGGGGCGGTCGAGAGGATTGCTTCTTCCGCAGGTTCCCGTGGAGCTTGGCTGGGGAGTGGAGGAGTTCCTGATGCAGACCTGCGCAAAGGCGGGGCTGGATCCGGATGCATGGAAGGACTCCAAGACGAGATTCCTGAAGTTCCAGGCTGAGGTCTTCTCCGAGGAGAGCCCCAACGGCAAGATTCATAGAGAGATCCTGAGAGGTTGAAATGGACCTGGTAATCGAGGGCAAGGTGTTGCTGGCAAGCGGCCTTTCCGAATGCTGCATAGGGATCGAGGGCGGCAAGATCAAGAGCATAGCGAAGACTTTAGGCCGCTCCGATAAGCGACTGGATCATTCTGGATTGATCATCATGCCAGCGGGGATCGACCTGCATGTGCACTTCAGAGACCCAGGGATGACCAGGAAGGAGGACTTCGGGACGGGTTCTGCTGCCGCCGCATGCGGAGGCGTGTCCTACATCCTTGAGATGCCGAACACGAAGCCGCCGACGAGGACGCTTTCCGATCTCAAGGAGAAGATAGCGCTGGCATCCAATAAGAGCTATGTGGATTTCGGAATCGCGGCGCTGCTTGACGAGGGCTCGGATGTCTCGAAGCTCGCCGAGCTGGCGAGCGCGTTCAAGATATACCTCGGCGAGACGACCGGGGGCCTGGGGATATCGGCAACTATTTTGAAAACGGTGCTCTCGAAAGCTTCTGATTGCGGAGCGCCGGTTTTCGTGCATGCTGAACACATAGGAGCGCTGCCTGATACCGTTGAGAAGGATCTGGACGACCATGATTCGAAGAGGTCCGAGGAATCCGAGCTCGATGCTGCAGAGCTGGTCGCGGCTTCAAAGCATGGAAGCCAGAAGATCCATTTGTTGCATGCGACTCAGGCGGGCGTGCTCAGTCTCACAAGAAAGAGCAATATGACCGCGGAGGTCACGCCGCACCATCTGCTGCTAGATACTAATTCAAGACTCGGTCCGCTTGGCAAGATCAACCCGCCGCTGAGGAATAAATCGACGCGCATGCGCCTTTGGGAAGCTTTCACGTCGGGGCAGGCAGACACGATAGGGTCGGACCACTCGCCGCATACCGAGAGCGAGAAGGGGCAGGATTTCAATTCTGCTCCGAGCGGAATGCCCGGCGTCGAGACCTTGCTCCCGTTGATGCTTCAGAAGGTCGCGGAGAGGAAGCTGGCGATAGAGGTCCTTTCGAAATGCTGTTCATCCAGACCGGCGGAGATCATCGGCTTGAACAAGGGGAAGATCCAGGTCGGAATGGATGCGGATCTGATCGTCGTTGACATAAGGAAGAGCTCGAAGATCAGCGCCGACAGATTGCACTATAAATGCGGCTGGACCCCTTACGAGGGAATGGATGCGGTGTTCCCAGTTTCGACGATCATCCGCGGAGAAGAGGTCGCCCGCGACGGTGAGCTGTCCGGCGAAAGGGTCGGGAAGTTCGCCACGCCAGGGAGGGGTTCCTCATGATGATCGACATGACAGAGCTCGAAGGGAAGAGCTTCAACTGCCTCGACGGCTGCGCGATGTGCTGCCTTTGCCAGCCGGAGCTTTCGAGCGACGAGCTGAAGCTGTTCGAGGGCGACCTGTATCTGAGCAACGGTCTGACCAGAGAACATATTGACGGACATAAGAGCGCAAAGCCCAATGCGATCAAGCTTCAGGGCGGATGCGGCGCCTGCTATTACCTCAAGAACCGGCTCTGCACCATACACGAGCTCAAGCCACACTTCTGCCGGCAATTCCCGGTTCATGTTCACCTCCTGAGGAGGGCCCAGCTCAGTGTCAACCTGTCATGCAGAGGCGTGTCAGAGGGAGGAAACTCGCTGAAAGCCTATGCCAAGACGTTGGTGGCCGGAATTCCGGAATCGGAACTCGAGCGGGACCTTTCGACGGTCAGGAAGGTGGTGGCCGAGTTCGACAGGAACTGTCGCGAAGCGGGCATACATCAAAGTCCGGAGAGGATAAGGTCGGTCGCTGGGAAGCTCCTGCCGATGATAGCTAAGGAGGATGGTGCCGCACGGCTGCTCGCATTCGCAGACGGAGAACCTATGCTTGGCAACGTGCCGGAGGAGGACATCATCGATGCCGTCAGGATGATGGAGCCGGCGGAGGACCTCGAAGAGCTTGCTAGGGAATCGAACTACGAGCAGTTCGAAATAGAGGATGTGGCGAAGCTGCCCGTATATGTCGATGAGGGATTGAGATGGAACCTGATACGGTCTAAGAATAGGAAGATCGACTGGATAACCCTAGAGGAGGACGGCTCGATGGTGTTGAAGAGGAGCCTGGACCTTGAGGAGATAAAACTCCTACCGTTGGAGATGGAGGGGCTGGCCGCTTTCGCGGACTACGCCAGGGTCCTGATAGCAAGGGACGCGTTCATGGGAACCGTGTACAGCGTCTGCGACCTGCACGAGTACCAGCATGACCTCATGACGGTCTACCTCGGAGTGCTGGGCACATCGATGCTCGACCTGTGGTGGAGGGCGTCACTCCTCGGCGCGATACTGAAGATGCCGAAGATCGATCGCTTGCTTGCGATAGAAGGGGTAAGGGCGTTCGACATGGACAGCCTGGATGCGCCGACGATTGGCGCCTTCATTTAATCGTTATTTTTACAATAGGAATGGCAATAGTTTCAGTTTTTTAGCATAAGGTTTAATACTTTTGCTAAATTAACCGGAGACCATGAGCGAACAAGTACAGATTGCCAACCTCGACAAATACGACAGGATCATCCTCCAGATACTCCAGGAGAACAGCAACACCAGCCTGAAGGAGATAGCCAACAAGACCGGGCTCTCCTCATCTACGATACACTACAGGATCAACCGGCTGATCAAGGACAAGATAATCATCACCTTCACCGCCCAGGTCGACCCGGTAAAAGTCGGCAAGGACATACTTGCGGTATCTTTGGTGAATGGAAAGTACGGTTCGGACATCTCAAAGAAACTCGGCGACAAGCTCGGGAAGATACCCGGAGTGTGGGCAGTATACTACCTCTTGGGGAACATCGACTTCGCCGTTCTCCTCAGGGCATCGACGCGGGAAGAGCTCAAGAACATCATCGATGCGATCATGAGAATCGAAGAGGTTGAGAAGAGCAACACATACCTGGTGCTAGAGAGAATCAAGGAAGATCCGAAAGTGGAGTTCTGATATTCCCAGCATCTGACGGCCTATAATTCGGTCAGAAAAAGGCATAGCCAGCGTCCTGAAAATAATTCAGGCGCACGGCAAAGCTTTAAGTAAGACACCATTTATGGGGAAACAGGTGAGTTGTCTGCAGAAGCCTTTGGTAGTTCTGAACAAGGCGATCAACCAGCAGGTTATCGTCGAGCTCAAGGCGAAGAGATCGTACAGAGGGATACTAGAAGGTTACGATCCGCACATGAACATTGTTCTTAAGAACGCCGAAGAGGTCTTTGAAGGCAATGTCACGCGGAAATTGGAGTCGACGATAGTCCGCGGAGACAACATCATCTATATTTCACCGTGAGAGAGGTAGTTCGATTTGACAAAGGGTACAGCCTCAATGGGTAAGCGCTCAGCGAAGAAGACCCACATCAGGTGCCGCAGATGCGGAAGGCATTCGTATCATGCCACCAGAGGCATCTGTGCCAGCTGCGGTTTCGGTGCGACGACAAAGAAAAGGAACTACAGTTGGGCGAAGGCTCATTGAAAGCCGAGGGGGGTGTCAGAAGATGTGGCATGTCCCGAAGTTGAAGGAGGCTTGTGGCGTCATAGGGATATGTACACCTGAGCCTGTGGCGGAGTATCTCTATTTTGGCCTGAGGATAATCCAGCATAGGGGGCAGGAGTCTGCAGGCATATCGGTATTCGAGGAAACCCATCACGCCATCCTGAAGGGCATGGGGCTGGTACACCAGATAATGAACAAGGACCAGCTGTCAAATCTCAAGGGCAACAGGGGGATAGGGCATGTCAGATACTCAACATTCGGAGTCTCGGCGCTGCAGAACGTACAGCCCTTCGTAGTGCAGACGACCAATGGAGAGGTCTCCCTCGGGCACAACGGGGAGATCATCAACGCGGAGGCGATGAGGAACGACCTCAAGAGGAAGGGTTGGGCTTTCATCACATCATCGGATTCTGAAATCATAATACGCCTGCTGGCCAATGAGCTCAGCATACACGCCGACCCGGTCAAGTCGATCAAGAACCTGATGGGGCTGATCCAGGGTTCGTACTCGCTTACGATAATGATTGGAGATAGGGTATTCGGAGTACGCGACCCTTACGCCATCCGCCCGCTGTGCGTCGGGAAGATGAACGGGGGTTGGGCGGTCGCGTCCGAGAGCGTGGTATTCGACAATCTCGACGGCGAGTTAGTCAGGGATGTCGAAGGTGGAGAGATCGTCGAGGTCACCTGCGACGGGGTGAAGTCCTGGAAGGTCCCCTCCCCGAAGGAGAAGGCGCACTGCATGTTCGAGTGGGTCTACTTCGCCAGGCCGGACTCAGTCATCGACGGAAGGTTGGTATTCGAGGTGAGGAAGAACATAGGCAAGAAGCTCTCCAAGGAGCACCCGACCCAAGCCGACGTCGTGATACCGATACCGGACTCAGGCAGGGCCCATGCGATCGGCTTCTCCGAGGAGTCGCGCATCCCGTATGCGGAAGGGCTGATGAAGAACAGGTACGTCGAGAGGACATTCATAATGCCGGATCCCAGCGAGAGGGTCATGGGCGTAATGCTCAAGCTGAACCCGATCAAGAAGGAAATCGAGGGGAAGCGCGTCATCCTTTGCGACGACAGCATCATCCGCGGTACCACGATGAAACAGATAGTCCATATCCTAAGGAAGGCGGGCGCCAAGGAGGTGCATGTCAGGATCGGCTCTCCTCCGGTCGTAGCGCCCTGCTACCTCGGCATAGACATGAAGACCAGACACCAGTTCGTCGCCACCGACCGTACGAACGAGGAGATAGCCGACATCATAACTGCCGACAGCGTGGGATACCTGAGCCTAGGTGGTTTGGTAGAATGCATCGGCTTGGGCGACAGGAACCTCTGCCTCGGATGCCTGACGGGAGAATATCCGATGTCCATTGAGGGCGAATGCGTCAGGTTCCAGAAGAAGATAGACAGCTTCTGAAACAGTTTAAATACACTCCCCAGTCTTTCCGCCGTTGGCATTATACACAAGGGCCGGTAGATCAGCGGTAGATCGCTCGCTTGGCATGCGAGAGGCCGCGGGTTCGAATCCCGCCCGGTCCACTTCTTATCGGATTGAGTTGTTTCCTATGATGCCATCATGCATTCAGAATTTGGGGTCAGGATAGGGTCCACCAACCATTATCATAATAATAGGAGTTATTGGGCAGGGAGAGGGGGCATGGGAGATGCTACAGGGGCCGAGACTATTGGCAGGATTGCGACCAGCGCAGGCGCTCGATTCCTTTGGACAGTAGCCGGCATAATATTCGTGGCTCTTGGTTTGATTGGAATCGCGGTCCCGCTTCTCCCGACGACCCCGTTCCTACTTCTTGCAGCAGCCTGCTTCCTTAGGGGTTCGGAGAGGATGTACCGGTGGCTTTTGCGGAACAAGCTCTTCGGGCGTTATCTCGACGATTACAGAGAGAAGAGAGGCGTGCCCATGAGAATCAAGATCATAGGCATATGCGTCCTATGGGCATCTATTGGATTTGTGACCATCTTCTTAGTGACCGATACTTTGATAAGAATTCTGATGTTGTCAGTGGCGTTTTTCGTGACTTTGTATATGCTGACGATAAAGACGAAAACGGAGAAAAAGATGCCAGGTGATTGAAGAATTCGCTTCAGCAGCAAGAGAACCGCGAGGTGTCTTCATCGGCGTCTATGTCCTTTATC
>Ga0315281_10015901_pt1 | contig 10071 bp, 11 predicted proteins | sample YL17G07_0_MG_FD_204540 | JGI IMG/M metagenome (GOLD analysis project Ga0315281, IMG submission 204540) | Sediment microbial communities from Yellowstone Lake, YNP, Wyoming, USA - YL17G07_0 | ecosystem: Environmental > Aquatic > Freshwater > Lake > Sediment | place: USA: Wyoming | collected...
GCAAGCCATCATGCAATAGCGGCAGCCGATGCAAGTGTGCTTGTCCACCAGCACGATACCGTCGGCGCGTTTGAACGACGCCCCGGTCGGACACACGTCCACGCACGGAGGATCTTCGCAGTGCTGGCACATCATCGGCAACGACGTGGCGCGACCGGTGCGCATGTCTTTCAACTCAACCTTGCGTATCCACTGGGAATCGGTTTCCTTGGTTCCACCGGACAGGTGTGCTTCTTTATTGCATGCAGTGACGCAGTCATTGCAGCCGTCCGCGCACTGGTTGGTGTCGATCAGCATACCCCAGCGCACCTTGCCGGATACCGGCTCGGCATCAGCTTTGCCGTGCGCCAGATCGTACAGCAGCACACCCGGCGCAAGCGCCAACCCGGCCAGCGCGGCTGACCCGAACCCGACTACCTGGCGGCGGCTGACATTGATTTTATCGCTCATTGACTCACCCCGGACTTACCCTGCGCCACTGTCACTGCAGCACCCTTCGCGTTTGCCACAGCACTGGCCTTTGCAACCTTGGGCTTCGGCTTGCTGGAGTGGCACTCGAAACAATCGATCTTCACTGCGACATAACTATGGCAGCCCTGGCAGAAATTATCGTTGCTGCCGAGAACACTGTTGTTCTTGCTGCTGGCGTGGCAGTCGATGCAATTTTGCAGGCTGTACTTCGTGGTGCGGATGCCCTTGTGCATGGTTTCGTCACGCTGGTGCATCAACAACTTCATGTGATTGCGCTTCATGAAGTCTTCGTCTTCGACGCACTTATCGCCCTTCTCGATCACATGCTTGGGCATCGGCACCCGGCTGTGCTTGTGCTCGTCATCATGGGCGCCTGCACCCAGGCTTATGCCGAGCAGTATACCCGCGAGAGCACCCCACTTGACCCACTTGCCGGATTTTGTCGAAGCGAACATCTGCTTAGTCACCCATACCCATTTTGATGTAACCGGTTGGGCATACGTCAGCACAAATGTGACAGCCAATGCACTTGTCGTAGTCGGTATCCACATAACGGCCTGTGGTCGAAAGTGTTTTCTTCACTTTGAACACGGCAACTTGCGGGCAATACACCACACAGTTGTCGCACTCGAAACACAGACCGCAACTCATGCAACGTTTGGCTTCAGCGACTGCTTCCTGCTCTGACAACACACCCAGGCGGTCCTCGAAGTTACCCAGCGCCTGCTCGGCATTCAATTGCACCACATTGCGCATGTGACGCGGGGTAAACAGGAAATGGCCCAGGAACAGGTCGTTGGATGGGATCACATACTTGTAGGAACGGTCCTCAAAATTGTGCACCGCCACATCGCTGCCATCCGTGCCCCATACCGGCTCATGATTGTATTCCTCGATCTTGAGGCCTTTTTCCAGCATTTTTCGCTGCAGGTCAAAGATATGTACATCAACCTTGGGGCGCTTTTCCAGGTCTTCTGCCTTCAGGTAGCGATCAATACTGTCCGCTGCGATGGCAGCGTGGCCAATGGCAGTGGTCAACAGATGCGGCTTAAGCACGTCGCCGCCGACAAAGTAACCTTTCTTGTTTGGAACCTGGTAGTTCTTATCGGCGGTCATCAACCCCTTGCCGTTATCGAAACCTTCCATGCCTGTGAAATCGACCGCCTGACCAATGGCTGACACGATCAGGTCGGCAGGAATATCGAATTCCGTGCCTTCCTTGATCACGGTCTGCTTGTTGACCACTTCGACCTCAGCCACGCGCAAAGCGGTAGCACGGCCGTCCGGCCCGACCACCACTGCAACCGGGGTAAGGTTTCCGCGAATCTCGATGCCTTCCGACAATGCGTGCTCGACTTCGTGTTTGTTGGCGTTCATTTTCTCGATGCTGGCGCGGGTAATCAGAACCACTTCCGCGCCTTCGCGTGCCGACACCTTGGCCACATCGTGCGCCATATGTCCCTGGATAATCAGTTCAGGATGATCTGTCGGGCGATCTTGCGTGATATTTCCAAGCCGGCGCGCCACAGTTGCCACGTCGATGGAAGTATCGCCACCGCCGATCACCACTACGCGCTTGCCCACATGCTGCAAGCGGCCGTCGTTGAAAGCGCGCAGGAAAGCCATGGCGGTCACGCAGTTTGGAGCCTCGGAACCTGGCACCGGCAAGGGGCGGCCGCTCTGCGCACCCATGCCCATAAACACGGCGTCGTAATCTTTTTCCAGTTGCTCCAGGGTAATATCTGTACCGATACGCGTGTTGAGCCTGGCTTCAACGCCCATGTCCATAATGCGCTTGATTTCCGCGTCGAGCACTTCGCGCGGGGTACGGAATCCGGGGATGCCATAACGCATCATGCCGCCCAACTCGGCGTGCTCATCGAAAACGGTCGAGGCGTGACCCTTGAGCGCGAGTTGATAGGCCACTGCCAGTCCAGCAGGGCCACCGCCGATGATGGCCACTTTCTTGCCCGTGCTGTGCTCAGCTTTCTTGAAGCCCAGATTGTTGGTGATCGCCCATTCGCCGATATAGTGTTCGACCGAGTTGATACCAACGTGATCTTCCACCTCGTTGCGGTTGCAACCGCTTTCACATGGAGCGGGACACACACGGCCCATGACAGAAGGGAACGGATTGGCTTCAGCCAGACGGCGGAAAGCGTATTCCTGCCAAGACATGCTTGGCTTGCCATCTGCACCTGCCGGTGGTTTTTCGATACCGCGCGCGATGTTCAACCAACCGCGAATATCTTCGCCCGAGGGGCAGCTACCCTGGCACGGCGGAGTACTCAGGACGTATTCAGGACATTTATGGGTATGATCCGAATCAAATATCCAATCCGCTCCGCGCGCGCCGATTTTATCGCCATCCTTGTAACGACGGAACGTCAGGGACTTCTTTTCCATTTTATCTGATGTGACTGACATCTTCGCTCTCCTTCAAAACATTGCCCCGCTGACCGCTGCGGTTACGTTTAACTAATCCTTGGATCCCAAACGGATCGCTGTGCTCACCAGTTGATGCACCCCACCCACCATGCCCATATCAAATTTGTAATACGGCAGAACCTTGACGAATTGCGCCTTGCAGATCGCGCAAATCATGGCCATGTAGTTGACGCCATGCTGGTTCACCACGCGCTGCAGCGCCTCCGCTCTGGGCAATGCACCCTTGACACGCAACTCCATCAAATCGTCGGTCAGCAGGCCACCGCCACCGCCACAACAGAAGGTGCTTTCGTGGATGGTTTCAGGCGTCATGTCGTGGAAATTATTAGCCACCGCCTTGATGATTTCCCGCGGAATGATGAACTGCCCGCCGGGCATATCCCCCATGCGGGAGCCACGCGCCACATTGCAGGAATCGTGGAAGGTGATGATGCGATGATCGTTGGCTTCTTTATCCAGCGTCAATGCGCCACGCTTGATCAGATCGAAAGTCAGCTCGCAGATATGCTGAGGTGCGGGGTAGCGCGGATCAAGCTGCTTTTGCAGCATGACGCTGAATGGATCATTTGCACCCGCTCCGATGCCGGCCAGCGTATTCCAGAAACTGTAAGCAACACGCCAGGCATGGCCGCATTCGCCGACCACAATCCGCTTCACGCCCAAATCGAGCGCCGCTTGACGGATCCGCAGGGCGATTTTACGCATCTGTTCGTAGTTACCGATGAAGAGGCCGAAATTGGCCGCCTCGGATGCGTGCGAACTCAACGTCCAACTGATGCCGGCCTGATGAAATACCTTGGCATATCCGATCAATCCCTCGACGTGCGGCTCAGAGAAGAAGTCGGCGCTGGGCGTTACAAGTAACACTTCGGCGCCCTGCACATCGAGCGGGAAAGCAACATCAACGCCGGTGTCGTCCTTGACGTCTTCAGCCAACCCTTCCAGCGTATCGATCAGAGCCGGGCCGGGAATACCGAGATTGTTGCCGATGCGGTGCACCTTGCCGATAATCTCGTTGTTGTACTTGCCGCCGTAACCGACGTGGTCGAGTATCTCCCGACCTGCCATCGTCACTTCGGCGGTATCAATCCCATAAGGACAAAATACAGAGCAACGTCTGCATTCAGAACACTGGTTAAAATAGCTGTACCATTCGTCCAGCACTTCCCGCGTCAGATCCCGAGCACCTACCAGCTTGGGAAAGTATTTCCCGGCAAAGGTGAAATGACGGCGATACACGCTGCGCACCAGATCCTGGCGTGCAACAGGCATATTCTTGGGGTCGGCAGTGCCAAGAAAGTAATGGCATTTGTCAGTGCAAGCCCCGCAATGTACGCAAGCGTCCATGTACACACGGAACCCGCGGTACTTCTCCAGCAACGTCCCCATATGAGCAATTGCCTTGTCGTGCCAGTCCTCAACCAATGCCCCGGGAAAACCGATGGCTTCCTGAATCGGCGCGGCCGCGACAAATGGCTTGAGATGCGCCGTAGCACCAGGCTGTATCGCCGGAACGGTAGAAAACTCATTGATCTTGGGGACTTCGAATTCAGCGACCGCCACGATGGCTCCTTACTTTTGATCCAAGTCCGCAGCCCACGGCGCAATGTGCCGGCGCTCGCGTGGGTTGTCGGCCTGATTGCGGGACGGGCTGAAAAACAGGCCCGGCGCGTGCAGCAACTTGCTGATGGGGAAAATCGCCATCAGCGTAGCCACCAGAAACAGGTGAATCAGAAGTGCCGGATCGGCGGGCAATGGTTGCCAGTCGAACAACATGAGTCCCAGGATAAATCCCTTCACCGCCACGATGTCGGTATGCGACACGAACTTCATCACCAGGCCTGAAGCACCAATGCAGATCAGCAGCAACAGCATCAGGTGGTCGGACGGCGTGGAAATATATTTAACGCGATCCACCAGGAAACGCCGTGCCCACAGTCCGGCAAGTCCGGCAATCATGGCGAAACCGGCATAGATGCCGAACGGCTGCATCGCCGCTATCAGGGAAGGAACAGGCTCGGTGAAATAACGCAGGTGGCGCAACAGCACCAGCAACAGCGCAAAGTGAAACATCCAGCCGAAGATCCAGATCCACTTGCTGGATTTGAACAGGCTCTCGAACAACACCACTTCGCGGGTCATGCGCAAAACCACGCCGGAAGTCGTTGTCGGCGCCGGAGTGGTTGGAATCTTGAGCGGCGCAGGAGTGCGCGCGTAGCTGTTAATTTTGTACGCCACACCCACTACCAACAGAGCCGTGGCAGCGTAAAACATGCAGGCGTAAATGATCGTGAGCAAGGACATCCGGTGGCTCCGAGGTTACTGCGCCGCAAGGTGCGTGCAAAGACGCACCCTGCGTGGCTTTAGATACAGCCGGTAGGCTTGGGCAGGCCGGCGATCTTGCATGCCTGCTTGGCTGGGCCGTAAGGGAACAACTCGTACAGGTACTTGCTGTTGCCTTTTTCCGGTCCCAATTTCTTGCCAATAGCCTTGGTCAAAACACGCACAGCCGGCGCGATCTGGTAGTCGTTGTAATACTCACGCAGGAAGTTGACAACTTCCCAGTGCGCTTCAGTCATGTCGACCTTCTCTTCCTTGGCCAGATAACCAGCCGCATCTTCAGTCCATTCGCCCAGGTTGAGCAGATAGCCTTCTTCGTCCGTCTCATAGACCTTGCCGTTGATTTCAAAACTCATGCTCACTCTCCCACGTTAGAAAACTACTGACTACAACCAGGACTGCACCGAAGCGTGCTCCGCAACCAGATCCACGAAACCGCCATAATCCACACATTTAATGCCTTCAAGCACTGAATCCTGCACGCCGCGGGCCTCCAGATCCGGCCACAACACAAACACGCTCACGCCAGGCATGGCCTGCTTGAGCTTCTGCGCAGCAGCGGTACCCTTGGTGGCGGCATAAACCCCATCTTCTATCAGAAGCAGCGCCGCGCCTTTGGTTGCTACCCGCAGACAGGATTCCAGCGTGCTGTTTTCAAATGGCGACTTGTTCACAATATGTAACATACTCTCTCCTGCTTCAGAAGCTGATGACAACGTCTTGGGTATCCATCAGGGCACCCATCTCGGCCGCACTCAATACCTCTACCGGGACAATCAGATTATCTTCGCTGAGGCCACGCGCTTCCAGCGATTCCCGCTCAACATAGAGTTTTTCAATGTCGTAGCCTTCCAGCGCGCGGTAGGTAGGCGAAAAATTCTTGACGTTGATCGCCTTGGTTTGTTGACCCTTGACCAGTTCGTAAACGCCATCATCCATAAACACCATGCTCACGTCCTGATCGAACGCGGCGCTGATGAGCACCACTTCCAGACCTTCGAGTGCGTAGATGGTACCGTAAGGCGCCTTGCGATTGACGAACATGAATTTCTTGATTACGCCGCCGGCGTCTTCATCTTCCAAATCGATGCCCCCTGTCGTTTCGTTCATGATATTAATCTCCAAAAACGACCAGGCGGTCGGAGCGGATGCCGGATTCCACTAATTGGCCCAAACCGGAGATGCGGAAGCCGGGCGCCAGATTTTCCTCGCGGATACCGCGACGCATGGCGGCAGCAATGCACACCACCAGATCGACGCCGTGTTCTTCCGCCATTTTCGTCCAGCGGTTGACGATATGACGATCATCTTGCGGCGGCTCGGTAAGCCGGGTGGCGTTGTTCACGCCATCATGATAGAAAAACACGCGATCGATCTTGTGTCCCTTTTCCAACGCAGCCTTGGCGAACAGATAGGCAGTATCGGTGGCTTGGTGGGTATAGGGCCCCTCATTCACCATTAATCCGAATTTCATATGCGTAATCCCTGCTATATGTAGTGTTTTTAATTCGGCCCAAATCCCATTTCAGGACTTGAGCCGATCAGTTATCAGAACCGGATATGTGCCGAGGCGTTCAGCGTTGCTCTGGAACCACGCCAATCGTCGATATGGTACTTGGTGAAAGGCAGTCCGGTTTTTTCGAAGAAGCGCGGCCAGCCGATGCGATCAATCCAGTCCGCCATACGTTCCCAAGGCTTGGCGTCGGCCTTGTACACGCTGAGGATGTTCTTGACCACTTCGCCGACTTCAGGCCAGCGCGGTGCGTTGTTAGGCAGACCCGAGGCGACCAGCTTGTGGAAGGTCGGACGGGAGCGGGCATTGGAGTTTTTGCCGCCCACCCAGATAGCGATCTTGGAAAATTCCGGATCGTTGATTTGCATTGGCGGGCAGGGAGGATAGCAAGCGCCGCAGCAGATACATTTCTTTTCATCCACTTCCAGAGAAGGCTTGCCGTTCACCAGTGCAGGGCGAATCGCCGCCACCGGGCAGCGCGCCACCACAGAGGGACGTTCGCACACGTTGGCCACCAGGTCATGGTTGATCTTGGGCGGTTTGGTGTGCTGCACAATGATGGCAATGTCAGCCTGGCCGCCGCAGTTGATCTCGCAGCAGGAGGTGGAAATTTTCACGCGGTTGGGCATTTCGCACTTGGTGAACTCGCTATAAAGATCGTCCATCAGCGCCTTCACCACGCCGGAAGCATCGGTGCCGGGAATATCGCAGTGCAGCCAGCCCTGGGTGTGCGCAATCATGCTCACCGAGTTGGCGGTGCCACCCACCGGAAAGCCGCCGTCGCTGAGCGCCTTGATCAGTGGCTCAACCTTGGCCGGGTCGGACACCATGTACTCGATGTTGCTGCGAGTGGTGAAGCGCACGTGCCCGTCGGCGAACTTGTCGGCGATGTCGCATAGCGTGCGAATGGTGTAAACGTCCAACTGGCGCTGGGTACCGGCCTTGACCGTCCAGATTTCGTCGCCGCTTTCAGCGCGGTGACGCAGCACGCCTGGTTTCGGATGATCGTGGAACACCCACTTGCCATAGTTTTTTACCATCACCGGATGCATGTACTGCATGGGGTCCGGTGCACCGCTCTCGATTGGTTGACGCATTTCAGCCATCTTCGTATACCTCCAGATTATTTCGGTGTGACGCGCTGCTTAGCTGGCCGCCTTGCGCTCGTTCCATTTTTCCACTTCCTCATCCCAACCGTCGGTGCGAACGTAAGGATTATTACGTGGCTCCTTGATCATGTTCAGCTCAATTTCAAGACCGATGCCTTCCAGGAAATTGACCAGACCGATACGGTCAATCATCTCGCCGGTGCGCTCATGCTCCAGCGCGTTTTCGGCAAAGAAGTCGAGGATGTTGCGCGCCAACTCATTCAGCTTCTTGTAATCTTCTTCGGTATCCAGCTTCATGAACGGGACGACGACTGTACCCATGGTCGCACCGATTTTCAGCACGCCCTTGCCGCCGACCAGAACCGTTGCGCCCTTGTCGGTGCCGGGCAGCAATGCACCAGGCATGACGTTGAGGCAGTGCATGCAGTGCACGCAGTTGTGGTTGTCGATTTCCAGGGATTGCGTAGCGTTTACCGCCACGCTGGAGATGCCGTCGCCCTTGCTCACATCTGAGGTGTTTTTCAGGGAAAGCGCTTTGGTCGGGCAATGGTTGATGACGTCATTGACCAGTTTTTCCATGCCGTGCGAGGCGATGTAATCCTTGGCCAATTTTTCGTTGACGCGCATATTGTCGCGCCAGGTGCCGATCACCGCCATGTCGGAACGCTGGATCGCATTCACGCAGTCATTGCCGCAGCCGGAAAATTTAAACTTGAACTTATAAGGCAACGCAGGACGGTGCATATCGTCCAGGTTGTTGTTGATGACGGTACGCAATGCTTTGGCTTCGTCGTAACAGGACATTTCACAGCGTGCCGCACCGACGCAGGACATGGAGGTGCGCAGTGCGGGACCGGCGCCACCCAGATCGAAGCCCATTTCGTTCAACTCATCAAAGGCGGGTTGCACGTTCGCCGTGTTGATGCCCTGGAACATGATATCGCCGGACTGGCCGTGGAACGCAATCAGGCCGGAGCCGTGCTTAGACCACAGGTCGCAGAACTTGCGCAGGATGTCGGTGTTGTAGTGCATGCCGGCTGGAGGCTGGATGCGCAGGGTGTGAAATTCCGCAGCGTCGGGATAAATGGGTTCACCCTTCTCGTTTTTCAGTTCGGTGAAGCGCGGAATCACGCCGCCGCCATAACCGAACACACCGACCGTGCCGCCTTTCCAGAAACCTTTTTTGGTTTCGTAGGAAGTTTCCAGTTGACCCATCAGGTCAACCATCATGTCGTTATCCTTGGCCAGACGTTTCAGGCCAGTCACAAAGCTGGGCCAGGGGCCGCTTTCCAACTGATCGAGCATCGGTGTTTCGCGCATTTTTTTGGCCATAGTCACTCTCCATTCATAACTTAAAAAAGGTAACACCGCCCCGATCCTGGGACATCATTGCAATTCTGCGCCCATCTTACTGCCGACGCAGCAATCGCTTCCATCATTCCGATTAGGTACACCACACCTACCCGAATGGGGTATATCTCCCACTCCCCAATTTGGGTAGAAGCACACTTCAGCCTTGATTGTGGCACAGGAAATATCGATACTTCTACTTTATTTTTATAATGCACCGCCTCACTTAAGGCAAGGACTATTTTGGAAAACGTCACCAAGCTGGACAAGTTCACCGCGGCCCCCTTCCGTCAGGAAATGGAACTGCACTCGGTGGACCATGAAGCCGGTTTCACCACACTGCGAATCCGGATTCGCGAAGGAAAGCGCTTTACCGTATTTGACATAGACGCCAATACCGCCGCCCACTGGGGCAAAGCCATGACGGATTGGGCTGCGGCACAAGGAGCAGAAAAATAGGCTGGCTTGCCGATCATGGGGAGGGCATCCCCGAAGTGGACGCGAACGCCATTATTGATATGCAGTTCGAACTGCATGGCAAGAATGTGCCGAAAGATCACGGCTATCTGCTATTTTTAGAATTGTCGCGGCTCATGCCATGGCTGGCGGACGAAGAGCAACTTGGCATCCACCGGATTCAAGGGGCGGATACGGGGCAAGGGCAACTGATGTTGAACCGGCGCACCAAACTGGCGATACGTACGCCACGCGAACGCGTTGAGCAACTGGCGGCACTCTGCGGAAAAACGATAGCGATGGGTGGAGAAACGCTGACCATCGGTCCCAGCAAATTGCGACCCTTGACGCTGCATACGCCACTTTATGCGCACTGCGTTACCA
>Ga0315281_10015902_pt1 | contig 10071 bp, 8 predicted proteins | sample YL17G07_0_MG_FD_204540 | JGI IMG/M metagenome (GOLD analysis project Ga0315281, IMG submission 204540) | Sediment microbial communities from Yellowstone Lake, YNP, Wyoming, USA - YL17G07_0 | ecosystem: Environmental > Aquatic > Freshwater > Lake > Sediment | place: USA: Wyoming | collected...
ATGACACAGGCCGGCATGATTCTCGGCACGCTGCAGTACATGGCGCCCGAGCAGATGTCGGGCGGCGAGGCCGACGCGCGGTCCGACATCTTCGCGCTCGGCGCCGTGCTGCACGAGATGCTGACGGGACAGAAGGCGATTACCGGACTGACCCAGTCGCACGGCTCGCCCGAGCTCGATCGCGTCGTGCGGACGTGCCTGGCGAAAAGCCCCGGCGATCGCTGGCAGACGGCGCGCGATCTGCTCCGCGAGCTCAAGCGCATTGCCGGGTCCGGCAGCGGCGCGCTGAACGCCGCGCCCGCCGCGCAGGAACGGCCCTCGATCGCCGTGCTGCCGTTCGGCAACCTGAGCGGCGAGGCCGAGCAGGAATACTTCGTCGACGGCGTCGTCGAGGACCTCATCACCGGCTTGTCACGGATCAAGTGGCTCCTCGTCGTGTCGCGCAACTCGACGTTCGTCTACAAAGGCAAAGCGACGGACGCGCGGCAGATCGCGCGCGATCTCGGCGTGCGGTACGTCCTCGAGGGCAGCGTCCGCAAACAGGGCGACCGCGTGCGCCTCACCGCACAGTTGATCGAAGCGGCGACGGGCGCGCACATCTGGGCCGACAAGTACGATCGCACCATCGCCGACATCTTCGCGCTGCAGGACGAGATCACGCTGTCGCTCGTCAGCGTGATCGAACCGCGGCTGCGCGAGGCGGAGATTCAGCGTGCCAAAGGCAAGCGGCCCGACAACCTGGACGCGTACGATCTGTACATGCGCGCGCGGGCCTCGCTGCGGATCTACATGCCCGGCGCCGCGGATCAGGCGCTCGAGTTCCTGCAGCAGGCGCTCGCGCTCCAGCCCGACTATCCGGCCGCGCAGGCCGCGACGGCGCATTGCTACGAGATCCGCTACCTCCGCGGCGGACGTCACGCGTCCGACAAGGCGGCGGCGCTCGCGCACGCGCACGCGGCGGTGGCAGCCGACGCCGACGATGCGGAGATCCTGGCGACGGCAGGCTTCGTCATCGGCCTCGTCGCGCACGACTACGAGGCGGCGATGGATCTCATCGATCGATCGATCGCGCTGGTCAACACGCCGGTGACGCTGGGGCTCGGATCGATCGTCCTCGCGCACGCGGGCCGGACCGGCGCGGCGATCGACTATGCGCAGCAGGGGCTGCGTTTCCATCGAGGACCTGATTCGGGCAATCCCAACATCGGGCTCGCGATGGCGTATCTGGCGGCGCGCGATTTCGAGAAAGCCGTGGAGGCGGCGACCCGCGCGATACAGACGAGTCCCGGCTTCAGCCTCGTGCATGTGCTCCAGGCGGCCGCGTTGTCGTCGCTAGGGCGGATCGAGGAAGGCCGCGCCGTGATGCGGCGCGTGATCGAGCTTGAACCTCACTTCACCGTCGCCGGTTTCGTCGCGGCGCACACGGGACGCGCGGACATCTGGGATCCTGTCGGTCGCGCGCTGTCCGAAGTAATGCCGTAGGTACGGAGGCCGGGTCCTTTCGGACCCGGCGTAGATCGCATACGATGCGTGGCGAGGAAATCGATGCGGACACAACTGGCACAGGCGACACTCTTCGTGGTGACCGCTGTCTGCACGGTCTGTACTGTCTGCGCCGGATGCGCGAGCGCCCCGTCGGCCGGCCTGCACGCCACGCCGCCTGGACTCGGGCGGCTGCCGTACGCCGACGCGGACGTGGATTTCATGGCGGGCATGATTCCCCATCACGCGCAGGCCGTCATCATGGCCGGCTGGGCGCCCACGCACGGCGCGCGCACGGACGTCGCGATCCTGTGCGAGCGCATCGTCGTCGGGCAGCGCGATGAAATCTTCATGATGCAGGGCTGGCTGCGGGATCGCGGCCAGACGGTGCCCGACGCGACGTCGACGCGCCACCACATGAAGATGAACGGCGTGGAGCACGACATGCTCATGCCGGGCATGCTGTCCGACGAAGAGATGGCCGCGCTCGACCGGGCGCGCGGCCCCGAGTTCGATCGGCTGTTCCTGCAGGGCATGATCCGGCACCATCAGGGCGCGATCGACATGGTGGACGTGCTCTTCAAGGCGTACGGCGCGGCGCAGGACGAAGTGGTGTTCAGGTTCGCGTCCGACGTCTACGCCGATCAGTCGATCGAGATCGATCGCATGAACCAGATGCTGGCGAGCGCGCAAGACAACAGGTAGCGCAGCTACAACTAAGGAAGGATTCCGACGATGAGATCCAACGTGAGGTCGCTGGTGATCGGCAGTGTGTTGGTCGCGGTCCTGCTTGCCGCAGCCGGTCTCGGCGTCTCGGCGTGTGCAACGTCCGGCACGGCAACGTCGGCACCCGCTGCTGCCCCGGCTCCGCCTCCACCAGCGGCTCCGGCGACGGCTCCACCAGCGGCGACGCCGCCGAGTGTTGCGACCCCGAGCGCACCGCCGGCCGCCGCGGCGCCTCCCGCTGCGCCGCCTGCAGAAATGCCCGCCGCCGCGCCCGCGCCCGGAGGCCGCGGCACGCCGCCACCTCCACCGCCGCCGCCCCCCGCCGTCATGCCCAAGCCGGTGACGCCGATCGTGTCGGCGATCACGCCGTCGCCTGATCCACGTGTCGGACTGAAAGCAGGCCGCTGGGACGCCAGCCAGGCCGCGTGGAACATGCGCATGGTTTCGACGACGCCGCCGACGGGCAAGGTGCTGGGCGCGACGCACTCGGATCTCGCGTTCACCGGCAACTACGCGATCATGGGCAACTACAACGGCTTCGAGATCTTCGACATCACCAATCCCGCGAAGCCGGTGCTCGTGCAGCAGTACCTGTGTCCCGCGTCGCAGAACGACGTGTCGGTCTACCGGAACCTGATCTTCATGTCATCGGAAGCGACGAACAGCCGGAGCGACTGCGGCTTCGGCGGCGTGCCCGATCCGGTCAGCAAGGATCGCGTGCGCGGCATCCGCGTGTTCGACATCTCGGACATCAAGCATCCCAGGCTCGCGACGACCGTGCAGACGTGCCGCGGATCGCACACGCACACCGTCGTGCCGAAGCCGGGCGACGACTCCAACGTGTACATCTACGTCTCGGGCACGGCGGGCGTGCGGTCGGCGGACGAAGTACCGGGATGCAACGACGGCGGGATTGGCGATCCCAACACGGCGCGTTTCCGCCTCGAAGTGATTCAGGTCCCGCTGCGCGCGCCCGATCGTGCGGCGATCGTGAGCTCGCCGCGCATCTTCCAGGATCTCCCGGTGCCGCCGAGGAGCGTCGATCGCGACGCGTCCGACACGCGCGATCGTGAAGCCGCAGCGGCGGCCGCCGCCGCTGCGGGCCGGGGCAGACAAGGTGGCGGCCCTGGCGGCGCCGCTGCTGCCGCCGCCGCCGGGCGAGGCCGCGCCAACACTCCGCCGCCGGCGCCGACCGGTCCCAATCAGTGTCACGACATCACGGTGTACCCGGAGATCGGGCTCGCGGCCGGCGCGTGCGCGGGCCTCGGTCTTCTGCTGGACATCCGCGACCCGGCGCATCCCGTGCGGCTCGACGCGGTGGCCGACGCCAACATGTCGTTCTGGCACTCGGCGACGTTCAGCAACGACGGGAAGAAGATGTTGTTCACCGACGAGTGGGGCGGCGGCGGTCAGCCGCGCTGCCGCGTGACGGACAAACCGGAGTGGGGCGCCGACGCCCTCTTCACCATCGAGAACAACAAGCTGAAGTTTCACGGCTACTACAAACTGCCGGCCGCGCAGACGTCGCTCGAGAACTGCGTCGCGCACAACGGATCGCTGATTCCGATCCCCGGACGCGACATCATGGTCCAGTCGTGGTATCAGGGCGGCCTGTCGATCTTCGACTGGACCGACATCGATCATCCGAAGGAAATCGCGTTCTACGATCGCGGTCCCGTTGATGGGGCGCGCATGATGATGGGCGGCTCGTGGTCGGCCTACTGGTACAACGGCGTCATCGTCAGCTCGGAGATCGCGCGCGGCATGGACATCTACGAGCTGATGCCGAACGGTCTCATCACCGAGAACGAGATTGCCGCCGCGAAGACCGTCAGGATGCCGTACATCAACCCGCAGGATCAGCAGAAGATCATCTGGGAGCCGAGTTTCGCGATGGCGCGCGCGTACGTCGACCAGCTCGCGCGATCGAACGGACTCACGGCCGACTCGATCGCGGCGACGCGGACGTCGCTCGCCAACGCGGAGCGGCGGAACGGCGCGGCGCGCACCACGGCGCTGACGCAACTCGCCGCGCAGTTGACGACCGCGGTGTCAGCCTCGACCGATCAAAGCAAGGTGCGCATGCTGGCGGGCACGGTCACCGACCTGGCGAAGGCGACACGATAGGGACCGTAGCAGCGCGTTCATCCGTGAACGCGCTGCATCATTGTGATGAATTAAATGCGATAGGTTGAACGGCCGGCGGACTCTTATGCTGGCCGTATGTTCGAACTTCGCCAAGCCTATCGAGGACTGATCCGTCGCCCCGTGTACGCTGCGGCGTGCATCGGCACACTGGCGCTCGTCATCGGCGTGAACGCCGCCCTCTTCGCGGCCATCAACGCCACGCTCTTCCGTCCCATCCCGCTCAAGAGCGGCGATCGCACCGTGCAGCTGTACCTCCTGCCGCCGGGCCCGCCGGATCCCAACCGACGCAATCCGCTCAACGAGATCGACCGAGATGCTGCGGCTCGCGCCCGAGGGCCCGGTCCTCGGGCGGATCTTCACAGACGACGAGGAGACGCGGAAGGAACACCTCGTCGTCCTGAGCCACGGCGCCTGGCAGCGCCGCTTCGGCGGCGATCCCGCAATCATTGGAAGAACGATCCAGCTCGACGGCGATCCGTACACGGCGATCGGCGTGATGCCGGCGCAATTTCCGCCGACATTCCTCGCCGCGGAATTCTTCACACCGCTGGGCGTCACGACGAGCGCGCCGAACGAATGCAGGACGTACCACGTGACGATCGCGCAGCATTGGCTGTGCCGGCGCCGATCTCTGGCGGCACGTCGTCTTGGATCAACTGCGGATGGTGCTCACCGGCGCGGTACTCGGTGCGGGTCTGGCCGCGGTCGGACTTCGCCAGACGTAGCGCAGCCCTTCAGGGCTGCCCGGACCGCCGGCAGCAGGCCTGAAGGCCTGCGCTACACCAGGCGCGTCAGTTCCCGCCGCGGCCGCGCGCCGGAGCCGGCGGCAGCGTGCCGCCTTCGGCCAGCGTTTTCATGTTCTGCAGCGCTCGCGTGAACGTCGCGACCTTTCGTGTCCTGTCCAATTCGCGGGCGGCATCGTCTGCCAGCATCGAGTTGTCGAACATGAGCGTGTAGACGAGCTTCGACGTGGTGGCCGTCACCGGCCTCGCCTCGAGCGTGCCGTGGTACAGGTTGTACGGCCGGTCGTTCCTCACCGTCTGCGTGTAGATGTAGGACAGCTCCGTCTTGCCCACCAGCACCTCGCTCGCCACGGAACGCACGGCGCCGAACTCTCCGTCCTTGCCGGACGTGATGGTGCACGGAATCTGCAGCCATTCGCCGATGTCACAGAACTTGCCGACGCGCTTCCACACCTCGGCGGCCGGCTTGTTGACGGCAATTTCCAGCGGGATCGACGTGTAGGTCGGCTTTTCGACGGCGGGTCCAGTGGCCGACGCAGCCGGCGCGGGAGTCTGTGCCGATGCCAAGCCCGCGAGACAAGCGAGGGCGAGCGTGCAGGCGCAAATATTTCTGAGAGTGCTCATACGTTCCTCCAGAAGACGTGACGTGGTGGCGATTCGCGTGTGCATTGTAGCAACATCTCTGGGTGGCCACGAAGACACGAAAGGACGAAGAAGAACGAACACGCTGCGGGACGCGTTGGCCGAACGTCGCAGCCGTGATGTGGGCGTCAGACTGCGAGCTACGCGTGCGCGGTCCAGCGCGAGATGTGCGCGGCGCGGACGGCGGGGTTGCGGAACTTGATCAGGTAGCCGACGCCGAGAACAAACCAGCACGCAAAAGCAAATCCCGCCATCGGTTGCTCCTACGCCTGATAGACCGTGTTCCCGCCGACGACGGTGCGCACGATCTGGATGTCCTTGATCTTGTCGGGGTTCACCGTGTGCAGATCGTCCGCGAGGACGACGAAGTCCGCGAGCTTGCCCGGCGCGATCGACCCCTTGATCGCTTCCTCGCGCGACGCGTACGCGCCGTTCAGCGTGTTGATCATGAGCGCCTCGTCCACGCTCACCTTCTGGTTCGCGCCCCACACGCCGCCGTCCCATCCCTTGCGCGTCACCATGCCCTGAATGCCCATCAGCGGCGCGAACGGGCCGGGACTGAAGTCCGAGCCGGCCGCCGCGTGAATGCCGGCATCCAGAAACGTCCGGAACGCCATGCACCGCTTCATCAGCTCCTCGCCGTAGAAGTGGAACTTGTCGGTATTGTAGAACGCGTAGGACGTGAACGGCGCCGGAATCGCGTTGAGGGCCTTCATCCGGCGAATCAGATCATCATTAATTAATGTGCAGTGCGTGATCTTCGGCCGCGCGTCGGCGCGCGGCAACGCCTTCTGCGCCCGCTCGACGGAGGTCAGCATCATGTCGATCGCGACGTCGCCGTTCGCGTGGCAGTTGATCTGGATGCCGGCCCGGTGCACGCGCTCGGCCCACTTGTCGAGATCGGCCTGCGTCTCGGTGATGTTGCCGCGGTACTTCGGATCCATTCCCGAATACGGCCCCGACATCGCCATCGTCCGCTCGGAGAACGATCCGTCGACGGTGTGTTCTGACGTCGCGCCGAACTTGATCCACTCGTCGCCGAAGCCGGTCGCGATGCCGCTCGTGATCATCGACTCGAGCACGCTGCCGTTCGCCTCGTAGCTGACGCGGTGCAGCAGCTCGCCGCGCGCGCGGATCTCCTGCAGCGCCGAGAGATCGCCGCCTTCGTGATGCACGCTCGTCAGGCCGTAGCGGACGAACTGCTTGGAGATGAACGCGGCGCCCGCGCGACTGCGCTGCGCGCGCTGGTCCGCAGTGAACGTCTGCCGCTGGCCGACGCGCTGGAGCGCGCCACGCGCGCGATCGGTCACGCGGCCGCTCAGATCGCCGAGCGCATCCTTGTCGAACGTCCCGCCCGGCGTATCGGGCGTGTTCTTCGTGATGCCCGCCATCTCCAGCGCCTTGCTGTTGTAGTACGACGTGTGGCCGCCGCGATGCCCGACGACGACGGGATGCTCCTTCGAGACCTCGTCGAGGTCGTGGACGTTCAGCTCGCGCTTGTCCTGCACCTTCGTGTCGTCGAAGAAGTAGCCCTCGACCCACGTGCCCGGCGGCGTGTCTTTCGCCTTGGCGCGCAGCTTCTCGACGATGCTCTTGATGGTGACGAATTCGACTTCGTACGGATTGCCGACGATGACGTCGTACAACAACGTTGTCCCCGGCGCGTGATTGTGCGTGTCGGTGAAGCCCGGGACGATCGTCATCCCCCTCGCGTCGTAGGTCTGCGTCGTCTTGCCGGCGAGCGCCTTCATGTCCGCCGTGCTGCCGACGGCGAGGAACCGCCCGCCTTTCACCACGAACGCCTCGGCCCTCGGCATCGCGGCGTCCACGGTGTAGACCTTCGCGTTGATCACGAGGAGGTCGGCGTCGGGCCCCTCGACACCAGGCGCGCCAACGGCAGGGGCGGCACCGAGAGCGCGCCCGCCCACGATGCCGGCCAAGCCAGCGGCGGTCAGGCCCATGAATTCCCTGCGGTCGTGGTGCTTCTTCATGCGGGCGATTCTAGCGTATTGGCGCCCGGCCGGAGCGCTGGTTCGCAGCCCCTTCGAGGAATAGCCCGATCGTAATCCTGTTGCGGGCGGCCCGCGCGCGGACGGATGCTGGTGCGATGACCCGAGAAGCCATGCGCGCCATCGTCGTCGGCCTGGCGGCGCTCGGCGTCGGGGGCCAGATTGCGGCCGGCCTGCTGATCGCCGTCTCGATCCTGGCGGCCTTCGGGTTGCGAACGCCGCTGCGCTTCGCGCGCAAGACCCTGCACGGCTACGAATTGTGGCTGACGTTCCTGGTCGCGACGCTCGCCACTGGCGGCAGCCTGTTCTTCTCGGAAGTCGCGAACTTCATCCCGTGCGAGCTGTGCTGGTATCAGCGGTTCTGCATGTACCCGCTCGCGCCGCTCATGCTCGTCGTCGCGGCGATGGACGCGCGGCGGGCCGCGGGCTGGCTGTTGCCGGTCCCCAGCGTTGGCGCCGGGATTTCGATCTACCACCTGCTCATCGAGAACGGACTCGCGCCGCAGCCTGAGGCCTGCCTGTTCTCGGCGCCGGGCGGCTGCGCGCTGAAGTGGATCAACGAGTTCGGCTACGTGACGATCCCGACGCTGGCGCTGACCGCCTTCGTGCTCGTCTTCGCGCTCCTCCTGTTTGCCGCGCTCACCCCCGTCCCGCCGTTGGACGAGTCGTAAGCGGTCCTCGATATTCCGTGCGCGGGTGAACGGCCTCGCGGCGTAGACTCACGCCGAGGATCGCTCATGGCACTGTATGCATTCGACGGCACGTGGAACGAAGCCAAAGACGACGACGAGAAGAACCACACCAACACGAACGTCTTTCGCTTCTATCACGCCTATCACGCGAACTCCGGCAAGAGCGACTACTATCTCGCCGGCGTCGGGACGCGGTTCGGCGGGCTTGGCAAAGTGCTCGGCGGCGTCTTCGGCCTGGGCGAACTGCCGCGTCTCAACGAGGCGTACGATCATCTGTGCGCGCAGTGGACGGCCCCGCAGCCCGATCGGATCATCGACATCGTCGGCTTCAGCCGCGGCGCCGCGACCACGCTCGACTTCTGCAACCTGGTGCAGAGCAGGGGCATCAGAAGACCCGGCAGCCATGACGTCGTCGAGCCGAACCCGAAGATCCGCTTCGTCGGCGTATGGGACGTCGTCGCGTCATTCGGCTTCGCGCTGCTCGGCAACCAGGCGGCGAACTTCGGGCATCACCTCACCATTCCGAAGACGAATCTCGAGTACTGCTTCCACGCGCTCGCGATCGACGAGCGGCGTCCGTCGTTCCTGCCGATTCGCCTGAACGGCGCGTGCGAAGTGTGGTTTCGCGGCGTCCACTCGGACATCGGCGGCGGCAACGGCAATCGCCCGCTCAACGACGTCACGCTCAAATGGATGATGTTGAAGGCGAAGGCCGCGGGCCTGCCGATCACCGACGCGGACATCCCGAACGTGCCGGTACCGGTGACGACGATCCCGAAGCCGGACTTCAAGCTGCCGATTGAGGTCCGGTTCGTCGGCGCCGTCGATCGCCGGCACTACACCATCGCCCCGCTCGACGACTGGACGAATCCCCCGGCGACGTGCCCGGTCGAGAACGCGGCCGACGAGACCGTCGCGAACAAAGTCGGGCCGGTCGGGCTGGAAGTCCTGCCGCTGGCGAAGCGGCGTCAGGTGATCGCGATGTGGGAGGCGGCGATGGCCGCCGCGAATCAGAAAGAGGCGACGATCGACAACGTGAAGGACATCCTGCTGCAGCTCTTCCAGGCGCGCGTGCCGCTGATCAACTCAGACGACGATCTTCAGAAGGCCGTCAACGCGGTCGCGGTGCTGGTCTCGACCGCGATCGACAACTCGGTGCACCGGGGCTTCCACACGGTCGAGCCGGTCTTCGTGAACGAGGCCATTGCGAAACGGCCCCACCTGTTCCCGCTCACGGACTAGCACTACGACGGAAGACGACGTACAACGCGGAAACCGCAGAGCCCGCAGCAAGAGAAACCAGCGACGGAACGAGGCCTTGCGAAAGGAGTCCGCCGGTCGCATACTGCGGGCACATTTCTGGAGGAACCTGCGATGCGTGACGGCTTGACGGCGCTATTCAATGACTTCGACCTCGGCCGGCTCTCGCGCAGGCAATTGCTGCAGGCGCTGGGCCTCGCCGTCGCCATCCGTCCCGCGGCCGCATTCGCGCAGGGCCAGTGCGGTGGGGCGCGCGCGGGCACACCGGAGTGCGACCCGACGCCCGCCAGACTTCCGTTCGCGTCGACGGGATGGAAAACCGTTCTGCTCGATCATCTCTCCTGCCAGGTCGTGGATTACCCGAAAGAG
>Ga0315281_10015903_pt1 | contig 10070 bp, 13 predicted proteins | sample YL17G07_0_MG_FD_204540 | JGI IMG/M metagenome (GOLD analysis project Ga0315281, IMG submission 204540) | Sediment microbial communities from Yellowstone Lake, YNP, Wyoming, USA - YL17G07_0 | ecosystem: Environmental > Aquatic > Freshwater > Lake > Sediment | place: USA: Wyoming | collected...
AGTGTCTCCCATCGCTTCAGAGTATAGAGCTGCCTTTTCGATTTCCTATCTTCCAATGGCTCTTGTTCAAGCTCTGGTTGGCGGCCTGATTATTGGGTGCTGCGTCAGCTATTCCTTGCTTCGCTTCTTTGACAAGATCCCAACGAAGACTCCGATTCCAAAGGCCTTGATCCTTAGCTTTGTTGCCTTAGTCATTAGCGAAGTCCTTTCAACTCTCATCAATCCAAGCAATGCCTCTGTCTACCTCTTGATCGACACAGGAATGAACGTTCCGAGGTTTCTCGCGCTTGGAATGGTTATTGGCCATCTATACGATAAGCTCAATGGAGGCGCGTGATCATGAAAGCGATTGTATGCACAAGATACGGTTCACCGGATGTTCTTCAGCTCAAAGAGGTAGCAAGACCTGCTCCCAAGGATGATGAAGTCCTGATCAGAGTTCATGCGGCATCCGTAAATTCGCGTGACTGGCGCATGATGAGAGCTAGTCCGTTCTTCATCCGCCTGGTGCCGGGAGGCTTTCTGCAACCCAAGAACAAGATACTCGGGGCTGATGTGGCCGGGCGGGTTGAGACGATTGGCAGTAGCGTCAAGCAGTTTAAGCCAGGCGATGATGTTTTCGGGTACCTACCTAGCGCAACCGGTCGTGGCACTTTCGCCGAGTATGTATGTGCCGAGGAGAATGCAATCACGCTGAAACCGGCCAATCTATCGTTTGCGCAGGCTGCGGCTGTACCGTTGGCGGCCTGCACCGCCCTGCAGGGCTTGCGTGACAAGGGGAACTTGCAGCCAGGGCAAAGGGTGTTGATTCAGGGTGCCTCGGGCGGCGTGGGTACGTTCGCGGTGCAGATCGCCAAAGCCTTCGGGGCTGAAGTCACCGGCGTGTGCAGTACGAGGAATCTGGAGATGGTGCGCTCCATTCGGGCAGATCACGTCATCGACTACACGAAGGAGGACTTCACGCGGCGGGGGACGCAATACGACCTGATCCTTGCCGTGAACGGATATCATCCGATTTCGGACTATCTGCGTGCACTGGGTCCTGAGGGAGTCTATGTCGTCGCTGGAGGTTCGATGGTTCAACTATTCCAGGCTTCGCTCCAGGGCCGACGGAATTCACAGACCGGGAGCCAGAAAGCGCATGTCGTTTCGCTGGTGCAAAGCCAAAAGGATTTGATCTTTATGAAAGAGCTCCTTGAATCCGGCAAAGTCATACCTGTTATCGATGGATGTTACCCGCTAAGCAAGACTCCTGAAGCTTTCTGGTATTTTGAGAAGGTGCATCCCAAGGGCAAGGTCGTTATCACTATGGAGGAGACTCACAATACACAAGGAGAGAAATGAAGAGGATCTTTGCGTTCACAGTAATCTTGATGGCACTGACGGCCTGCTCAGCGCTCCAGGTCCAGACTCCTGAACCCACTGCGACGGACATGCCTCAGGCGGATATGCCAAATCCCGCCTCGGTCTATTGCGAGCAGAATGGGAACAAACTCGAAATTCGCACTGCTGCTGATGGCAGCCAGAACGGCATTTGTGTTTTTCCGGATGGCAGCACCTGTGATGAGTGGGCCTACTACCGGGGAGAGTGTGGTCCCGCAGCACAACAAAGTACCGCACCTGCCATGACCGTTGAGGCAACCACAGAAGCAAGTGGTGGTGGCCCGGGAGGAAGTGGCGGCACAGAAGGAAATCCCTCGGGCGGTTTCATGCCACCCGGTACCACGGATGAGATAGCAGATTGGCGGGGCGTCATCAAGAGTACTGAGCCTGGTTCACAGTATGATGACTACTTTGAGTTGTGGACCAACGGGCAGATAATCTATTTTGGCATCGATTCAATGGATCCGGCGGTAAAGTCCCAGATCGAGGCACTGCGCGATAGTGGCAAGATCGTTCATCTTTATGGCACATTACTGAGTAACGTGCCTGACTACAACGGCTCGCAGATCCAAGTGGATCGCATCGAGGTTGAAGGGTAACGATCCATCACTGTATTGACATGGTTCAAGTTTGATTGGCACCTACGAAACCAGGTCGGCAGTCTTTCGATGCGAAATATCCCAATGCAAACGAGTCTTTCCAGACTGTGCCCCAAAGATGTAGATTGCCAAGACGAGTCTTCGCAACGATGATCATGACAACAAAGCTATGTACCCTGTGAGCATGCATCTCATCTTCAAGGAGTGAAACAAGTGAACGAAGACGTATTGTTGGATCAGTTCAGGCAAATCGGATTCCCCGGGCTTGGAGCCAGGGAATGGACTCGCCGGCTGTGTACTGGTAGAAACCCAATGTCGCAGAGGTGGGCCGCAGCACTTGGCGGGAAAGGTTGGAATCCTCGAGCGCGGCGCGCGGATCCGCTTGTGCGGGGGCCCCAAATGAGGCTTCATGAACTTCCAGAATAAAGTGACTTACGAGCGTGATTTGCGCCCCTTGAACAAGTGAGATGCGAAGTAGTTGGCTCGGAACAAGCGAAAGGGCCGTGCGATCGGGTTTGGGCTCTAGCGTTCTTTCCTTCCGGGTAAGTGACTTACACGCCCTCCGGCCTCCAATGGGAGGCCGGAGGGTCTTGTCTTTGGCTGTGAGAGCGGGTGACGGGATTCGAACCCGCGAATGCTTGCTTGGGAATAGGGCGACTCTCAGTTCACCCGCACCCCTTGCTTTTCCCCGGATTTCTGCGATGACGCCATTGCTAATTCGACGAATAAAGTGACTCTCTTCTGATCGCTTCGCACGGCATACTTGCGCCCGTTGGCCCAATTCTCCCCACGTCGCGGCCTACGCATGTTGACCGTAGTTTGCAGCACTCGCCGCTTCATTTAGCCAACTTGGAAGAGGAGTGTTCGGCCAAACGCACTTGCCTATGTTACCTCATCGCAAGCCACAGAGGAAGGGGATGCGGACCGTATGAGAGTCTGGGCTAGTCAACGGAGTGCAGATAGACCATGTCGGTTCGGGGCGGCCGGTCGCGAAGTTGTCGGCGAAGTTCGTGGTTCAATTGCCTCGCATGGTGCCTCGTCAGTCTCGATTGCCTTACTCAAGTACACTCCATGTAGCGTTGGGTTGTCCTATCAGGGACAGCCGGAGCGGCAGGGCCAGGACACGATCCTGGAACCTCCGGGTTGTGAGTTTCGCTCCTGGGGAAGGGGCCTCAGCGACAACCTTCATGCTCGCGAGAGTGCCTGTACTTCCGCAGTCCCCCAACGCCCGAATGTCTTCGAGGGCACGATCAAAGTTCACTGTGCGCCGAAGGCGGTTTGATGTCAATGGGAGATATGTCATGCAGTGCCTGGCTGCAGGAACACCCAGGAGTGCAGTTGTCGGGCAGTCTGCGGCAACAACGAAGCGAGCGGGGGCTGTGCCAGCCGAAGTCCCCATCCGGGGTTGTTCTGGGGACTCCGGGACCACGCATCACGCCGATAGTCGTGGTGCAATCCATTGAGGACGGGAACCATGATGAGCCTTCCTCGCCTCGTCCAGTCAGCGCACTCGTGCGCTGATATACTGTCGACTGATTGATGGTTTAGGAGCTTGCGGAGGGGGAACGGAGGACCAAATGAACGCCGCACTGACCATTGATGCCGCTCGGTGTACCGCTTGTATGGCTTGTGAATTGGCCTGTTCCTTCAGGAAGGAGGGGATCTACTCTCCTGCGCTCTCTCGCATATCGGTAGTCCAGGTCCACGACAATGGCATCAACGTGCCGATTGCCTGCATCAACTGCGCGGCAGCACCGTGCATCGATGCGTGCCCAACAAGCTCCATTAGCCGGACCGGTGATCTAGGTATTGTCCGTGTCGACGAGAACAAGTGCGATGGCTGTGGTGTCTGTGTCGATGAATGCCCCTACGGCGCCGTGCACATACTTCACGAGAAAGGCATATTGGCAATGTGCGACTTGTGTGGCGGCGACCCCAAATGCGTGCCGGAATGCATCTACGGTGCTCTGCGGTTTGAGCGGCGGCCTGACGCTTTGTTTTCCTCGTTAAACATTCTTGAACTCGGCAACTCGAGCCAAGGGAGACGCCAGGCAGTCGCCGGAGTGATTGCCCGGCTTGTACGAGAGTAGAGGGAGGGAGAAATGATAAGAGAGATCCATTCTCAACGCATCCTCAACGTCGACCTCTCGGCAAGGAAAGTGTGGAGCGAGGACATCCCATTTGAGGATGTGCTTCGCTACCTGGGCGGGCGTGGCATCGCCGCCAAGTTGCTCTATGAAAGGACTACGGCCGGCATTGACCCCTTGGGCCCCGGCAATTCCCTGATCTTCGGTTGCGGCACTCTGACTGGCACAAATGCGCCGTCATCTGGTCGCTTGTCGATCACGTGCAAGAGCCCTGCAACTGGTCTCTACCTGAAAGTGAGTGTAGGTGGGCATTTGGGGGCAGAGCTGCGATATGCGGGTTGGGACTACCTGGCGATCTCTGGGACTGCGGAGTCCCCCGCCTACCTTTGGATACATGATGGCGAGGTAGAGATTCGCGATGCGGGGGCCCTTTGGGGAGTAGGGACCCGTGCGTGCGACTCGTTACTGAAGGCGGAGCTTGGTGACGATGCGATTCAAACTGCAGTCATCGGCCCCGCTGGCGAGAACAAGGTGCTATTCGCTTCCATTATCTGCTCACGGTACAACGCCGCCGCACGGGGTGGCGTGGCCGCCGTCATGGGTTCCAAAAGGCTCAAAGCTATCGCTGTGCGGGGCCATGGCGGCCTGAAGGTCGAGAACGGTCAGCTATTCTGCGACCTGGCCTCCAAGATGCGCCGTGCACTTGCTGCTGACTCCGGGTCAGAGGGTCTATTCAATTGGGGTACTGCGGGGTCGGTGCCCGGGCTAAGTGAGATGGGAATGTTGGCGGCCTGCAACTTCTCTGTGATTTCGCTGGAGGGCGCGGAGCGTCTGAGCGGCCAGTACCTGGTGGATCAGGGCTACTTGATTGGCCGAGAGTCGTGTTTCGCCTGTTCGACAGCGTGCCATCGCTTTGTGCGCACTCTATCCCACAGATGGGGGCGGATCCAGCAGTCAGGGCCCGAGTTGGAGACGGTTCTCTCGCTTGGAAGTGAGTGCGGTATTGCAGATACAGAGTCAGTCCTCGTTGCCAATGAAATCTGCAATGACTTGGGCATGGATACAATCTCGGCCGGTCATGTGGTCTCGTGGGCAATGGAGACGTATGAGCGCGGCCTCCTGGATCGTGTGAAGACGGATGGTCTGGAGTTGCGGTTCGGTGATGTGGAAGCCCAACATGAATTGCTAAGGCGGATCGCCAAACGGGAGGGCTCGTTCGCCGATCTGCTGGCTAATGGCACTCGAGCGGCGTCAGAGGAAGTTGGTGGCGGAAGCTGGAAGTGGGCAATCCAGGCCAAAGGTCTTGAGCAGTCGGCCGTTGATACACGGGCGGCAAAGAGCTATGCACTGGCTTTCGCCGTGAACCCACGTGGGCCAGACCACTTGATGACCGAGACCTTTGCCGAGTTTGGTTTGTCCAAGGAGGCCCGCGAAGTGATTCGCAAGATTACCGGAGACGAGAAGTACGCCAATCCGACACTGCTAGAGAAGCGCGCCGAAATTGTCCTTTGGCACGAGGAGGTATATTCCGCTTCGGAAGCGCTCGGATTCTGCGTTTTCACATCGACGGCTGCATTTGCGGTCAATCCAGACAATATGGCCAAATTGATGAGCCTGGGCCTGGGAGTTCCATTTGATGAAGAACAGCTCATGCTTGGCGGCCGTCGCATCGTCAACATCGAGCGCTGTTTCAATGTGCGCGAGGGTGCAACGCGAAAGGACGATAACCTGCCTTGGCGAATGATGAATGAGAAGGTCCCAAGCGGCCCTAACAAAGGTATGATCACCGATCAACCCATGCTGGACGGCCTGCTTGACCAGTACTATGCTCTACATGGTTGGGATCCAAGGACGGCCGCTCCTCTCAGTTCGACACTGGTGTCCCTGGGGATCGCCCAAGTGTGTGGGGATGCGGCTGTTGAGGGTTAGGAGCGAATGCCAATGCCAAAGGTGAGAGTTCTGCTTTTTGGCCTTAACGGCGAAGCGGCCGGCAAGACCCAAATGACTCAGTCTGCAAAATCTGGGACTACGGTGGAAGACCTATGGCTCCAGCTGCAAGGCACCGAACTCCCCAATGGGCGAATTGCCGCCGTGAATAGAGCTGTACTGCTGGTTCTTGTCAATGGGCAGCCAATCGACTACCTGGAAGGGTGGAAGACAAAGCTCCACCATAAAGACCAGATCACGTATATGAGGAGAACTGTCGGCGGCTAACTGCAGTGGCCGAAAACCGGTCAAAGCGCAACAGGCGCGAGCTTGGTGGTCTATGGTTGGGGGTAGTGACGCCCGTACGCGTCAGACAAAGCGGTCGACAAAGGAATGCATGCAGAAGAGGCCCTCGACGGACAAATGATACCCCTCAGTGGATGATAGTGCAGGTCCGATCGAGGTCTATTGTCGGGCGGATGGGTCTTCCGGCCAGGACAGCGGGAATTCCTTGGCCTCAGATGCGCTCCACGTGGACGAGATTCTTTACGGCGTCGAATTCCGGGTCGCCCGTGAGAATGACTGCGTTGAGATTCTGGGCGGCGACCACGGCGAAGGCATCTGCATAAGCCATCGGGTACTCCGCCTTGACGTGGGCGGCAGCCATGACCACCTCCCTCGAAGCGGGGAGGATTTGTATGGGTAGCTGGTCGATGAGGCCGAGCGTTTCCTGTGCCCGGGCGAGGCCACGCTCCCTCTCGACTATGTAGGCGACCTCCCCCAGATTGATCAGGGAGAGGTAGACGTTGCAGCGACCGGCCGAGGCGTCGCGGAGCACTTCTCGAACGCGTGGCATGCCTGCTTCCGCCGCCAGGTAGGCGAGGACGGCGAAGCTGTCCAGGACGTAGGCGCGCGCCTTAGCGCCCACGCGTTCGTTCCTTCCGATGCTCTTCGAGGATCGTCTTGGTGAGGGACCCGTCGCCCTTCAGCATTCCTGCCGCGTGCTTCACAGGATCGACCGAGGCCGGCACAATAGACACGACTCCCCCGTAGTCGACAACGTTCACATGGTCGCCAGGCTTCAGGTTGTATTTCTCCCGCAGCGTGGCCGGGATCACAACCCATCCCTTGGTGGAGATTTTTACCTCCATGGCTTCACCTCCTTGGTTATACTCCTCTAGCAGAAAGTATAACACAGCATCGGCTCTGCTGGCCGAATACCCCGTCCGAGGTAGTTCGCGGGGCTCCGGGCCTGCGCAGCACCCGAGTAACCGTAATGCAAGGCACTCAGGAGGGGGAGCGCGATGAGCCGTATTCGCTTCGGCTAGGCTGGTTGAGGCCCGAACGTGCCTGGAATCCTCTGTCCAATCCCCTGGTGGGGCCGTGCACGGTTGAAGTATTCGACATACTCTTTGATCACCCGATGAAGTTGTCTGTTCCCGACAACCAGCAGGTGATCAAGGCATTCTCTCCTCAGGCTCCCCAGCAACCATTCGCAGATGGCGTTGGCCTTTGGAGCACGGTCGGGCGTCTCTAGGACTCCAATCGAGCTTGCCTTAGCGACTCGAGCAGAATCTTTGCCGCACTTGCGGTCCCAGTCGAGAATCGGGAAAGGAAGGGGATAGCCATAGGGGGTCGCTTCCCGAAGCTATTGTGTCACCCAGGTGTCCGTCGGGTGAGAGGTGACACCACGATGAACAACTCGGCGCGACGCGAGTTCGATGATGAACAAGGCGTAGATCTGCCGGAAGGACAGGTCGATGACCGGTAGAGAGTCACAGGCCCAGACCATCTGGACATGGTTCTTGAGGAAGGTTGACCAATTCTGACCATGGGCGGAGTGGGGGAGTGCAATGGAGTGCACTAACGCTGCCGCACCAGCCCTGGCCGCCCCGCGAGCAACACCGGGGCGTTGTGCCTGCCGTCCAGGCCAGCGGCGAGGAAACCCCCGACTCGACCCATCAGGACGAGACAGGCACGCGCTTACGCCGATGACGACTCAGGTGCGTCAGCACTCGGCACCAGCCTAATGAGAGCAGCTACGTTGCCAAGACAGCACGAACCTTGAGGGTTGCGCAGGTCGCAGGCACACTCCTCGGCCCTGATCCCAGAATTGATATCGGAGAGGATGCGGTCGCGGTCTGCCTTGAGAGCTTCGGTCACATCCCCGACGGTATGTCGGAAGCAGTAGCAGATCCACACGTCGGGAGAGTCCGGCTCCTTTTGATAGACGCGCTCGCGCATCTCCGATTTCAACACCACGGTCTCGTGGTCCTGACTGAAATAGACGACTGGACAGTCGCGAGTGCGGCAGAAGAGGTAATTGCCCGGGGGCACACTCCGAAGCGAAAGGGCAACTTGCGCGCGGACGGTTTGCGCCTCGACCGGCTTGCCAGCCTGTCCACATTGCGGGCACGGCGGTTTCTCCCCCTTTGGCCTCGCCTGCGCCAGGTGGGACTCGCCCAATGAGGAACCAGCACTGGGGACTGCACAGCATTCGTCGGACATTGCTATCACCTCAAGAACGGCCGTACCTCGAACGAGGACGCGCAGTTCCCTAACAGGGTGCGGAAGAACCCTTTGCGTTCGCCACGGGGCCTGGTTTCTTCTCCACATTGGGGTCTAGAAAGGCCGCCCAGTGGGATCGCACACCATCAATCACTATCCCGGTGCAACATCTCTCCCACCGACAGATTCAGTCCGGAGTTTTTCCGCAGCCTGCTAATGGAGATTCAAGATGCCATTGTATCGTGTCATCCTGGCGGATGGGGGTGCGTCCGGCCAGCGATCGCGAGTATTTGATCGACCTTGGCCGGGGATTCCGCAAGCTCATGTAGCGCGAGCACAGCGGCCGTGGGCCACCGTGCTTGTGCGGGTTGAAGGAGCCGGGGGCGCACCACCACCAGCCCCAGGTGAAAGCGCCCGGCATCGACCGCCCGCACGCCCTGTATCAGCCCCTCTCCAGATTTGAACTCCAACGGTCCGAGCTCGTCGACCACCAGCAGGTCGCAGTCGATTGCGTCGGCCAGGAGCGAGTTGCACCACGCGATCGTCTCTGCATCAAAGTGCCAGCCGCGCGTCGCCGGCCCTGCCAAGGCGTGGCCCGCCCCAGCGCGCTCGGCCAGGCGCCTCGAGTGGCCAGTCCGCAGATCGAGTGCGTCGATGGCCACCTTCTGGTTCCCCAGCCAGACCCCGGGCGAAAGCACGCCGGCGGCCTTCCACCCGAGATCCCGCAACCGCGCGGCGGTAGCCCCGCAGGTCTGGGTCTTGCCGCGCCCGACCTCGCCCGTCACGATCACGCGCACCGGGCCGGCGGTGATCACAACATCGCCTCGAGGCGCACAAGAGACACGCCATCGACCTTCAGGACGCGGATGGCCACTCCGTATGTCTGACTGAGAGTCTCGGAGGTCACCACCGTGTCGGTGCGACCCGAAGCCACCGCCCGCCCTTCTCGCATGAGCAACACCCGGTGAGCCACGCCCTGGACCATGTCCGGTTCGTGGGTGGTGAATATGACAGCAACGCCGGCCTCAGACAATCCGCGTATCGCCGCAAGGATGCGCCCCTTGTTGCTGAGATCGAGGTGAGCTAGAGGCTCGTCCATCAGCAGCAGTCGTGCCTGCTGAGCCAGCGCCCGCGCCAGCACCACCATCTGCCGCTCGCCCCCGCTGAGTTCGAGCATCGATCGGTGCCTGAGAGCCAGCAGTCCCAGTTGATTCAGTGACTCCACGGCCAGTCTGTTGTCATCCTGAGTGGGGAGTTCGAGCATCCCGAGGTGGGGAGCACGGCCCATGAGCACGTATTCCTCGACGCTGTACTCAAAGGCCACATGCTCGAACTGGGGGACCAGGCCTACCACACGGCTGATCTCGCTGCGCGGGCAGACGCTGAGTTCTCGCCCCTCCAACCATATCTGGCCTGACTGCGGCCTCAGAATCCCAAGCAGGGTGTGCAGAAGGGTTGTCTTTCCGGCACCGTTCGGGCCATGAACCAACCCGGGACATAGGTAACAAAAGAGTCTCAAGACATAGGTAACACTTATTCTCAGGACATGGGTGACACTTCCCCTGGG
>Ga0315281_10015905_pt1 | contig 10068 bp, 12 predicted proteins | sample YL17G07_0_MG_FD_204540 | JGI IMG/M metagenome (GOLD analysis project Ga0315281, IMG submission 204540) | Sediment microbial communities from Yellowstone Lake, YNP, Wyoming, USA - YL17G07_0 | ecosystem: Environmental > Aquatic > Freshwater > Lake > Sediment | place: USA: Wyoming | collected...
ACGAGCAGAAAACGCAGAGGCCGTCTTCCTTGATTCGCCTCAAATTCGTTGCTTCTTGTCCGGATAATCCTGTGGATTTTCTTCTTTAAGAAGTCAGGCACCTGAAGCGTCATCTTTGCAGGGCGACCCTTTTTGAGTTGGATATAATCGTAGAAGCTCAGACCTCCCAAGAGGAGGGAGACTACGAACGTAAAACCATAAACCAAACGTGTGAAGAAAGGGAAAAATGAAAAATGCTGGATGAAACTTAGAATCCCCACACCCAGCAAAAGATGGGTCATGAAACTGCTTGCGGAAAAACCAATTCCCACCATGAGGATCTCTTTGCGTTTTCCGCCGACCATCGTGAGGTAGGAGATGAAAAAAACTAAGGTTGCCAAGGCGCAGGGGTTAAGCCCCTCAACCAGGCCTGCCAGCAGGATAGCAAAGACGCCGAAGGATTTAAACCGTTCTATGATGGTTTCTTCCGCTTTCTTAACCTCCCCCTGTTCGACCTTTAGGATAGTGCTTTCGCCCGTTTTTTCATATTTCTCAATCAGAGCTTCCACCCGGGATTCTGTGATCTCTTCGGGAGAGAGGTAGTTTTCACCGACAAAAATGCTCGGAGCAATCAGACGTTTTTCCGCCGGGAGCTTGAGTCGGTTCGACAGGGTTTCATTAAGGCGCTTACCGTCATCCGTGTTTAAATCAATCTGTTTGATCGTCAAGTGGGGGTATTTTGTACCGAGATATTTTAGTAGGTAGCTTGCCCGGTCACATTTGGGGCATCCCTTCTGATAAAAATAGGCCATATCGACTGAAAAGGTCTTCTCCGAAGCCCCTCCTGAAGGACCGATTTCAAGGGGAGGCAGGGACGGTACAATGCCTCCCATCATCTGGTACTCCATGATTAGGGTATCTAGCTTGTCGGTAATTTCTTGCCCGCCCGAAAGCATCTGATCTCCGACGAATATGATAGGAAGCTCCTCCCCCCTCCTGTTGAATTTTTTCTCCAATTTAGCGAGGGCTTCGTAATTCGAGGAGTCTCCTATTTCAAAGGTCTTGATGTCAAGGAAAGGATACTGCGACTTGAGAGTAGGCACGTAACTCTGAAGGATGGCCTGACAATCCGGGCAGTCGTCAGCATAAAAAATGTACATTGGAATCGTAGGGGGTTGCTGGGCGTTGGCGATAGGGTTCACAAGAAGGATGGGTAGACAGAGAAGAATGGCGAGCAACTTTGGCATAGATTTCCCCCTTTGAGGACTACAAAGTGATTCCCAGGTAGAACAGATAGAATCCAACCAACACGACAACCGATCCTCCAATTTTTTTGCTCCAGGCTGTCACATTCGCAATTCCCTTCGATTTGATGAATCCTTCGGCAAAGCCCGTTGCGGTGCCGGCCAAGAAAATCAAAACGCAGTGTCCAAGAGCATAAACGAACAAGAGAGAGGTTCCATAGGCGATCTCGCCCTTTGTTGCGACAAACGTGAGGATCAAAGCTAGGACCGGGGTGGCACAGGGTGAAGATATGATGCCGAAGATGACTCCAAGGACAAAGGCTCCTAATAAGCCCTTCTGTTTGGGTTGAAGGTGACCTGGAGTGGGAAGGTTGAATTCATAGAGCCCGACCAGTTGCAGACCGATGACAACAGCGATTACGCCAACCACGAAATACCAGGTACGGCTGATGACCCCGAAAAGGCCTCCAATCACGGAAGCGATAGCCCCTAATGCAGTGAAGGTTAGAGAGAGACCAAGGATAAAGGTGAGGGAGTATAAGATGGCCTTCCGCCGGTCTCCTTCTGAATAGCCTCCCACATAGCCGATGACTAACGGGATTGTGGCCAGGACGCAGGGACTGGACGAAGAGAGGATCCCTCCCACGAAAACGCCGAGGTAGGCGAGGAGAGGATTGTCAGTCAGTGATTGCGAAAGTTGATTGAGGAGGGTTTCCATCGCCTATTTTACCCCCATCTTCTCAAACACCTTCTTGATTGCTTCCTTATCCATAAATCCCTCGTGCCGGAAGACCTCCTTGTTTTTTGAATCATAGAAAACCTGTGTTGGAATGAGGCGAATTCTATTGGCCTGGGTCATCTCCCGTTCTTGGTAGACCTCGATAATCTTGATGACCACCCGGCCTTTATATTCCTCGGTCAGCTCTTTCAAAATGGGAGCCATCGCCTTGCAGGGGATACACGTGCCCGCTCCAAAATCGAGGAGTTTTGGAAGAGGGCTTAGGGCAATCTCTTTTGGAAACCGTCGATCCAGGGAGGGCTCTGAAAAAGAGGATTGATACGAGAGTGGGAGGCTTGTCATGATCAAGAAGGTCAAGAGCACCGCAGTATTCTTTTTCATCATCCATTCTTCTCCCCTACGGATGGATTATGGAGCTTCGAAAGAACGAACTAAGCGACCTCTGGTCGTTTGATCGAGTTGAGGTTTGAGACATTGTTTGAGAAACAATAGTGCTTCCTCCTTATCATCGTCGAGAAGGATTCTTGTTAGTCTTAGTGCGTCTTCAGGAGTTAATTTGAGTATGATTGATTGGTTTGACACTTTTTCCTCCCCCGAGCTAATGTTTACCCCGTTAGAAATAATGCCCCGCTGCTCTAAAGCGGGGTTGAATTTTAGAATTACTCCGGTGGGAGTTAACGTCCCGCTGAAATTTCTAACGGGGTTTGCTGAAGGTATCTTTTTGAGAAGGCTTATACGAAGCCTCAAAGACCGGCACTCAATGGTCACGGGTCGCCTGATCCAATTGGGGTTTGAGGCACTCCTTAAGAAAAAAAAGCGCCTCCTCCTTATCCTCATCAAGAAGGATTCTTGTCAGCCTCAAAGTTTCTTCCGCGCTTAAGTGGAGCACAACTTTCTTGATCATCCCTTTTCCTCCTCCACTTTCTCGCCTAAGAATTTCTTAAACACACGAAAGGAGACTTTCTTGTAACTGTCCTTTACCGAAAGAGGGATATAATTCTTGTTGTCTGCCTTTCCGACATGGTTCTCCTTCAAGTCAGATCCTCAGATTTTCCGGAAGTGCTTTTTAAATATGAACTCCAAAATAAAGTAAGATATATTTCAGTGAGACATACAGAAAGAGAATACCAAACAAAGCTTTCAAAACATTTGGCTTAAATTTTGCCACCAACTTGGCTCCATAGATTGCTCCAATTAAAGCCCCAATTCCCAGAACAATGGCAACCGGAATATTGACGACTCCTTGAAAAAGCTTAAAGATTGCCCCAACCAACGCCATCCAGACAAAAGCCGCCATGGAGGTGCCAATCGCTAATTTAACTGGCGCTTTTAGAAAATAAATATAGGAAGGAACCAGGGCATAACCACCGCCCAAACCAATAATTCCGGTCAAAGCCCCGATGACTGAACCTAAAATATTTTTGGATAAGGGTTTTCCAGGAATTTCGGGGACTGGTTGAGCCATTTGCTTTCCCAGAAAAATTCCTTCATAGAGCATCCGGATAGAGACAATGATAAAGGCAATGCCAATAATCAGGTCAATCAATTCCCCATATTGTTTGATATAACCAAAAATAATTGAGCCGATAATCACACCCAAAATACCGCTATAAGCGGTTAAAAGAGCTGTGTCTTTATCAACATTTTTCATTCTTAAATGCTGAAAAGCACCTGATGCAGCGGTAAAAACAACGGCAGTCAAAGTCGTTCCGACGGCAAAGGCTGGATCAAAATGAAAGCCGAAACGGATGACCGGCATCATTAAAGCACAGCCACCAGTACCCAAAAGTCCACCAACAACCCCAGCCAGAAATCCAGTAACGAGATAAATTAAATAGATCATATTGCTCTCCTTTCTCCTCACCCCCTGCCTCTTCCCATTGGAGAGAGGCAGGGGTGATGGGTTGCCTCCTCCACATGAGGAGCTATTTTATCCACTCCTTGATTTCTTCCACCTTAGGGACCTTTCCGGCCACCTTTACGACGCCACCCACTACCAACGCAGGAGTCATTAAAACACCGTAGTTAGAAATGGTTTTAATGTCCTGGACCTTGACGACCTCAGCCTCAATGCCCAAATCTTTGACCGCATCCTTCGTTCGCTGGACAAGCTGATTGCACTTGGGGCAACCCATTCCGAGAATTTCGATCTTTTTCAATGGTCTTCACCTCCTTTATCGCAATTTTTTGACTTTCTTTGGGGACTCATCTCATAGACTGCGTGCGACCTAGCCAGTGGGTAAGCTCTTTCCAAATTAAAGGACCAAGAGATTACTGGGGCAATGCACACCCGGCGACGCCGCACCCCTCGTTCGAGTACTGTGGGGTCGTCTTGAACATGAAAAACACCAAGAAAACGAGAAGCGTACTCAAAAGAAAAATGGAAACAAGCAGAAGTTTTCTCATTCCCTGACGATGCATTGTCGACTCCTCTCGCTCCCCTTATCTAATTACCTAAGTTTTTTCAGCCACTTTTGCTATGATCTTTCATTATTCCTAAAACCGCTTAGCCTCAATCCCTAATTACTTGACCGCATCTTTAGCTCGAGGATCGAGCTGGTTGCATTTCGGTCAACCCATACCTAAGATCTCAATCTTTTTCATCTTCTTTTACCTCCCTTAATTAGAAGTTGCAAAGCGCTTAGAGCATCCGTCCTTCGCACAAGTACCGCTACGGAGGACAGGTGACGCTAAGCGTAAACTACAAAAATAAGTTGATGTTACTTGGATTCACTCGAAACATCCGTCCGGCACATTTATGAAAAAATGAAGTTTCCCGTAAACCAGCCCACAAAGGTCCCAAGAATGGTGATCAGAAGAACGTAAACCATTCCCTTCTTAAGGCCGAAAACCCGAATGATCGCCAGAATATTTGGAAGACTCATGCCGGGCCCCGTAAGAAGAAGGGCTAATGCCGGCCCTTTCCCCATTCCTAAACCCAGCATCTTATGAATAAACGGTGCCTCGGTCATTGTGGCCATGTACATGATCTGACCGATCACTGTTGCAAGAAAGGAGGCAAATACCCCTGATCCACCCAGCCAGTTCTCCACCCATTGCTGGGGTAGAAGTTTTCCAATCACGCCTACAAGGAATACACCGCCCAGAAGCAAAGGAAGAATAATTCTCACAAACCACCAGGTTTCATTCATCCAATGACGAATCTCCTCCCTGGATTTGACCTTGAAGGCATAAATACCGATGATGACCATCCCTATCGCCCAAACATAGACTTTATGGAGGAATGGACCTTTCTGCACAAGATAATTGGGGGCCAGCAAATCAGCCACCACTAAAAGAATTAGAATAAGATCCTTGCGGGAAACAATCTTTCCTCCTCCAGGATTTAAACTGAACCGCCCTCCTGTCCTCTGAGCCTCCTCTCGGCGAAATACAAAGCTCATCACCCAACCCACCACAAAGGCCATGGCAAGTGCTGAAAGAATCCTGACGATAACCATTTCAGACCCCAGAATAGCCCCTGTATAGACGATGGCTAAGATATTAGCTGCCGGCGCTACCCAGAGGACAATAAAAGCAGGACCAATTCCGGCGCCCCCATAATATAAACCACTGGATACGGGGATGACAGTGCAGGAACAGGCAGCTACAAAAAAACTTCCTCCACTGGCTAAGGCAAAGGATTTGATTTTATGTGCCGCTGCTCCCAAATAATAGATAATCGTCTCTTTCGAAATGAAGGTAACCATGGCCCCCGCCAAAAGAAAGGCTGGGATCAAACAAGTAATCACATGGAGGGCAATATATTCCTTTAGAGCTTCTAACCCTGCGTAGATCAACTCAAGAACAAACATGATTTAAATTCCTCCTTTCGCCACAGATCAATTTAAATTCGGGCCAGAATCTTCTCCTGCTCCTTCATCTGGCTCTTGAGAATAGCCCCCACCTTGTCGAAGATCTCGAAGATCTTAGGATCTCTAACCCTTACCATCACCTTGACACCATCCTTCCGTGTCGTTACGAGATGGCTTTTTTGCATAACCGAAATATGGCGGGAGATATTGGATTGTTCCCCGTCGATGGCAGGACAGATCTCACAGATGCATTTTTCTCCATCCCTGAGCAATTCCAGGATTCTTAACCGGGTAGTTTGGGCGAGGGCCTTCAAGAGTTCAGCCTTCAATGCGAGAATCCTTTCCTCCATGGTAGAACCTCCATGCATTTATAAGTATATAATCATATAATCAGAATTCAGATTTTTGTCAAGATCATTGTCGATTTTTCCATTTTTCAACAGCATTGGCCGGTCGAATCAAGGGTAACAGCGGGGGATAAACTTGAAAAATCTTCGAAAGCCGAATTAAATAAGTTTTACCATGCAATCGGCCGTAACGGGGCACAAGCAAACATCGGGGACGCATGGATGAAGGATCAGGTCCTCTTCCCGTCCGTCCAACCAGTACCCCGTATTGGACGGGAGATGCCGGCGCTTCAGAAATGCGTCCTGTAGGATTAACCTGCCTTGGTCATCGGCCATTACCTTGGGCATGCTTCCCCTCATAAACGTGTGGACAGGGCAAGGTTGCCCTGTCCACGTGAATACCTAAGGCGGCCTAATTCTTTTCGGCCGGTTTGGCTCCATAGACTTTGATGCTCACAACAGAAGCTGCGATTTCTTCAACCTTTTCTGGAGGTAGTCCCGATGTTTCAATCATCGCCTTCACCGTAGGATAACTGACGATAAAATCGACTGAAAAAGTGGTTTCGCCCATTACCGTGACATCTTGAAATCCGGCCCTTTCTATTTTTTGAAGATATTCATCTTTCTTAATTGTCCCAGATACACAGCCGATGTACCCTTCGATACTATTTCTTATGGCGTTCGGCAGTTCGCGTAATGTGACAATATCGGAGATCATAATCCTTCCCCCTGGTTTCAAGGCTCGGAAGGCTTCCTGGAAGACTTTGCCTTTGTCCGGCGAGAGGTTAATCACGCAATTTGATATGATCAAATCGACAGAACCATCGGTAACGGGAAGCTTTTCGATCTCTCCAAGTCTGAATTCTATGTTCCTGTAATTGCCTTTCTTCGCATTCTCCCTCGCCTTTTCAATCATCTCCGACGTCATATCCACGCCGATCACTCTCCCATTTTCCCCTACCTTGGCAGCAGCGAGAAAACAGTCAAAACCCGCACCGGAACCAAGATCAAGCACCGTGTCGCCTTCTCGAATAGAAGACAGTGCCAGGGGGTTGCCACAGCCGAGCCCAAGGTTTGCACCATCAGCAACCGCTTTCAGCTCTTCGTCCGAATATCCTATCTCTTTACTGGTGATCTGTACCAGATCAGGACCCCCACAGCACGAGGCTCCAGATCCGCAACAGGATGTCCCTTGCTTAGCAATCTTACCGTACCTGTCCTTTACAATGTCCTTAATGTTCTTTGAATCCATCTGACCCTCCTTTGTCTAAGACTATCATTTATCCGCCTACGCAGAAGACCACGGGCTCTGCCCGTGGATGAATGCGTAAACGGTGTCTGTGCCAATCCTGAACTGAGGTATCACTGCTTCGGTGGATTTCGCCACCGGTGGATAACCCTCCGAAGCCTTGGCTCCTGCGCACCGACCTTCCTACGCCCGCCGTAGCAGGCTTCGCGAAGGCGGGAGTGCTTCGGTGCCCAGGGGCGTAGGAGGGTATTCTTTTGGAGGTACCACGGGCTTAGCCCGTGGGGCTCCATATTTCACTGGTTCTTGGATGGTCCGGCCATCTCTTTCATCATGGGTCCGAGCAGCCCCTTCACCATGTCTCCAAAATCTTCAGCCTTGACCATTGAAATACAGCAGACTTTTCCATCCTTTTCCCAGCTAATGAGGGCCAATTTGTCTCCAGGTCGAATGTTTGCCTTGTCTCTTATTTCTTTCGGGAGTACCATCTGGCCCCGCTCATCAACGCTGATTAAGGATTCAACTTTACAACAACTCAAAGAACCTACGGTTGCCTTGAGACAAGATCCTGTTTTAGTTGTTTTCACCATTCTTCCCCCCCCCAAGATCTTATATGCCTGAATGTTCAGAATTGTCTGATTACGCTGACATTATAAGCTGTCAAAAATAAATTGTCAAGGGCGAGAAAGAGCGGGAGTGGGATCTCAAGCAATAAGATCAGGACGGGGGATTGAGGATTCACAGGGAACGCGGGTCTGGCAGAGGCCACAGGCAGTTGGGGGGTTTTCTATGCCATGTTCTTTACGCTTGGCGTCCAACGCCTCGGAATGGATATACTCCTGGCATTTGTCCTTGTCATGTCCTTTCTCCGTAATGGCACCTGCAGGACATCTCGGAATGCATTTTCCGCATTTTTCGTTCCGAAAGACCAGACAGTTCTCTTTGGGATACTGATATCTCTTGTCACTCGGTGTCAGCTTCAAGAGGGTGATAACACTCCCCACCCTGATGGCCATCCCTTTGGCTGTGATGAAGCCATCGTTCAGACTGAACGTCCCGAGACCGCAAGCATAGGCTGCATGGCGTTCGGACCAAGACGAAGCCCAACCGACTTTTTCGTCACGGAAGGAGCGGGAGGAAGGCAGGAGCAGAGGTGCCACAGCCACGTATCCCAAATCCTCCAGGTAGCCGACTACATGTTTCCGCAACGCCTGGTTGAAGGCTTCGCCGAAGTGTCTCGCATAGGTCCATAGTTTCGAGGGAAACTTTTCTTCTTTTCGGTTGCTCTTGCGGATATCTTCGGCAGCAGGCAGGATCCAGGCGATGACACTGATCTGTTCCATCTCGGAGGGGAGAAGGGTTCGACCTTTCTGTCTTAATGCAGCACTGATGATTTCTCGCGGGGTAAGGTGAAAGGAGCCAATGATCGTTTTGTAGTCGAAAAAGAGAGGGTCATTTCCAGAAGCAAACCCCACCAGAGGTTCTTCCCAATAAATCCCGTGGTCCAACTGAACCCTCCGGTTCAGTTCGCTCGTCTGAGCAAAGTTCTTAATGAGTTGTTCAATCACCCGGTCGGGGTTCTTGAGAAAGACAACGTTGTCCTCTCGCGTCATAAGAACTCTTTTCAGTTTTCCTCGGTCAGTTCTTTCAAACTGAATCCACCTTTTTCGTGAATTCCTTCTTCCTTGCAGCGGTACTCATCAACGGCAAGTTTCAAAGCATCGGCCGCTAGGGTAAAACAACAAGCTTTTTCCTTGGGCAGTTGAGATAAAACCTCCTCGGAGGTCTTCGCAGAAATCTTCAGAGCTTCGTCGAGGGTCGCCCCTTTGATTCGCTCCGTAATAATGGAACTGGTCGCAATGGCTGCGCCGCAACCAAAGGTCTTGAACTTCGCTTCGGTGATCCTGTTCCCCTTCACCTTGATATACATCTGCATGATGTCGCCACAACGAGCATTGCCGACTGTGCCGACTCCATCTGCGTCAGGGATCTCACCCACATTCTTTGGGCTCTGGAAATGTTCCATCAAGAACTTGGGATATTTGCTCATCGGTTACTCCTGAGAAGAATTGTTCTTCGTGCTCGGGTTCTCCAGTCGTTTCACCCTCTCCTCCAGTCGGGTGTGAAGCTGGAGAAGCATTTTCATGATGTCTGCAAGGGGATCGGGGAGATTGCCGTGTTCGAAATCGAGTTCCGCCTTTTCCGGAGTCATGCTTTCCGATACCCTGCCTGGAACGCCGACCACCGTGACGTTGGGAGGAACAGGCTTCACCACGACAGAACCAGACCCGATGCGAGCTCCGTCACCAATTGTAATGGCACCCAGAATCGTTGCATTTGAGCCTACGATCACACGGTTGCCCAGGGTAGGATGGCGTTTCTTCTTTTCAAGGGTGGTGCCCCCCAGGACGACGCCTTTGTAGATCAGGCAGTCGTCACCAATTTCTGAGGTCTCGCCAATCACCACGCCCATGCCATGGTCAATGAAGAGGCGTTTCCCGATTTTCGCACCGGGGTGAATCTCGATTCCCGTGAACGAGCGATTGAAATGAGAGATCAGGCGTGCTGTGGTGAACCAGTTACATCGGTAGAAGAAATGCGCAAGGCGATGAAGCCAGATGGCGTGGAGTCCTGGGTAACAGAGAAGGATTTCTACATAATTCTTCGCTGCAGGATCTCGTTCTTTAATCGTTTGGAT
>Ga0315281_10015907_pt1 | contig 10068 bp, 12 predicted proteins | sample YL17G07_0_MG_FD_204540 | JGI IMG/M metagenome (GOLD analysis project Ga0315281, IMG submission 204540) | Sediment microbial communities from Yellowstone Lake, YNP, Wyoming, USA - YL17G07_0 | ecosystem: Environmental > Aquatic > Freshwater > Lake > Sediment | place: USA: Wyoming | collected...
GGTCCGCACGCTGGCGGATCCGCAGGCCGGGCCGCACGACTTCACGCGCCCGGGCCACATCTTCCCGCTGCGCGCGCGCGAGGGCGGTGTGCTGGTGCGCGCGGGGCAGACCGAGGCCTCCGTGGATCTGGCGCGCATGGCGGGCCATGAGGCCGGCGGCGTGATTTGCGAAATCATGAACGACGATGGCTCCATGGCGCGCGTGCCGCAATTGACGGAATTCTGCCGGCGCCATGATTTGAAGATGGTTTCCGTGGCCAGCCTGATCCGCTATCGCCTGGAAACCGAGCACCTGGTCGAACGCGCCAGCGAAGGCTGCATCGACACCGAGTTCGGTTCCTTCAAGACCGTCTCCTACATCAGCCCGATCAACGGCGAGGCCCACCTCGCGCTGGTCCGCGGAGACGTCGCGCGCCAACCCAACGTGCTGGTGCGCATGCACGCGCGTTGCCTGCTGGGCGACGTGTTCGGTTCGCAGCAATGCGATTGCCAGCAGACCTTGCGGGGGTCCCTCGCGCGCATCGCCCAGGAAGGCGCGGGCGTGCTGGTGTATCTGCATCAAACCGGCCTGGGCGCGCGCAAGCACTATGTGGCTATGGATAGCCACGCGCCCCCGCGGGACGAAACCGGCATCGGCGCGCAGATTCTGTCGGATCTGCAACTTTCCACTATCCGCCTGCTGACCAACCACCCTCGTAAAGTGATCGGCGTCGACGCCTTCGGCATCGAGATTGTCGAACAAATTCCAATCCCGGGTTTTCCCTCAGCGCAGCCCGGGGATTCAGCGTAACAGGTTCCGAGCCAGGAAGAATACGTTGGCCGGACGCTCGGCCAGGCGGCGCATGAAGTACGGGTACCACTGCGAACCCAGCGGGACGTAGATCCGGACCGTCCAGCCGTCCCGGAGGAGGCGCTCCTGGAGGTCGCGGCGGACGCCGTACAGCATCTGGAACTCGAACCGCTCCGGCCCGATGGCGCGCTCGCGCGCGTAGGCAATCGCCGCGTCCACGATCCGATCGTCGTGGGTCGCGAACGCCGGGTAGACGCCGGCGTCGAGAAGCCGGCGCATCACGGCCAGGTAGGCCGCATCGACGTCCGCCTTGTCCTGGTGGGCAGCCTCGGGCGGTTCGCGATAGGCGCCCTTGCACAGCCGGACACGGGCGCCGGCGGCGATCAGGACCTCGGCGTCCCCCGGCGTCCTGCGGAGGGCCGACTGCAGGACCACCCCGACGTCGCCGGATCCGGCCATGAGGGGCCGGAGGTCGCGCCAGATGGCAAGGGTCGCCTCGGTCGTCGCGTGGTCCTCCATGTCGATCCGAACGAACCCCTCGACCGCCGACGCCGCCGTCAGGACGCGGCCGACGTTCTCGCGGACGAGCGCGTGATCGATGGCGAGACCCATCTGGCTCAGCTTGATGCTGACATTGCGATCGATCCCGCGGTCGGCGAGGACCGGGATGGCCGCCACATACGCCCCAGTGGCGGCCCGGGCCGCCACCGCCGACGCGACCGACTCTCCCAGGATGTCCACGGTCGTCCGGAACCCGGCGGCACGGAGCCGCTCGAGCGCCGGCAAGGCCGCTTCGAGGGTCTCGCCCGCTACGAACCGGGCGACCATCGGTCGGGTGAACGGGAGCCGGGTGGCGATCCGGCCGACGAACCGCTGGTGCGAGAGGGCCAGCAGCAGGGCCCGCATCCCGCGTTCGACGGCGCGCCCGGCGGCGGCCCGCGGGTTCACGTCCGGCTTGGCGGGGTGCCTCGATCTCCCGGGACGAGGGCGGATTCGAGCTGGTCCCCGAGTTCGACCGTGCGCCGGAAGGCTGCCCAGACCGCCTCGGACAAGACCGTGCGCAGGCGGCCGGATTCGAGCTCGTGGAGCGCCGCGGCACTCGTGCCGCCGGGCGAGGTGACCATGTTCCGCAGCTCGGCCGGGTGCATCCCCGACTGCTTCGCGAAGACGGTGCTCCCCTCGAGCGTCTCGATCACGAGATCGTGGGCGATGTGGCGCGGGAACCCGAGATGGACCGCGGCATCGATGAGTGCCTCCATCACCAGGAAGACGTAGGTCGGGCCGGTGCCGGAGACCGCAGTCGCCATGGCGACCAGCTTCTCGTCGTCGACCTGGAGCTGGGCTCCGAGCGCGCTGAGCAGGGCCGCCGCCTGGGCGCGCTGCTCCTCGGTGACCTCGGGGGTGGCGAACCAGACCGTCATCCCCCGGCCGAGTCGGGCGGGGGTATTGGGCATGCTCCGCACGACCTGGGCGTGTCCGAGGGCGCTCGTGAGGGCGCGGGTGGTCGCGCCCGCGAGGACGCTCAGGACGAGCTGTCCGGGGCGCAGGTGCGGTCCGATCTCCTGGCCGACGCGCGCGAGCATCTGTGGCTTGATGGCGAGGATGACCACATCCGCACCCTCGATCGCCTCGCGGTTGGAGGCGGCGACCCGGATTCCATACGTTGCCGCGAGCTGGTCACGACGCTCCGCGCGGGGGTGGCTCGCGACGATCTGCGATGGCCCTACGAGCTGCCCGCGGAGGACGCCCGCGATGATCGCCTCGGCCATGACGCCGGAGCCGACGGTCGCGATCGTGCGCTGCGCGAGGGGAGACATGGGCCGAGTATGCCACGCGGCGGCGGTCGGCCGAGATCAGGACGGAGCTTCCGCCTTCGGGAGCGGGGACATCGCTGCGCGCTCCTCGAGGGCGCGCTTCAGCCGGAAACGCAGGAACTCGTTGTCGCCGGCCCGGCTGATGCAGGCCGGGCAGAGCTGCGCCCAGCCCTCGAGATCAGCGGGGCTGCGCACGGCGTGGCGTACGCCGCACCAGAGGCAGTCGAAGACGGGGAGGAAGGGCATGTCGGAGCTCTCGGACAGAGCCGCCGCCCCGGGTTCCCTTCCCGATCAGCGAGGCTTCGCGGCGTCGACCGCCACGCGCGCCGCGGCCCGGTCCGTGAACCATGTCGCGTCGATCTGGACGTAGTTCGCCCACTCGGCCGGAACCTGGTCCTCGGGGAAAATGGCGTTCACCGGGCATTCCGGCTCGCACGCGCCGCAGTCGATGCACTCGTTCGGGTCAATGAAGAGCTTGCGGTCGACGCCTTCCTCGAAGTGGATGCAATCCACCGGGCAGACGGACACGCATGAGACGTCAAGAACGTCGACGCAGGGCTCGGCGATGACGTAGGCCATGTGGCTTCGACTCCTCTTTCGACGCTGGCGGCGCCTTCCTGAACAGGCGCCCGGAAGCGTACCATCCGGGACTTTCCGACGCCCCGGTCAGGGCCAAGGCGCGTCCGCGGCAAGGGCGTGGACCCGGCTCCGCGGTCAGGGCGTGGCGCCCGTGGTCGGAAGGGGCAGCCCATCCCGCCCGAGGAACCGGACCGGCACCACCATCCCCGCAGCCCAGTGCCCGGGGATGTGACAGCCCACGAACCAGCCGCCGCTCTCGCTCGGCGCATCCGGGGGGATGGTCCACGTGACATCCATCCGCTCACCGGAACGCACCACGAAGCGCAGGCCACCGACCTCCGGCACCACCGAGACGCTGGGCGTCTGGCCGGGCGGGAGGTCGGTGGTGACCGATTCGGCGGCCTCCCACGCGTTCTGGACGCCGATCCCGCCCAGGACGACCTCGTGGGTGATAAGTCCACCGTTGACCACCTGGAGGGTCACCGTCTCGCCCGGGTAGAGGTCGATCGACGCGGGGATGTATGTGTAGTCCTTGGCGGCGATGATCACGGCGCGAGGATGGTCCGGAGTTCCCGGCGCCCCCGGGGGCGGAGGCGAAGCATCGCCACCGCAGGCCGCGATCGCCAGTCCGACGGCGGCGGCCATGACGGCGAGGCGGCCGGGGCGCGGGATCCGGGTGTTCAAAGCCGGACGAGTCTACGGCCGACCCGCCGCTTGACACCGCCCGCTCGATCACCGGATAGTGCTGACCACCTGGCGGCGCGCCGTCGCAATCGCGCGATCGACGCACCTGACCGGTAGCCGGCCCGCGAATTGCGTTCCCCGCGCTCCCGGTTGACGACGGGACCCGCACGAAGGAAGTCGCTCGATCGTGAGCAGCCCCACAGTCTCGGCACCCGTCGCCGCATCAGCCCCGCATTCCGGCGTGCCCGCCGTCACGCTCGTCGAACTCGCCAAGGAGTTCCCGAACAACGGGGCCGGCAGACGTGTCGCGAAGGCGATGCAGATCACCGCGGGCGAACCGATCGTCGCGGTCGACGGGATCAACCTGGAGATCCAGGACGGCGAGTTCTTCTCGATGCTCGGGCCGTCCGGGTCCGGCAAGACGACGACGCTCCGGATGATCGCCGGCTTCGAGTTGCCGACTCGCGGGCAGATCCTGCTCCACGGCCACGATGTCTCGAGGAAAGCGCCGTTCGAGCGCGACGTCAACACGGTCTTCCAGGACTACGCGCTCTTCCCGCACATGACCGTCGGGGAGAACGTCGCCTACGGCCTCGTGATCCGCAAGGTCCCGAGGGCCGAGCGCGAGACCCGCGTCGCCGACGCCCTGCGCATGGTGCGACTCGAGGGCTACGAGGGACGGAAGCCGGGTCAGCTCTCCGGCGGCCAGCGGCAGCGAGTGGCGCTCGCCCGCGCGCTGGTCAATCGACCGCGGGTGCTGCTCCTCGACGAGCCGCTTGGTGCGCTGGACCTCAAGCTCCGCGAGGAGATGCAGCTCGAGCTGAAGGCGATCCAGCAGCAGGTCGGCATCACGTTCATCTACGTCACCCACGACCAGGAGGAGGCGCTCACGATGAGTGACCGCCTGGCGGTCTTCAATCGGGGCCGGATCGAGCAGGTCGGCACGCCGGCGGACCTCTACGAGCGTCCGGCCACCGCCTTCGTCGCCGGCTTCGTCGGGACCTCCAACCTGCTCCGCGGTGCGGTCGCCGAGGCGCTCGTGGGGCAGGCGGGCGCGTACACGGTCCGACCGGAGAAGATCCGCCTGGGGGAGCCCGACGCGATCGTCGCGGAGGACGAGATGGGGGCCGACGGTGTCATCAGGACCGTCGTCTATCTTGGGCCGGACACGCGGTATATCGTCGCGCTGGCGGCGGGCTCCGACCTCGTCGTGACCCAGCAGAACCTCAACACCTCCTCGATGGAGGTACTGGCCGCGCGGGGCAGACCCGTGCGGCTGATCTGGAAGCGGCAACACGTGCTTCGCGTGCAAGAGTGACGCGAAGCCTGCAGCGGAGGAGGAAGAGCATGCATTACCGGAAGTTGGCGGCACTCGCTGCCGTCACGGCGATCGTGGCGTCGGCCTGTGGGGCGGGTGCGACGCCCGTCCCGAGCACGGCACCCACGGCGGCCGCGACAACCGGGGCGACGACCGCCCCGACAACGGCCCCGACAACCGGCCCGACGGTGATCGAGTCGATCGGCCCCGGCGAGGGCGAGCTGAACCTGATCGTCTGGCCGGGCTACGCGGAGTCCGGTGCGAACGTTCCCCAGTACGACTGGGTCCATCCGTTCGAGACCAAGACCGGCTGCCAGGTCAAGACGATCAAGGAAGCCGGCACCTCGGACGAGATGGTCACCCTCATGCGCCAGGGCGGGGGCTCGCTGTACGACGGCCTCTCCGCCTCCGGCGACGCGACCATCCGCCTGATCAAGGAGGGCCGCATCGCGGCTGTCGACGTCGAGAAGCTCTTCCCTGAGTGGAAGAACATGTGGGGTCCGATGCAGAGCCCGGCCCACAATACCGTCGACGGCATCCACTACGGTGTCTCGCACGGTTGGGGCGCCAACGTCCTGATGTTCAACACCAGCACCGTCAAGGCGGCACCGGATAGCTGGAGCACCGTCTTCGACCCGGCCTCGCCGTACAAGGGCAAGGTCACGGCCTACGACGCCGCGATCTACATCGCGGATGCCGCGCTCTACCTCGCGTCGGCGAAGCCCGAGCTCGGGATCACCGACCCGTACGAGCTCACCAAGGACCAGTTCGATGCCGCCGTGGCCCTGCTCAAGGACCAGCGCAAGATCATCGGCAAGTACTGGGGCACCTACGCGGACGAGATCACGGACTTCGAACAAGGCACCTCGGTCATCGGCACGGCGTGGCCGTACCAGGTCGGCGCCCTGCAGGCCGAGAATCCGCCGATCCCGGTCAAGTCGGTCCTCCCCAAGGAGGGCGCGACGGGCTGGGCTGACACCTGGATGATGTCGGCCAAGGCGGCCCATCCGAACTGCATGCTGATGTGGATGGACTGGATGACCCAGCCGGCGACGCAGCAGCAGGTCGCGGAGTACTTCGGGGAGGCGCCGGCCAACCTGGCAGCCTGCCCGCTGATCGACGCGAACCCCGGGCCGTACGGGTTCAAGGGCTTCTGCGACGCGCAGCACGCATCCGACAACGCCTACGCGAGCCAGGTCAAGTTCTGGAAGACGCCGCTCGCCGACTGCGGGGATGCCCGCGGAACCACGTGCATCGACTTCTCGGACTGGTCCAAGGCCTGGGACGAGATCAAGGCCGCCGGCTAGGCGGTTCAAGGGAGCATCCCGTCGCGTCCGGCCCGCCTCGCGGGCCGGACGCGACGCGCACAGGCCAACCACCCCGCCGCCCGCCCAGATCCCCGGCTCCGAGGTCCGGCGCCTCACCGCGGCCCTCTATCGGCGCCCGCGGCTGGTGCTGGGCGTCCTTCTCGCGCCACCGATCCTCTGGCTGGTCGTCGTCTATCTCGGATCGCTGGCGTTCCTGCTCGTCTCGTCCCTCTGGCGCCTTGACCCCATCACCACGGTGATCGTCCGCCAGCCGAGCCTGGACAACTTCAAGGAGTTGCTCTCGCCGGACAAGCCCTACCTTCGGGTCGCCGCGCACACGGCCGGGATCGCCGCGGTGGTGACGCTCGTGGACACGATCCTTGCCTTCCCGCTTGCCTTCTACATGGCGAAGGTGGCATCGCCCCGCACGCGCAAGGTGCTCTTCATCGCGGTCACGCTCCCCCTCTGGATCAGCTACCTGGTCCGCGTCTACTCGTGGCGGATCATCCTTGCCGACGCCGGCTTCCTGAACTGGGTCCTCCGGTTCTTCGGACTGACCGGTCCGGGCGCCCTCGGCGACATTCCGATCAGCCTTGTCTTCAGCTACATCTGGCTGCCGTTCATGATCCTGCCCGTCTACGCGGGGCTCGAGCGGATCCCCGGGAACCTCCTCGAGGCGTCGGCCGACCTCGGCGGCCGGGCCGGGACGACCTTCCGGCGGATCATCCTGCCGCTGGCCCTCCCGGGCGTGGTTGCGGGATCGATCTTCACCTTCTCGCTGACCCTGGGCGACTACATCACCCCGACTCTCTTCTCGGGCGACCAGTTCATCGGGAACGTCGTGTACGGCCACGTGGGCGTCTCGGGCAACGTGCCGTTCGCCGCCGCGTATGCGACCGTCCCGGTGGCGATCATGGCGGTCTACCTGCTGCTGGCGCGCCGACTCGGCGCGTTCGATGCCCTGTGACGAACAGCCGGCTGACGCGGATCGCCCTGCGCCTCGCGAGCGGACTCACGCTCGTCTTCCTGTACGTCCCGATCCTGATCGTCGTCATCTACGCGTTCAACGACTCGAAGAACCAGTCCTGGGACCGGCTGATCACGAGCATCGCCGCCAACGGCCTCAGCGGGACGTTCTCCCTCCACTGGTTCGATGTCGCGCTCAAGAACGAACAGGTGCGCGAGTCCTTCATCCTCTCGATCAAGGCCGCCCTGGGGGCGACCGCCGTGGCCTTGTTGCTCGGCTCCGCGGCGGCGTTCGCCGTCCATCGCTACCGGTTCTTCGGGCGGGGCGCGATCAGCTTCGTCGTGGTCCTGCCGATCGCCCTGCCGGGGATCGTCACGGGGATGGCCCTGAACGCGGCGATGAACATCGGTGTCACCGGGTTCCAGGTGGGCCCGTTCCACATCAACGGCCCGCAGTTCGGACTGGCGACGATCATCGTCGGACACGCGACCTTCTGTGTCGTCGTCGTCTACAACAACGTCGTCGCACGCCTGCGACGCCTTGGCCGATCCCTCGAGGAGGCGTCGATGGACCTCGGCGCCGATTCCTGGCAGACCTTCCGTCGGATCACGTTCCCGGCGCTCGCGACGGCGCTCTTCGCGGGCGCGCTCCTGGCGTTCGCCCTCTCGTTCGACGAGATCATCGTGACGACGTTCACGGCGGGGACCGAGCAGACACTTCCCATCTGGATCTTCGCCAACTTCAAGCTGCCGAACGCCCGCCCGATCGTCAACGTCGTGGCGCTGGCGATGATCCTGCTGAGCGTCTTCCCGGTCTATCTCTCTGCCCGGCTGGCCGGCGCCGAGAGCACCGGCAGCGTCCGCTGAGGGTCGTCCCTACATGTGGGGCCGGTAGCCCGGATCCAGGTAGCGCCCCGGATCCTCGCGGAACTCGAGCAGGCAGCCCTTGCCGCAGAACCAGTACGACCGGCCCTCGACGACGTGGTGGAGCTCGGGTCGATCCTCCGGGTCCACGCGCATCCCGCAGACGGGGTCGGTGGGGAGTTGAGCGCTGAGGTCGCGCGCCGGGTCGTGCGTCCCGTGTTCGTGCATGGCGGGTCCTCATGTTGATGGCTCGGGTCCGAGGCGGGCCCCTGGTACTCCAGGGGAGCATACCGCTCGATCGGCGACGCGACCGATGGCTGGTAGCATCGGCGGATGGACCAGACGCTCGATCCGGCGGCAGTTCGCGCGGAGCTCACGGCAGAGGCGGCACGTCTGCGCGAGTCGCTCGGTGAACCCATCGAGGGACCCGGCCAGATGACCTACGGGTCCCAGGCCGCGGCTGCCAGCCACGTCTTCGCCCAGCAACGCGATCTGGCCCTCCGTGATCATGAGCGCGCCCAGTTGGCGCTCGTCGAGGAGTCGCTGGCCCGCCTGGACGCGGGGACCTACGGCGACTGTCGCTCGTGCGGGCGGCGGATCGCGCCGGAGCGGCTCGGGGCCATTCCGTGGGCTCCGACCTGCATCGACTGCGCCCGGACGAGCCCGCGATGACCGCGGCCGTCCGGCGACCCGACCGGGCGCCCGAGCCGCCGCTCGTCACGGTCGAGGAGATCCGCGCCGCGGCCGGACGCCTCGAGGGCATCGCCCTCCGGACGCCGCTGGTGGAGTTTGCCGCTGGACCGCCCCGAATCCTGCTCAAGGCGGAGTCGCTCCAGCCGATCGGTGCCTTCAAGATCCGCGGCGCGTACAACGCCGTCTCGCAGCTCAACGCCGAGGAACGGGGCCGCGGCGTCATCACCCACTCATCGGGCAACCACGCCCAGGGAGTCGCGCGGGCGGCGCGGCTGCTCGGCGTGCAGGCCACGGTGGTGATGCCGTCAGACGCGCCGGCGATCAAGCGCGAGCGAGTCGAGGCCGACGGGGCCGAGGTGGTCACGGTGGGCGTCGAATCGGGCGCCCGGGAGGCGATGGCCGCCCGGCTTGCCGAGGAGCGGGGCCTGGTCCTGATCGCGCCCTACGACGACGACCGGGTGATCGCCGGCCAGGGGACGGTCGGCCTCGAGATCGCCGAGGCCGTTGAGGACCTCGCCCTCGTCCTCGTGCCGATCGGCGGCGGCGGGCTCGCAAGTGGCGTGGCGGCGGCCGTCCGGGCACTCCGTCCGAACGCCCGGATCGTCGGCGTGGAGCCGGAACTCGCGGCTGACGCGGCGGACTCGCTGCGTGAGGGCCGGATCGTCCGTTGGGACGGGGCGCTCACGGCCCGCACGATTGCCGATGGGACCCGGACGCAGGCGATCGGACGGCGCCCCTTCGACCACCTGGTCCGCCTCCTGGACGAGGTGGTGACCGTCAGCGAGCACGAGATCGCGGTCGCCATGCGGCTCGGCGCCGAGCGGGCGCGCCTCATCGTGGAGCCATCCGGGGCGCTCGCGCTCGCGGCCGCCTGGTTCCGGGCCGAATCGCTCGGACTCGCCACGCTGTCGGGGACCGTCGTTGCCGTCGTCAGCGGCGGCAACGTGGACCCGGACCGCTATCGCTCGCTGCTGGACGATCCTCCGCCCGCCTGATCGGGAACCTCGGGCAGGCCCCGTCGGCGACGCAGCACCGCCTCGCGATCGCGGATCG